>Ga0302181_10003009_pt1 | contig 11709 bp, 11 predicted proteins | sample I_Palsa_E3_3_FD_198786 | JGI IMG/M metagenome (GOLD analysis project Ga0302181, IMG submission 198786) | Peat permafrost microbial communities from Stordalen Mire near Abisko, Sweden - I_Palsa_E3_3 | ecosystem: Environmental > Terrestrial > Soil > Palsa > Peat permafrost | place: Sweden... | reverse complement strand
CGTCCGCGGCATCAACCTGACCACGATCCAGTCCCGGCCCACCGGTGACCGGCTCGGCCAGTACTACTTCTTCATCGACTGCGAAGGCCACGTGGACGACGCCCGGGTCGGCGAGGCGCTGATGGGGTTGCGCCGGGTCTGCCAGGAGGTCCGCTTCCTGGGCAGCTACGCCAGGTGCGACGGCGCCAGCACCGCGGTCCGGCCGGGCACCTCAGACCCTGAGTTCGCCGAGGCCGCCGCCTGGCTGGGACGGCTGCGCTTCGGCCGCCCCTAGGATCGCCCCGACCTGGCGATCGCCGCGCCGCCGGGCGCGGCGGCTCCCCGGGGACGGTCGAAGCGTTCCCGGCGGGACGCACCACGGCCGTTCGGGAAAAAGGTCTTAAAGGTACGGACCCGATGTGGGACGCTGCTGCTGTAGCTCCTGATCCGGGGGCATCATCCCGGGCGGTAGAGCGCGGCGCATCTGCTCGAGCTGAGAGCGAGCCGCCATCTGCTGGGCGAACAGCGTGGTCTGGATGCCGTGGAACAGGCCCTCCAGCCAGCCCACCAGCTGGGCTTGGGCGATCCGCAGCTCGCTCTCGCTGGGCACCCCGTCCTGCTCGAACGGCAGCGACAGCCGCTCAAGCTCCTCGACAAGCTCGGGCGCGAGGCCGTCCTCAAGTTCCTTGATCGAACTCTCGTGGATCTCTTTCAGCCGGGCCCGGCTCTTCTCGTCAAGCGGCGCCGCCCGGACCTCCTCGAGCAACTGCCTGATCATGTTGCCGATCCGCATGACCTTGGCCGGCTGCTCGACCATCTCGGTGACCGGACGCTCGTGGCTGGCGTTCTCGTCCGGCTCGCTGCCCGCCGTCGTTATGCCCTCCGGGCCCACCACGAGAACCTGCGGGTGCTCTGGTGATTGAGTGTTCATCCCGTCGCTCATTCCCCTAGTCTGTCCGATCACACGTGCTGCCAAGGCCCGGGGGGGTCATTCGGGCACGAGCAGGATCTTGCCGATGTGCTCACTGGCTGCCATCGCCCGGTGCGCCTGCGGCGCCTCCGACATGGGCAGCTCCCTGTCGATGATGGCCGCGATCTTCCCGGCCTCAACGAGCGGCCACACGTGGTCACGCACCGCCGCCACGACGGCCGCCTTCTCGCTGGCCGGACGCGCCCGCAGCGTCGTGGCGTGCACGCTGGCCCGCTTGCCCTGAAGGACACCCAGGTTAATTTCGGCCTTGCTGCCGCCCTGTCGGCCGATGATGACCAGGCGGCCGTTGGTCGCCAGCGCGGCCAGATTACGTTCCAGGTAGCTCGCACCCATGATGTCCAGGATGACGTCCGCGCCCGTCCCGCCGGTCGCGTCCCGGAGCGCCGCGACGAAGTCCTCGTCCCGGTAGTTGATCGTCACGTCCGCGCCGAGCTCGCGGCACCGGGCCAGCTTCTGCGCCGATCCCGCGGTGCAGGCGACCCTGGCGCCGAACGCCTTGCCGAGCTGGATCGCCATCGTGCCGATCCCGCTGCTGCCGCCGTGCACCAGCACCGTCTCACCGCGGGCCAGCCCGGCCACCTGAATGAGGTTCGCGTACACCGTGCAGAGAGTCTCAGGGAGCGCCGCCGCGTGGATGACGTCTGTCTTTTCTGGCACCGGAAGCAGCTGCCCGGCCGGCACCGCGACCTGCTCCGCGTAGCCGCCGCCGGACAGCAGCGCGCACACCTCGTCACCGGGCCGCCAGGCCGTGACCGCGTCGCCGACGGCCATGATCCGGCCGGAGCACTCCAGGCCCGGGTAAGGCGACGCGCCCTCCGGCGGCGGGTAGTGGCCCTCGCGCTGCATCAGGTCGGCGCGATTCACCCCGCTGGCCGCGACCTCGACGATCACCTCACCCGGACCGGGGACCGGGTCGGGAACCTCGAGCCAGCGCAGGACCTCCGGTTCGCCGGGTTCGGTGATGACGACGGCGTGCATGGACCTCTCCTTCGCTTTCTTCGCTTCTTCGCCACTCAGTGCCACCGAACCAGCGCACTGGGTGTCGAAATCGCGAGTGCTTTGGCTTACGCTCTGATAGATGCACGAATCCCGCCCGGATGCGCCCCACCCATGAGGACCAAGGGGGACCCGTGACCACCAACAAACATACGCCGAAGATTTCCGGCCCAGCGGCCCAGGATGCTGACGCCTTCTCCGATGACGACGTCCCCGGGGACCGGCCCGACGGTGCCGTCGGCCGGTCCGGTGCGCAGATACGCGAGGAGGGCGCCTCCGTCGCCGACGAGAGTGGCCGCGACGCCGACCGCCATCCGCCGCCCGGTCCGGCCCGGATCTCCCCGGCCTATCCGCAGCCTGAGTTCTATCCGCACGACCTGGAGTATCCGCAGGGACCTGGCTACCTGCCTGTCTCCACCGACCAGGCCGGCCCGAGGAACCGCCGGCCGGCCCCAAGGCAGCCGGCCCCGGGGCAGCCGGGCTATCCGTCCGGGCCCGGGTACGCCCTGGACACTGCCTATGAGCCCGATGCCGGCTACACACGGCAGCTGGGCTACCCGCAGCATCCCGGGTACGGGCCAGACTCCGGGTACGAGCCAGACTCCGGGTACGAGCCGCAGGACGGCCAGGCCGAGGAACTCAGTTACCTGCCCGACCTGGGCTTCACCGATGACACGGGTTCCAGACCGCAGATGGAGCCGCTCCCCGACATTGCCGCCCCGCCGGGGCCGGTACCGGCACCGCCGCCGGCTCCGGGGCCAGCCGACGTGCACGAGACCTCAGACGCCCTGACCACCGAGTCGTTGCTGCACGGCAAGCGGGCGGCGCCCGGATCGGGCTGGCGCCGTAACGTCTACCGGGCCACCGGCGGGCTGATCAGGTTCGGCGAATCGCCGGCCGAGATGCGCCGTCGCGATCTCATCAACCAGGTGCGAACCCCGGTCGCGGGCGGCCACCACCGGGTCGCGGTGCTGAGCCTCAAGGGCGGCGTCGGCAAGACGACCACGGCGGTGGGGCTCGGCGCGACGCTCGCCACGCTCCGCGGCGACCGGGTGATAGCGGTCGACGCCAACCCCGACCGCGGCACGCTCTCGGACAAGGTCCGCCTGGAGACGGCCGCCACGATCAGGGACCTGCTGAACGAACGGGACCAGGTCCGCCGCTACGCCGACATACGGGCTTTCACCTCCCAGGCGCCGAGCCGGCTCGAGGTGCTCGCCTCCGATCGTGATCCCGGGGTCTCCGTCGCCTTCGGCGCCGATGACTACTGTGACGCGGCCCGGATGCTTGAGCACTTCTACTCGATCTGCATCACCGACTGCGGGACCGGCCTGCTGCATTCGGCCATGTCCGGAGTGCTCCGGCTGGCCGATCAGATCGTCCTGGTCAGCTCGCCGTCGGTGGACGGCGCGCGCAGCGCGAGCGCGACCCTGGACTGGCTGGAAGCCCACCATTGCGGCGACCTGGTCCGGAACGGCGTCGTCGTGCTTTCGGCGATCCGGCCGAAGAGCAAGAGCACCGTCGACCTTGACCGGCTTGAGCATCACTTCGCCGCCCGGTGCCGTGCGGTAACGCGGATTCCCTACGATCCGCATCTGGAGGAGGGCGCGGAGGTCGAACTCGAGTTCCTCGGCAGCCAAACGGCCGATGCGTACCTGTCTCTGGCCGCGATCGTGGGTGACGGGCTGGCCCGGCCGCGCCGGCTGATTTCCCGCTCGGCGTTACCGTAGGCTGTTACGCACAGGAGGGCTCGCCTAGTGGCCGATGGCGATGGTCTTGAAAACCATTGTGGCGGCAACGTCACCGTGGGTTCGAATCCCACGCCCTCCGCTCGACCTGGTGAAACCATGGGTGCCGTAGCGTCACGACTCTGCGACCAGCCAGCGGGAAGGATTGCAGATGACCGCCGGATATACACCACAGCAGGGCTATATCGCGGGCGAGAGCCGGAGACTTGCCGATGCCGACTTCGACCAAGGCGAGGAACATGCGGAGGAAGATCACTTCGCTCACGCGACAGGGAAGACCTGCAAGAGCTGCGGGCGCGTGATCGAGGCCGGGCAGCCGGCCCGGCGACGCGGTGAAACAGAGTGGGCGCACGACGTCTGCCCGGCCGGTACGGATTAACGCTAAGGTCATCAGGGGTCTGGGGGGGTCTGGGGGGTCAGGCACAGCACCGCTCGGCACGCTCCTCAAGCGGCACGTTACTCAAAGAGCGCGGAAGCGTACCATTGAGGACACGCGCAGTGAGCTCAGGGGTGCAGGAGGCTGCGATGAGGCTGCGACCGCATCGGCGAACCCTGGTGGTTTGGCGCAGTTATGCCGGCCCGGACAGGTACGGTCTCCCGTGGTTCACGCAGGCCGCGCGTACGAGGCGGATCCGCAGGTGTATCCGGACTGGCGTGCTGCTCACCGTCATCGGCCTGATGCGGTTGGCCCGCGCCGCGCAGGCCGACTGGCGACTCATTGCCGGGGGCGTGCTTACGGTGGTCGGCGTCGTCCTGCGCAGCGGTCCGGTCGGCGTGGTTATGATCCCGGGAATGCTGTTCCTCGTGGTCGCCGTGCTCGCCCCGGCCAGTCCTAAGCCGGCCCGCACCCGCCGCGCCGAGCTAGAGCGCGAGCTCGGCGCATACTCAACCCCGGCCGAGCGGCGTGATCTGGAAGCAACTCTTGACCTGTACCCAGACGGCGTCACTGACGAGCTACGCGACATCCTCGCCAGGCAAGTCGTGGGCCGCGGGTAACGCCGGATAGCTACGCCCTCGCCTGCGCGCGCGATGCAGGTTCTCTGGGCCTGACGGCGGCCTAGTAGTCTCGGCGGCATGGGAAGCCAGCAACTGCCACCCTTCGACCTGCTTCAGGTCGTCACCCGGTGGCAGTTCGCGCCGGTGGTCACGGGCTTCGTGGTGGCGGCGGCGGGCTTGTACCTGTGGGGCGTGCTGCGGGTGCGGCGGCGTCATCCGGCGCGGCCGTGGCCGCTGTGGCGGACCGGGTTGTTCCTCGGCGGCCTGGCCGTGGTCGTGATCGCGACGCAGAGCGGCATCGGCAGCTACGACGACGTGCTCTTCACCGATCACATGATCCAGCACCTGCTGCTTATCATGGTCGCGCCGCCGCTGCTCGTCGTCGGCCAGCCGGCCACGCTGCTGTTGCACGCGAGCCGCAATCCCCTGCATACCTGGGCCAAGAAGGCGCTGCGCTCGCGGGTGATGACGGCTGTTACCTGGCCTCCGTTCGGCGCCGTGCTCTACCTCGGCACCATTGTCGGTACGCACCTCACCGGTTTCATGAACCTGGTCCTGACCAACGGGGCGGTCCACGATGGCGAGCATGCCCTTTACCTGTCGGCCGGCTACCTGTACTTCCTGCCGCTGATCGGGCGAGAGCCGATCAGGTGGCGGGTTTCCTACCCGTCCCGGATCTTCCTGCTCTTCATCGCCATGCCGGTGGATGCATTCACCGGTCTCATCCTTGGCTCGGAGAGCAGCAACCCGTTCCCCGCCCTGGCGCGGCTGCGCCCGAGCTGGGCGCCCAGCGCGATCAACGACGTGCACACCGGCGGCGCGGTGATGTGGGTGGGCGGCGCCGGCATCATGTTCGTGCTGGTGCTGGCGGTGTTCTTCGCCTGGAGCCGGGAAACGCGCAGCGACGGCGGCCTCGGCTGGCTGGAGTCCGCGCGCCGGGCGAATATGGCCACGCTGGTCGGCTCGCATCGGGACGCGAGCGGGGCCGCGCCGCCGCGGACCGCCCCCCCGGCCCGCGGCACGGAAAGCGTCGACGACGATGACGAGCACCTGGCTGCCTACAACGCCTTCCTGGCCCGCATCAACAAACCCCGTGAGCCCTGAGACGTTCCGGCCGGTTCCCGGCCCGCGACACGCCGATAGGCCTTTCTAAGCAAATCTAGGGTTGAGGCTAGATCAGGCCATAGAGTCCGATGCCATGGATCCGGTGCGCAATCCGTACGCCCCCGGCGCGGGGCAGCGACCGCCAGAACTCACCGGGCGCGACCGGGAGATCAGGCAGTTCGAGGTGGTGCTCGAGCGGATAGCCCGGGGGCGCCCGGAGCGGAGCATGGTGCTCACCGGACTCCGGGGTGTCGGCAAGACGGTGCTGCTCAACACCTTCAGGTCGATGGCCCTGCAGCGGCTATGGGGTACCGGGAAGATCGAGGCCCGGCCGGACCAGTCGATCAGGCGGCCGGTCGCGGCCGCGCTGCACGTGGCGGTGCGCGAACTCGCGCCCAGGCATCGCGCCCCGGACCGGGTCGAGTACTTCCTCGGTGTCCTCAAGGCGTTCGCCCTGCGCGACCCGAAGGCGCCGAAGGGATCCTCCGTCACCCTCGCGCTCGGCATCGACGTGCCAGCTCAGCGTGGCCGGGCCGACTCAGGTGACCTGGAAGTCGATCTCACCGAGCTGTTCGCAGAGGCCGCGTCGGTCGCGGCCGACCTCGGCGTCGGGATCGCCCTGTTCGTCGACGAGATGCAGGACGTGCCCTCGGCCGACGTGTCCGCGCTGTGCGCCGCCTGCCACGAGCTTTCGCAGACGGGCGGTCCGCTCATCGTCGTCGGCGCGGGCCTGCCGCACCTGCCGTCGGTCCTATCGGCGAGCAAGAGCTACTCGGAACGGCTGTTCCGGTACGCGCGCATCGACCGCCTCGAACGGGAGGCCGCCGACCTGGCGCTGCTCGCCCCGGCGCAGCGCGAGGACGTGACCTTCACTGCCGACGCGCTCGACGCGCTTTATGCCGCCGCCGATGGTTACCCGTACTTCGTCCAGGCCTACGGCAAGGTCACCTGGGACGTGGCCGCGTCAAGCCCGGTGACGGCGGCTGACGTGAATGTGGCCGCGCCCGAGGCCGAGAGCGAGCTGGCCGTGGGTTTCTTCGGCAGCAGGTACGAGCGGGCTACCCCCGCCGAACGCGAGTACATGCGCGCGATGGCCGCCACCGGGGATGATCCGGTGCCCACCTCGATCGTGGCCGACGAGCTCGGCCGCAAGCCATCGAGCTTGTCGCCCGCGCGTGACGGCCTGATCAAGAAGGGGCTGATCTACAGTTCGGAGCGCGGTCTGATCGCGTTCACGGTCCCGCACTTCGGCAAGTTCCTGCGGTCTCAGCTGATCTAGCCGATATCGGGCCCTCTAGCAGATTCCCTAGAGTCACCTAGAGAATGGCAGACTCGTGCGCCCCGGCGAGACCCAGGATCTCGTCGGTGGCGGCGTCGAGAACCGCCACGCGGATAGCAGGCCTGCGGGCCTGCAGGTAGACCGCGAAAACGATGTCTACTGGCCGGCCGCTCACGATTCCCGGGTACACCACGAATCGCCAGCACCCTTCCCGCCAGACATCGGCCGGGGTTGCGGTGGAGACCTGGCTCGCGTACCTGCGCCACGGGGAGCTTGCGCGCAGGGCGGACATGGTCCGCCCGACGGGAAGCCTTCGCAGCTCGCACGGCTCGGAATACCCGAGCCGGACCAGGACATCGCCGAGTTCCGGCGACAAAAAGGCGATCAGGGCCAGTTCGAAAGCCAGCACCGCGAGCCACATCTCAGCCTCGGTCGAGGAGGACGGCATCCGGAGCGGGGGCAGGCCGATGGTGGCGACGGCTGAGGCACACAGCACACCGGAACGCGCGATGGTGCGCAGCCCGATCGGCGTGTCGCTGAGTTCGCCGAAGCAGCCGCAGCCCGCATCCGGGCGCCGCTGCCTCAGCTCGTTCAGAGCACCCACGGCGACGAGGAAGAACAGCGCGGTCGCCGTCCGCACGATGGTGGCACCCAGGTGCGGAGCGGCATCGCCAAGCCGGCCGGCCGTGCCGATCAGCCCGAGGCCCAGGAGCGCCTCGGCCATGAACAGCATGACCAGGACGGGGTGCCGAAGGTGGAGCGGGACCAGCCCGGTGGCATCCATTCCCGCTGCGGCGGAACGTGAACGCAGCGTACGCCACGCCTTGGCCGCGCAACCGCCGAGCAGCATGACGGCGAGCAGCGGGATCTGGACCTCTCGCAGGGCGGTGAACATTACCTATCCGCCGATCATCATCGTCGCGTTGAAGCAGCCCACTTCCAGGGCGCCGCCGAGTTCCACGAAGGCGGCCATGGTGAGGTCAGCGAGCCGGCCCCGGCGCGAGGTTCCGCAGGTGACACAGCGATCGCAGAACAGCCTGGCCGTCGCTCCGCAGCTGGTAACCGGGAGGAGCCTGGTGCGTTCGGTGCAGTCGTTGCGCAGTCGGAGCAGGCTTCCCACCGACAGGTACGGCAGGCGTACACAGCCGGGCCCCGTGGCGTGCGGGTCCACGGCATACAGGTCACCGGAAAACGAAGGCGGCCCGAACGTGCCATGCTCGCAGCTCGTCTCGGGATCCAGCGCAGGGTAGGCCAGCCCGAGCAGGTTGTCCGGCTCTTCCCCAGGCTCATGCCAGACCGCGGTCCCGCTGACCGGATCGGGTATGTGGCCGCTGACCATCGGCGCGGCGGGCTGGTGGCCGGCCCGGTAGGGGGGCTGTGCGGTGGCGGGTATCAGGGCCTGCAGGAAGCCGTCACGCTTCAGGCCGATCACGTCAATCAGGTAGCCCGGCTCGAGCCGGGGGAAGCGGACCTGAATCCGCCCGCTGGCCGCCGGGGGGATCATCACGATCCGGCGTCCTTTGGCCGGGCCCTCGTCGACGAACAGGCTGGCCGGACCGTCTCGTTCGATGATCGTTCCTGTCGCCCGGCCGACTTCGGCCCAGATGCGATCCACCACGGGTCCGCCGGGCAGGCTGCGTCGCAGAATTGCGTGGTCGCCCGGCCGGAGCGCCGCGGGGGAAACCGGCCCGCCTCGCCAGGCCACCGCGGAGGCCGACAGCGCAAAGCGCTGCTCGCCCCGGTCGGTGAGCAGCACGACGATATGCGGGCTGACGTCCAGGATCCGCCCGGTCACCGTGTACAGCAACGATCTTTGCGCGGTCCCGGCGTCGTCATCCACCGTCGTTATGGCCGGAAAGCGCGTTGCGTCCGCGCGTCCGAGGACCGCTGCCCGCAGCAGCGATCGTCGCGCGAATCGTGCCGGACTGGCGGAATCCATGACATCTTCGCACCAACGGGGAATGTCCGCCAAATGCTGCACTTGCCCTCCGTGGGATTGCATGGGCCACAAGGTCGACCATGCTTTGGCGCGGACAGTTACGTCAAGTCATTCGCACACCTTTGGCTGCGAGGACACAGAGATACATCCCTGGCGGATAGCTGCGGCGGGCCGCCGACCACGCCGTGCTAGCACACAACGTAATTGGTCAACTACTTTAAGTAAAGTAGTCCGCATGAGCTGCGTCGGCAACCAGGGGGAATCGCGAGCCAGCGATCGCGACGCAGCTTTCCGTGAATACGTCCAGACCCGCGGGGCCGCGCTGCTGAGAATGGCGATGGTGCTCACCGGCAACCGGGCTGACGCTGAAGACCTGGTCCAGGCCGCGCTGGCCAAGACCTATCTAGCCTGGGACAAAATCAACGAGCGCGCCGCTCTTGACGCTTACGTGCGGCGCGCGATGGTAAACACGCACATATCGTGGTGGCGGCGCCGCCGGGTCGAGGAATTCCCGACCGATGAACTGCCTGAGCAGGTGGTGGCGGACCATGCGCGGGAGAGCGACATGGCCGAGGTGGTGCGGCGGGCTCTCGACCGGCTCCCGCAGCGCATGCGCGCCGCCGTCATGCTCAGGTATTTCGAGGACATGACCGAGCCGGAAATTGCCGCGACCCTCGGCATCAGCCTCGGCACGGTGAAAAGCACGGTGTCACGAGCGGTAGCCAGGCTGCGGATCGACGCGGAACTCGGCGCGAATTCCGACCCCTAATAGCAAACGCCGCCGAAAGTAACATGTCCGTCGTTATGGTAACAACGTCCGATTATTGCCGCGGCCCTGGGCTACTGCCGGCCGCCTGACTCGTGGCACTATCAGGTAGGTAGGCAGGTCAGGCACCGGCGAGGAGGTGGTTCTGTGCGCAGCACGATGATGGACGTCCCGTTGACGATCGCGTCAATCATGCGCTACGGGACGTCAGTATTCGGTAATCGCGAGGTTGTCAGCCGGACCGGTGACGGAACCAGGCGACGTACTTACGCCGAAGCGGGCCGCCGCGCCGCGCAGCTCGCGAACGCGCTGCGCCGCCTGGGCGTGGACGCCGACCAGCGCGTCGGCACGTTCATGTGGAACAACGCCGAGCACCTCGAGGCCTACCTGGCGGTGCCGTCCATGGGCGCGGTGCTGCACACGCTCAACATCCGCCTCGCCGCCGCCGAGGTCGCCTACATCGCCACCCACGCGGAAGATCACACCGTGATCGTGGACGCCTCGCTGGTGCCTACGTTCGCTAAGATCCTGCCGCAGGCGCCGACCATCCGGAACGTCATCGTGAGCGGGACGCCGCTCGCCGAGACGCCGGGGGCAGACGAGCTCAGCGGCGCGAACGTGTACGACTACGAGCAACTGATCGGCGCCGAGGCTGACTCGTTCAGGTGGCCCGCACTCGATGAGCGCTCCGCCGCCGCGATGTGCTACACCAGCGGGACCACGGGACACCCCAAGGGCATCGTGTACAGCCACCGGTCCAGCTACCTGCATTCGATGGGTGCCTGCCTGGGGAACGCCTTCGCTATTTCCGAACGGGACCGGGTGCTCCCGGTCGTGCCCATGTTCCACGCCAACGCGTGGGGCCTGGCCTACGCGGGGCTGCTTTCCGGCGCGGACCTGATCCTGCCGGACCAGCACCTGCAGCCGGCCACGCTCGTGCGGCTCATCGGCGAGGAGCGAGTCACCGTGGCCGGCGGGGTGCCGACGATCTGGGCGGGCGTGCTCGCGCATATGCGGGCCGAGGGCGGTGACCTGTCCTCGCTGCGCCTGGTGGTCTGCGGCGGCTCCGCCGTGCCGCATGCCCTGCAGGAGCGGTACTCCTCCGAACTTGGCGTGCGCATCCTGCAGGCCTGGGGCATGACGGAGACCTCACCGCTGGCCAGCGTGGCGAACCCGCCGCCCGGCGTCAGCGAGGAGGACGCGTGGTCGTACCGGGACAGCCAGGGCCGGCTGTTCTGCGCGGTGGAGGGCCGGCTGGGCGGAGACGGCGGGAACATACTGCCGAGCGACGGCGAGGCGGTCGGGGAAATCGAGGTCCGCGGCCCCTGGATAACGGGTTCGTACTACAAGGACGACGACGCGGCCAAGTTCGATGATGGCTGGCTGAGGACCGGAGATGTGGGGACGCTTGACGAGCGTGGCTTCATCCGGCTGACCGACCGGGCCAAGGACGTCATCAAGTCCGGCGGTGAGTGGATCTCCTCGATGGAACTCGAGAACGTCCTGATGGCCCATCCTGACGTGGCTGAGGCCGCGGTCATCGGGATCGCCGACGAGAAGTGGGGCGAGCGGCCGCTCGCCGCGGTGGTGCTGCGGTCCGGCGCCGACGTGACCGCGGAGAAGCTGCGGGCCTTCATGACCGAGCAGATCCCGCGCTGGCAGCTGCCCGAGCGATGGTGCTTCGTCGCCGAGGTGCCCAAGACCAGTGTGGGCAAGTTCTCCAAGCGGCAGATGCGCGAGGCGTACCAGCGCGGCGACTACGAGATCATCGAGGTGCACTGACCGGGCGGCGGGACGCTTTGCCGGGGCCGGTCAGGGCCGGTACGCTATGGCCCACCGCACCGCTCGTGCGGATGGAGGATTCGCCTAGTCCGGTCTATGGCGCCGCACTGCTAATGCGGTTAGGGTTAA
>Ga0302181_10003001_pt1 | contig 11726 bp, 12 predicted proteins | sample I_Palsa_E3_3_FD_198786 | JGI IMG/M metagenome (GOLD analysis project Ga0302181, IMG submission 198786) | Peat permafrost microbial communities from Stordalen Mire near Abisko, Sweden - I_Palsa_E3_3 | ecosystem: Environmental > Terrestrial > Soil > Palsa > Peat permafrost | place: Sweden... | reverse complement strand
CGGCGGCCTGGACTGGCGGCTCATTCTCGGCATCGGGGCGATTCCCGCGCTGGTAGCCGTCGCGCTGCGGGCCCGGATGCCAGAGTCGCCCCGGTGGCTGATGCTGAACGGGCGCTACGCGGACACGGCGAAGGCATTCGGCCTGCTGGGCATGGAAGTGAGTGAAGAGGAAGCCAAGCAGGCCGCAGACGAGCTCGCTCAGGTGGAGCAGGCACGGCGGCGGAAAACCGCATGGACCGCCGGCGTCAGGCGAGCGCTGATCGTCGTGTGCGTCTTCTTCATCTTCCAGCAGATCTCCGGGATCAACGTGCCGTTCTACTACGGCCCGACGCTGCTGGGCAGCTATTTCAGCAGCGGTACGTCGACTGCCGTCAGCACGGCTACGGCCGGCGTTGAGGTGACCGCGATCTTGGGCGCCGTCAACGTGATCGCCACCTACTTCGCGTTCCGCTGGATCGACAAGGTAGGCCGCCGCCCGCTGGCCATGTGGGGCTACGCGGGCATGGCGGTGTTCATCTTGGTCGCGGCAGCCGGAGTGGGATTCCTGACCGGCGTCCCGAAGACCGTGCTGGTGATGGTCGGCTTCTCGTTCTTCATCACCTCGTTCGCGATCGGCGTGGGCGGCACCGGCTGGCTGATCCAGGGCGAGGTCTTCCCCACCGCCGTGCGAGGCCGGGCGGCCGCCATCGGCGCGAGCGTCGACTGGATCGCCAACTTCGCGCTCATCGAGGTATTCCCGGCCTGGCATAACGCGATCGGGCTGGGCTGGGTGATGGTGTGCTTCGCTGTGATCGCGGTCCTGGCCATCGGGTTCGTCTACCGCTGGCTGCCCGAGACGAAGGGGCTGTCGGTGGAGGAGGCGGTCAGCGTCTTCGAGCGGCAGGCCAAAGGCCGGCGGGCGTCGGCCTAGCGATTCCCGCCTGGGCACATAGAGGGATCTTGTGGGTGCCGGAAATCGTGCCATCCGCACCTGAATTCAAGGGCTGCCGGGGCGGCGGCCGGACTCAGGCTGGGTCAAAACGGAGCCTCAGCCCGAGCCTGCGCAGCACCGAGAGGAACCACAGTGTGGACGCGCCGGGTCCGGCGACGACAAGCGCGACGGTAGCGGCGACCGAGAGCATCAGGAACATTTTGGCCGGCGCGGTGACCATCATCACCGCCAGGCCGGCCGTGAGCAGCAGGAAAATGGCGGCCCACAGCCAGCGCGCCCGTTGGAAGAAGCGGTGCAGGCCCGGGTGATGGGTGGCCGGCTGAATCGCGGCAGCACGATCCGCAACCTGTGGATCCCTCACCACGCGTGACGCCAGATGCCGTGGAGCTCGTGACGTCGAGCGGCGCCTGGCAGGTTCGGCAAGCGGCCCGGGCGAACGGCCAGCGGCGACGCTGGAACCCGCATTCCAGGCCGGCTGAGCGAAGCAGGAATCCGCAGCGGCGCCTCACCGCCCCGGTGTCAGGTCGCGGTAGCGAGCCTCCAGCAGGCAATAAAGGCCGTAGCAGAAGAGACCGCACGCGAGCAAAGCCAGCAGCCAAGCGCCATCGGCGGAGCTGGCCACCGAGCGGAAAACCGCGTCCAGCCCCTTCACCTGCTTTGCGCGGGACAGCACCGCTGCCTTGATTATGAAGAAACCGACCAGCACCAGCACGACGGAGCGAGCGATGCAGCCAAACCCACCCACCGCCCGCGTGAGCACGGCCAGCGCCCGAGGCATGTGCTCTGCGGTGAACCGCTCCCGGAAGTCGAGCCAAACCGACCGGCGACCCATTTCCACGGCAGCCGCCACGACAAGGACCCCAACCAGGATCAGGAGCAGCCGGCCCCATCCCGTTCGCAGCAGGGTTGCGGTCACGTCGATGTCTTGTCGCTGCTCCGACTGCGCAGTCTGCTTCGGCGGACTTCCCACCAGAAGCCGGGCGGTGCTCAGGCAGAAGACTGAGTACAGCAAACATCCCCACGACGACACCGCACGCTGACGCCACCTGCCAGTCGCGCTTTCCGCGCGGGAAGGCCGGAACACCGCCTCGACGAGCTGGGTGAGCGCGTACGCGGCGAGACCAGCGATGAGCAAGACCAGCGGGACCCGCCCCCAGGCCGGGGCAACGGCCGCCTGCACGGCCCCGGCGCTGCTCGCGGGCGCGCCCGTGCGCCCGTGCACAGCGAGCGCGAGACGGAACGCAAGGTAGCCGACCAGAAGATAAACCGTGCCCCGGCAGACCAGACCGAGCCGGGACCCCGCACGCAGCCACACGCCGGACGCGCCCCGCGCCATAGATACTGCCGCAGCCTCCAGTGTGGTCCCGGCTGTCCTGCCTCGCCCATGAACATTCTTCAATGGACGCCTCGCTTCTGCTCAACAGTATGCGCGGTCCGACCCGGCCAGCGAAGTGCCGCGCACCGCCGCCGCGGCTTCTCCGACGACGTCGTGGCTGAGGCGACCTCGAAGCACATGCGGTCGGTGGGCCCGGCGTCGGCAGCGCGCGTGCCGGCGGCCTGGATGGAGCCGTCGTGCGCGAAGTTATCTCCTGCGGGCTCTTGCCCATTGCTGGGCCGCTGTGCCTTTTCTGGCGCACCGGCCAGAGTGCGAAAAACTCCGGATCTCGCGCTGCTCCCGCCGTTCACGGGCGCAGCTGCCGGGGTCCGGAGCAACATCTTCACTTTAATCCTTCCTGACTCTCGCGCATAGGCATCCCGCAGCCAGCGGCAGGCTCTTCGAGCTTGAGGGGCAGGACACAGGCTCAGCCTCACGAGCTGAGCATCTGTGGTGCACCGGCACTGGCCGGGCCGCGGTCAGGTGGATCTTGGTGGCCAGCCCGCCGCGCCATGCCGCGCTTAGAGCGAAGCCAGCCCCGCAGCCGGCCCAATCGAACCGCTCTTTCATCACGCTGGCCGAACCGCCAGTTGACAGCCGGCCGTTCCTACCACGCCCACATATCGGGCTAATTTACTGCGGATAACGCATAAAATGACATCGCTTGCCATCCCGGCGTTCTCGGGATGTTTTTGGATTCAAAATTCTGATCGGCCGGAATGCTAGCTAAGTCGGCATGTCGCCCAGCCGTTGTGTGGCTATACTTGGCCCGTCGAGGTTCAGACCCCGCCTTGTCCACACGAGTACAAAAATGTCATTACGCTCAGGGCGGGAGCAGGGGTATGTCAATTAGCAATCCCAAATCAGGCCTTGTTAATCAAGCCGATATCATGCCAGACTCCAGGCCGGCAGACATGAGCGGACCGGCCGGGCTGGTAACGAGTGGGCAAACTGATCTGCTCGCCACAGGCCTGAAAGAATCGCTGGGTCGTGTGGCGACTCTGGCGGTTATTTCGCTGAGAGCGGCGCGCGCGTCCGTTATGGTTGCCGGTAAGCGCTCACTCCCCACAATGACCTGCCCTTCAGATTTCGGCGGCCAGCCGAGCATGTTTGAGCAACTAATGTGTGCGGATATCGCTGGCTCCGGGCATAAGCTGATCATTGATAACACCCGGGTGGACGGGCGCGCGAGTATCAGTGACCCGCCGGGTCCAGCGAGCACGATGGCATGGGCCGGAATCCCGGTCCATGACCAGGATGGTCATGTATTGGGGGTGCTCTGGGCAGCCGACCCGGAACCACGCCAATGGAGCGCCAGCGACGTCACGCTCCTGGAGACCTTGGCAAAGATTGTGTCGGGCGAAGTTGCACTGCGGGCCGCGCTGGCCCACAGCGCGAGACGAGTCGCCCTAGCCCAGACCCTAGAGGAGAGCCTGCTTCCGCCGCGGCTGGCCAATGTCCCGGGCCTAGAGGTGGCGGCGCGGTACGCGGCTGGCGGAAAAGGAACGGAGACCCTCGGGGATTTCTGCGATGTGTTCCCCTCGGTGGGGAGGACATGGGGGATGGTGGTCGGCGACGTGTGCGGCAACGGCCCCGTAGCCGCTAAAAACACCGCCCTGGCCCGCAACACCCTCCGCGCTTTGGCCCGGAGACTGACACGGCCAACCCTGATCCTGGCTGACCTTAACCAGGTACTGCTGGACTGGCCTACCGATGACCCGCGTTTTCTGACCGTGATCTATACCTCGGTGCGGCCCTTCCCCGGCGGGGCCATGGTCCGGATCAGTTCGGCGGGTCACCCACTGGCGCTGGTGCGCAGCGCAAACGGCTACGTGCACGAGTTCGGGAGGCCAGGAACCCTGCTCGGGGTGCTGTCCGATCCAGAACTGCACGACTCGCGTAGGATACTGCGGGCCGGCGACAGTCTGATCTTGTTCTCCGACGGCGTGACCGAGGCCCGCAACAGTGCCGACCGCGGCCTGTACGGCGATGAGCGGCTCCGCCGCCTGGTCGCTGGGCTAGGCGACCTGCCTGCGGTGGCCATGGCGGAGGCCATCCATCTCGCCGCCCTCGCGTTCACCGGCGGGCGCCTCAGCGACGATGTTGTCGTTTTCGTGATGAAGGTTCCCGCACGCGAATCGCTCAGCCTCGGGTTGACGGCTGTCAGCCATGATGCTCGCCGAACCCCGTCCGGTCCTTGCTGAGCGATCGTCCTCGGACGTTCCACGCATCGCCGTAACTCGCCGTCGTGCTGACCGAACTAAACACACGTACACGGCGGCGCGGGACGAGGGGACGAGGGGATGCGGGAACGACGGGACGAACAGCCGCGAGATGACGAAGACCCGTTGGCACGCGGCACACAGAAGGCCCCTTCCGTATCTGGAAGAGGCCTCTGACCTGCAAATTGGTAGGGGGCAGGATTTGAACCTGCGACCTCTGGGTTATGAGCAAGCCGGCTGGTGCAAGCTCACCAGAGCCGCAGAGGGGGCTATGAGCCTGGCACTGGGCGCGCACACTTATCCGGATAAATCAGTCGCACGGATGCGCCGTGGCTGTGTATGACGGAGCTGCCGCCCAGCACCACCCTGCCCAGTGCCGCCATCCGCACCGTCCGGCCGTGGTGGGCTGGTTCTGAATACCCGGCCCGTCGCCTGAGCGGCCCGGGCCCGGCTACTGGTGCGCGGCCGTCGCCTGCCGGCTGGCGAGCCGGGCGGCAGGTGCGGGCGAACGGTAGCGGAGCATGCTGACGCTCAGGGCTGCCACGGTGACAAAGAAGCCGAGCAGGCCGAGGGGTGGCACCATTGTGCCGGTGTCGAGGCTGCCGATCACGGCGCTGACCAGGCAGGCCGCGCTGCTCAGCGCGCTCAGCCAACCCATCCAGCGGGCGCCTATCGCGCCCTGGAGGATAGCCACGGCAAGGGTCGCCGTCAGGACCGCCAGCGGGAAGAACGCCAAGTGGGCGCCGTTGTTGATTTCGAGCAGCGACCGGGTCAAGGAGGGATCTGCCAGGCTGTGCTGGGCAGCCAGCAAGCCAGCGACCGTGCCGGCGAGATCGCTCACCATCCCCAGCGCCACGGTGGCGGCTCCCGAGGCGAGGACAACGGGGGCCAGGAAACCGTGCTCATCGCGTTGGCGGAGGGTGGCGTGCAGGCCGCCGAGGAACCACAGGAGCACGACGGAAGCCAGGTTGATGAGCAGCTCGGACACCAGGATCGCAGCATGGTGGTTCTGGTAGTAATGCATGATCTTTGCCGTGCTGGCGTTCAGAGCAGGCGAGTTGCCAGACAGGACAATCCCGGCGGCGAAAAGCACCACGAACAGGATCCCCGCGCAGCCAGCCACTTTTTGCTGTCGACCATTCATGAGTATCTCCCGCTTGTCCGGCGCCCTGTGAGCCACAGTCCGTGATTCGGCACTTCGAACGCTAGGGAAGGGCAGCTGGTCCGTGATCCGCCTGACGGGGGATCTTGCGGACCGCTTGTCCCTCCCGGGTAGTACGCGATGGTGCTGACACGGCGAGTTGCCGGCGGCGGCCATGCTCCGGCCTGCCCCACCGCTGGCCCAGGGCGGAGCGCAGCTCCGATCGGGACCTTGATGCCGGGAGCGGGCGCTACGGAGGGGCGGCGCGGATACCCGGTTCGTCCCGCGGCGAGCCGGGTATCGGGCCCATCAGGTGCGGGGGCTGTTGGCTGTCGAGCTGCGGGCTGCCTGGCTCGTTCCGGCGGGTGGGCCCCGGATGCACTGCGTGCGGCATTTGCCGCGGACCGGAAAGCCGGCTGCAGGACTGCTGGCCGCTGGGGGGCTAGCAGCGGCCTGCCGGGTTATCGGGCACGACGAACCCGGACTCGTAGGCAACGACCACGGCCTGAACCCGGTCCCGGAGCGCGAGCTTCATCAAGATCCTGCTTACGTGCGTCTTGACGGTGCTCTCCTCGACGACCAGTTCTGCGGCGATCTCGTAGTTGGCCAGGCCGCGCGCGACCAGGCGCAGTACGTCAAGCTCCCGCTGCGTCAGGTCCTTCAGCCGCGCGGGCAGCAGCGCGGGCGGCCGAACTGCCTGCGCGAACCGGCTGATCAGCCGCTTGGTGATCGACGGGTCGATCAGCGCGTCGCCGGATGCGATGCACCGGACCGCGCCGATCAGCTGGTCCGGTGGCGCGTCCTTCAGCAGGAATCCGCTCGCGCCCATCCGCAGTGCTTCATAGACATACTCGTCGGCATCGAATGTCGTGAGCATCAGTACCTTGCTGTCGCAGCTGCTCAGGATCTGCTGGGCCGCGGTGAGGCCGTCCATGTTCGGCATCCGGATATCCATCAGCACAACGGCCGGCTCCAGAGTGCGCACCAGATCGACAGCTTCTAGCCCGTCCGCAGCCTCGCCGACCACGCAAATGTCTGCCTCACCGGCCAGGATGACGCGGAAGCCGGCCCGAACCAGCCGCTGGTCATCGGCGATGACGACAGAGATCGTGTCGCTGCCGGCACTGCTTGCTGAGCTGGATGTGCTCGTCACGGCACGGCTCGCCTTCCGCAGTTTGGCCACCGGCCATCGTAGCCCGCTGAGACCACCGTCCGTCTGCGGGCTGATGCCGGGACTGGGACGTCGTCCTGCGGACGGACGCCCGTAACGCACCGCCTGGTTAGCGTTGGGGTATGGCAGCGAACCTCACGGCTGGCACAAGCGGATCGGGCTGCGCGACAATAAGTCGTCAGCGGAGGGAGCTGCCGTGACCGGGATCGGCCTGGTGAGCTGGCTGTGGCGGCCGGCCGGCAGATTGCGCGAGATCGGCTGGGGCGATGTCGCACTTGCAGCGTTCCTCAGCCTGTATGCCATCGTCCTGGTCAGCGGCTTGTCCGGGATCGCAAACCCGCACAGCGGTGCGGTCGCCGCCGTGGCAGTGCTGGCCATGACAGTGCCGGTGGCATGGGAGCGGCGCGCTCCGGCGGCGGCCGCAGCCTTGGTGGCCGTGGGCGCGGCGGCGAACGAGCTTGTCATCGGCCCGATGATCCGCTGCGGCCCCGGCCTGCCCGCAGTGTTCGTGATCGCATTCTTCGCGGGTACCCGGCTGGACGGGCGCAGGCTGGCCGTAGCCGAAGGATTCTGTGCCGGCGCAGTGATCACGCAGGCACTGTACGACCCCCAGCTTGGCGCCGGCTTCCTCGTAGCCGGGCTGCCAGTCGTTGCGACGTGCTGTCTGGCCGGACGGCTGGCGCGGTCCCGCGGCCTGGCAGCGGCGGCCTTGCGGGAGCGAAACGCGGAACTTCGCGACCAGCGTGAACAGACCGCGCGGCTCGCCGTGGCGGCGGACCGGGCCCGCGTCGCGGCCGATCTCGACGACTTCCTGCGTGACCGGATCACCGCGATGGCCGCCGCCGCGGCGGCCGGGCGCGAAATCGTCACATCGGACCCGGCTGGAGCCCGCGGCGCCTTCACGGTCGTGGAGACCAGCGGGCGGGCGACACTGGCCCAGATGCGGGACGTGGTAGGCGCACTGCGGGCGGAAGGGCTGACCGGCCCGCAGCCGGTACTCGCTCAGCTCGGCAGCCTGCTGGAGTGTGCCACCAGCGCCGACGCGCGACTGCATGTTGAGGGCAGCCCGCGCGCGCTGCCGGCCGGCCTGGAGCTCTCGGCGTACCGGATCGTGGAGCACCTGCTCGCCGCCGTGCAGGACGCGCCCGAAGCGCGCATCGATGTGCGGGTGCGGTTCGGTCCGGACGCGCTGGACCTGGACGTGACCGGCCCCGCGAGCCGGCAGTCAGATCCGGTGACAGCGTTCGCCGTCGCGCGGGAGCGAGTCGCGCTGCTCGGCGGGTCGCTGCGGATCGAGACCGGCTCCGGCCGGTGCGCTGCGCTAGTCCGGCTCCCGCTGACCGCCGGCTATGCCTCCGCCTGACCGCATCTCGCGGATCAGGGGCGGGCGGCTCGCTGACGTGCTCACGACGCTGGGGCTCAGCGCGTTCCTGCTCATTTACCTGACAATCCAGGGCGTGCTGCACGGCGCGAACAACCTGCTTGAAACGGGCTGCGGCGTCGGTGTCTTCGGGTGCGTCATCATGCGGCGCAGCCATCCCCAGCTGGCGGCTGCCGTGGCCGGCGGCTGTCTGGCGGTAGCCGCCCTGGGATCGTCCGCGGCCTTTCCCGGCAGCCTGATCCTCGTGCCTGTCATCTTGCTTGCCTACTCGCTGGGAACCGCCGCTGACCTGAGGCGCTCGGTGCTCACCTTGGGGATCCTCGGCGCCGGCTTGCAGCTCAGCGCCGGCCAGTTCAACCCGATCGTCGTCGTCCTCACGATCGGCCCATATGCGGTCGGGCTGGTCATCCGCTCGCGCCGCCGCCTCACCGAGCAGCTGGCCGCCCGCGGCCAGGAGCTAGCGGCCGAGCGCGCACTGTTCGCGGCGGAGGCGGTTCGCTATGAGCGGGCCCGGATCGCGCGTGAGCTGCATGACATCGTGGCGCATTGCGTCAGCGTGATGGTGATCCAGGCGAGCGCCGGCCAGCGGCTGACCGCGACTGACCCGTCCCTGGCGACCGAGGCCTTCGACTCCATCGGTGAGGTCGCCCAGCAGGCCAAGGCGGAGATGCGGCGCCTGGTCGAGCTGCTCGACCATGACTCTCAACAGCGCGGCGGTCATGGCGTCCGGCTGATCGGCGAGCTCGTCACCCGGGCGGGTGCGGCCGGTCTGGCCGTAAGCTGCCGGTTCACCGGCTCGGCGGACGGCCTTCCCGACGCGGCCGCCGACGCCGCCTACCGGGTGGTCCAGGAGAGTCTGACCAACGCGTTCAAGCACGCGCCAGGCGCGCCGGTCGACGTCGTGATCGCAGGCGCGAGCGGACATGTCGAGATCGGCGTCGTTAACGGGCCCGCGCCAGGCCCGCAGTCTGGGCTGGAACTCACCGGCACTGGCCGCGGGCTGACGGGGATGCGGGAACGCGTGGCCGCCTGCGGAGGCCAGATCAGCGCCGGCCCGGTGGCAGGCGGCGGCTGGCAGGTACTCGCCCGCCTGCCACTCGAACCAGGCCAGGCACGAATCAGCTCACTCAGCTAGCAGCCGCACGCGCGGCCCCGCAGCGGCTCTCCATCAGTAGGTGGATGCACCGCCGCAATGTTCCGTCCGGCGGCCGACGCAGCAGAGGCCCCCGCGGCCGCACGCTGAGGTCACCATCCACCAGCGGAGGAGCATCACGATGAAGCCCGGATTCAAGTCCCTGACAGGCTTGCTCGCGATCCTGGGAATCGGCGACCTGGCGATGGTCCCGTCCATGATCGCGGCGAACCATCACACCGCAGGTACGCCGCCCGTGCCGACGATCGTGGCCACGGTCATCATCGGCATCGCGACCCCGGTCAGCGCCGCGGGCATCGCACGGGGCTGGAAGCCGGCGTTCGCGGTAGCGATGACATGCCGGATCATCGACAGCATCTCCTCGGCGCTCGCCAAGACTCCCGGCGAGGGCGCCCAAAGATCCGGGCGGGAACATCTAACCGGTACCGCAGCGGCCCTTTTGGCGGGCTGCTGATTCCTGCCGGCGGCCGGCGTGCCGGCCGCCGGTTACGGGTCCTTCTGTGTAGGTTTCTGCCATGGCGAGGGGGGATTATCGGCTGACCGCCGTCTTGGCCTTCCTGCTCGTCGCGGGCACTACGGCGGTCGGCTGGCGGGGTGGCCGTCCGGCAGATGACGCGGCGTCCCGGGCGGTGCGGCCACCCCTCACCGGACGGGCGGCAGCCATCGAGATGCCATCGTCGCCGATCCCGCGCGTGACGCCGGATGCCGCGGCCGCAGGGCCCCCGGCGCTCGGTCCCAGGGCCCGCAGTTCCTGCCCGGCCGCGGCGTCGGCCTGCGTGGACCTCAGCGACCACCTCACCTGGCTGCAGTCCGACGGCCGGATCACCTACGGCCCGGTGCCCATGGAACCCGGGCCGCCCGGCACGCAGCGGGCGACCCCGCGCGGCACCTTCCACGTCCAGTGGAAGGCTGGCCCGAACTACATCAGTACCGAGTACGACGAGCCGATGCCGTACGCGGTGTTCTTCGCCCCCGGCGGGATCGCCTTCCACGGCGGCAGCCTCACCATCCCCTCGCATGGCTGCGTCCACCTGGATATTGGCAGCGCCCGCTACTATCACGACCACCTGCCGGTCGGAGCCGAGGTCGTGGCCTTCTGAGCCTTGCACGCCGAGCCCTGCCCGCGCCGCCGGCCCTGGGATGACTCGCCCGCGATGCACAGACCGGGCGTTCTGCGAGCGCGGCGGTTTGATGCCGGTGGAGACAACCGCCGCCTGGATCTGGGCATTCTGCGCGACAGCTACAGCTAGCCGACCGAGGCGCCTGGTCGCTGGTCCGGTGTCGGGCAACGCTGTCTATGCGGGCCTTCAGCCTTTTACGTACGCGATTTTCTCGGTTATCTTGCCGTTTTGGACGGTGAAGACGTCGATGCCGCGCACGTGGCCGTCGCCCCAGTCATATCGCCAGCGCTGCACGAGGTGGTCGCCCGCGGTGAACGAATCCTCGACGGTGAACCGGCTTGTCGCATCGTCGAAGATCGGTTTCCAGGCTGCGGTGATGGCCGCGTGACCGACGCAGCGCTGGCCGTCCGGCGCCGGTGACGTCGCCTCGAACACACAATCGTCGCTGGTCAGGGCCAGCGCCGCGGCGAGGTCGTGGTCGTGCCAAGCCGTGTTGAACTGGCGGACGACGGTGGCTGTGTCGTCGAGCCTGGGCTGGCTGGCGGTCCTCATGTCAGCGCAGGCTCGGCGTCATGCAGCGCGCCGCGGAGCATCTCCCGAAGCTCGGGGGTGTCCTGGTGGCCGTGCTTGGCGACGGCATGCGCTGCCGCGGCGTCGAGGACCTCTTCCTCGCCGCCGGCGATGGTGAGCGTGCAGCCGATCTCGTTGGGGACCTGGCGGCAGTCGATCATCTTTCGGGACATGGCGGTCTCTCCTCCCTTGCGCCGGGCCGATCCCGGCTGTGTTCCTGAGTTCTGCGTTTCCTGACGTGCGTGCGTCCCGGCTACCTGGCGTAGGTGCCCGCGCCGAACCAGTCGATGGTGACGACCGGCTCGTCGCCGACGACCCAGGCGTCGTGGCCGCTGGGCAGCGCGGTTATGTCTCCGGGGCCGACGGTGAACTCGGCACCGTCGTCCATCCGGATCGCCAGCCGCCCGCTGACGTGGTACTGGAAGTGCGGCGCCTCGCAGCTTGCGGTGCCGGCGATCGGCTTCACGTCATTCGACCAGCGCCAGCCGGGCTGGAAGACCAGCCGGCCGACCTGCCCGCCGCCGACGTTCAGGATCTCAGCGCGGCCGCGCGGGAACTCGCGGGTCTCGTCAGGTTGCTGGAAGCTCTTGTGCTCTGTTTTGTCCATGTCGCCCCCCGGCACTGCGCGGTGGCTCCGGTATTCTTACTTATCGATAGGTCA
>Ga0302181_10002994_pt1 | contig 11742 bp, 19 predicted proteins | sample I_Palsa_E3_3_FD_198786 | JGI IMG/M metagenome (GOLD analysis project Ga0302181, IMG submission 198786) | Peat permafrost microbial communities from Stordalen Mire near Abisko, Sweden - I_Palsa_E3_3 | ecosystem: Environmental > Terrestrial > Soil > Palsa > Peat permafrost | place: Sweden... | reverse complement strand
ACGAGGCGCTGCTGGCCGATTCGGTCGGTGCCGCGCTGATGGTGGTGCTGGACACGCTGACTCCCGCCGAGCGGCTCGCGTTCGTCTTGCACGACGTCTTCGATGTGTCGTTCGGCGAGGTCGGCGCAATCATTGACCGTTCCCCGGTGGCGGCGCGGCAGCTCGCTAGCCGGGCCCGGCACCGGGTGCAGGGAGCGGCCGCGGCATCTGATGCCGCGCGGTCCCGGAAGCGGGAAATGGTCGCCGCCTTCCTGGCTGCCTCCCGGGGCGGGGATTTCGGCGCCCTGCTGGCGCTGCTCGATCCGGGCGCCGTCCTCGTGGCCGACCCAGCGGCCGTGCGGATGGGCGCGACCTCGAAGCAGTGGGCCTTGACCGCCGAGGTCCGCGGTGCCGACGCGGTGGCGGCTACCTTCGCGGGACGGGCTGAGGCGGCCCGGCTCGCTCTGGTTGACGGCGTTCCGGGGGCCGTGTGGGCGCCCGGTGGCCGGCCGAAGGTCGTCTTCACGTTCACCGTCAGCGACGGGAAGATCAGCGGTATTGCCCTGGACGCCGACCCGGACCGGCTCCGCGACCTCGACATCGTCTTTCTCAGCGCCAGCGGCAAGGAGCGGTGATGATTCGCGGGCAGGACGAGACGCGAGGCCGGATCGAGCGGGAGCGAGTGGTCCGGCTGGCCACGATCGGCGAACGCGGGCGGGCTCATGTGGTGCCGGGCGTGTTCGCGGTCGTCGGCGATGTCTTCTGCTCGCCGACTGACGCGGGGCAGGCCCGCAGCTGGCCAGGCGGCTGCGCAATCTGGACCGGGATCAGCGGGCCATGATCCTGGTCGGCTTCTACGACGAGGACTGGCCGAAGGTGGCGGTTCCGGCTGCGCGGCACCGGCCGGCGAGAGTCCGGAGCGCACGCAATGGTTAGGGAAGTTCGTTGAGCGGACTGCGGCCCGGGAATCGGCACGTAATGCTGCTGTGGGCGGCAAGTGCGGGAAACCAAGGTGCCTCCTGGATCATGCTGGTAGCTGTTTTCGTATACGTGCTCCACCATTACTCGGCTTCTTCGCTCGCGATCGTGGAACTCGTCGGCACGCTACCCGCCCTGTTGTGCATGCCGTTCGCCGGCGCGATGGCCGATCGCCACGATGTCCGGAGGCTGGCGGTGGGGTCCATGCTGGTTCAGGCGCTGTGCCTGCTGGGCGTGCTGGTGATGCTGAGGGTCGGCCTGTGGGAGATCGCAGCCTGCTACGGCTTGCAGGGGGCCGCCGGCGCGGTATGGCCGCCTGCGCGGCAGCGGTGGCTGTATGCGCTGGTCCGCGAAGAGCGCGGTCGCGCCGCGGCCAACGCCGCGATTGGCTCGGTGAGCGGCGTCATGACAATCGCCGGCGCGGCGCTGGGCGGGGTCTTGTCGGCCTGGAGCACAAGCGCTGCGCTCGCAGTAGCTGCAGGCCTCCAGCTCGCGGCGACCGTGCCCCTGCTGGCCCTCATACGGCCGGCATTTCAGCAGGGTGGGCAGGCAGCCGGTGCTCTCCGTTCGCTGCATGCCGACCTGGCTGAGGGCTTTACCGCACTGCGGGCTCTGCCCCTGGCGAGGTCAGTGATCTGGATCGGCATCGCTTGGGGCCTCATCGGCGGCGCCTACAACGTCTTGCTTGCCGCCCATGTCACGAACGACTTGCACGGCGGCGGATTGCTGCTCGGCGTGTTTTACGCTGTAGATGGCGTCGCGGTGATCCTGGGTTCGGTGCTGGCGGCTCGCCTCAGCCGAGGGTCACATCTGGCTGCTTACGCGCTGGCTTATGTGCTGCAGGGTGCCGCGTGGGGCGCCATGTTCCTGGGGGATTGGCCCGCATGGGGCGCGGCGATGCTGGCGGTCATGCGCACCGCGAGCGGCGTGATCATCGCCCTTGACACGACGATCCTGCTGGCTGCCGTGCCTGAGCGCCTGAGAGGCAGGATCACCAGCTTGCATATGACTACCTACGGCGCGGCGTCCAGGGTGGCGCTGGCCGCGTTCGCCGGATTGCTCGCGGTGACCGGGGTCAGGACCGTAGGCGTCCTCTCCGGCGCAGCCTCCGTCATTGTCGGGGCCACATGGTGGTGGCTGAACGGGCGGCGCGCCCGTCCTCTCTATATGAGCGCGACATCCGCAGCCGACGTCCCGGCCGATCCTGGTACCGTATCCAGACAAATCGCAGGCGGAAAACTTGCCAACTCTAATGGTGCTTGAGCTGCTCAGGCAGCGAGCGAGCATCCGCGAGGTCCGCGGCCCTGGCGGGCGGGCGGTTCCTCCTTCCTGCCGGGTTCTGGTTGCGGCTGTGGTTATGAGAACCCAGAGGCGAACACGGTGACCTGCGGTTTCCCGGTGACGGTTACCTTCGTCGCGGTGGCGGGCGGGAATTTCGGGCGTGCTTTCTGCGCGCGCCTGGAGTGCCACTGACGTCCGGGAACGCTGAGGGTGTGCAGGGCGGCGCGGGGCGTCGGCGCTGGGCTGCGGCGGCGATCGCTTCCAGCGATGATGATGCGGTGACCTGGGAGGACGTCATGGACCGGGTCATGTGACGCCATGTGGCGGTGAAGGGATTCCTCGTCGGCGGTGACTGGGGCGTGGTTCCTGCGGCGCAGCGCGCGGGCTGCGGCCGCGCGCCAGCCGCCTGAGCAGCGTCTGCTCCCCGGCCCGCGTACTGCCGAGGATGGCGCTGAGCATGGCCCGGCCGGCGCGGGCGGTCAGCGCCACGAGCTGCGGGAATGGCGCGGCACCCTCGCCGTCCTGCTCCGCGGTGCCCGTGCAGCCGCACATCGCCCGGTTCTCCGGCGTGTCCGCGAGGTTCACCAGCATTCCCGTCCGCGCGCACACCGCCATCCCGGCCCGCAGCACCGCCGACGCTCGCCGTCGCTGACCAGCGGCGCGGCCGCCTCCCAGAACACGGACTCCATCACGTCCGCTGGCACCAGCACCCGCCAGTTCGTGACCACCTTCTCCGTCGGAACGCCTCACCGCCTTCCTAGAGCATTCATCAAAGCTCATGTGTCACCCTCACGATTTCGCCCTCACACCTATGACCGAGCACCGCGAGAGAAGGTGACTGGTTCGAGAGAACGTGCCTGGTTGGCGTACTGGACCGGCCCGTGCCGGGCTGCACATCCGGCGCCTCGGGTCCGAGCCTGAGAAGGGCTTGAGCCTCGCCGGATACCGGCTGTCAGGTGGTCGGCACGACTTTCCAGAGACAGCCGTCTGGATCGGCGAAGTAATCGCCCGGCAGCTAGACCCGGCTCGTTCGTCGGTCACATTCCTCCATCGGCGCCTGTCATACCAGGTAGCGGCGAGAGTCCGACGGCGTGATACGCGAGGCCCCGCGGCGTACTTGATCGAAGACGACACCATGGAGGACCCACGATGCAAGCACGGACAAAGAATCCGGCCATGATCATCCCGGAGGCTATGCAAGCCATCCAGGCGCTGGGCGCCAGTTTTCACAACAAAGGCGTGCCTGAGGAGACGCTGGCACTGGTTCACCTGCGGGCCAGCCAGATCAACGGCTGCAGCTCGTGCGTTCAGGCTGGCGCTGCAGGGGCCAGGAAGGCAGGCGAGAGCGAGGATCGGCTAGCCACGGTAGCCGCCTGGCGGGAGGCGCCGTATTTCACCGACGCCGAGCGCGCGGCGCTGGCCCTGACCGAGGCCGTCACCCGGCTGGCCGACCGCCCGGACCCGGTGCCGGACGAAATCTGGGACGAGGCCGCCCGGCACTACGACGAGGAAGGACTCGCCGCACTGCTGCTGTCGATCGCCACGACCAACGTCTTCAACCGGCTCAACGCCCCCACCAGGCAGATAGCCGGCGCCTGGGGCTAGGGAGGGAGGACGAGGAGCATGCGGGGCGGCGGCGCGGCCAGCGCGCCGCCGCACCCCGGCGTCCGTGGCTTCGCGGACGTCGGGGTGACGACACCAGCAGCTTCCTGGAACATCCCGGCGGCGCAGGGTCAAGTTCCCGTTCACCGCCTGTCAGAGGAGCAGGGACTAGGTGAAGGAAGGAAGGTGCGCCCGTGACAGGGATTACCCGCTGGTCCTTGCAGGATAAGAGCCTTGTGGCCGGCTTCTGGCTGGTGCTGGCTTTGCCGTCAGCTCCTCGTGATCGGCACCGTCGATAGTGCCAGGTGGTCATCGGCGGTCAGCCGCGCCATCAGCGGCAGCTTCTGCTGACCAAGGCCCGTCCCGGGCCGCTCCACAGCTCGTGCTGACGGTCTAGGCCATGGTCGGCGAGCGCGGCGTGGACCCGATGCGCTATACACGGGCACAGGCCCGATGCTATTTGCGGGTAGTTGAAGGATGAGCTGCCGGAGGAGGCATGGAGGCGCCGTCACCGCACGATGCCGGGGTTAAGGCTGCGTGGGCAGCTCACCGCCCGTACCTCTTGGCGGTCGCCGCGGGGATGCTGAAGCGGCAGGACGGTGCCGAGGACGTGGTACAGGAGGCGTTCGCCCGGCTGGCGGTGGCTCCGCCCGATGCAATCGAGGACGTACGGGGGTGGCTCGTGGTGGTAACCCGCCGGCTGTGCCTCGACCGGCTCGCGCTGGCGGACAACCGGCGGACAACCGCCACTGCCGAACCACCCGAACCACGCGATGCGCCTGGGGGCATCCCGGACCCGGCGGACTGGATGGTGCTCCACGACGAGGTGCGCCAGGCGCTTTCGGTCGTGATCGACCGGCTCTCGCCCGCGGAGCGGACCTCGTTCATCCTCCACGACATCTTCGGCTTCCCCTTCGACGCCGTGGCCGGGCTCGTCGGGCGCACCCCGGCGGCGTGCCGGCAGCTGGCCCGCCGCGCTCGCCTGTCGGTCGGGACTGGCTCGTCCCGCGCGGAGCTCGCGGGGGCATGGTCTGGGAGCACAAAGGCAGCTGGCTTGGCGGAGCGCTTCATCGCAGTGTGTGAGGGAGGTGACGTGCACGGGCTGATTGGCCTGCTCGACCCGGAGGCGGCTGGGTTCCGCGTTGTGATCGGCTTGGCCCCCATGCCTCCTGTTTGTGGCGGCGGGGCCGTCGCCGGACGGGTCATGCACCGCTTCGGCCCCTCGGCCGGTGTTTCCCTGCAGCCCTTCGACCTCGAGGGGCGGGCTGCGGTGGTCGTCCGCCGGGGTGAGGAGGTCGTCGCGGTGGTCCGCCTGGATGACCGTGAGGGCCGGATCTCCCACCTGCACGCCGTCGTGCGCCCATCCCTGGCCCGCTGAGCCACGCCTGTTGTCACATTCCTGGCGGCTGTCCCGTCGTCGTATGACGTGAACTTACCTACTAATCCGTTCGATGGGCAAGGAGACGATCATGGCAGCACGGAGCGCCATTCCCACGGCGCGGCCGGAACGACGGCCAGAAACTCAAGGCGGTGGCTGATCCTCGCCGCCATTTGCGTCGGCTACAGCGGGCGGGATTGTGACGAAAAGGGAGGCAGCAGGTATGAAGAGGCTATCCAGGGTCCTGGTTATCGCGCTGGTTGTTGTCGTTGCCCTGGTGGGCTACAACATCACGTTTCCGGCGGGAAAATCAGCGACCAGCAACTGGACGTTCGTGCTCACCCATCCGACCCTCCTGCTCCACGTCATCGTGGCCACAGGAATCCTGGTCATGGCCGTGATCGCGCTGATCAGATCGGTTCGCAGCCGCGACCGGCCATGGATGGCCCTGTCGGTTGCCGGGCTGGCTTTCGTCCTGGCGGCGTTCGTCTCCGGCGAAGATTATGTCATGTCACTGCACAAAAGCGCGCTCAACTACATGAGCATCAGCTGGGCCGGTGCTGTCATTGCTTACGGAACACGCTGGTATTTGGGCCACAGGAGGGAACGCCGGGAAGAGGCAGCCCCGCTGCCGGGAAGGTGACGGAAAGCCGGCCCGCACGCTGCCGCGCTGCCTGGAAACACCGCCAGGCCCCGCCAGGCCCTGTGGCGGATGATTACGGCTCGTGCCACCAGCCGCAGACGGCTCCTGCACGCACGGCCGTCCAGGCGGATCTCGCGTAGCGCATGGTAACGTTCCGTAGTTGACATCAGGCGCTCGCTGTGGTGGTCGTGGACCGGCGCTTCAGTTAATCCCAGCGCGGCGAGTGCCATCAGTGCGATAACTCGTGCCATCTGTGCAGCTAGGGCGCATGGAGCATGGGGCCGTACTTCTCATAATCCGCCGGTCGTGGGTTCGAGCCCCACCCGCCCCACCGAGGAGCTTCGCAGGCTGCTTGGGTTAGCTAAGCCAGTTCACCTGGATGATGACCACGCGTTCGCCGCGGACGTCGGTCAGGTAGACGAGCATTAACTGGCCTCGCTGGACGGTGCGCAGCCCTGGCGGCGCGCCTGTGAACTCCCGCCCGTCGAGGAAGATCATCGATTCGCGGACGGTCAGTTCCTCGGCCGCCTGACGGACCGCTGCCAGCGCGGCAAGTGGCAGCCCGTCGAGCAGGTCATCGGTGACCGGCTCCCAGTGCCAGTCAGCCACCTACGACCTCACGGTAGGCCGCTTGGACGATCTCGGCGGCTTCCCGAATTGCCTGGTCCCGGACAGCCGGGTCGGGGTCGGCGAGGGCTCGTTCGGCGGCGTGGAGCCGGGCGGCGACTGAGGGCCTCCGCTCGATGGCGATGGCGGCGCCCCACCGCTGGTAGAAGTGACGGATAGGGAAGACGCTGTCTTCCTCGCCAGCCTGGGTGAAGGCGTCCTGGATTTCCTGGAAGAATTCCGGCAGCCGGGACGGCGCGACCGCGGCGACCGCCTGGCGCAGAGCGGGGAGCGACAAGACGGGCATGGGGATCAGCGGCTCGTCACCCTGCGGGTACTCAGCAGTCACCCAGCCCGCCTCCTCTCGCGTCAAGCAACAGAATAAACCGTGCCACGCCTTGAGGCGGAGTCTGGCTATTCGCTCGCGTGGACCTGGGCTGAGCGTTCCCAGTGACGTTACGGACCGTAGCGGGACAAGGGGAGATCAGCGCTTTGCCGTGGACCGGTTCGTGGACCGAGTCATCCGTGCATACGGTGCGACCGGTGCCATCGGCGGCATGAGACCGTGCCATCTGTGCAGGTAGCGCACCCGGAGCGTCGGGCCTGGCTTCTCATAATCCGCCGGTCGTGGGTTCGAGCCCCACCCGCCCCACCGCACGTGACCTGCGGTCTAGTTCGGATTAGCCGCCCGCAGGCCACCACCCGGTTGCAAACGCGGTTGCAGTTCCACTGATGTTGGCCCCGATCGAGGGGCTTACGCTGGCGGCTCGGGCGCGGTGTCGGCGGGATGTCGCGCACGACGATGGTGCCAGGCGTGGCCCGTATCGGCTAGCGGCGGCCCTCGCTCGGTTCGCCCGGCCGCGCCGGGGCGTAGACGAGCTCGAGGATGCCGCCGGGATAGGCGGTGGTTTGCTCGATTCGCAGCCGCCCCGGGTGCGCGTCCGCGGATCCCGCCTCAGATGCGTACCTTGCGCGCACTCGGCATCGACCCGAATCTAAGCTCACCGTTAGCGATGCTCAGCGGCTCACTTGCCGTCGGCAAGCCGTCCGCGTACGCCCGCAGCAGCACGACTGGTTCCGCTCCGGCTGCCCTGTTCACCGGGTCCGGTGTCGTGAAGGGAGGGTGCAGAGCGGTCAACGGCCAGCGCTGCCGCGAGCCGGAAATTTAGGGAAGACCGCCTGGCGAGCTGAGGTGTCCAACAATTGTTAGACGGTAGATCTATGAGCGTCGGATTCCGCCCCACCGAAGAGGATCTCCGCGTCATCGAAGCTAACCGCCGCGAGGAGGAGAAGACCAGCGACGTCATCCGCCGCGCGCTGCGACTGCTCGACCGCGAAGCATGGGAAGAGCGCGCACGCGCCGACATGCACCGGCTAAAAGACGAGGACCTGTCCGCCGAGGCGGACGCTTGGGAGTACGACGCCGACGGCAACATCCGGATCACGGGCACAAGCCTCACCGTTCCGGCGCGCCCGGCCGAGCCGGTATGAATCGCGGCGCCGTCTACCCGGTGGATCTGGGCGAGGCCAAGCGCGGGCACGAGCAGCGAGGTCGGCGCCTTGGCCTGGTCATCAGCATCGAGCAGAACGCCTCGTCCGCGGTGACCATTCTCCCCACATCGACCAGTGCTCAGGCGGCCATCTTCAGACCGGACGTGGTCATCGCGGGGCGGGACACCAAGATCTTGATCGACCAGATCCGTTCCATCGACACCCGTTATGTCTCCGGAGAACTCGTGGACTACCTGTCCCACGATGACATGGCGCAGGTCGAACACTGCTTGTCCCGGCACTTCGGCCTGCTGCGTTGAGGGTCGCGGGTCTGTCAACTTAGCGCGCGCAGCCGGATTCTCGACACGTAAAGTGTCGGCGGCGGGCGCGGAGACGAGGGCGGCCTGCTGGAGGGTGAGACGGAAGGGGATACCGGACCCGGCGCCGTCGTTCAGCCGCCCCGACACCATGTTGTCGCCCGCGCAGCGGTGTCGCTGCGCCCTGGGGCGCTGTCGGCCAGCTCGCCGATGTCGCCGCGGCCGCCGAAGTCTTGCCCTTACGGGTCGCCGGATCTGCGGCGCCTGCCGGCGGGCGGATCTGCGGTGCCTGCCGGCGGGTGGTACCGCGTCTTCTACAGGATCGATGAAGAACGGCGGGTAGTCCAGGTCGCCCACGTCGCCTGCCTGCCGTAGCTCTGGCATATCAAGCCTCTGTCCACGGTGACGTTCTGTAGCTGGCATTCGGTGATCGCCACGGTGAGGCGTGGACCGAGCCACCCGTGCAAATGATGCGATCAGGGCCATTGGCGGCGCGGCTCCGTAGTATCCGTGCAGGCAGCGCGTCCGGAACGTCACGACAGGCTCCTCATAATCCGCCGGTCGTGGGTTCGAGCCCCACCGCCCACCAGCCACGCACGGCTGCCCGCAAACTCCGCCTGTCAGGTGTGCACGTCGAAGACTTCGACGTCACATCGTGCTACACCGCTGCGTTTGACCCGCGCGTTGGCGGTGATCAAGGGGACGTGGAGAGCTTCGGCCAAGGCGACATACTGAGCGTCGTAGGCGGACAGGTTGGCATGAAGGCTCTTCAAGCGAGGCCACAAAGGCAGCACGTCCTGCCTCTCGACGGGGAACGCGCGGTAGCTGACGAGCGCGGCGTCGGCTTCTCGTTCCGAGATTTTCTTTCCGCGTACGAGCCCGTTCTGTCGCTGGCATCCGGTAAGCGCCACGGTAAGGCGTGGACCGGTTCGTGGACCGTCACTCGCGGTGCGCCGTCTGCTTGCCTGGTTCTTGCCACTGGGCGAAGCCGTAGAGAAGGGCATCGAGACCGAACAGGAATCGGCTTTGGTCATCGGCGTCCTGGGTGAGGCGTGCCGCTTCGATGACGAGCGGCAGGTCGCTGACGTCGAGCTGCGCCAAGGCGGTCGCCGATCCGGGATCGCCACGTCGGCTGAGCTCGGCGGTGCCGGCCTCGGCCATGGCGTGGCCGACCACGAAAATGCTGAGGACGTTGATCATGTCGAGTGCCCTCGGGAGCGCGAAGCCCGCTTCGGTAAGCACACGAAGGCCGTCTTCGACCGCCTTGAGCGTCTGCGGGGTCACCGCCGGGCGGGTGAAAAACAGGGGCAGGACTCCGGGATGGCCCAGCAGGGTCGTGCGCAGCGTCTCCGCATAGCGGCGCAGCACCCGGTCCCAGGACAGGCCGTCGGCGAGGGCCGAGGCGGTGGCGCTGTGCTGCAGGACCCACTCGACCAGCCCGTCTAGCAGGGCCGCCTTGTTCGGCACGTAGTGGTAGAGGGTCATTGCCTCCACGCCGAGGGCCCCGCCGAGCTTGCGCATGGACAGCCCGTCCAAACCGTCGCTGTCCACCAGGGCAACCGCAGCATCCAGGACCAATCCGCGGCTGAGCCCAGCATGCTCGCCCTGACCGCGGCTGGCCACTCACATCTCCTCTCGCTTGACACATCTTACGACGTAAGTATAGTGTCTTACATCGTAAGAATGAACGAGGAGGAGAATAATTGTGACCACTGCCGAGGCAAACGTGACCACTACCGAGGCAAACAAGCAGACCATCCGCAGGCTGTTCCAGGCCATGAACGAGCACCGAGTCGGCGACTTGCCCGATCACATCGCTGCGGACGTAACCGACCACAACAAGATCATTTATGGCGAGGCCGACGAACCAGGCGCGGCCTTCGACGGCTTCACCCAGCAGCTCGCCGCGTTCCCTGACATCGCGATGGCCTCCCAGGAGCTGATCGCCGAAGGCGACCAGGTGGTCGTTCGGTTCGTGGCCAGTGGGACGCACACCGGGTTCCATCCTCGAATGCCTCAGCCGACCGGCCGACGCTTCGAAGTCGAGCAGATCTGGATCTTCACCCTCAACCGCGGCAAGGTCACCGAGATCCGCGCCGTCAGCGACCGCCTGGGCCTGTTCGCCCAGCTGGGCTGGGACTGGCCGTCATAGACGTGGATAACCAAGCAGGCTGGCCCGCACCCGGCCCGCCCGCCCGGCGTCAAGGGCCATGCCCGACCGGAACCAGAGAATCTGCACGCGTCGCGACCGGGAAGCTAGCCAGCACCGGGCCGCCCGGAATCGGCCGGGAGGTCGTCCGCCGGGCGGGAGCCCAGATTCCGTTCAGCGGGCTGGTCGGCGGCGAGGCTGGAGCCGCCAGAAGTCAGGAGGGCACATGACAACGGCCATCGAGGTCCAGGGGCTGACCAAGCAGTACGCCGGCGCCACCGTGGTCCGCGACGTCTCGTTCATGGTGGAGCACGGCGAGATCTTCGGCATCATCGGCCCCAACGGGGCCGGTAAGTCCACCACCGTCGAGTGCATCGAGGGCCTGCGCAAGCCGGATGCTGGTCACATCAGCGTGCTGGGGCTGAATCCGGGGCGCGACCGGGACGAGCTGCGCGAGCGTGTCGGCGTCCAGCTGCAGGACGCCGAGCTGCCGGCGCGGCTGCGGGTCGGTGAGGCGTTGCGGCTGTACAGCTCGTTCTACGCTGCGCCGGCCGACTGGCGGACACTCATGGAACGCTGGGCCTGTTCGCCCAGCAGAAGACCCAGTTCGGCAAGCTGTCCGGCGGCCAGCGGCAGCGGCTGTCCATCGCGCTCGCCCTGGTCGGCCGGCCGGAGGTGGTCGTGCTGGACGAGCTGACCACCGGGCTCGATCCGCAGGCGCGGCGCGACACCTGGGCACTCATCGAGGGCGTCCGGGACCGTGGTACCACCATCGTTCTGGTTACTCACTTCATGGAGGAAGCCGAGCGGCTCTGCGACCGGATCGCGGTGTTCGACTCCGGCCGGATCGTGGCGCTGGACACCCCGGCCGCCCTGGCAGCGGGCGCCGACGCCGACGCCGACGCCGACGCCGACGCCGGCCGATCAGGTTCCGGCCGGACCGGCCGCTTGACGAGGCCGAGCTGCTCGCGCTGCCCGAGGTCCGCGGCGTGCAACGGCGCGGCGACCAGGTGACGGTGGCCGGCACGAGCGCCATGCTCAACGCGGTCACCATGCTGCTGGCCCGGCGCGGCATCGTGGCTCGCCAGCTGCGGGTCGAGCAGGCCAGCCTGGAGGACGCGTTCGTTGCGCTGACCGGCCGGCGTCACGACGAGAAAACCACCCACACCCAGGAGAAGAGCGATGTCGGCTGACACCGCCGCGTTGCCCGCAGCACCGCGCCCGCGCACGGCGGCCCTGCGCCGTCTTACGCTCACCGAGCTGACCCTTTTCATGCGCGAGCGGGTCGGCATCATCTGGGGAATCGGCTTCCCGCTGG
>Ga0302181_10002986_pt1 | contig 11762 bp, 11 predicted proteins | sample I_Palsa_E3_3_FD_198786 | JGI IMG/M metagenome (GOLD analysis project Ga0302181, IMG submission 198786) | Peat permafrost microbial communities from Stordalen Mire near Abisko, Sweden - I_Palsa_E3_3 | ecosystem: Environmental > Terrestrial > Soil > Palsa > Peat permafrost | place: Sweden... | reverse complement strand
CAAGCTCATGCGAGTACTGATCATCGGCGCCAGCGGCGCCGTCGGGACCCACCTGACCCGGCAGCTCACCGAGCAGGGGCAGGAGGTGACCGGGACGTGCCGTTCTGCATCAAAGAAAGGCAGGATCCGCTCCGCGGGCGCGACCCCGCTTGTCCTAAACGTCCTGGACGCCGCCGCGACCAGTTCGGCGATGGCGCACGTGCGCCCGGACGCGATCATCTACCGGGCGACGGCGCTGGCGGGCATGCGCTTTGGGCGCAGCCTGGACAAGACGTTTGCCCCCACCAACCGGCTGCGGACGGACGGCACCGACAACGTGATAGCCGCCGCCCGCTCGGCGGGAGCGCCCAAGCTCGTCGCGCAGAGCTTCGCGCCGTACCGGTACGCGTCATCGGGGCTGGTGGCTTCCGAAGACGACCCGGTGCTGGCGGAACCGCCAGCCAGGGCGGCGCAGACCTTCGCGGCGATGACCCACCTGGACCAGGCGGTGACAGCCGCTGGGGGGATCGCGCTGCGCTACGGCGGGTTCTACGGCGAGCCGGACCAGATGACGACCGCCGTGGCGAGGCGCCGGTACCCACTGGTAGGCGACGGCAGGGGCATGATGTCGTTCGTCCACCTCCATGACGCGGCCGCAGCAACGGTGCTCGCCCTGGAGGCTGACGGCCCGGCCATCTACAACGTCACCGACGATGAGCCTGCCCCGATGCGCGAGTGGCTTCCGGTGCTCGCGGCGGCGCTCGGCGCCCGCCCGCCCCGGCGCGTGCCGGAGTGGGCCGGCCGACTGGTCATGGGCTCCGGGCTGGACATGCTGATGCAGGCCCGCGGCGCGGCCAACGCGAAGGCGAAGAAGGAGCTCGGCTGGACCCCGCGCTATCCGACCTGGCGCGAGGGATTCCGAACGATCGGGGCGTGAAGGACGATCTCGGGCACCCCATTGACGTCGTGCACACGGTCCGGCGGTGATCTAACGTCATGCATGATGAGCACGCGTCCCGCTGCCGGCGTCTGGAGCGCACCGACCGATTACAAGCGATTGCTGCTAGCCAATTCGGCCTCCCCTGGTGCATACAGAGTAGCCAGATCTGAATGTGGCCCACATTTCTTGGTCACGTCTTGTACAGCGCTGAGGTCCAGATGTGCAGGAGCGTGTCGACCAGGGTGTCCTGGTTGTGGAACGGCGGGGTGCTGGTCGCGGCGAGGTAGTAGAGGCGCTCGCCGAGCCAGGTGAGGGCGCTTGCTACGGCTGCGATGTCCTGGCCGACGAGGTTTTGCCGGGCCCGTGGGTCGGCGGTGATCTGGGCGATGGTGGCGTCGGTGAAGGTTTGCATCTGCTCGAGCCATAGCGCGGTAAGGCGGGGGTCGGTGCGCCAGTTCTCGACAATTGCCCGCAGAACCGGTGCGCTGGCTTGCCACAGCTCGGCTCCCGCGGTTATTCCGGTTCGCAGCGCGGCGACGGGGTCAGCGGGATAGCGACCGTAGTCCAGGACGTCGCCGGTGGCATCGGCGCCACCCCCGCACAGGTCGCCATCGCCTGGACCAAGGCCCGGTCACCGGCCACTCATCTCATCATCGGCGCCCGCCGCCTCGATCGGCTCCTCGACAACCTCGGCGCCGCCGATCTCGAACTTCCCGCCGAGGCACTCAGCCGCCTCGACACGGCCACCGAACCCGACCTCGGATTCTCTGCCACCTTTATCCACGCTTGATGGTCGCCCGGGGAGAAGAGGAGCCGGTCGTCACTTCCGTGCAGAGTCACGCGTCGCCCGCAGCCGACGAGATGACGACAGCACATCCGGGTCGCGCTGACCGCGGTCGGCGAGCAGATCGCCACTGCCGAGGACGCGTGCGCCGCCTCCGGGGGAATCTCCGCTATATTTCCGCTATCGTCGGCACGTGGACGACGAAATGTTCCCAGTCTCCTACCAGGGTGTGTCCCCAGGCGTGCCCGTGCTCACCAAGGACGGGACGCAGTTCGGCATCCTTGAGGAGGTTCTCGAGGTCCCCGCGGAAGACGTCTTCGATGGGATCGTCGTGTGGACCGGCGGCGGCAGTTGGCTGGACCGGCGGGTCCAGCGCGACCTAAGTAGAGGGGAAGCTTCCGCCGCGCGCAGGCTGGAACTGCTCCGGCCAGAGCATCTCCGGTTCGTCGACGCAGACAACGTAGCGGCGATCACCGCCGGCTATATCCGCTGCGACTTGGACGCGGCCCAGGCCACCGCGCTGCCACCGCCAGCGCGTGACACCCCGCTCTACTACGCCAACGCGATCGACCAGGCAGCTGGGAATCGGCCAGGGTACGGATACCCTGCGATGTACGGCGGCCTCTTCCGCCGCGCGCGCTGGACCCGCGGAAGCTAGGCGATTCCAAGCCGTCGAGTCGGCGTCTCGTGCCTATCCAGTTCAAAGGCCGGACTATCGCTCATTGGGCTGCATCAGCCCGCACTGGCACGTGCCAGCCGCCCGGCATCCACGGCAGGCACAGATCATCCATTCAGCACTTAGCCAACAGTCCTCCATCCCTCCGGACGAGCGCGCCTGCCGATTATCTGAAGCCGTCCCCGTCTATGCCGTGGCTGACCAGGACGTCTGCGGCGTTGACATGTAGCTGAACAGTGTTTACGCAGTAGCCAGGGCGGCTGCCTCGGCGGGATGATCAGCGAGCCGGCACCATGGTCTGTCCTGCAGGGGATGGATTTTGGCCGGTCCGAAGAGCAGGTCATCACCGGGCTCACCGTTGAGACGGCGGCTGCCGGAGTGCCAGTGCGTGCGCGTGGCCGCAAAGTCGGCCGCGTCGATCAGCGGGGTATTGGCATCGGCGCCCAGCAGGACCGGTCCCCGCTGGGCCGCTGGCCACCTGGCCAAAGGTGACCGCTTGGCGCGGCTTGATGATTCCCCAGCTCACTCACTCCAGGAGGCGCGTGGTAGGACACGGCGGTCACCTGACCTCAGCCGAAGCCACGGTGGAGTCTCCCTCAGTATCACCCTGCACGGTGCCGTCTTACCCCGTCTCGGTCACGACCATGGTCACCGCTCAACGTTTGCCGATCTGGCGGTTGTGGTTGTGTCCGGACGGGGCCGCATCATGGGCGGGAGGCCGGTGTGGATCGGCGGGGTTCAGATGGCTGGGTTATTGCGGCCGAGTCCGGCGTCCCTAGCGCGGATGATGGCCTGGTTCCTGTCGGCTACCTGGAGCTTGTTGAAGATCGCGGAGATGTGGTTGGCGACGGTTTTGGGGGCGATCGACATCTGCCGGGCGATCTCAGCGTTGCGCGCGCCGACGGCTATGTGGTTGAGTACCTCGCGTTCCCTGCTGGTCAGACCCTGGAACGGGATGCCGGGGGCTGGTGGTGCGGAGACCAGGCCCAGTACCCGGCGTGCGATGCCGGGTCCGAAGATGGCCTCGCCGGCGGCGACCGCCTGGATGGCGCGGATGATCTCGTCCTGCTGGGCGCCCTTGAGCAGGTATCCGCGGGCGCCGGCGCGCATGGCCGCGAATACCGAATCGTCATCGTCGAACATGGTGAGCATCAGCACCGCGATGTCGGGGGCGGCGCGGGCGATCTCGCGCGTGGCGGCGACGCCGCCGAGCTCGGGCATCTGGAGGTCCATGACCAGCACGTCGGGTCGCAGCGTGACGGCTGCGTCCACGGCTTCCCGGCCGGTGGCCGCGACCCCCGCTACGGTGACCAACGGCACCGATGCGAGCAGCGCCGACAGGCCGTCCCGTACCACCGGGTGATCGTCGGCGATGACGACGCGGATGCTGCTGATCATAGCGTGCTCAGCTCTGCCCTGTTTTCGCCCAGTGGCAGGGCGGCGATCACTCGGCCGCCGCCAGCGGGGTCGGGGCCGGCCTGGCACGTGCCGCCGAGTTCGGCGGCACGCTCGTGCATTGAGGTGAGCCCGAAGCCTGGCTGCCAGCCAGGCCCCGGCACGCGGCCGTCGTCGCGGACCTCGATGCGCAGGCCGTCGCCGTCTGCCACCGCGAGCCAGACGTCGATCCTGGTCGCGCCCGAGTGCCGGGCCGCATTAGTCATCGCCTCGGTGATGATGCGGTAGGCGGCGACCTCCACCGCTGCGGGCAGCGGCGGCAGGGGCTCTTGCGTTTTCAGGCAGACGGCGACGCTGCTGCCATCGGGCCGCTGGGCGAGCCGGTCAGACTGCTGACGCAGCGATCCGATCAAGCCCAGATCATCGAGGGCCGGCGGCCGCAGGCCGTAGACCAGCCGCCGGATGTCTCCGATCGCCGCGGTGGTGTCCGCGCGGAGCTCGCCCAGCAGTTCACTGGCCTGGGCGGGTCCGGCCGGCAGCGCGTTGCGGGCCGCGTCGGCCTTGAACGCGATCCCGGTCAGCGCGGGACCGAGCCCGTCATGCAGGTCGCGGCGAAGCCTGCGGCGTTCCTCCTCGCGCGCAGCCACGATGCTGACCCGCGACTCCTGCAGCGCGGCCGACAGCGCGGTGGCGTGCAGTGCGACGGCCAGCGGGCCGGCCAGCAGCTCCAGCACCGCGATGTCCGGCGGGCTGAGCCGACGCTGCCCGGACCTGAGCCCGACGATCAGCTCGCCGATGCGGGCGCCGTCATAGCCGAGGCTGATACTGTGCAGCAGCTCGGGTGCGGTCCCGTGCGCAGCAGCCTCGGCGGTCCCGTACCGCACCGCCGCGAACGGCAGCCGCAGCGAGTCGCACAGCGCCTCCAGCACGCCCGGCAGCCCAGCGGTGCCGGTCCCGGCGAGCAGTTCGCCAACCCGGGACACAGCCCGGACCGGGTCGCGGCGATCCCCGTACAACCCGCGGTCAATCAGCCGCTGCAGCCGGACCCGCGCCGGGTTGAACCCGACCGCGACGAGGACGCTGGCCACCACAGCGCTGTCTAGGCTGACCCGGCTGCGCACCAGCGCGTCCAGCAGCGCGACCAGGCCCACATAGGCCCCAGCGGCGGCCGCCGTGAGCAGGCCGTACACCAGCGCGCGGGACACAACCAGCCGGATATCCAGCAGCTGGTACCGCAAGATCGCGACAGTCACCGCCGCCGGGATCAGCGGGATCACCAGCAGCCCTAGGACCGGCCCCCTGCCGAAGATTCCCCACGGCACGCCCGCGTACGCCAGCACCACCAGCACGGCAAGCAGCAGCCACAGCAGCTGCCTGCGCTCCACGTCCCCGCCGCGGCGGTACCTGACCACCAGCGATACCAGGACCAGCATGAAGAGCGCTGCCCAGACGATATTGCTGGCCGCCCACAGCGCCCCGAGCCGGTCGTAGAACGGGATCGCCAGATAGGGGAAGACCGAGCGACGGCCGAACGTCTGCCTGTCGGGAGCCGCGAAGTTCAGCTCGAACAGCACCCCTTCCGCCACGATGGCCCAGATCAGCCAGCGCCAGCGGCTGCCTGCCGGGCGGCCGTCCGGGAACAGCAGCAGGGCCAGCGGCAGGCACAGCCCGATCGCCCACGGCCAGGCGAGCATGAACAGCGAGGCCAGCAGCCGCAGGACCAGGGTGCTCCAGCCCGCGGAGCCACCAAGCCCCAGGAGATTGACCGCGGCCGTCGAAGTCGTGTAAGCGATGCCGCCGGCCAAGAACAGCCAGCCGATCGGGTTCCGCGGCCGGTGCCAGGCCAGCAGCACTCCGCAAGCCGACAAGGCCAGGCCGATGACGCCGTCGGTCACCGTGAAGCCGTCGACCGCGTCGGCCCAGGAGAGCCCGCCCGCCAGACCGCACCCGATCGCGGCCGCAGTCTCGGCCGCCGCCAGCCCGAACAGGCCGGCTGCCAACGCGCCGGTCACCCGGCCGCTGGTGCCAGGCTCTTCAGTCATGTCCCCATCATGAGCCGGTCGGCTCCTGTTGTCCTAGGTGCGCGCACCTAGGAGACCCGGGCAAATCTCCCGCCAGGTCAGGGACGGTGCGCCCTAGCTGGCGGGTGGGCGGCGGGCTGAGGGTCGGCGGCATCAGCGTTCCGACCCGAGGGGAGACCCACCATGGCCACCAGCACAGCCGCGCAAGCCCGGCGCACCGGATCAATCCCGCGCCCTGGTCACGCACGCACGGCACTTGCCATCTTGATGCCGATCGGCCCGCTGGCCATCGCCGTCGTGCGCGGAATCCTGCCGTACAACACGACCGACTCCAACACCGCGATGGCCGCGAAAGTCGCCACGCACCAGGGCACCGAGATGATCGTCATCTGGCTGACCTTTGTCGCCCTGCTCACCCTGATCCCCGGCGTGATCGCGCTCGGGATGCTCGCCAGGCGCCACGCCCCAAAGCTAGGGACGACCGGGCTCGTGCTGGCGTATGCCGCGTTCGCATGCCTGTTCTGGTCGAGCGTCGCCGGTTCGGACACCGTAGCGCTCGGCGCGGCCCGCATCGGCACGCACCCCGGCGCCACGGGCGCCCTGCTGACCAGCATCGCGAACATCCCCCCCGTCGGGCTCGGCACCGCCATCTTCGTCTTCGGCCACATCCTCAGCCTCGTGCTGCTCGGCATCGCACTGTGGCGCGGACGCGCCGTGTCCGCCTGGGCTGCGCTGCTGCTCGCCGTCTCGCAGATCCTGCACTTCGTGTTCGCAGTCATCGTGCCGGTCCACGTGCTCGACGGCTGCGCCTGGGGCCTGACCGCAGTGGCGTTCGCCGTCGCGGCGGTAGCACTAGCCCGCGATCCCGGCCCCTGCCAGGGCTGAGCCCTTATCCCACCGTCCCGCTGCCAGGCCAGGACGGTGAAGCCCAGATTGACCGCAACCGCGTCGGGGTTATCGCGCAGTCTGCCTCTCCGGCTAGCCGTAGCAGCGGCCTGAGGTGCCAGGCAGGCCGCGGTACCCCGGCCAACGCGCACACTGCGAGCAACCCTGCACCGCCCGGCGCGGCCTGGCGGCCCGTTACAGCCGCCGGATTCGCCAGTCCACGTACCCGAGAGGACGCAACCTCGATGAGCGATGAGCCGTCGGTCACTGACCTAGTGACACGCGCCAGAAACGGCGACAAGCAGGCCTGGGATGCCCTCGTCGAGCGGTACGCCCCGCTCGTGTGGTCAATCTGCCGCCGGAACCGGCTGGGAAGCGCCGACGCCCAAGACGTCAGCCAGAGCGTCTGGCTGCAGCTCGTGGGCCAGCTAGACAAAGTCCGCGATCCCGCCGCGCTTCCTGGGTGGCTGGCCACAACGGCCCAGCGGGAAAGCGGCAAGGCCCGGGGTGCGGCGCGCAGATCGCTGGCTGCTCGGCATGTACTGGACGTCGGGCACGTGCCGGGCCAGCAGATCGGGATGGCCGAGCATGAACTGCTGCTGGCTGAGCGCGACGCAGCGCTGCACGAGGCATTCACCCGCCTGCCCCTGTGCTGCCAGCGGCTGATCGCCATGCTCATCGAAGACCCGCCCGTGCCATACGCTCAGATCAGCGCCAAGCTGGGCATCCCAGTCGGCAGCATCGGGCCAAGCCGCGCCCGCTGTCTAGATAAGCTGCGTCGCGATCCGGCGATCGCTGCCTTGATCAACGCCGAAACCGCGTCCGCAGGAAATGAGCTGTCTGGGCAGACAGCCAGGTAGGTGGGGCAAGGTCACGACCCTGTCTTACGCGGCAAGCAATGGCTCGGGCGCGGTGGCGGGCAGTTAGCGGGCACCACCTGTTTACCGTGCCTGACGTGGGTGCCGTCGGCCGCGCCAGGGTGCTCGCCGGACGGCCCGAGCCGGGAGCCGCGGCATGAGCACCGGCCCGGCCGTGGCCAAGACGGTATGGACGGACGCCGATTGAGCGCGGCGATGTGGTGTTTCAGCATGCACGCTCCTGTGCTATGGGGAGCGGCTGCGCCGCGCCCGTCGGCGCCGCGACGCGCGGGTCCAGTTACGCGCTGCCGCCGAGATCTTCGGCCGGCTCGACGCCCCCCCGTGGGCCGAGCGTGCCCAGGCCGAGCTTCGTGCCAGCGGTGAGACCATAGCCAGCCCCGGGCGCGGGGGTGATCAGCTGACCTCCCAGGAACTGCAGATCGCCCTGCTCGTCACCCAAGGGCGGACCAATGCCGAGGTCGGGCGGGCGGTGTTCCTGAGCGCCCGCACGGTCGAGTTCCATCTGTCCCGGGCGTACCGCAAGCTCGGCGTGGCCTCCCGCACCGAGCTCACCCGCCGACTTACCTCGGCGGGCTCGGTCCCGGGCTGACGCTCAACCTGATCGACGTCTGCCTCCCGGCTGAGACGCAGGTGTTCGGCATTGCGACCGCCGAGCATGCCGGCACGTTAGATCTCCGCTCCAGGCCGGACGCGCAGCGCAGCATTGCGGGTTCACAGAAGAGCGGGCCTCCACGCTGGGCGGATCGTCGTGGTGACAGCACGAGCACCACAGGAGGATCCCATGCGCAAACTTCTGGTCGATCTGCCGCCGGTACCGGCTGGGCGACGCCGATGCCAACGACGTCGGCCAGGCCGTCTGGCTCCAGCTCGCAGGCCAGCTGGGCAGAATCCGCGATCCGGCTGCGCTTCCTGGCTGGCTGGCCACCACCACCCGGCGGGAATGCATCCGGATCCTGCACGCAGCGCGAGAACCGCAGGCGGCCAGCTACATGCTCGACGCCGAGACCATCTCAGACCAGCAGACCGGGATGGCGGAGCAGGAGCTGCTGATGGCCGAGCGGCACGCGGCGCTGCGCGAGGCGGCCGCCCCATCGTCGTCGGTCTTGACCATGACGCCGCTGGGAAGCCGCCGGTAGGTCCGCGCCGCGTTTTTCGCGATCTTGGCCTCGACCTCGGCCTGCAGATCACTCCGGTCATCTGGGCCCGGGTGAACAGGTATATCGCTACGTCCGCGAGCTCCTCGCCGATGTCCTCGCGGGCCGTGCGCCCAGGCATCAAACGCCTCGGCGACCTCACCCTGCAACAGGCAGAACTCCAGCGGGACATCGGTCGTATTGAAACCCTTCGCGACCTTGTTGCCCGAGCCTTCAGGGAACTCATGGGGCGGGGGTGTCACAGGAGCAGATCGGGCCTGGTTCATGTTCGCTGCCGCTGGTGGCGTCGCCGGCCGGGTGTTTGCGCTGGTACCTGTTAGTGGCGGGTGCTCGCGCTGCTGGTGGTTTCCGGGGCTGGTCACCTGTTTCGTCCCGGCCTGGTTCTGGTTCTGGAGGGAGCAGCATGATGAGGGCGACGCCGACGCTGATGGCGGCGGCGGCCAGCAGGGTGCGCCCGCTGATCTGTTCGCCGAGCAGCCACCACCCCAAGATGACGGCAACGAGCGGGCAAACGAATGCATAGGTGCTGGCGAGCTGGCTGGATGCATGGTGGAGCAGCCATTCGTAGGTGCTGTAGCCCAGCAGGCTGCCGAAGACGATGAGATATCCAAGCGCCAGGCCAGATGCTGATACGAGCGAGGCAGCGCTGATCCGGCCCGAGTTCCCCGCCGGCAGCACCGATCAAGCCAAGTGCCACGCCCGCGCAGATCATCTCCATGCCGCTGGCAAGCAGCGGCTGACCGGGGTGCGGGGCGCGCTTGGCGTAGACCGACCCGCAGCCCCAGCACAGCGCCCCGCCGAGCGCGACGGCCGATGCGAACAGATCCGGAGCGGCGCCAGCCAGCGGATTGATCAATACCGCGACCCCCGCCAGGCCCAGCACCAGGCCGCCCGCGGTGAGGATCCTGATGCGTTCGTTGTCGACGATGCGGCTGGTGATGATCATCCAAACGGGAACGGTGGCCAGCAGCAGCGCGGCGGTCCCGGCCGGGATCTTCTGTTCTGCCCAGGCGGCGCCGCCCGTGCCGGCCGCGGGCAGCGCGATGCCGAGGATGGCACTGGCGCGCCACTCGCGGCGAGTCGGAGCGCGCCAGCCCGCTTCCGGGTGCCGATGACGCTGCCACCGGCACCAGCCGTAAAGCAGGACACCGGCGGCCAGGAACCGCACACCGCTCATCGTCAGCGGCGGCAGGCTGCGGACAGCGACCCGCATCGCGACGAACGTCGAGCCCCACGTTATGTAGACGACGGCCAGGGCCGCAGCCACGCCGCCGCGCGGCGTCACCGATGGCGTGGACATACTGGAGAGCCCCCCGATAGCGATCTCACGTCATTCAGCCTCCCAGGCCGCACGGCCACAGCTACATGGCAAGACAGCCATAGGTACCGCAGTTTCTGCCAGACTGAGACGGTGCTGCGCAATATCGCCGTCCCGGTCCTGGCGCCCGTACCGGCCTTCGAGCTCGGCGTGGTCTGCGAAGCGTTCGGCCTGGACCGCGCGCCGCCGGGGCTGCCCGCCTACGACTTCGCCGTCTGCGGCGAGCAGGTCACGCCGGTACCCACGACGTCCGGCTTCGCGGTGCTGCCCGGGCACGACCTAAGCCGCCTCGCCGATGCGGACCTGATCATCGTCTTGGGCGCGGCGCCGCCGACACCGCCGCCGCCGGCCGCGCTGATGCGGCAGCTGCACGACGCCGTAGCGCGCGGCGCCACCATCGCTAGCGCCTGCACCGGCGCATTCGTGCTGGCCGCGGCCGGCCTGCTAGACGGCCGCCGGGCCACCACCCACTGGCTGTACGCGCCGCTGCTCGCCAGCCGCTACCCCCAGCTGACGGTCGAGGCCGATCAGCTCTACATCCAGGACGGGCCGATCATCACCAGCGCCGGATCGGCCGCCGTCATCGACCTGTGCCTGCATCTGATGCGCCGCGAGCACGGCGCGGAAATCACCAACCGCATCGCCCGGCACATGGTGGTCCCGCCTCACCGCGACGGCGGGCAATCGCAGTACATCGAGATGCCGGTCCCCGAACCGGACGCCGCAGACGAACTGGCCGAGGTCCTGCAATGGGCCCTGCTGCACCTCGACCAGCCGCTGACCGTCGATGCCCTCGCGGCCCGCGCATCGATGTCGTCGCGCACCTTCGCCCGCCGCTTCCGGCAGCGAACCGGCGCCACCCCCGCCTGGTGGGTGAACCGGCAACGCGTCCTGCTCGCCGCACGCCTCCTCGAACGCGGCAACGACACCATCGCCTCCGTGTCGGCCCGCAGCGGATTCGGCAGTCCCGACACCCTGCGGCGCCACTTCATCCAGGCGCGGGGAATCACACCAGACCAATACCGCCGGGCCTTCCGCCTCACCGAACCCGACACCCGCACTCCAGGACGGACCGGAAATAGGAAAGACGCGACGGCCGCACCGCCCTGCACTGAACTCCGGGTCCCCACGGCCTCAGCCAGATCAGCGAGGCACCAACCCGGGCAGCACGAGCATCCGGCCCCAGCCCCTCAACATTGAGCTCGAAGACCGTACATAACGACGCGGGACTCGGCCTGCGGCGCGTCTCAGCTGTCCCGGCCCGGTCTCGCTCACAACCGCCTGCTCCATCTGTCCGGCATGGTGGCAGGGCATCGCCCTCATAGCGACGTCAGCCCGCGCAGGGGGAAGATTGCGTTGCGGGTAGCCATGATCGCCTGGTCGATCGACCGGCCTGGGTCATAGCCGGATTCGAACGGCTCGAACACCGCAGGTGCCCCATCTGTCATGCGCTCGGGTGCGGTCAGGCCGGTTCGCCGGGCAACGTACTGCCGCCACGGGGCGGGGGTGCGCGTTCCTGGGCCGATCGGCTGGCCCGCGGCCTCGGCGAGCAGATGCGTCCAGGTCCGCGGTACGACGTGGACCAGGTCATACCCCCCGCCGCCAGTGAGCAGCCAGCGTCCGCCGGCCAGGTCGTGGGCGAGCGCGTGGATCGCGGCGTGGGCGGCGCGCTGCGCGTCGATGCTGAGCTCCAGGTTGGCCAGCGGATCCAGCCGGTGCGTGTCGGCCCCGT
>Ga0302181_10002977_pt1 | contig 11773 bp, 8 predicted proteins | sample I_Palsa_E3_3_FD_198786 | JGI IMG/M metagenome (GOLD analysis project Ga0302181, IMG submission 198786) | Peat permafrost microbial communities from Stordalen Mire near Abisko, Sweden - I_Palsa_E3_3 | ecosystem: Environmental > Terrestrial > Soil > Palsa > Peat permafrost | place: Sweden: Abisko... | reverse complement strand
AGCGAGGTTTCACCACGATCCGCGACGTCGGGGGTGGTGATGTCGGGCTGGCCAGGGCCGTAGAGGAGGGCTACTTCACCGGGCCGCGGATCCGTTACGGCGGCAAGCAGCTCACCCAGACGGGCGGCGCGGGCGACTGGCGGGCGCCCAGCCGGCGCGTGTACGACGACAACTATTACTCCCCGGCGATCGGCGTCATCTGCGACGGGATCTCCGAGGTCCGCCGCGCCGTGCGGGAAGAGGTGCGGCGCGGCGCGCATCACATCAAGGTCTACCTCAGCGGCGCGGTCGACTCCCCCAGCGATCGGGTGGACTCGACCCAGTTCTCGCTGGAGGAACTCCGGGCGATCGTGGAAGAGGCCACGGCAGCTAACATCTACGTCACCGGGCACGCCTATACCTCGCGGGCCATCGACCGTGGGCTTGAGTGCGGCGTGCGCTGCATCGAGCACGGCAACCTGATGGACGAGCGCAGCATCCCGCTGTTCAAGAAATACGGCGCGTTCTACGTACCCACGATCGTGACTTACCACTGCCTGGCCCGTAAGTCCCGCAGCGGCGCACTCCCCACGGACATCGCCGCCAAGCTGGAGGAAGTAATCGGCGGGGCTCTCGGTGCCCTGGCCATGGCCCACGAGGCGGGCCTCCCGATCGTCTACGGCACCGACCTGTTCGCCGACATGCATGATCATCAGCTCGAGGAGTTCATCATCCGCTCCGAAGTCCAGCCCCCAGCCGACCTGATCAGGGGCGCCACCAGCACCGCCGCCCGGCTGTTGCAGCTTGACGGACAGGTAGGCACGGTGGCGCCGGGCGCGTTCGCCGACCTGCTGGTGATCGACGGTAACCCACTGGAAGATATCCGCGTGCTCACCACCCCTGACCAGACCCTCATGCTCATCATGAAGGAAGGCCAGATCTACAAGAACGAGCTGTAGCGGGAGGCGCGCGGCGGGGGCAAGCCGTGCGTGCGGGCGCGGGCGGGCGGCGATTTCGCGCGGGGCGCGGAGTCTATATGTAGAGGGCCAGCGGGTCGCTGGCGTCCGGGCAGGAGAATTTGAGGTAGCCGATGACGGTCAGCGAGGATTTCACCGGTCTCACCGGCGGGTTCCGGAGTGAGCTGCTGGCTCATTGCTACCGGATGCTGGGCTCGGCCGGGGAGGCCGAGGACCTGGTGCAGGAGACGTACCTGCGGGCGTGGCGGTCCTTTGACGGGTTCGAGGGCCGTTCGTCGGTGCGGACCTGGCTGTACCGGATCGCGACCAATGTGTGCCTGACCGCGATCGAGCGCCGCGGCCGCCGGCCGCTGCCGTCCGGGCTGGGCGGGCCGTCGGAGGACCCTGAGGTGCCGCTGGTGGCGGGGCTGGAGGTGCCGTGGCTGCAGCCGCTTCCCGGCGCGCTGCTGGCTCGGGAGCGCGAGGATCCGGCCGCGGTGGCGGTTTCGCGGGCGGGCATCCGGCTGGCCTTCGTCGCGGCGTTGCAGTACCTGTCCGCCCGGCAGCGCGCGGTGCTGATCTTGCGGGACGTACTGGAATGGCCGGCCGCTGAGGTGGCGGATCTGCTAGGCACGACGACCACGGCGGTGAACAGCGCCTTGCGGCGGGCCCGCGCCCAGCTCGCGCAGGCGCTGCCTGCCGAAGATCAGGTCGCCGAGCCGTCCGAGCCGGACCGGCGGGCGCTGCTGGACCGGTTCGCCGCGGCCATCGAGAACGCCGACGCCAGCGCGCTGGCCGAGCTGCTCCGGGAGGATATCGCCCTGGAGATGCCTCCGCAGCTGACCTGGTTCACCGGGCGCCCGGCCGTGACGGGCTTCGTCGCGTCGCACCTGCTCATCGAGCCCGGAGGGCTCCGGCTGGTCCCGGTCATGGCGAACGGGCAGCCAGCGTTCGCGGTCTACCAGCGCGAACCAGGCGGGGCGTATCACGCGCACGCCGTGCTGGTGCTCACGGTCACTACGACGGGGATCGCGCGGATCGTCAGCTTCCAGAACCCCGACCTGTTCGGGTCGTTCGGCCTGCCGCAGGAGCATCGCGCCGTGGCCGGGCCCGGACCCGGCGGCGCCTAAATCTGGCTCGCGGCGCAGGCCGGTCCGCGGCGATTCCCGCGAATCCGGCTGGTCTATATCAGTAGGCCGCCAGACAAGTGGCGCGGAACCCACAAGAACATGACAGAACTGGAGTAGCCGACATGACAATCGCCGACAAGACAGTGCTGGTAACCGGGGCTAATCGCGGCATCGGGCAGGCCCTGGTCACCGAAGCCCTCGCCCGAGGCGCGAAGCGGGTGTATGCCGGCATGCGCCAGCCGCTGGCCCACCCGGACGGGCGCGTCACGCCCCTGACCCTGGACGTGACCAACGCGGCGCAGATTCGGGCAGCTGCCGATCAGGTCGAGTCTCTTGATGTCCTCATCAACAACGCCGGAATTGCGCTTTTTGATGACCTGAGTGATCGTGCCGTGCTCGATCAGCACCTCGCCGTCAACCTCTTCGGCCCGTTCGGCGTCATCCAGGCCTTCCTGCCGCTGCTGACGCGTTCTCAGGGCGCCATCGTCAACAACGTGTCGACGATGGCCGTCGCCCCCTTTCCGCTTACTCCGGCTTACGCGATCTCGAAGGCGGCCGCATTCAACCTGACGCAATCGCTGCGCGCTCTTCTGGCCGGCCGGGGCGTGCGGGTTCATGCGGTGCTGACCGGCCCCACCGACACCGATATGACCCGGGGCTTCGACATTCCGAAGGCCTCTGCGGAGTCCGTCGCGCAAGCCATCTTCGACGGGGTGGAGAACGGGGAGGAGGACATCTTTCCCGATGCCGCGTCACAGTCCCTGGCCCAGAGCTGGCGCAGCGGGGCGGTCAAGGCTCTCGAGCGGGAGAACGCGGCGTTCGTCGCAGCAAGGCCCGCCGCGGCGTAGGCAAAGAGACGGACGTTGATTCCGCGTAGCAACGGGACGTACCGGCTCAGGAATGCACTCAAACTCGAAAAGGAGATAAGACACGATGCCGGATCACAAGGTTGCCAGCCGTGCGGAGTGGCAGGCCGTTCGTGACGAGCTGCTTCAGCGCGAGAAGGAGCACACCCGGATGGCGGACGAGCTGGCACGCCAGCGCCGCGAGCTGCCCTGGGTCGTGATCGAGAAGGAGTACGGGTTCGACACCGACGACGGGACGCGGACCCTGGCCGAGCTCTTCGACGGCCGCTCGCAGCTGGTGTTCTACCACTTCATGTTCGGACCGAGCTACGAGGCGGGGTGCCCGGTCAACTCGTCGATCGCCGATGGCCTCGACGGGCTCCTGCCGCATCTTCATGCCCGCGACGTGACCCTGCTGCTCGTTTCGCAGGCTCCGCTGGCGAATCTTCAGGCGTACAAGCAACGGATGGGCTGGCGGCTTCCCTGGGTCTCGTCGGCGAACACCGACTTCAACTTCGACTTCGGCGCCTCCTGCACCGAGGAGCAGGTGCGTTCATGGGGCCTCGACGAGGGCGGGCTGCCGCCGATCGTAGGTCAGAACGCGGCCGCGACCGGGACCGATGTCCCCGGATACCTCTCCGAATCACCGGCGATGAGCGCCTTCACGCTCCAGGGCGGCGCCGTCTACCAGACCTATGCGGCCGCGGCGCGCGGGGTCGAGTTCCTGATGGGCTACTATCCGGTCCTTGACCGAGCGCCGAGGGGGCGCGGCGAGGGCGATGCGTTCCAGACCTGGATCCGCCGCCATGACGAGTACGTCTAAGCCTTGAACCCGAGTGCCCTATTTGTCCGAGTTGCCGACGCGGCGGCGATTGCCTGTTCTGCCCGGCGTTGCAGGAGAGGTATGCGGAAGTGGTCCGCTGCGGCTGACACGTCCTGGGCTATGATCAGCGCCTCTTCCAGCCGGCCCAGCCAGGCCATGCTCTCCGCGAGATCCATCAGGACCTCGGCCTGCTGGGCCGGATCAGCGGCCTTCGCGGCCAGATCCCGCGCCAGTGTGTGCTCCGCGAGGCTCTGCTCGGGTTCGCCGAGCCGCACCAGGACCGTGGCCAGGGTGCTGCGGGCTGATATCTCGAAGCGCTGGACCGCTACCTCGCGGGCTAGCGTGATCGCCTGCCGGGCGTGAGCGGCCGCCTGCTGAAGATCGCCTAGATCCCGGTAGGCCTCGGCGATGCGCCGGCACGTCTCGGCCTCGTTCCGCCGGTCATGCAGCGCCTGATGAATGTCGCGGGCCTGACCGAGCAGGCGCAGGGCTTCATGCCGTTGCTCGCTGATGGCCGTCGCCTGCGTGACCGCGTCCGCGGAACGCGCGAGCTGGAGGCGAGCGGCTGCGATGTTGGCGATGGTGACGGCTTCCCCGGCCCGGCGGCCGGTGCGCCGGTGCGCGTCGAGTGCCTCGGTGAGCAGTTCGATCGTCTCCGCCGCCTGCCCCAGGTGCCAGTAGGCGCTGGCCCGGTTGTTCAGCGCGACCGCCTCGCCCGCGACCCAGCCTGCGCGCCGGGCTTGATCCGTGCAAGCAGCGTAATGCCCGGCGGAGTCCTCGTACCGGGACTGCATGAAGCGCAGCATCCCGAGGTGCAGCTCGGCGCACGCCACGGCGATCGGGTCGTCGCCGGATACCGCCTGCCTGGCCGCGGTCGCGGCGACCAGCCAGTCCACGGAGTTCGAGGACATATAGAAATACCCGGCCAGGCGATCGGACAGGCGCAGGGCCACCTCTGCCCGGCCCTGGCGGGCGAGCAGGACGACAAGCGCGACAAGGTTTGCGCGCTCGGCGTTCAGCCAGGCCAGGGCGGCGTCGGCGGCGGCGAACCCGGATGCGCCCCAGGCCGGCTCGGCCCCGCCGTCGGCGCGGTCTTCCCCGCCGCTATCGGGGAGGTGCAGCAAGTGCGGGTACAGCAGCTCGGAGGCTGACCGCACCGCGGCGAGGGCGTGGGCCGCCAGGCGGTCGATCGCGGCGTCCCGGTCGGCAGCGCTCTCCTCTGCCCCGGCCAGTTCGGCCGCGTACAGCCGCAGCAGATCATGCAGCCGGTAACGGCTGTGGGCGTATTCGTCGACGAGGTTACGCGCCACGAGCCGGTCAAGGAGCGACTGGGCCGCACTGGCCTCGATTCCGGCCAGCGCGGCCACGGCAGGCGCGGTGAGGTCGGGTCCAGGCGCCAGGCCGGCCAGCCGGAACATCCTTCGCAGCTCGGGCTTGAGCGTGTCGCAGGACAGCTCGAACGCCGAGCGCACCGCGGCCTGCTCATCTTCGGGCACCGCCAGCCCAGCCAGCCTGTCCCCAGAGGCCAGCGCGGCGACGTAGTCGGCGAGGCGGTAGCTGGGCCGGGCGGCGAGATTGGCGGCGGCGATGCGCAACGCCAGCGGCAGGTGCGCGCACAGCCCGGCCAGTTCGGCGACCACCGCGGGCGGTTCCCCGTCGCCGCGCTCGCCCATCGAGGCGACCAGCAGCGCGGCGGCCTCGGCGTCCGGCAGCGGGCGCACCACGACCGCGACCGCGCCATCCCTTGCTATGAGGCCCGTCATCCGGTCGCGCGTGGTCACGATCGCGGCGCAGCCCGGTGCGGCGGGCAGCAGCGGGCGCACTTGCTGCGCGTCGAGCGCGTTGTCGAGGAACAGCAGGATCCGCTTGCCCTCCAGTCGAGTGCGCAGCAGCGCCGCCGCCTGGCCCTCATCCTCGGGGATCCGCTCCGCCGGCTCGCCCAGCGCGGCGAGGAACCCGGTCAGCACTCCCAGCGGCCTCGCTGGTCCGGTAATCGCGTGTCCGTGCAGGTCGGCGTACAGCTGACCGTCGGGATAGCGGCTGCGGTGCCGCCATGCCCACCGGACCGCAAGCGCCGTTTTGCCGACCCCGCCCATCCCGGTAACCACCGCGACAGGCGCGGCCTTCGCCGCCCCCTCCGTCGCGAGGATACGGTCCAGGGTCTGCAGTTCACCGGCGCGGCCGGTAAAGCCAGCGCAGTCCATGGGCAGCTGAGCCGGGGGTTCGGAAACCTGCGGGCTGGCCCCGGCGGTGAGCCCGGCGCCTGGCAGCTGTCCGCGAAGCACTCGAAGATGCGCCGAGCTGATCTCGGGCCCGGGATCTACCCCGAGCTCGCCGCTCAGCCGGTCCCGCAGATCGGTGTACACGGCCAGCGCCTCGGCCTGCTCTCCGGCTCCGGCCAGGGCGAGCATCAGCCGCGCGGCAACCCCCTCGTGCAGCGGCTGCTCGACGGCAAGCGTGCGGAGCGCGGGAACCAGCGGGCTGTACTTGCCCAGGCTCAGCCCCAGTTCGGCCCAGGCCAGCACGGCCGCCGTACGCCGGCCGGTGAGCGCAATGGCAGCGGGATGAACCTGCACCCACGCGCCCGCTCCTGCCAGCAGGGGTCCGCGCCAGCAGTTCACGGCCTCGACGTAGAGCTGCCACGCGGACAGCGCGGCGCCGTCGGCGACGGCGCGTCCGGCCCGGGTGACAAGCTCGCCGAATTCGGCGGCATCCGACTGGCCGGCATCCAGCACCAGCCGGTATCCCTGGGCCGTCCGCGGCAGCACGGAATCTCGCGTCCCGTCATCCAGCAGCCTTCGCAGTCCGGCCACGTACGTATGCACTAGCTGACGGCAGGTGCGCGGCGGCTGCCCCTCCCAGAGGGTGTCGATGATCTCCTCGAAGCCCACTTCGTGCCCCGGCTGCATGGCGAGCAGGCACAGCAGCCTGCGCAGCATCGGCGACGCCACTGTGATCGCGGCGCCCCCCCGCCGGACGACCGGCGCGCCAAGCACGTCGATGCGCAAAAGCGGGTCCACGGGTCCGGCGTCGGCCGCAGAGCCTGGCAGCAGTGCGGCCAGATCGACATCGAGCGCCGCGGCCAGGCGCCGCAGCGAGGCTGCCTGGGGGCGGGCCACCGCGCCGTTCTCCAGAGCCCGGACCGTGCGCACGCTCACCCTGGCTCGTTCGGCGAGCTCGTGCTGCGTCAGCCCGGCCCGGACCCTCGACTCGCGCAACAGCCCGGTCATGGCCGGTCCGCTCCCACGGCTCCATTGTGCCGCTGCCGAAGCGGGTGAGTCCACACCGGCTCGTTTCCGGCGCGTCCGGTCCGGGCTTGGGCGCGCGGCACCTGCCAAGACATTGCCGGTTTTCTGCCGCCTGGGGCCGTTCACCTGGCCTTTTGGCATGCAGCCATGATGCAGCGGACTCGCACGGGCCGATTTCTAACCTCATAGACATGGCCGGTCAGAACGGGGATCGGCCGCCACCGGCTAACCGAGGGGAACCCCAATGTACGCGTCACTCCGCCGCTTGAGCATCACGATCGCCGCCGCCGGCGCGCTCGCCACCACCGCTGCCTTCGCCGTCGCCGGCCCGGCCAGCGCCAGCACTGCCAGCAATGCTGACGCCAGCACGGGCGTGAGCTACCACTTCCAGACCTTGAACAACGGCGCTGACCTGACCTTCAACCAGCTGCTCGGCATCAACGACGATGACGTGATTGCCGGCTACTTCGGGTCCGGTGCACAGGGCCACCCGAACAAGGGCTATGAGCTCCGGGCGCCGAGCACCTACCAGAACGAGAACTTCCCAGGCTCGGCGCAGACCCAGGTCACCGGGCTGAACGACGAGGGTGTCACCGTCGGGTTCTGGTCCACGATGAACACCTCGAGCATGAGCAACAACAACTTCGGCTTCTACGCGGACAACGGTCACTACTACAACGTGAACTTCCCGACCGGCGACAACGCGAGCCCGCAGGTTGACCAGCTGCTCGGTGTCAACGACCACGGCATCGCGGTGGGCTTCTACACCAACGGTCAGGGCAGCAACCGCGGCTACGAGTACAACATCGGCACCCACCAGTTCGCCCGCGTCCTTCCGCCCGGCTTCACCAACGGCACCTCGCTGCGGAGCCCGAGCCTGACCGCCACGGCGATCAACAACCACGGCGACGTGGCCGGCTTCTACAACCAGACCTCCTCGCAGGTGGACGCGTTCCTACGGCTGGCCGACGGCCAGTTCATCACCCTTGCCGTCCACGGGGCCTCAATGACCCAGGCGTTCGGCGTGAACGACAGCGATGAGGTCGTCGGCGCCTACACCGACGGCACCGGCAACAATGCCCAGACCCACGGCTTCACCTGGACCCCGGGGCACGGCTTCAGCACCGTCGATGACCCGCACGGCATCGGCTCCACCACCATCAACGGCGTCAACGACCACGGCGACCTGGTCGGCTTCTACACCGACTCAACCGGCAACACCGACGGCATGCTCGCCCGGCCATAGCAGCTGTCCCGGCCACTGATCAGCCGCGGGGATCCGCCGGATCCCCGCGGCTTTCCATGCTGCTCAGCAGAGCCGGCCCGGAGCATCTACGCCAAGCTCCAGGTTCGCGACCGGTCCTCGGCCGTGCAGCGCGCCAGGGAACGGCAGGTCCGGCCGGGCGGCCCGAGCGGGACAGGTCGCGGATGGCAACGCCGGTGTAATGGCCCCGACGTATAGTCAGGGACCCGGGCGCGGAGTGCTTGCGCGCTGAGCAGCGGGTCGGACAGGCTGGTTGCCGTGACAGAGCAGAGCACCGGGGGGGCGGTACCCGAACGCTGGAGCGCGGCTGGCCCGAAGTCCGACATTTGGATGGACCCGGCGCAGGATCCGAGGTTCGTGGCAGGCGCGGAACTGGAAGGCGAGCGGGCCACGCTATTGGACTACCTGCGCGCCTACCGGCTGGCGCTGGAAATGAAGTGCGCCGACCTCGATCCGGAGCAGCTGGCCCGGCGCTCGGTGCCGCCCTCCACCATGTCCCTGCTCGGCCTGATCCGCCACATGGCCGACGTGGAGCGCAACTGGTTCCGGCGGGTGATCGCTCAGGCCGACGCGCCGCCGCTGTACTGGTCCGACGACGTCGAGGACGCTGAGTGGGCGGGCGCGGTAGCAGATCCGGCGGTGGTGGCCGACGCCTGGCGCGCCTGGCACGAGGAGGTCGCCTTCGCGGAGCAGTTCGTGGCCGGCTTGCCCGACCTCGCCGTCCGCAGCCCTATGCAAGACGGCACGACCGTCGCGCTGCGCGAGGTGATACTCCACATGGTCGAGGAATACGCCCGCCACCTCGGCCACGCCGATCTGCTCCGGGAGCGGATCGACGGCCGCGTCGGCCAGTAACCCACATCGTCGCCGCCTACCTCGCCGGGCGTCTCTAGGGGACCTTCCAGTTCAGGTCGGCGACTTTGAGGATCTGCGGGATGAACGAGTCGGTGAGCTGCAGCGCGGGCTGCGGTTTGCCGCCCACGTTGAACTGCACGGTGCCGCAGGCGGCCGGGCCTTGCGCGACGGCGAGCAGCGGACCGCCGGCCCTGGCCAGGAACGTCAGCTGGATCCCGCCGTTGAGGGTCAGCGGGCAGGGGGCGTTCGGTCCGATCGTAGACAGCTGGAGGCTGTCGACGAGTGCCGCGAGCCGTCGGACGGCAGCCAGGCCGGTGATCGTGACCGGCGCGGGCGCACGGCTGCGGTGGGGGTCCAGGCTGGGCAGCTGGGTGATGGTGACTACGCGGGCGGCGGACGGCACCCGTTCGGAGGCCGGCCGGGAGGGCTGCCAGCTCACCTGGGCGTCCACCCGGATCGCGGTCTGCCCGTTGCCCGCAGCGGTCACCTCGACCACCAGGTCCCGGGCGTTCAGCACGCCGGGAACCGGAGATAGCGAGAACGTGCGGTCCCATGACGGCGGCCCGAAATCGGCGTCCTCGGGCGTGAAGCGGCGGGGCAGGTGCGCCTGCTCCCAGGCCAGTACCGCCTGCGGCGCGCCGGGCGCCCGCCAGAAGGAGACGTCGTCCACCAGCGTGGTGGAGACGAGGGTGGAGGACGGGAACTTGAGGGCATCCGGCGCCTTCGGCAACCGCTGCCCGCCCGGGGGCACGACAAACGTCCTCAGAATGGCCGCCGCCTCGGCGATGGCACGCTCCCGCGGCGTGGGCGAGGCCGCTGTCCGCGACGCCGCCGTCACCGGCCCCGTCGTGGTGTGCGTAGCGGCGCAGCCCGCCACCGCCACGGCCGCCCAGGCGGCGAGCAGGAGCGCCTTGCCCGGCGCGCACCGCAGAGGTAGCCGCATGCCGCTTGGACGCCCAGCGGGGCACCGCGGTTGCGCTACCTCGGTAACAGGCCGGCCAAGCGTCGTCACCGGGTCAGCCCTTTCCCGCTCGCGGGCATCCCGGTCCGCGTTGAGGGCTTGCGACGTTCTTGCTCGCGGGATGACAGTGGGTTCGGCGGAGGTGAGAATGCGGCGTTTCCGCCGGAGGTGCGGGTCCGAGGGCGGTCGTTCGGACTGTATAAGAAACCGGCCTGATGGAGGACGCGGTGACGAGGGAGGCTGCGGTGGCCGAGGTCAGAGACGCTGAGGTCACGATTATCGGTGGCGGGGCGGTCGGCTGCGCCGTGGCGTATGTCCTGGCCCGGGCGGGCTACCGGGATATCCAGGTCCTGGAGCAGGGTGAGCTCGCCGGCGCGACCTCGGGGCAGGCGGCCGGATTGGTGGGGCAGGTCCGGGCCAGCAAAGAGCGGTGCAGGCTCGCGATGGCTTCGGTAGCGGAGTACTCGCAGATCGAACAGAGGACCGGCTTCACCGCGGACTGGCGTCAGACAGGAAGCGTGCGGATAGCGCTGACCGCCCGGCGCGCCGCCGAGTTCCAGGTGCTGGCCGAGGTGGCGCGGTCAGCTGGGCTTGAGGTCGAGTTCCTCACCGCCGCCCGGCTGGCGGAGCTGTGCCCGATGCTGGACACCACCGGGGTGGCGGCGGCGCTGTGGTGCCCTACTGACGGCTACCTCCAGCCCAATAGCCTGGTCATGGCCTACGCTGGCGCCGCCCGCGCCCGAGGAGTCACCTTCGCCACGCACACGACCGTTACCGGACTGCGGATCACCGGCGGGAGCGTCAGCGGCGTCGTGGCCGGCGGGCGCTGTGTCGCGACCGACATGGTGATCAACGCGGCCGGGCCGTGGGCCGGCGCCGTGGCCCGGCTGGCCGGCCTGCACCTGCCGGTCGTGCCCGTGCGTCACGAGTACTTCGTCACCCAGGCCGTCGCGGGCTGGCACGCTGGCCTGCCGGTTCTGCGCATCCCCGACGTCCGCCTGTACGCCCGGGCCGAGGGCGACGGAATCTTGTGCGGAGGCTGGGAGCCGGACGGGCTGAGCCTGGACCCGCGCGAGGTGACCATCGGGCAGCCGCTCGCCGTGTCACCGGACTGGGACGTCCTGTCCGGTTTCGCCCGCGACCTGGCCCGGTTCGCGCCCGCGGTCACCCAGACCGGGGTCCGCGAGGTCTTCCGCGGGTTCCCGGCGTTCTCGCCGGATGGCCGCTTCATCGTCGGGCCGGTGCCCGCCCTGCGCGGCTTCGTGATGGCCGCGGCCTGCAACGCCCACGGCGTCTCAGGGTCAGCCGGCCTCGCCGAGCACGTCCTGGAGAGCCTGCAACCAGACCCATCCCCCTACGTCCAGTCCCTGAGCCCCGCCCGGTACCACCCCCGCACCTGGGACTGGGACACCGCCCGGGCTCAAGCCGAGCGGATCTACGAGAACTACTACAGCCTGCCCCCCAGTTCGCGCGGCGGCGCGGACGCGAGTCCCTGCGCGCCTGACTAGTTGAGTCGCTCGACGATCATTGCCATGCCCTGGCCGCCGCCAATGCACATGGTTTCCAGGCCGACGGTCTCGTCCCTGGTGACCAGGCCGTTGAGGAGGGTGGCGGTGATCCGGGCGCCGGTCATGCCGAACGGGTGGCCCAGCGCGATGGCGCCGCCGTGCACGTTGAGCCGGTCGATGTCGATGCCGAGCTCGCGGTAGGCG
>Ga0302181_10002972_pt1 | contig 11790 bp, 8 predicted proteins | sample I_Palsa_E3_3_FD_198786 | JGI IMG/M metagenome (GOLD analysis project Ga0302181, IMG submission 198786) | Peat permafrost microbial communities from Stordalen Mire near Abisko, Sweden - I_Palsa_E3_3 | ecosystem: Environmental > Terrestrial > Soil > Palsa > Peat permafrost | place: Sweden: Abisko... | reverse complement strand
CGCGTCTTCCGCGTGCACAATCGGCCAGGTCTCGTGGAACCCGTTGACGAATGTCCCGGGGACTAGCGCGGGGCGGCCCTCCTCGAAGCTGCCCCGGACGCCGACGAAACCGTTACCCAGCGAGAAGATGGTCTCGGTCAGGCCGACGAACTCGTCTGAGTACCGCGTCTCCACGATGCGCCACTCATCAGCTGGGTAAAGATGCTCAGGTGGCAGCGTAATACTACGCTTGAGCATTACTAGCCTTCGCGGAACTGGACGCCGAACCCGCCCCTGGGGTAGTGCCACTTCAGGGCGCCGGGGGCAGCGACAGCCAGGCAGGTGCCGCACTCCAGGCAGGCGGCGTACTCGACCGAGATGGTTCCATCGGGTTCCTCGGTGTAGACGTGGGCGGGGCAGCAGGCGACTATAGCCTTGCCGGTTCCGGTCGCCTTGGCGATCTCCTGGTTGACCTCGATGTGGCTCACTTCCTCATCGAGGTTGAAGCGGTTCTTGGTCAGGCGCTCGGGGACGGACAGCGGTTTCATAGCGCCCGGGCTCCTGTGATGCCGTCCTTGACGAGCTGCCTGATTTTCAGCGGGGACTGGGCCGCCGCCTTGCGCGCCACCGCCAGGAGATGTCGGCGAGGCTGGGTGTCCAGGCTGAACGCGCCGTACAGGACGTTGGCGAAGAGCTCGCCGTATTGCTTGTACATCCGCTCCACCTCCAGGAAGGACGGGGCCTTGGCGTAGGTCTTCATGTCCTGGCCGACGTAGGAGGCGAACAGGCGCTCCCGGTATCCGGCCAGGGCAGCCTTGGAGGTGTCCTTGGCGTCCAGGGCGGATCCGATGGCCTCGGCGGCGGCGACCGCGGAGCCTACCGCGAGGTCCATGCCCCGCACGGTCAGGCCGGTGTTGAGGGTGAGTCCGGCGGCGTCACCGACCACGAGCATGCCGTCCATGGCGATCTCGCCGATCATGTGCAGGCCGCCCTCGGCCACTAGGTGGCAGCCGTACTCCATCAGCTCGCCGCCGTCGAGGTAGGGGGCGATGAACCGGTGCTCCAGGAAGTGGTCGAAGATGTCGGTGACGACCTTCTTCTTCGCGGTGAGGTCGTCCAGGCGCACGACTATGCCGACGGACAGGGAGTCGATGTTGGTGTAGAGGAAGCCGCCGCCGCCTACTCCCTGGGTGCAGTCGCCGACCGCGGCGATGGCCGCGCCCTCGTCGCCGGTGAGGTTGAACCGGGCCTCGATCGTCTCCCTGGGCAGCTTGACCACCGATTTCACGCCGACGGCGAGGTGGTTCAGCGGCTCTGGCCGGCGCAGCCCGGCTTCCTTGGCGATGAAGGAGTTCACGCCGTCGGCGGCGACTACCACCTGGGCCCGCAACTCGTCGTCGCCGGCCTGGACGCCGACGACTCGCTTGCCGTCGGAGCGGTCCTCGGTGAGGACCCGGTCCACGCGGACGCCGGGCATGAGGAGGGCGCCGGCCTCCTCGCACTTGGCGGCCAGCCACGGGTCCAGCTTGGCGCGCAGCACCGTGACGGCGTTGACCGGGTCGGCCAGCCTGGCGTCCTTGTAGTCGATGGCGACCGAGCTGTCGGCGTTGAGGAAGCTGATGTAGTTGCGGGTGATCCGGCGCTCGACCGGGGCCTCTTCGAGGAAATCGGGAAAGACCTGCTGGATGCCGCGGGAGTACAGGACGCCGCCGGACAGGTTCTTCGAGCCGGGCGCCTCGCCCCGCTCGATCAGCAGCACCGAGCGTCCCTGCCGGGCGAGCTGGTAGGCCGCGACGCAGCCGGCGATGCCAGCCCCGATGACGATGACCTCGAAGTCGGGCTCAGCTGTTTGCGTCATCGGGCCCCGTCACTTCAGGGCGGCGGTTATCGCCGGCACGAGTTGGTAAAGGTCGCCGACCAGGCCGTAGTCGGTCTGGCTGAAGACCGCGGCGTTCGGGTCGGAGTTGATCGCGACGATGGTCTCCGCGCCCTGCACCCCGACCATGTGCTGCAGCTGGCCGGAGACGCCGATGGCGAAGTAGAGCTGGGGGGCGATGTGCGCACCGGAACTGCCGATGTAGCGGTCCTTCCCCATCCAGTTCAGGCCTTCGGCCACCGGGCGGGAGCAGGCGATCTCGGCGTTGATGGTCTCGGCGAGCGCCTCGACCATGGCCAGGTCCTCCTTGGCCTTGAAACCGCGGCCGACCCCGATTACCCGGTGAGCCTCGTTCAGATCCACCTCATCGAAGCCGGACGTCCTGGTCTCGATCACCTTGATGGCCAGCGGCGTGGCCGCGGCCTCCTCGATGGATGCGCTGCCGCCAGCGGCCGGCGGCACGGAGCCGCCGTCGAGCAGCAGGGCTACCGGGCCTGAGACGGTGACGGTCTCGTCGGCGATGTCGCCGAAGACGGCGTTGACCACGACGACGTCGTCACCGTCCATCGAGACCGTGCGGGCGCCGGTCAGGACGGCCGCCTTGAGCCGGGCGGCGGCGGCGCCCAGGAGCACCCGGTCGCCGGGGTTGCGGCCGGCCAGCACCACGCGGGGTGGATCGGCGGCGACGGTTTCGGCCACCGCCGGGGCGCTGGCTTCGGCGGGCGCGTCGTCCGGCCCGCCGCACCAGACCACCTTGTCCACGCCGCTCGCCGCCACCGTCTCGGCCACCGAACGGGGTCCGGCGACCACGGCTCCTACCGGGCCGCCCAGGGAGCGCGCGACCGTGATGAGGTTGCCGATCGTCGGCTGATCACCGACGACGATCCAGGCATTCACGCTCACTGTCGGGTCCTTCCTGTGGTTGTCATAGTGTGCCGGCCGCGCGGAGCGCGGTGACGAGCTCGGCGGCGGCCGCCGCCGGGTCGGTCGTGTCGATGAGCTGGCCCTTGCGGGCCTTGCGCTCCGGCCGCGACCGGCCGGTGACGGTCATGACCGCGTTGCTCGGGGGGACCTTCAGCGCCGCGAGATCGAGGAGCTCCACCGGCTTCTTGGCCGCCGCGAGGAGCTCTTTCATGCCGGGCACGCGCGGCGCCGCGGCGTCGGCGGAGGCGGCAAGCACGGCGGGACCTGAGATCTCGAGCACCTGCACGCCGCCCGGTACCGCCCGCTCGACGCGCACCGCGCCGGCCTGGACCCCTGTTCCGGACACGGCGGCGACCTCGGCCACGGCCGGCCAGCCGAGCTCGCCGGCCAGCACGGTCGGGACCATCTTGGCCGCCACGTCCACCGACGAGTCGCCGGTGATGACCAGGTCCACGTCGCCGATGTACCTGATCACCTCGGCCAGCACGGCGGCCAGCTCGGATCTCCCTGCGTCGGCCAGCGACTCATCCTCGACGATCACCACCCGGTCCAGGCCGCGGGAGAGGGCGGCCTTGGACGCGATCGGCACCGCGACGCCCTTGCCCCCGGCCGTCACGCCGATCAGCTCGGCGCCAGTTGCCTGGGCGAGCTGCCGGGCCAGCTCCATGGCCACGGGGTCGTAGGCGGACAGGCCCGGCTTCGCCCGGCTCCAGTCCACCGTGCCGTCGGCACGGACCGTGGCCTCGGCCGGGTCGCGGGTCCACTTGTAGGCGACCACAATCCTCATCACGATCCTCCTGACGGCAGTACGTGGCTGATTGCGCTCACCGCAGGCAGCTTCTCGCTATGACCATGCGCTGCACCTCGGATGTCCCCTCGTAGATTTCGGTGATCTTGGCGTCACGCCAGTTCCGCTCGACCGGGTAGCTTTCCGTATAGCCGTATCCGCCGTGGATCTGGATGGCCTTGCCGGCCACCCGGGTGGCGGTCTCTGAGGCGAAAAGCTTGGCCATCGCCCCTTCGGTGGAATAGGGGCGGCCGTTGTCCACGCACGACGCGGCGCGGTAGACCAGGAGCCGGGCCGCGTCGATCTCGGTGGCCATGTCGGCGATCATCCACTGAATAGCCTGCAGGGCCGCGATCGGCTTGCCGAACTGGACACGTTCCTTCGCGTAGGCGATCGACGCGTCGAGCGCGGCCTGGGCGATGCCCAGCGCCTGCGCGGCGATGCCGATCCGGCCGCCGTCCAGGGTCTGCATGGCGACCTTGAAGCCGTTGCCTTCCCCGCCCAGCAGCGCATCGGAGGGAATATGGCAGTCGGAGAAGTACAGCGGCGGCGTGCTTGAGCCGCGGATGCCCAGCTTGTGCTCGGCCTCGCCGACGGAGAACCCGGGGGTGTCCTTCTCGACGATGAACGCGCTCATCCCGCGGGTACCCGGCGCCGCCGGATCGGTCTTGGCGAAGACGACGTAGATCTCGGCGAACGGGGCGTTGGAGATGAAGATCTTCGATCCGTTAAGGACGTATTCGTCCCCCTTCAGCACCGCCGTGGTGGTGCCCGCGGCGGCATCGGTGCCCGCGGCGGGCTCGGTCAGGGCGAAGGCGCCCAGGCGGCGGCCCGACGCCATGTCACTGAGGTATTTGTCGTGCTGCTCCGGGGTGCCGAACTTGTAGATCGGCCAGGTGGCGAGGGAGCTGTGCGCCGAGACGATGACGCTGGTGGTCGCGCACGCCCGGGACAGTTCCTCGATCGCGATGACGTAGCTCAGGTAGTCCGCGCCCGCGCCGCCCACCTTCTCGGGGTAGGGCATGCCCATGAGGTTCAGCTCCGCCAGCTTCGGCAGAAGCTCAGTGGGAAAGCGGTGCTCACGGTCAAGTTCGGCGGCGATCGGTGCCACCTCGGTCTCGGCGAACTCCCTTACCGCCTCGCGGATCAGCTCTTGCTCATCGGTCAGCTCGAAGTCCATGTACGAGCATCTCCCTAATATCGGCCATCACGGCCTGGTTGAAAATCTGGGGTCCGTGGCTGCCAGCTCGCCCAGCAAAGGCAGGCTGAGCGAGGTCCGGATGCGGTAGTCCGCCGACCTGATGGTTGCGGGTATGAAGACCGTGTATGAAGACATAGGGCTTCGAGTTCTTTCTGACGTATAGCGGCCGAGCCTAGGACGATTAGCTGTGGCCGCGAAGGGCCAAAGGTCCCGGGATTGCGCGGTACCTCGCCAGACGCGGCAGCCCCGGGGATTCCGGTGCTGCCGCGTACTAGGTTTACCCGCGGGCCCTTCGGGTTTGCGGGTTTCCCCCCGTCGGCTTGACGGGGCGATGGCTTACTTGGCGGAGGCGGCCTTCGGCGCGCTGTCGGCGCCCGGCAGCAGCGGGGTCATGGTCTTCAGGATCTCCTCGGCGAACCTGCGCTGGCTGGCCAGCAGCTGCTCGGCGAAGTCGTAGGCGCTGGCCACGACCTCCTCGGGATTGGGCAGCTTGTCGGCCAGCGGCAGCTGGACGGAAGACACCTGGGGGACGGCGGACTGGACGGTCTCGACCCATGACCGGATCGCGTCGATCACCGTCTCCTGGCTCTTGCGGATGGTCGACAGGAACTCGTCCTGCAGGTCCTGCGTAGGCTTGCTGGCCATTGTCTTTCCTCACTTGTTGGCGTACGTCGCTCACTAGATCAAGCAAGCGATGGAGCTACCGAGCGAAACGCTCGGCATACACAGCAAACGGTCGTCAGGCGAGATCCGGCCGGGCCGACCAGGCCCGGCCGCAAGAACCGTCAGACGCGCTCGAAGATCGCGGCGATGCCCTGGCCGCCGCCGATGCACAAGGTGACGAGCGCGTACTTGCCGCCGGTGCGCTTGAGCTCGTACAGCGCCTTGACCGTCAAGATGGCCCCGGTGGCCGCGACGGGGTGCCCGAGGGAAATGCCGCTGCCGTTCGGGTTGGTGCGCTCGGGCGGCAGGCCCAGTTCCCTGACCACGGCCAGCGCCTGGGCGGCGAAGGCCTCGTTCACCTCGAACACGTCGATCTCGTCGATCTTGAGGCCGGTGCGCTCCAGCACGGTGCGGACCGCCGGCACCGGGCCGATGCCCATGATGCGCGGCTCGACGCCCGCGTGCGCGTACCCGATCAGCTTGCCCATCGGGATGCGGCCGCTGCTCCGGACGAACGACTCCGACGCGAGCACCACGGCCGCGGCGGCGTCGTTGATGCCGCCCGCGTTGCCCGCGGTAACCGTGCCGTCCTTGGCGAACGCCGGCCGTAGCTTGGCCATGTCCGCCAGGCTGACCTCGGCTCGCACGTGCTCGTCGGTGTCGACGACGGTGATCTGGCCCCGCTTGCCCGGGATCTCGACCGGCAGGATCTGCTCGCGGAAGTAGCCCGCCGCCTGCGCGGCCGCGGCCCGGCGGTGGCTCTCCGCGGCCAGCGCGTCCTGGTCGGCCCGGGACACCTGGAACTCGGTGGCGACGTTCTCCGCCGTCACGCCCATGTGGCACCCGTCGAACGGGTCCTGCAGCGCGCCGGTCAACGCGTCGACGGCGGCGCCGTCGCCCATCCGCTGGCCCCAGCGCATGCCGGGCAGCCAGTACGGCGCACGGCTCATCGACTCGGCGCCTCCGGCCACCGCGACCTCGCAGTCACCCAGCAGGATGGCCTGCGCGGCGGACACGATGGCCTGCAGCCCGCTGCCGCACAGCCGGTTCACCGTCAGCGCGGGCGTCCCGACCGGCAGGCCGCCGTTGACGGCCGCCACCCGGGACAGGTACATGTCCCTGAGCTCGGTATGCAGCACGTTGCCGAACACCACGTGGCCCACCTCGGCCGGGTCCACGCCGGACCGGCTGACCGCCTCGCGCACCACCTTCGCGGCCAGATCACAGGGCGGGACGGAGGCCAGGCCACCGCCGAACTTGCCGATCGGGGTCCTGACACCAGACAGAACGAATACGTCTTCCATTGTTTGTTCCTCTTCTCCCAGACCGCCGGTGACGGTCTAGATCTGTCGTGCTGTGCGTGCGATGACCTGCCACGGTGAAGGGGCACGGCGTCCGCGGCTTGACCGCCGCGAGACAGCCTCTTCGGCACTTGCGATCTGACGCCCCGCAACACGGACGTTACGGAAGTGTGATCCGCTGGGAACGGGCCATATGTCCCCGCCTTAGGGCCTTAGGTCCTTTTCGACGGCGCCATCCGAATCGAGCTGCCTGCTCGGGACCTTGGTCCGTAGCCCGGCGCTGGTGGGCTAATTAGTGTGAATGCGACCACAGTGCCGGGGACCCGTTCCTGCGGATGCTCAGATAACAAACCGGAGGAAATACCGTGCTGGACATCGAAACCCTCACCGCCGTTGAGATCCTTGACTCAAGGGCTCGCCCGACGCTCGCCGTGACCGCGGGCCTGCCGGGCGGCGTGACCGCCCGGGCCGGCGTGCCCTCGGGCGCGTCGACCGGCTCGCGGGAAGCCCGGGAGCTCCGCGACGGGGACAAGGCCCGCTTCGGCGGCCTGGGCGTGCGCCGGGCCGTCGGGCACGTGAACGGCGAGATCGCGGCCGCGGTGTGCGACCGGAGCTTCGCCAGCCTGGCCGAGCTGGACGCCGCGCTGATCGAGCTGGACGGGACGCCGGACAAGACCCGGCTGGGCGCCAACGCGACCGTCGGCGTGTCGATGGCCGTGGCGCGAGCGGTCGCGGTCGCGGCCGGCCGGCCGCTGTGGCAGTCGCTGGCGCCTGCCGGGGTGACGCCGAGGCTGCCGGTGCCGCATTTCAACGTGGTCAACGGCGGGGTGCACGCGCCGAACCGGCTCGACTTCCAGGAGTTCATGCTGGCCCCGCTCGGCGCGCCCACCGTCGCCGAGGCGGTCCGGGCCGGCGCCGAGGTCTACGCGGCGCTCCGCGGTGAGCTGACCGGGCTCGGGCTGAGCACCGGGCTCGGTGACGAGGGCGGCTTCGCGCCCGAGATCGACTCGCCCGAGGAAGTGCTCGCGCTGCTGGTGACCGCGATCGAGGCGGCCGGCTACCAGACCGGGCGGGAGGGCATCGCGATCGCCCTGGACCCCGCGGCCAGCGAGTTCTACTCCGGCGGGGCCTATCACGTGGCGGGCCAGACGCTTTCCAGCGACGAGATGATCGAGCGTTACGCGGAGATGACCGTGCGGTTCCCGGTGTGGAGCATCGAGGACGGCCTGGCCGAATCGGACTGGGACGGCTGGGAGCGTCTCATCGGCCGGCTCGGCGACCGGACCCAGCTCGTCGGCGACGACCTCCTGGTCACCAACCCGGCCATCATCCGCGAGGCGATCGAGCGCAAGGCCGCGAACGCCGCGCTGATTAAGCTGAACCAGATCGGCACCGTCACCGAGACGCTCGAAGCGATGCGGCTCTGCCGCGAGGCGGGCTGGGCGCAGATGGTCTCGCACCGGTCCGGCGAGACCGAGGACAGCTTCATCGCTGACCTCGCCGTGGCCAGCGGCTGCGGCCAGATCAAGAGCGGCGCCCCGGCCCGGGGCGAGCGCACCGCCAAGTACAACCGGCTGATCGAGATCGAGGCCGTCGCCCACCTGCCCTACGGCCTGGCCGGCTGACCCTGCGCAGCCCGGCCGGCCGTGGCGGGGCCAGAAGTTAACCGAGGCCGGCTGTTCAGTACGCAGCCGGCGGCGTATGGTCGAAAACAAGATTAGCTATACGCCAGTAACCTGCGCTGGTCACATATGAGGCGCAGTGGTAACGCTGCCCCGGATCCGGCGGCGGCGCAGCCCCACCACGACCGGATCGGGAAGCAGCTTTCTGCTATGCCCCAGCTGTCCGTGGCGTCAGCCGAGGGATGCCCGCAGTGAACCGCCGGAGATGCCCGGGCGATGACGGTGCCTGAGGCCACCTTCCCGGTGCACTGGACCGGGCGGCAGGCTCAGGTGGTGCTCCCGGCGCATATCGACGTGTCCAACGCCGGACAGATTCGCGAGACACTGCTGGCGGTCATCAACCAGGGCGCCGAGGCCCTGATCGCGGACATGACGGCGACGGTCTCCTGCGATCGCGCGGGCGCCGACGCGGTAGCGCGGGCGTACCAGCGGGCCGTGGTGAGCCGCACGGAGCTGCGGCTGGTCGTCACCAGCGAGGTCGTGCTGCGGATGCTGGGCATGACCGGCGTCGGTCGCCTGGTGCCTGCCTATCCCTCGGTCGAGGCAGCCCTGGCCGCACGGTCGCCCAGCGCGCTCACCTCGGCGGATGCGAACAAGACGGACGGTATCCGGCGCACGCGCCTGGTCGGTGTATCCCGTGACCGAAGCGTCACGGCGGCCGAGCGGACTGGTCCCGGGACCGACGTCGGCGTGCAGGTCGCGCTGCTGGACCGCGACGGCGTGATCGCCTGGGTCAACCAGGCGTGGCGGGCTTTCGCGGCCGCCAACGGAAGTGATCCGGCCCGCACCGGTGTCGGCGTGTCGTATCTGCAGGCCTGTGCCGCCGCCGGCGACGACCCGGTGACGGCCGAAGTCGCGGCCGCCATCCGCGCCGCGCTGGCAGGAGATCTGCCGGACCCGCTGACGATCGACGTACCCTGTCACAGCCCGGCCACCGAACGCTGGTTCAACATGGCGATCTCTTCTCGCTTTGCTGACGACGGCCGGCGCCAAGGGGCGACGGTCACGCTGTCGTTGACCAGATCACGACCCCAGCTCCGGTCGGCCGGCTCTGACCGCGGGCTGAGGCGGGTCGGTGGCGGCCAGGGCCCGGCGGCCGGGGCGGCCGGCGTGACCCAGGGCCTGCTGTGGAAGATGATCGACGCCTTCGACGACGGGGTCGCGCTGGCCGACGGCGACGGCACGCTCGTGCTCGCCAACCGGCGCCTTGAGGAGATGTTCGGTTACCCGTGTTCCGAACTGGCCGGCTACCCGGTCGAGCGCCTGGTCCCCGCCCACCTGCAGCTGGCCCACCGCGGCCACCTGGCGGCTTACGGGCAGGCCCCCAGAATCCGGGCGATGGGTGCCGGGGCCCGGCTGACCGGGCTGCGTAAAGACGGCACCGCCTTCCCGGTCGAGATCAGCTTGCGCCCGGTGCCGACCGCCACCGGCCGTTTCACTCTCGCCGTGGTCCGGGACATCGCCGCGGACCGCCATCTCGCCGGCCAGCAGGCGCAGTCCACCCAGGGACTTCTCGACCGGATCATCACCGCCCTGCACCAGGTCGGCGTCGGCCTGCAGACCGCCGTCGAGCTGCCAGAAGACACGGCCGCGCAGCGCATCGAAGAAGCCCTCGGCACCCTCAACGACCTCATCAGCGACATCCGCGACACCGCATTCGCCGATCGGGACCAGTAGCGGCCGTGAGGTTGTGCCGGGCTCGCTGATGCCGTTAACTGGAAGCTGCGGCCTGACCGGTCCGGCCCCCGCCTTTACTCGCCGCTGCTCTCGATGACTGGCGGAATATCCCATGAGCACGCGAGACGTTGTCTGGCCGGATGCCGACCCGACAGATGAGCATGGCTCGGTGCCGGCTGCGACCCAGGCCTCGGCCGGGACGGCCGGCTTGCCCGGTGTCCCGGTGCCCAGGTTCTCCGAATCCGAACAGCGACGCCAGTGGCTGGACGCCTCAAGCGAGCTGTTGCCGTTGCTGCTGTCCGGTCACGCCGGGCCGCCGCACGCGCTGATCGCCCGGCACGCGGTGACCGCCGCGACGGCGGACTTCGCCGTGCTGGCCGTGCCCTACGGTGCGGACCGGGTCATCGTCACCGGTGTCGCGGGCGAGCTCGCCGCCGGAATGCTGAACCGGACCGCGCCGCTGGCCGGCTCGCTGACCGGGCAGGCGATCCTCACCGGCCGGCCCAGCCTGATCACCGGCGACCGTCGCGCCGCGGTCACCGCCGCGCTTGGCGCCGCGACAGGCCCGCTGATCGTCGTCCCGCTGGGCGCAAGCGAGCAGGTCCGCGGCGCGCTGTTGCTGGGGCGGCTGGCCACCGGCCCAGGCTTCACCGAGGCTGACCTGGACATGGCCGTCGGCTTCGTCGGCCACGCGGCCGTAGCCATGGCCATGGCACTGGCCCAGGCCCGGACCGACCAGATCATCCTGGCCCAAGTCGAAGACCACGACCGGATCGCCGGAGACCTGCACGACCATGTCATCTCCGAACTGTTCGCTCTCAGCATGGCGCTGCAGGGCCACGCCACCCGCACCGACCCGGCCACCGCGGACCGGATCAGCGGCTACGTCGACACCCTCGATGAGATCATCAAGAAGATCCGCACCAGCATCTTCGGGCTCCACCAGCGCCGCCAGCCCCCGGCTGGCCTGCCCGCGCGGCTGATGGAGATCATCGAGGAGCACACCCCGCAGCTCGGCTTCGCGGCTGGCCTCCGTTCGGCCGGCCCGCTGGACCCGGATCCGGACGAGGCGCTGGCCCACGACATCCTGGCTGTCACTCGCGAGGCCCTGTCCAACTGCGCCCGCCACGCCCACGCCACCGCCGTCAGCATCTCCCTGACCTCGCGGGACGGACTGATCACCCTCGGCATCACCGACAATGGCCGCGGCCTGGGCACGCCCGCCCGTGCCAGCGGCCTAGCCAGCATGCGCCGCCGTGCCGCCCGGCACGGCGGTACCTTCGTGCTCACTACCCCCCCCGACGGCGGCACCCGCCTGACCTGGAGCGCCCCATTCAGCAAAAAATCTAACCATTTACGGAACGAGCCCTGGTTCCTCAGTCCGTCAACCCGAGGACCATTCCGTGGCCGGTTCGAGTGCGGTCTGGGAGACGCTGTCGGCGGCGCGCATCGTGCGGACGTAGCCCGCGCGCTCGTATCCAGCCCGGTCGCCGCCGGCGGGCACGGCGAGCAGCCCGCGCACGTCGTCCACGCAGCTGTATCCCTTGCGGCCCATCCACTGGGCCAGGCCGTCGAGCAGCACCTCCGCATGCTCGGGCCCGTGCCGGATCAGCGCGGACGCGGTCATCACGACATCGGCGCCTGCCAGCAGGTACTTGACCACGTCGGCCGGCCCGTCGACGCCGGTGGTCGCCGCGAGT
>Ga0302181_10002969_pt1 | contig 11800 bp, 16 predicted proteins | sample I_Palsa_E3_3_FD_198786 | JGI IMG/M metagenome (GOLD analysis project Ga0302181, IMG submission 198786) | Peat permafrost microbial communities from Stordalen Mire near Abisko, Sweden - I_Palsa_E3_3 | ecosystem: Environmental > Terrestrial > Soil > Palsa > Peat permafrost | place: Sweden... | reverse complement strand
CCCTCACCGAAGATCCGCTTTCTTAGATCTTCCAGAGCGCGGTCCCCAGCCGAAGTGACCTCCAACGCCACGGTCCGGCCACCTGGAATGTGCACGTCCAAATCGTGGGTTTCCTCCGGAGCGCCTGGCACGTCGCGTGGCTCCCACCACCCCTCCAGATCCCAAGCCACAATCGCCCCGGCGGCACGCTCCTCGACGTCTGTCTTCTGGCCAGTCATGACAGGCTGAGCCTAGTGCACCCCGGGTGCGGCTACTGCCATTTCACGCCACGACGACAATTTCTAGAGATCTAGCATGGTCTACCTGGCGGACTGTTCGTAATGATGCCTCTATGGCGATACAACCCATCCCCGACGAGCACGCCACACGGTTTGCCGAACTCGGAGAGCTGTTCGCGCTCTGTCGATCCGCGTGGCCGACCGTCTCGATCGAGACGCAAGGACATCCAACACCCGGCTCACCCGCAGCAAGCGACCAGGAGCGTATCGCCGAACGCGATCCGTGCCCAGAGCGTGCCTCATTCCTCATCCAGGTAGTCGTCCAGCGGTACATGTACGCGGCCAGCCAGCAGTTCGGTGGACTCGCGGGGCTTTACTTCGGCCACGAGGTTCTGTTCAGCCCGTCGATGCTGTTCAGGAATATCCTCGAGCACTGCGCGCGCGTCGGATGGGTCCTCGGCAAGCCCGAGGAGCCAGTCGAGCACCGGCTCGCCCGCGCTTATCGAGAGGACCTTATCAGCGCCGAGGAGGCCAAAAAGAACGCCGGTCGCCTTCTTGGCAAGGACACCGAGGGGTTTTGGAGGATGGCCGACGCCTTCAGGAACAGCAAGGAGGAGATCGCCAACGTCTTCCCTGACGGATGGACCGAAGAGGATGGTCGCCGCCTCCTCGTTGGGCAGGCATTGCCCAACCCGGAGGAGTGCGTCGTATGGCTCCTCACGGACCTGCTCAGCCGGCCTCTTTCGCCCGACTTAGCGAGCGGCTGTTACGGCTATCTCTCGAACCTCTCGCACCCGACGCTGTACCGCATTGCCGGTCTATGGTCAGTCGAGGAACGCGACGGGCGGGTAGCGCCGGTCCTGAATGTCAGCCTGGAGGATCACGACAATCACGCACAGCTCGCCGTCGGTGCTTTCTACGAGGTACTCGCGTATGTGATTACGTACCACGGCTGGCCCGGGGAGTCGCACCGAGACCTGACAGCGGCGATCGACCGCCTGCTCCCCGGGCTACTCAAGCAGCCGGACGAGTAGGACACCTCTACACCCAACGCCGGCTCTGGGCGAGTGGATACCATGAACGGCTGGCTGGGAGCCATGATCGTTTTCACGCCAACTTTTGGAGTGTCCCCCGAAAACAGGGGGCCAAGTGTGCCAACTTTGTGCCAAGTGTGCCAACTTTGTAACTCTTGCCCAAAAGCCCTTAAGGCGAACAGATGTTCTGATAGCTTTGAGGGATGGATGTCTCTCCCACCGATCTTCGTGGACTCTCCTGGTTGAGGGACAGATGCCTCGCGTGCGCGTGTGCGTGTGCGTGTGTATGTGTATTGGGTCGCAGTGGCGAGCTCTTCGGTCCTCCTGGTGTCGTTGGAAGGTTCGGCGATCTTCGTCTCCGATGGCGGCGAAGCGTTCCCGGACCTGATCATGGTCTTGCTGGGTCACTCCTGGGCGCGGCGATTTGCTGGCAGCCGGGAGGAGTGTTCTCGCGCGTGGTTTTGGTTCTCCCCCGGAAACGCTGGGGGCAAGTGTGTCAACTTTGCGTCAAGTGTGCCAATTTTGTGACTTCTGCCCTGGACCCCTTGAAGACGAACGTGTGTTCGCTACATTGTTCGACGATGGCTTTGAAGGTCGACCAACACAGATTTGTGCTCATGCGTTTCAGACGCGATCGAATTGGAGTTGTATAGACGATGGAATAGGTGTTTTGATATTAGGCTCCTCCGTGTTGGTGCGGAGCCGTCTTGAGCTGGGTGAACGACGTGTGGCGGCCTGGCGGGATGGGATGAGCAGACGGTCCCACTGCGGTGAGGGTCGTTCGGGGCAAGCAAAAGCCCCGCCCGCGAAACACGAAGGGTAGTCCTGGGCCAGGGGCGAGCGGCGAGATGACCACGGGGTGTTTTGGTGTTGGCCTCGGTGGTCGCGGCAAAGTCGGGACCTCCTGGCACGCGAACCGGCCGGCGTCTGGATCCGGTGCCGGTCGGTGGCGACGTGCCTCGCGCGCGCGTGTGTATGTGTTGGGTCGCAGTGGCGAGCTCTTCGGCGTGAAGTTCACCCCACACGCTCGAAGCCCCCCCGTGAGCGCCCATTGAAGCAACAGCTACAACCGCACCAGCTGATAGACGTGTATCGGAACACGCGTCGGTTTGGCTGGCGTTTGAGCGATGAAGGACGTCACTCCGTGGGTCGTCCCGCGATAGCGAACCGTGCCCGATTCAGGCAGCGCCGGCGGGCCGGGCTGTGTGCTGCCCGCGATCTGGCGTAGGCCTTCCCTGAGGTATGTGAGCGCCCCCGTGTGGTTTTGGGTGAACGTCAAAAACTGCCGGTCGACGAGCCGTTGAGCACGAAGCGAAGCCAGATCAGGTGCGCGATTAGACCCACGTCGGCGACCTTCACCGCGGCGCAACTGAGCGCGGATCCGCGCCCCCCACCCAACCCGCCCCCTTGCGCCAGCAGCAGCGAGATCCGCACGACCCCCGTCGGAAACGCTTTCGCATCGAACGAATAAGCCTGAAAATGTGCCCCTCGAATGACCACGGGGCCGCTGTCTGGGATAGCGACGGAGCCCGTCCTGGTCGTGCCTTGGAGAGGCACTCGCATCGCCCCGACGTGCAGGATCAACGGCGCCCCAACCAGCCGCCGCTCGAGCCCAACAAACCCCAAATCATCCTGCACAGACAGCAAATATGTGCCAACTATCCGCCCGTGGTAACGCAGGCTGCCGCCGACCGGCGCGATGATGTACGGCCCTCCGATATCCGCGAGCAATTTGCCGCCTTGCAGCACCCTCAGACGCACGATGTGCGTGTGCGAGTAGACGAGTCCGTGCACCGCTTCAGTGACCGCGTTGGCCGCTTCTCTGACCGCTCGAGCTCCTGTGCCGCTGCCTTTGCCCTTCGCCAGCGCGCTGACCCTCGCGAGCGCTTTCAGCAACGGACCGTTTTCTTCGACCTGGTGCTGGTCGGCGATCGTCCCGGTTCCCACGAGCTCGTCGCGGTAGATGCGTTCGGCTACGTTGCCGTCGATGCTGACAAGTGTCTGCGCTGTGGCCGCCGCGCAGGGCGGCCCCACCAACGAAGGGCCAGCCCCCGGCACAGCTACCGCCAACGCCAACAGGCTCATCATCAGACCTGCCAGGCCACGCATTACGTCCAGGCCACGCATTAGCTGGATCCTATCGCCGCGGCCGAAGGTCACTGCCGAGCCGTCAAGACCTCCGGCCCGAACTGCCGAGGTCCCCTCGAGACGGGCTCGTTGGGCCGTTTCGGCCCCGCTTTCGACCCCGGCTACACTGACCCCATGGAGGCGAGCTTGGAGCCGATCCGCACCGATTTCACGGGCTACGAGGGCCAGTACGTGGCCCTCGACTGGCGAACGGGTGAGATTGTGCTTGCTGACGCGGATCCGCATGTGGTTCTCCGCGAAGCCAAGGGCCGCAACCATGTCGTCGTGCAGGGCCGGGTCCCGCACCCGGATGAGCCAAATCGGATCTACTGACTCAGATGAGCCCCTCTTCTACCACCCCGGTCTTGACTGAGCGCGAGCAACGGCCCTGGCGGTACTCCTACCGGCGGGACGTACAGCTCGGCTGGCACGGTGAGCTGGTGCTGCGTCCGCTGCTTCCGGTCTCGCTGGTGAATGGAGATCGCGGGACGCCGCGGCTGGCCGGCCTCGTGGCTAGTGGCGCCGATCTGACGCTCGTGAGTGACGTGCTCGCCGAGGAACTCGGGATCGGCCTCGAGGACTATGAGGGCGAAGGCGCCCATCGGTTCGGGATCGGTGAGGTGAGGGCCCGCTACAAGACGATCGACCTGCGTCTGCACGCCCCCGACGCCGAGCAAGACCCCAATGCCGGGCAAGACCCCGACGCCGCAGAAGACGCCGCAGAAGGCGGATATCGCCAGTGGCGGTCCAGGATCGGCTTCGTGGAGGACTGGCCCAGCAATGGGTTGGTGGTGCTTGGCAACGTTGGCTTCTTCGATCAGTTCAGTGTGGCCATCGGCGGCCCGTCCAAAGCGGTAGTCGTCGAGGACCCAGATGCGGATGGCCCCGATAGCTAGCTCTAAAATGAAGGTATGCCCAATCATTCGGTGACATCCAGCGGTGCCCCGGCTCCGGTTGAGGTGAGCCGCAAGCAGGCTGTGGCGAACGCGGATGGCTTGCAGCGTGCCGCGGGACTTCCGTCACCCAGTCCGGAGCACGAAGCGCTCTCGGCTCGTTGGGTGGCGGGCGAGATCGATAACGAGGAGTTCGAGCGGCTTGGCATGGATTTGGTGCGCGAACGTCTGGCTGCCACCGCTGCCACCGCCGGCGAGGGATGATCGTTTTCGCGCCAAGTTTTGAGCAAAGAGCCCCAGAAACACTGGGGATGTGAAAGTTTGGGACGCAGAATCGAGCGTCCCGTCGCAAGAGAGCGGTAGCTTTGGCGGCAGGCTCGAACCAGAGCCAGCAGGACCAGCTGCAGACCAGCTTTGAAGCTAACCCTCACGGAGGCCGCTCGAGCAGCGGAACGGATGGGGGAGACCTAAAAAGGTGAAAAGTCCAGCAGCTCCGCAGTGTGAAACACAGCAGCAAGCAGTATTTTGAAAATCGAATACTTCCGCCGATCCACCTTCACCAGAAGACCTCGCACTATGTGCTTCAGAGTTTTGGCGCACCGTACAGAACCGGCTATGAAGTTGGTGGCGGAGCGATGAGCGTTCTCGCGCCAAGTTTTCGCCGCGAGGCCCTGTGTTTGTTGAGTTTGTGGTGTCCGAGGGCGAGTGGCGGGAGTGTTTCATCGCCGGTGGTGCGTATGTTCGGCGCATGGATGTTCAGGCTTCTTCGCTTCCGCGACCCGGTGACCGGGATCTCGCTTGTGTGGCCTTCGGTGTCGCTCGTGCGGCGCTGGATGAGCAGCATGTCGCTGTTCGCGATCTGCGTGCTCACACCGGGGCGTTGCTGACGGCTACATCAGTGGTCGTCTCGTTCCTCGGCACGCGGGCGCTGAGCACCCCTCATCTGCGTGTCCTGGCGTTTTTCGGCCTCGGCGCGTTCGTGGTATCGCTCGTTTTGTGCCTGTATGTGTTGTTGCCGACCGCGAAGATCGAGTCGCTCGGGCAGGGCGGTGATCTGCTTGACGCGAACCTTGACGCGGCGGACCGGGCCACCGACGCGTACGAACGACTGGTCAACACATACGACGACCTTTGGGCGGCGAACCGGCCACACATACAGCGATTGGGGCGTGTGTTCCGGATGGCCTGCGCTGCGATCGTGCTGGAGGTCGTGTTGTGGGCTCTGCAGCTGGCGCTATCATGAGGATCATGTTCATCAAATGGCTGAAGTTGAAGCGGAAGTCAAAGTCGGAGCAGGAGCCGGAACCAGAGTCAGAGCCAATGCCCGAGCGCCGGCCCCGCCGGCCGATCACCTCGATGATGGTGCCCGAGCCCGGGGCGATCATCGGCGGCAAACGGCGCAAGTAGGCCGCCCTGCGGGCCATCGGACGGTGAGAATGCAGACCAGGAATTCGCTGCGGCGGGTGCGGTCGGAGTTTGCTTCGCTGAAGGAGTGGGGCGACTGGGTAAACGCCAATTGCGCTCCGCGCCGTGCGGACGACACTCCCGTGCTGATGGGACAGACCGGCCCCCGCAAACGCGCCACCCGTGAGGAGCTGATGGCTCTGATCGAAAAGCAGCGCGCCCTGTATGGCTGGCCGCCAAACCCGAGCGCGTGAGCGATCCCGATGCGCCGCCGCTGCATACACGGGCGCTGCTCGATCGAACCACTAGGCGACTGACACGTCTCGGCGCGCTTGACCGGACCCGAGTCAGCTATTTAAAAAGGTTCCCCGCCAGTGCGGCAGAGGCCGGACGGCGGGGAGGAATGCTTGGAGAATAGCTCTCAAGGTCGACGTTCACGCGCAGTCCCCAGCGGCGGACGATGCGACCGGCTCCGGAGACGGTGGGGTCGAGCTTGCTCAACCCGGCACTGCGCCGGGCAAGGCATGCATCCGTCAGCGGACCGTCGATGTCGAACAGCTCGAGCATCAATCCGAGCCGCTTGAAGACGGTCCTGTTACCGAGCCGGTCGCCGTATTCGATCAGTAGCGCATCGTTGCGGTGCTCGCTTCGCAGGTACTCCTCGAGCACGGCGGCGACATGCCGGATGCCTCCGCCGAGACCGGGGTCATCGAGGACGTCGACGATCGTGCGGGAAGGATCGGATACCGCGACGGGCACGTCGCGCCTCCACACGTTGCGAGTGCCGAACATCGCCTCAGGAGAGCGGGCAGTGACGAGAAGCGGCATTCCCTGCAGCTCGTGATGGCGCTGCCTCACGGCGTGGGAGGTGACGACCACGGTGCCACGGAATACCTGCTCGGTGAGATCCCAGTGCTCGCACGTGCTCCAACCCCCGATGTAGCAAGGGGCGAACGCCTTGCTCGCAATGATCCAGGGGTCCTCCGTCCACTCCCCGGAGCGGGGAGCGTCCAGCGGAACGGGTAGGTAGAGGCCGCGTCTGACCCGTGTCAACCATCCCCGGCGGCTCAAATAGCCGAGTTCGCGCCCGGCCGGCGCGGGCGCGACGTTCAACACCTTGGCGGCTTCGGCGATCGTGAACGGGGCGCTGAACGAGCGGTGCAAGCGCTCGAGACGCTGCCGACGGGCCGCGCTGATCCCGGCGGCATGGGTCGATATCGAATCTGCGGAAGACACCATCATGTTTCGCTTTCTACAGGCAGAGTATATCGAACCGATACATCATGACCGTAGTTGTGACAACGCAGCTTGCACTTTGACGGCGAGCATGTCGTTTCGCCGGGCGCCAGGGCCGCTATGCGATTCCGGCGTTGGGGCATGGGGAGGCTGCCTACAAGGCGTGGCAGCCGATGTTGCACGGCCGTTTGGCTGCGCTCGGCGACTATTACCTTGGTTTCTTCAGCGCCTTGGCTGAGCATCGTCTGACTGATCTTGCGGAGCCCTTCGCGACGGTGCTCGTGGGCTTCGGGAGCCGCCAGCTCCAGAGCGGGAAGCTCGATGTTGCCGGTAGAGAGGTGCGGTCTGTGCGGACGCGCCGGCGTGTATTCAGCTCTGAGCTTGGGGTTGAAGTCGTGCGGCTCTCGCGCACCGAGATGTACATGCGCAGCAACCCGACCCGCACGCTCGTCGATGCCTTGTGGCATCCCGAGCTCAGCGGCGCCACTGAGACGTGGGTGACGGCGTGGGGTCGCGGCATGCGCTACGAGCAGCTCGATCCGATCGCGGCCTGTGGGTATGCGCTCGCGCTCGGCCCGGCCGTTGCCCGGCGCACTGGGTTGATGCTCGACCTCCTCGGCGCCGGCGAGGTTGCCCGCGAACGGCTGCCGAGCCGAGTTCGTCGCAGCGACCGGGTTGCTCTGATGATCGCGGACGGTCCGCCGGCTACCGAGGAGATGGAGCTCGACCCTTTCTGGCGGGTGCGCCTGAACGTGCCGCGCGACCGGATCGAAGGATGGCTCCTTTATGGCAAGTGAACCTGTCGGTGAGAGACGCTCGGGTTGGGCGCACTATGGCCTTGGCACGACGTATCACGTAATCTGAGATATGACCTCACGTTATGAGTGATACGGACGGGGTGGGTAGTGTCACCTTGTTCCCGACTGACTACTCCGGATTTGTAGGGGGTGCTACTCCGGATTTGTAGGGGGTGCTAGCCTCGATTCGTCATCAAGGTGAAGTGTGCGTGGTTTTTGGATGAGATCGGGGAAGTGGCGGTCGCCGGGCGGTGGTGCTGGGTGCGCGGTGAGGGTTTCGCGCTGGTGCTGGTCGCTGGGCTCGTGTTTTTGGGCAGCGTTGAGCGAGGGGCTCCGGCCTGGTGATGCTCGGTTGGTGAGCGGGTTGGGCGGTCAGCCGTAGGCGGGGAGCGTGCCCAGTCGCTTGAACGCGTGGAGGATCGCGGCGGTCCAGGGCCAGTCGGCGGGAGGTGCAGTGTGGTTCGTCGGGCGTGACGGGTAATTTGTCCGGCGACGTGCAGGATGCGGTAGCGTAGCCGCTTGGGTTCTGAGATTGCGTGCTCGCCGTCGAGCAGGAGCTGCTGTGTCCAGACGAGGATGTCGTGGGCTGTCAGCGCGAGCTCGAACCACGCCGTGTTTGCCTGAAAGGACTGAAACGGGAGATGCCCGGCGCCGCAGGCCTTGAGTGTCTTGACGCGATCCTCGACTTCGGCGTGCTGGCGGTGCAGGGCCTCAAGCGCGGCGATGTCGGGGTCGGGCTGGTCGGTGATGAAGCACTGGAAGCGGTGGCCGTCGAGGTCGGTGAAGGAGAGCTGTGCGCCGGGGTGTGGGCGCTCGCGCCGACAGATCAGCCGGGTGCCTGACGGCCAGGAGTCGAGGTTGACCTCACCGGTGAGCTCCGCCACCCATGCCCCGTCGCGTGGCTGGCCGTCCTTGTTGACCGCCGGCCTCCAGGCGCTCTCGTCGAGCGCGAGGATCTGCTCGCGTAGCGCCTGGTTGATCGCATAACCCAGCGAGAAATGAATGCGGCACTCCCGACAGGCGGACGCGAAGGCGTGGCTGGCCCCGGCGGAATCCGAGCGGGCGAGGATCTCACCGTCCAGGGTGCTCTCAGGTAGCTGCTCCAGCGCGAGCTCGAGGACGTCCAGGTGATCCTCAGCGTTGTTCGCGCCGGCGTTCCCCGGCCGCAGGACCCCGGCCAGCACCTCACGGCCACAGCTCGCGAGCAGCGGGTTAAAGCCGAACCCGCCCTTGTAATGCCCGGCCGCCTGCTCCTTCTCGGAATGGATGCTGATCGGGGTCGCGTCGAAGTCGAGGATCACCCGGCCAGGGGCTGCCCCGGCCTTCCACGCCCGCTCGCGAGCGAGCGCACGTGCCCGGCGGACCCGGTCGATCTCCGCATGCCCGATCGAGAAAAGCACCCTTCTGGCCGTCGCCACAGACGCGCATTCCCGAACAGCGCGGGCTGCCCAGCGAGCACCGCGAGATCTGAGACGCAGCGTCCACCGTCAGCGGCCATCACCGCCAGATCACAGAGCACCCGCCCGGGATCATGAGCAGAACGACGCTCACGAGTCCCGGCCAGCGCCCCACTCAGACCATCGGTCAGCCCGAGCCGTTGCGCCGTCAGCACAAGCAGCGCGCTCCCCGCGCGAGACGACAAACCCGTGCCGTCCGCAACCACATCTACCGTTCTGAACGACGCACTTCCGATCACCTTCAAGGTGAACCTCCTGAGCGGGTGGATTGCTGGCTTCGCAACCGCAATCCTCCCCGCCCAGGCGGACGTTTCAGCCGCCTGGCGACCCCACCTCCCGCACCACTACTGACGAATGCGGGCTAGTCCGAGATTGTCGGGCGAATGAGGTAGCCTGATCGAATCGTAACCGGGTGTCAGATCCGGACGAAGCGGAGTGACCAGTCGGTCAGGTTCGAAGGGCGCCTGGCGGTAGTTGGCGGTGATTGGCGGTGATTGGCGGTAAGTCGCGATTGGGTCACAGCTTGCCGATGCGCCATCGGCCGGCCGAATGATCTCAGAAAAATTCGGCTGATTAGCGGAAAAATCAAGGAAAATCGGGCTTTTCTGCTTGGAAAACTTTGCCCGCCCCCTGCTTGGCGGCCTGTGTGCGCCACGGCCTCGGTCCTCGATACCGGCATAACAACGGGTATGATGCTCGCTTTCTGGCCGGTATCAAGGTTCGAGGGGGCAACCGACCGCTGGCGTGCACAGAGCCTGATCGGAGACCCGCACAGACAAGGCCACGAGCTCGGCGTAGGCGCTGCGACCCAGCAGCCCGCGTTCTCTGGCTTGCTCCAAGGCTTGGCACAGCAGGTCACGGCGCAGGTGCCCCTCGTGGCATTGACGGATGGCCTTCGTCAGTGTCACGATCGGCAGGCCCTCGTGTCGGGAGCAGCACGAGATCGTGGCCGACCGGCTCGCGCCGGCGTCTGACGTATGGAGAGATTCCCACGGACGCGGGCCTACCGGCCGTCGTCGGAAAGCTGAGATTGGTTGTCCCGTTTCGGCGCTGGCGTCGGATAAGGGAGTAGGGATGTCCACGAAATCGCACATACCCGAGCCCTCCGAGTGGCTGCGCCTACTGACCGGGAACCGGCTGCAGACGCAGGTATCACGGTCTGTGGCGCTCGTCGGCGGCGCGCTGGGCGTGATGGGCGTCGACGTAGCCTTCGCCCTGATCGTCCTCGGCGCCGGAGGGGCGTATGCCCTCTCGATCCTCGCGCTGCTGGCGCTCGGGGCCTCGTTCGGCTTGGCCATGCGGGCTCTGCTGCAGCCGGGCGCCAAGGACGCCGGCCCCACGCTCGCCGCGATGCGCAGGGCTCGCGAAAGCGAAGACGCGCGCGAATTCGAAGACTCGCTGCTCGACGACCTCGAAAAAGACCTCGAGACCAACCGCCGGGCCGTCGCCCGCAAAACCCTACTGTTCGAGCATGCGCTGAGATTCCTGGCGTTCGCGATCCTTGTGGAGTTGGTGGGGCGGGTAGTACAATGAGCGGCATGGAGCCAACCACCACCGTCCGGTCCACCCGGCCCTACCCTAGGACGCCCGACGGCAAATACAAGTACACGACGCAGGACGGAAGTCCGCTGCACTATGAGCCGTATGTCATCCCCGACCTCATCGGACCGAACTTCCTGATCCCCGCGTCGGTGGCCAGGTTCTTTCGCAAGCTCTTCCGGCGCACAGACACACACGCCGCGGGATAACCCCGCCAGCAGACGAACGGATTACCGGACGCCACGGTTTATCCGTATCGGCTCAGCATCTCAGAGCGCCGACGTCGCTTGCAGGTGCCGGAAGACCACGTCAAACCCATACGCGCGCAGCGGCTTCAACAGAACTAGACAATCTGCTTACGGCAGCTCGGCCTCGGTGAACGGCACCCATGGTGGGTCGATACCCTCGCTGCGAAGCAGGTCGGCTTGCATCGCCAACACGTCCTGGGCAGTTTGGTTCTCGCCCAGTGTGTACACTCCGAACACACCTACTCCGTGGGCGGGTGAGACCTTAATCACCTCACCAACTGGCTCGCGATCAATCAGTCCGACGGTCGTCATCGCGCGTCCAGTTTACTACACAGGCTGCGTAGTACACGGGCCATGTAGTAAAGCTATTTCTTGACCATGTGGTCAGCCGGTCGTGGCTGGGTCAGGCCTGGCTGCTCGCGGGTGGCGCGGATGCGCTGACCGACGACGGTGAACCGGCGGGCTCGAGGACCTCTTCGGCGTAGACGTACACCGCGCCGTTGCGGTAGGCGGTGGGCAGGTTGCGCGCCCACTCCTCGCCGTCGGCGTCGAAGTCGATCAGCCGATCGTAGCGCTCGCTGTAGACCGGCATGCCGCGTTGGATGAAGTGTGCGTCGCCCTCGGTGAGGGTGAGCTTTTGCCCACGCACCTCAAACACAGCAGCAAGATGGTCGACGAGCTCGCCTTCGGCGCGGATCTCGTTGGCGAAGATCTGCAGGAGGATCATGTTGGCATCACCTTCCAGGAAGTCAGAGTGGCCCAACAGGATATGTCTGTTTATCAAAATCCGGCGCTGCGCACGGCGAACAATCGGCCTCGAAACCGCCCGACTCGTCGATCTGGCAAA
>Ga0302181_10002968_pt1 | contig 11802 bp, 8 predicted proteins | sample I_Palsa_E3_3_FD_198786 | JGI IMG/M metagenome (GOLD analysis project Ga0302181, IMG submission 198786) | Peat permafrost microbial communities from Stordalen Mire near Abisko, Sweden - I_Palsa_E3_3 | ecosystem: Environmental > Terrestrial > Soil > Palsa > Peat permafrost | place: Sweden: Abisko... | reverse complement strand
GCGCGAAGTCGTAGGCGCCCCGGATAAGCCGGGCCTGGTACGCCCCGTCGTACTGGGAGGCGAAGTCGGGATTGACGAACCCGAGGCCCTCGGTCGCCTTGATATAGGCAAACTGCGCCCCGTGGGACGCGACCGAGTGCCAGTTGATGCTGGGCTGGTGACTGCTGACATCCAGGCCGAGCTCCGCGGGTGCCGCCGCGGCGGGACTGACGCCGAGAAGGCCTGCGGCCAGGGCGATAAGGCCGCCGCCTGCGACGAACGCAACTGCTCTTCGCGCGTGCCGCCTGGCAATCTTGTAGCTAACATTTTGTCGAGCAGAAATGGCGCAACTCCTAGTGGGTGACCGATCTCAGTCGATATGTTTTTGCTATTCACGGTCGGCTAGACGGCATATTCGCTACCGCCGACGCTGGGCAGGTACTTTTCGCTCGGGGATGCCCGTGGAACGGGCACTGATATGCTTCCTGGTGGGAGTGTGCGTAAATCCCTGTACCCATATAGCACCTAGCTTCCCGGCATGTCAAGGTGCCGTTTCCTGGCAAAGGGTACGGTACCAAGAACTCGGCGAAATTTATTAGTAATCGACGTTCTCATAAGGACATGGAAAACCCGAAAGCAGGAAAACACGCGCAAATGCGGACGCCTGGGATAAGCGCAGCGCCATTAACCAGGGGGCGGAGCTCAGTCGCGGGCCAGATGCGACTCAGTGCGTGAGCAGCCGCTCCATCCGGGCCAGGGTCTGTATGAGGTTGGGCTCGGAGGTCGCTTCGCGGGCCGCGGCCAGGGACAGCCAGCGCAGCGGCGCCTCCGCGTTCTCCGCGCGCGCGGCGTCCGGGGTTTGGGTGGCCATGAAGAACCTGACGTCCGCGTGCTCATGCGCGGGTTCCCCTTTGCCCGCGGGGACGCCGACGATGACCACGTGCCGGATCTGGGCATCTGGCCATGGCTCCAGGTCCGCCAGCCGGGTCTCCTCATACGCTTCCCGGGTGGCGATGGCGAGCGGGTCGCTCTCCCCCGGGTCGCCGTGCCCGCCCACCTGCAGCCAGGCCTGCTGGCGCTGGTGCCAGCGGAGCAGCACCCGGGCCGTGGGCGGGTGTGCGATCAGCACGGACGCGGTGACGTGCAACGGGAGCTCACGTCGCCACGGGTCAGGCGTGGCTTCGATCAGTGCTCGCAGCCGTCGCACGTCGGCGATCTCGGTGCCGCCGTCAGGGCGGTAGCGGTCCAGAAGCGCGGCGACCGCCGGATTCACGGAGTGAGGTTCCACAGGACGCGATGGTAACTGGTCCCCTGGCCAGGCTAGGAATCTGCCGCTCCCGGTACAGGTCAGGACCACGGTCAGGGGCCATAGGGCCTGTATCCCGGCTAGGGCCCGCTCGGCCAGGCCGACCTGGTGTCCGGCCCAGATCAGCTCCGCGCCGAACCACGCGAGCAGGCCGAGCATCACCGCCGTGGCGCTGATCGCCACCGCAGGTCGCAGCCCGTACGGCACCCGGAGCCCGCGGACGCGGCCCGCGACCGGCCAGGCCGCCATGACGATGAAGCCGGTCGCGGCCCAGAACGTATGCGGCCGCGAGCCGCCATGACCGGCATGTTCGGGGTTCAGCGCGACCAAGATGGTGGCGACACCGACGGCCATCAGGATGAGGCGCCCGGCGAGGGCCGCCGGCCTGAGCGCCAGCCCGGTCACGACATAGCCGACGCCCACCCCTACCAGGGCCCAGGTCATCACCCACCGGTCCACGGCGCCCACCGCCGCGAGGGAGCTAATGGTGTCGGTCACCGGGTTGAAAGAGCGCGGCTGCAGCCCGGCCGCCACCGTCGACCCGGTCACGAGCAGCACCGGAGACCCAGCCGACGAGATCACGCCCCACCACGGCACGCGCTCCACGATCACCACCGTACGTGAACGTGGCTGCGCTCCGTCTCAGGCCGCGAACAGGCGGCTCAGGCCGCGAACAGGAACGGCGGGCGGCCGGTGACGCCGGGGGTGCAGGCGAAGATGTCGCCGGCGTGCGGCTGCCCGGCTAGGTCGGCGTGAGTGAAGTTCTCCCGGGCCGTGGTGATGTACAGCGTGCTCAGGTCGGTGCCGCCGAACGCGGCCGAGGTGACCTGGCGGACCGGGAGGCGGACAACGGTGTCAAGCTGGCCGTCGGGGGTGTAGCGCTGGAGCTCGCCCGAACCCCAGACGGCGACCCAGAGGCCGCCTCCGGCGTCCAGGGTCAGGCCGTCGGGCACCCCGCCGACCGTGACGAAGCGCCGCCGGGCACCCAGCGTGCCGGTCTGCGGGTCGGTGTCGAACACGTCCACTCCCCCGCTGGCGCTGTCGGCGAAGTAGAACGCCTCATGGTCATCGGACCAATCCAGGCCGTTGGACAGGCCGACGTCGCCGACGATCTCTCCGACCGCGCCGTCCGGGCGCAGCCGGTACAGGGCGCACGGCGGGCCTTGGTGGCTCCAGGCGCAGGTGCCCGCGCAGAAGTTCCCCCACGGGTCCGGCTTGCCGTCGTTGAACCGGACCACGGTCGCATCGACGCTGAATTCGCCGATGCGGGTCAGCCGCTGGCCGTCGTGATCGGCACGGTAGAACCCGTCCACCAGGGCGAGAACCAGGCCGCCTGATTGGGTCAGCCCGACGGTGCCGACCGGGTCGCCGACGTCAAACCAGGTATGTGCGCCGGTCGCCGGCTCGAACGCGTGCACTTGGCCGGGAAGGATGTCGACCCACCGGAGTAGCCCTCGGGCGGCATCCCACACCGGCCCCTCGGCTAGTTCACACTGGGCCGGAACCACGATCTCCGCATCGAGCCGCCTGGGCACTCTTTCATCCAATCACAGGGTTATCTAATCACCGGGCTATGAGCAGAGCCCGCCGGTCAGCCAGGCCTGGCCCCGAGCTGGCGGGCGGCGAAGGGCGGTCCGCCCAGGGCCACGGTGATGTGGTCGGCCGCCTCCCGGATCGCGACGCCGAGCTCGTCCATCCGCCAGGTCGGACGGTTCAGCTTCAGCCCGGTGCCGCTTACGGCGGCGACGCAGCCGCCGCTCCGGTCGTAGACCGGAGCGCCCACGCAGAACACGCCTTCCGAGTCTTCCTCGTCATCGATCGTGTAGCCGCGGACCGTGCTCAGCTCCAGGTCCCACAGCAGGGCATCGGGATCGGTGATGGTCCGCGCCGTCCTTGGCGGCATGCCCGTCTCGACGGCCAGGGCCCGAGCCTGCCCGGACGGGAGCGTGGCGAGCAGCGCCTTGCCCGCGGACGTGCAGTGCGGGTACTCCCGTTTCCCGAGGTAGCTGGCGAACCGCACGGTGCCGGGCGCGTCGATCCGCGCGGTGACGATGGCGTAGGCGCCATCGGGTATGACCAGGCGGGTGGTCAGCCCGGTCGCGTCTGTGACCGACCGCATGACCGGCATGGCCAGGCTGATCAGCGGAGACTGTACTTCGGCCGCGTCACCGAGCTTGGCCAGCGCCATGCCAAGCCGGTACCTGCGGGTCAGCCTGGCCCCGGAATCTGCCACGAAACCCCGGGCAATCATCGTCTGCAGCAAGGCGAATGCGCTGCTCTTGGACACCGCGATCTGGTCGGCGAGCTCGGTCAGCGTCATGCCGCCCGGACCGGCCGCGGCCAGCAGCTCCAGGGTGTCCAGCGCCCGCTCCACGCCGTGCAGGCGGTACCGCTGGCCCTCGCGGCCGGGCCCCTCAGTCACGGACCGTTCCTTCTGCTCTGAGATGTTCGGTATAGCAAAATATCTTGACACCAGCGCCCGGTGCCGTCAATCGACTCCTTCACCCGCTTTAGACACAGGCAAATCTCAACAAATCTTCATGCGCTGCCGCGTCGTGGTTTCACCGTAAATTCGGATGCAGAGAAACTATTTCGGCAGAGCAGAGACTACGGCTCGTTCGGAATAAGGAAAGAGGGAGCGGACGTGAGGAGCTGGGTCGACGCGCGCCGCATTGCTGTGCGCGCACAGCTTCTGGACCACCCGCGGCCAGGCGGGCTGCTTGACGTGGTGCGACAGCTGACGCTGCTCCAGATCGATCCGGGCCAACGACGCGTGCCGTCTGGACATCCTGGACCGAGGCACCCGGGGAGTCTGGTAGGCTCTCGTCGTTCCGGGCCGTTGGCGCAGCGGGAGCGCGTCTCCCTGACACGGAGAAGGTCACTGGTTCAAATCCAGTACGGCCCACCAGATCAAACGGAATAATTGAACACCTCGAACAGCCCTTGGGGGCCATTCCGGGGGCCAAGTGACCACGGCTCACCCTGCCTGCTGAACCAGGTCACGTAGATGTCCTGTCCCATCCAATCTGAGTCAGGCTTCGTGTATCTGAGTCATTGGCTCGTTGGTTCAGTTGACCCGAGTCATCGGCGCCCGGCTACGTCTGGGACACGACCCACGCACCGGAACGTCATCCATGGCGCGCTGCCTGCGATGATCCCAGCCAGGATCGCTGAGCCGGTCGCGACCGCCGTAGCATCCATGGCGCTACTTCGTACGGTCACTCACCACGTCAGCGCAGACTGGCCGCCTGCTGCCACCCTGGCCGCTGGCTTTCCCTCACGGCGTGGTCGGCATAGCGGGGAGCAGGCTCAGGAAGCGCTCCGTGGCTCTTGGTGTCGCGCATGAGGACGCCCCTGCGGGCTCGTACTGGCGGGGGGCGTCTGCGTTCCCTGGCAGGCCGGGTGTGACGCCGCGTAGGCTGCCAGTAGCTGATGGAAGATCCCGAGGTTAGCTGATGCTCGATGACCTCGCCGGGAAGCGGACTGGCGAGCGTATCCAGATCCTGCGCGAGCGCAAGGGCCTTAGCCGGCCGGTGCTGGCCGGGCTGGTCGGCATGTCCCCCTCGTGGCTGAAGGGCATCGAGCGCGGCACCAGGCTGCCGCCCCGGCTGCCGCTGCTGGTCAAGCTCGCCGAGGCGCTGGCGGTCGGCGACGTGGCCGTCTTGGCGGGCACCGACATGGACCTGGGCGGCGCGACCTCCGTGCCCGTGTCCTCGTTCGCGCACATCCCGCATGACGCGGTACCGGCCATCCGCGAGGCGATCCGCGACCCGCTGCTGACCGTCCCGGCCGGGCCCGCCGATGTGGCCGCGCTGGCGGCCAGGACGGCGGACGCCTGGCTGCTGTGGCACCAGTCCACCCAGCACCGGACCGATGTGGGGCGTATCTTGCCCCGGCTGGTCACCGACGCGCGGGTCGCGGCCCGCACGGCCGAGGGCCAGGACCGCCGCGCCGCCCACGCGGTGCTGGCCGATGTCTACGCCCTGGTGCAGCACGAGGTGGTGTGGGCGAGCGAGACCGAACTGACCTGGACGGCTGCCGACCGGGCGATGACCGCCGCGCAGGAAGCCGACACGCCCGGCGCGCTGGCCGGGGCCGCGTGGACCCTCGGCATGGTGCAGCGCTCGGCCGGCGACACGGACGGGGCGCTGACGCTCGCCCAGGACGCGGCCGGGCTGCTCGAACCGCGCCTGGAAGACGCGGATGATGAGATGCGCGCGATGTACGGCGCGCTCCAGCTGCATGCCGCGACCACGGCCGCCAGGGCGGGTCGCGAGGGTGATGCCTGGCGGTACTGGGACACGGCCAGGGCGACTGCTGAGCGGCTCGGCGGCTACCACCACCCGTGGACCATGTTCGGCGGGTCTAACGTCAAGCTGCACGCCGTCTCGATCGCCGCCGACCTGTCCAGGTCCGCCGAGGCACGCAACCGGGCCGAGGACATCGACCCCGAGGAGATCCCGAGCATGGAACGCCGGGGCCGTCTGGGCGTCGAGATCGCCCGCGCCTACCACCAGCGCCGCGACTACCCGGCCATGCTGCACTGGCTGGAGCAGGCTTACCAGACCTCGGCGGACTCGGTGCGCTACTCCCCGACCGCCCGGCAGATGACCGCCGACGCGGTGGACCGCGGCGGAGTCCTGATCAGCCGCAGGGCGCGCTCTTTGGCGGGGAGCGTCGGCCTGCCCCTGTAGCAGAGGGCCGCAGTCTGGGCCCCTTCCCGCAGGTCCGCACACCGGGCGGGTGACCGCCCGGATTCTCCCTATCGTCGGCGCTGACGGCGTTGGTCCGGCAACAGGGAGAAGATGATCATGGGCACGGCAGGCGGTCAACCGTGAGGTTCCGCGACGAGAAACCCGGCGACCTGGACAGGGCCCGCGCCGCCGTGGCGGCCTGGCGTGACGGCCACCCGGCAGGAACCAGCGACGACCTCATCACCGCAGTCGGTCCCGCGTTCCACCCGGACTGGGCCATCGTGCTCCGCGGCGTGCTGTTCGCGGAGGACCGGCACAGGGCCCGCAGGACCACCGGAGTCGTCACCCGCGCCGCGGGGCAGATCCGGTGACCGGCTACCTATGGCCGGCACTGCGGCTGGTGCCCGAAGAGCCGGATCAGGTGCTGCGCCTGGCCAGCTTCCGCGAGCAGCACCCCGCAATGTTCATCCGGGAAGGGACTGGCTACTGGCAGGCCCAGATCCCCGAGCCCGCCGGTGAGACCGTGATCACCAGATATCGGCTACGCGAACTGCTCGACAAGCTCGATGAGCTGGCTCGCGAGCGGCAGGACTAAGACTGCTGAACCCAGTCACCAGACCAAGACGTGCGCCAGCCCGTCGCGGACCCAAGTCATCCGGAGCACGCCGGACAATCCGGCGACGGGACGACGGTGGCTGTCATCGCGGTCACCTCCTCGCGTCCAAGATGTCCCAGGCTGCTGTCAATCTGCGGCCTCCCGGTCGGCGTCGCGGTCCGCAGCGTGCTGGAGGACTAGGGGCGACGGCGGGATCTCGGGCTTGGGGGGCTGCAAGATCGCGTCTTTGCCGGGGCCGGTCCAGGCGGGAAATGCCTGGCCGAGGTCACCGTAATCGGGGTCCTCGGCGGGGATCCTCACTGCCGGTCCGCGAGCCGGTCGGCGAACGTGCGGTGTCCGGCGGCCAGGTCCTTGATCCACTGGTTCATCTCGGCGGGCGGCTGTTCTGGGGTCAGGGTGAGCTCGGCGTGCTGGGCCGGGGTGAGGGGTTCGGGTTCGGCGGACCGCAGCGGGGGAAACGGCTGATCGGGGTGGCGGCGGCGTAGTTCGGCGTCGGCGGCTGCGGCTGCGGCGAGGTGGCGTTGCTGGCGGGTGGTGTGGTCCCAGTCGGTGCGGTCGGCCATGACAGCGGCGAAGACGGTCTCGCGCTGGCGGTAGGCGTCGTGCAGGGCCTGGTAGCTGCCGTCCGGCATGCCCCGCACGTCCGGGCCGCCGACCGGGGCCAGGGCGGCGAAGGCCTCGTGCCAGGCGGCCCGCAGGTCCGGGGCGGCCGCGACGGGTTCGGGGCCGATCGGCTCGGTCGGGTGGTTGTGGCCGGACAGTTCGCGCCAGGCGCCGATCGAGCTGGCCCGGCGTTGCCAGTCCAGCCGGTCCAGCGGATGGCCGGGGAGCGAGCCGAGGGCGGTGAGGGCCCAGGGCGGGGCGTGGTCGGCGGCGTGCTCGCCGATCCGGTCTTTGCGTGCGTCCATCATCGCCGCGATTTGGGCAGCGTAGGCGCGGCGGCCGGGGTCGGTGATGGCGGGGAGCTGCGCGGACCACGGACCGGGCGGGAGCGGGACCAGGGACCCGACCCGGTGGCGGAGGCGGGTGTCGAGGACGGCAGGGATGTCGCGGGCCCCGGCCAGGTCCCGTTCGGCGACCGCGGCGGCCAGGACCTGCGCGGCGTCGAGCCCGGTCAGTTCGGCGCCGCGCAGGGTCCGCCACAGCCATCGGGCCTGGTGGCTAGGGTCGGTGCGGTAGCCGGGCGGCAAGGTGGTTGTGAGCAGGTCCTGGTAGTGCTGGTGGCGGGCGGGGGTGGTCTCGGCGGCCCAGATGGCGTGCAGGACGGCGAGATGGTCGGCGTCGGCCAGGGCCTGGTGACGGGCCTGGGTAGCGGACAGCTGCTGGCCGCCGCGTGCCAGCACGCCAGCCAGCACGGTGAGCGCCTCCCCGGTGGCGGCCGCTTCGGCGCACTGGCCGGGTCCGGCGGTGAGGCGGTCATAGCGGGCCAGTTCGGGGGCCGGGCGGGGGCCGGGGACGGGGTCCGCTTGTTTGGGGGAGATGGTGAAGACGTAGGCGGTGTTGACGTCGGTGCCGCGGGTCAGCGCGACCAGGGCGTGCGGGCGGTCCTCGGCCCCGGTGATCACGGCCAGGCCGGTATGGACGGTGCGGCCCTGGGCGGTGTGATCAGTGACCGCGTAACCGAGTTCAGCATTTTTGTAGCTGGCGAACAGGAAGTGACGGTCGGTCCAGCGCCGCTGCCCGGTCCGGGGGTCGGCGTCCAGCGCCCGGCGCACGATCAGGCCGCCTGGGGTGACGGCGTCGATGCGGAGCAGGTCGCCGTTGGCCAGCATCCGGCCTCGCTCCCCCGCCTCGACGGCGTGGTCATTCTTAGTGCAGATGATCAGGTCACCGGGACTGGCTTTCGTGCCGTCGGCGATGCTGACGGCGGGGCCGTCCTGGACGATGCCCAGGGCGATCAGGTCCTCGCGGATGCGGCGGGACAGTTCGCGGCGCAGCGCGTGATCCGCGGTCATCAGCAGCGTGTCGGTGCCGTTCGCGGACAGCGCGACGTAAGCGGCTGCGGCGGCGTCGATCATCTGCTCCGGTTCCCCGCCGTAGATGCGGCCGTGCTGGTCGTAGTCGGCCAGGACGGTGGTGTCGCCGTCGCGGAGGCGCAGGCTAGCGGCCTGTTCCCAAGGAGCGCGGAACCGGACGGGTTCGGCGAGCCGTGCGTAGCCCAGGGCGGCCGCGAGCAGGGACATGCCGCCGCCGTTCTCCACGGCCTGGAGCTGGCTGGTGTCCCCGGCCAGGATGACCTTGGCGCCGCAGGCGGCGGCGTAGGCGATCAGGTCGGCCAGGTCCGGGCCGGAGATCATCGAGGCCTCATCGATGACCAGCAGGGTGCCCGGGGTGATGGGGACCGGGCCGCGGGCGCCGCGCTGGCCGGGCAGGTGGCCGAGGAACTGGGCGGTGTTGTAGGACACCGGGACCCCGGCGGCCAGGGTGTTGCGGGCGGACTGCGACGGGGTGATGCCGATGACGGGCCCCAGGCCTGCGGCGGCCCAGGCGCGCGCGGCCTCGGCCAGGACCCGGGTCTTGCCGGACCCAGCAGGCGCGTTCAGCACCGACACCTGCTGGCCGTCGGTCAGGACCGCCAGCGCCGCGGCGGCCTGATCCTGTCGCAGCCCGGACCGCGTGCGCTCGCCGTGCGCGTCGTCCGCGTCGTCCGCGTCGCGTATGCGTCCGGCCAGCGCGCCTTCCAGTTGAGCGGGGTCGGCGCCGAGCGCGTGCGCGGCGTGCGCGCGGGTCAGGCGCGGCGCGCCGTCGGTGCGGGCGTGGGCGAGCATGCGTTCTTCCATGGCCAGCTGCGCGCCGGTGGCGTAGCGCACGCCGCCGTGCCGCTGGTAGATGCTGCGCCCGTCGACGCGCAGCAAGCTGCGCGGGACCTCGACTGCTTCGGGTGCTTCCAGGCAGGTGACGGGCTCGAACTCGCTGCGCACGGCACGGTCAGCGAGGTCCTCGAGCAGCGCGGCGGCCGCGGCCGGGTCCCGGCCGGATCTCGGCAGGACCCGGCCCAGGTACTTGATCACATCAGCCCGGGTCCAGGTGCTCTTGTCCTGCTGCGCCAGCGCGACCGCTTTTTGCGCCGCGCGCGCCAGCTCCAGGCCGGTGAGGACTGGGCTGTCGGGGCTTTGCGCGTGCGCGGCTGCGTGGCCGCGTGTGTTGTGCCACACCGACGTCGCGACCGACGCGAGCGGCGCGCCGAGCGTGCGCGCGAGCTTGTCCGCCCAGCCCGCGTGCAGCCGCGTGACATCCAGCGTCTCGGTCTTGGCGGCGCGCGTGGTGAAGTTGGACACTTGCGCGAGGTGCGCCAGTTCGCGCTGGGAGGGCTTGCGTCCGTAGCGCTGCTCGAATCGCCCGGCGCGGGCACGCAGGTCGGCGGTGATGGACTCGCGGCGGGAGGAGAACACGCGCATCATCTCGCCGCTGATGCCCTTGATCTCAAAGCCGTGCCCGTCATCGCGCGCGACCCATTCGACGCCGAACCGGCGGGTGAGGGCTTCTTCCAGGTGCTGAGAGACGATCGCGGCGACCGCGCCGACATGCTCGGTGTACCCCAGCGAATCCGGTGCCCGCCATTTGCCGTCGGTGCCGGTTTTCGCGACGTGCGCGATCTGGGAGTGGACGTGGAGCTGCATGTCGCCGTCGCGGGAAGTGTGCTGCAGCCAGTGCGCCACCGCCAGGTCCGCCTCGTGCCACTGGCCGGTCTCCCGGCCGTGCACCCGGGTGTTGTGCGAGCCGGTGCGGGTGTAGCCCGCCTCCCGCTGGAAGTAGCCGAACCCGGAGTGCACGGACTGCCAGATCATGTCGTCCACCTCGGTCACCAGGCCGGACCAGCACCGGTCCCCGTCGGCGTCGCCGGCCTGGCGGGCCAGGCGGGCGTTCTCTCCCAGAGAGGCGTGGAAGATCGAGATTGACAGCGAGATCGTCAGGTCGAAGAACAGCGGGCTCTGCCGGGCCTGCTTGGTGGCTTCGGTGCGCAGTTCGCGTCGGCGTTCGGCGGTAGCGTGCGGTTCGGCGGCCAGCAGCGCGGCATATAGGTCGGCGGCTTTGCGGCCGCTGTCAAGGACCCTGCCGAGCTGTGTGCCGTCCGGGGCCTGGCGCTTGCCGAACAGCAGGTTATAGGGTTTGCGCTCGACCCTCTGGCCGGGCTCGAACCCGAGAGCCCTGGCGCCGGGTCCCCACCAGCGGCCAGGCGGCTCTCCGCCGCTTTCGCTGGCCTGGAGGTAATAGCTGGCCGCGTCCTTGGCCGGCCCGCGGTCGACCTGCTTCCAGATGTAGTCCAGGTCATAGCCCTTGCTCAGGGTCGCCACCACTGCCACTAGGCGCGGTACCCCCACGGCAGCCGACGGCTGGCGGAACTGACCACAATCGTCAAGTGGTGCATGGGTGTGGCGCTTTCGACCTTCATCGCTTAAGGATGGCAAAACCGGCGATCAAGATCAGAAACGAAGCAGAGCTGTTGTAGGTTCTCATCAGCGATGTCGCTTTCTCAGATCCCATGTCGCCTGAATGTCGCTTGGGACATGTAGGCGTGTGACACCCATCGATATCTGTCACATGCCAAGAGTTATGTGTCACCATGATCGATTACGGCCGTGCGGCGGGCGGGCGTGACGCTCAGCTTGCTCGTGAATCCGCTGACTGCGGATAGAGGCGGGAACTCAGGCGGTGCGGTCGATGGCGGCGGCGAGGTTGCCGGCGTAGGCGTTGAGGATTTCCCTGAGGGCCGCGTAGTGCGGTTTGGCCGGGCTGGCGAGGTAGAAGTGCCACATGTTGGCGCGGCGTCGGTGCCAGGTGGGGTCGCCGCTGGCCGCCTGGTTTTCGATGATCCGCGGTGCCAGGACGTGTTCGCCTTGGGTGATGCGCGCCCAGACGGCTTCGGAGGCGAACTGGCGTTTGCAGTCGCTGAGCTCGGGCTGGAACGGCCCTTTTGTCCGGGGGAGCTGGCTGATGATGTCCTGCCACGTTGCCGGGTTGATGCACCAGGCCTGGAGAGCGTCCCTGCGGTGCTTGTAGTTGATCAGGCCGGGGGTGGCACTGAGCTGCCGGGCGAGCGCGTGCACCGCGAGATGGAATTCGGCGGGGCCGGTGCCCGGGGTCCAGTAGGCGGCAGCGGCGAAGGCGGTTCCGGATGAGGCTGCGATGTACCGGTGGTCGATGCCGAGGTAGGCGGCTGCTTCGGCGAGCGAGCCGCCCGCTGTCATCTGGACCAGCCGGACGGC
>Ga0302181_10002965_pt1 | contig 11818 bp, 21 predicted proteins | sample I_Palsa_E3_3_FD_198786 | JGI IMG/M metagenome (GOLD analysis project Ga0302181, IMG submission 198786) | Peat permafrost microbial communities from Stordalen Mire near Abisko, Sweden - I_Palsa_E3_3 | ecosystem: Environmental > Terrestrial > Soil > Palsa > Peat permafrost | place: Sweden... | reverse complement strand
GGGGGGTTGCGAGCCGGTCTCCCGCGGCGCACCCGGGCCCGGCCAGCCGCTTCGTCCCCGTCGCGGTGCGCCCGGCCAGCGCCCCCATTCCCTGGTTTCCCCCGGGGGAAAAGAGCGAGCTGGCGGCGCGGCCGGGTCCGGGCCCTAGCTGGCCGGGACGAGCACCGTTCCGTGCACACGCACGGCGATCACCGGCGGCGGCACGAGAAACGACAGGCGCGGCGAGGAATTCCTGCCGGAACTCCCTGGCTGACCGCATCTCCGCACGGAGGTCTTTCGCTGCCTCGCGAGCCTGCCGGGTTGCTTCCCGTAGCGCTGTGAGAGTCTCGATTTCCCGTGCCAGGTCAGTCATGTCTCTTATCCTCACCCGTCATCTTCAGGATCGTGCGGGCCATCTCGGCGGCCATGGCGAGGGGCATCGAGCCACCCACGGCGTAGTTGCCGATGCCGGTGAGCTGCACATGCACAACGCCGTTTCCCATGGCTACGCCGTATCCAGCTACGTTCGGCGCCTCCGGGGTACTAAGAGCGGCCATCCCCACCCTCCCCCTTGGTCAGTTCACGGGTGATGGCCTCGCGGACCTTGGCGGGGTCGAGATCCCACATGTACGGCTGGAGCCGGTGGATGCCGGTGAACCCGTTACCGCGGGCGGTGGTGCAATCCTGGCAGCCGCAGACGGTCGTACCCTTTACCTTCGCGCTGTCTGCCAGCTTCAGCACCGCCTCTATGGCCTTGAGGAGACGGGACGTGTCTGCGCTGTTCGCTCCGAAGGTGCGGAGCTCGGCCCGGATCTGGTCCAGTGCGGAGGTCAGGTCATCGGCCATGGTCGTGGCCCTCGCAGTCACCGCGCTGCCAGTAGTGCTCGACGGCCTTGCGCGGCCACCTGGCCAGGATATGACCCTCGCCGTCGCAGGCTGCATGGCTCCCGTCGTGGCCCTCGTCCTGGGTGCAGACGAAATCACGGCCGGGCCGGGCGATGGCGAGGACAGCCCGGCCGTCGATGTACCCGGTTACCGGGGCACCGTGCTGGCTGATTGCCCGACAGAAAGAGGTGTCGGTTACGGCGTCAGGCATCGGGGCCACCGTCAAGGCTGTGAACTTCCCACTGCATAGCCGGGCCGCCCTCCACCGTGCGTAGGGCTACCCGCATCCTCCGGCATCAAGATGTTCAGGGCGAAGAACCACAGCCACGAGGAGTCATCGACATAGAGGCGCGGGAAGTCCCACGGGCTCTGGCCGCCGCCGAGGTAGCGGACCTTCTCCAGCGGAAGGCCGGGCATCTGGACCTGGTGCATCTCGTCGCCGATGCAGAAGTCGAAGGCGTACCGGCCGTCGCCGTAATCGTCGTCGCTGTGGCGGGTGAACGCAGCCGGCTCCAGCCCTCGCGCGTGCATGTCGGTCCAGAACGCGCTCATGTTCGCCCTGGCGTTGTCCTCGGTGGCTTCATCTACGGGACCGCTGCCGGGGTTGATGAAGATGGTCATGGCTCTATTCCTCTCCTGTCTCAGCGGCGACGGGACTCAACCCGAACGCGGCCCGCTCGGTGTCCACGCGCTCCGTGTAGTCCTCGTCGCTCTCCTCGGCTAGCGCAGTCGCGCACCGCCCGCCCTCGGGGTCGACCTCGATGTCACAGCCAGTCCCGCAGCCGAAACAGCAGTAGCCCCGGCAGCCGGGAGCGTCGCACCCGGTGTCGTAGAGCGCCGCCCCGCAGTCCCCGCAATACTCGGAGAGTACGGCCAGCATCCCGGCCTCGTCGTCGTAGAAGATGGGCATGTTCTATTCCTCTCCTGTCTCAGTGGGGGATGTCCGGGCCAGCAGCGTCAGGTCTTCCGGGCTGGTGGCCTTGCTGCCGCCCCATCCGCGATAGCGGACGAAGACGTAGCGGTCGTTGACGCTGGTGATCACCCCGTCTTCGGCGCGGTCTGTTCCGCTGAGGTAGACCACCCCGTCGTCTATGTGGTCGCGGGCCTCCTCTAGCCTCATGTCGCTACCCCGCTCGGGTGATGCTGCTCGTATGCACCCTCAGCGTCAGAAGTCCGGCATCCCTCAGAGCAGTACACGCGGCCCGAGCGGTCATCGGGGTCTGTGACGGGAGTTCCGGTGACGGGCTCGTCGCAGCAGCAGAGCGGGACCAGCCGCCACCGGCTGATGGCCGTCTGGCACTCGCCGTACGCGCTGCTGCCGTTGAAGCTGTTGCCGCCCTCACGCCACAGCCGGTCACGGGAGTCGGCCATGAAATACCGGACCGTCCCGTCAGCGAACCGGGCACGGGCGGAATACTCCCGGACCTCGGTGATGGTGGCGGGCAGGATCTGGCCGCCTTCGAGCGGGATGCCGTCGTCATTGTGCTCGACTGCGGCTACGTCCTGGTGGATGCGGAAGGTGGTCATCGGTCAGCCTTTCCTGCGGTGACGATCAGCTCGTACTCGGCGGTCTCGACGGACCAGCCTGCCTCGGCGATCGCTTTGGCATAAGGGGCGAGCTTCGCTGCGTGCTGTTCAGGTGTCGCCCTCATCGACCAGAAGAGATGCTTGACCCTGACGGCACCCTCGCGGGCGTAGACCGTGCTGACCCGGAAGCCACTGCACATACCGCCGCGCACGGGGCGATCGGCTCTCTCGAACCCTGCTCGCTTGAGAAGGGCGCTTACCCCCTGGGGAGTGGGGGGCTTGGGGATGGTCATCGGGGGCCACTCCGCCCGCTGCGCCCGACTCGCGCGGCCAGCGCCGGGTCCGCGTACTGGCGGAACGGGGAGTCGCCGGAGTGAGGCAGGTCGTAATCGCAGGCCCAGGTGCAGTTATGCAGGCCATCGTGCTTGCCGTGGATCGCCCCGTCGCTCGCGCTCGCGGTCCAGCCGGGATCAATGCCGTGATCTTCGGTGAGGTGCTGGCGGACGCTAGTGTGCTCGCGGCCGAGTTCGGAGCCGTGCGTTACTGGCTTGGGGGTGGTCATCGGTCAGCCTCCATCTGGGCCATGCGGTGCAGAACGTGGTCATAGGCATCGACCCGGCCGAACGCCCGCTCGGCGTCCTTGCCCTCGTCGGTGAGATCATTGGCGTTGTCGTAGTGGATGGCGCGGAGACCCTGGATCTCAAGGCGGAGAGCCGCCCAGCACTGGCCGGGAGTCAGCGGCCCGGGTGCGGCCATGGCCTGCGCCCTGGTGACCCGTACGGCGTACTCAGCGCCGTCGCGGACCACCAGGAGGCCGTGGCCGTCAGCGGTCTCCGTGGCCTCGCCGGCGGCGCTGGAGTCCGGGCCGTGGTCGCGGATGTGCTGGTTGTAGCCTCGCGCAAGGATGCGGGCGACGGTCTCGGTCTCGGGATAGGTGGTCATGACTGCACCTTGTCCAGCTCGTACATGTTGATGGTGAACACCTGCATGCCGGTGCCGGGATGGTGATACGACGCAGAGCAGTACGTGTCGTCGCCCTGCCACTGAAGGGCGGGGGTGCGGCCAGGGCCGAAATACTCGTTCGCGGAGTCCTGGCACACCCGCTTCGCTCGCTCCGGGGAGCTGAACAGGCCGAGCACGTCGTCCCGGTCCCTGCACGTGAGCCACACGTAGGTCATGGCCTGCCCCGCTTCTGCCTGCTGACCTGACTGCACCTCGCGCTGGACTCCCCTGTGGTCGGGGCGGACCTCGTGGCTGTGCGCCGCATAGCCGTCGTGCGCCTCCATGCCGGTGTGGGTGTAGACCGCGGGCTGATCGGTGGTCATCGCCTTGCTCTCCTTCGCTGCCTGTCTTGGATCTTCCAGTGACCGCCAGCCGATCGAACGGCTGCGCACGCTTTCCTTCGCGGCCTGCCTTTGTTTAGGACGAGCAGGTGTTGACTACAGCCCTGCCTGGCCAGCAGCGTAAGTGGCCTGGGCCACGGTGAACTGCCCGCCGTAAGGACTGTCTAGCTGAGCGATCAGCCCGGCGCGGCTGAAGCCCTGCCCGTCGCTCATGTAGCCCTTCGCAGCGATGACAGCCTGGGCGTCCCAGTCAGCACCAGAGTGATCAGCGGCCCATGTGGCGTCGGCCACGCTGAACTGGCCGCCGTAAGGGCTGTCTAGCTGCGCGATGAGGCCGGCGCGGCTGAAGCCCTGGCCGTCGCCGAGGTAGCCCTGGGCGGACTGCAGAGCCTGCGCCTGCGCCCCCGTCACGGCCGGGGCTGCCGGGGCTGCGGGCTGTGCCGGGGCGGCCGGCGGGGCTGTGACGGTGACGGCCGGCGCAGGCGCGGCCTTGGCCGTGACGGCGACCGCGGGCTTCGGTGCGACCTTCGCCGCAGGCTTCGGGGTCGCCTTGGCCGGAGCCGCGACACCGGGCGGGATCGCCTGGATTCCCTGGATCGCCGCGGCCGGGGTGGCAGGGGCGGAGACGGCAGCCGCAGGGACCGGCTGGGGGCCTTCGATCGCGCCGATGACGCCCGAGAGGACTACCAGCCCGGCGAAGCCGATGCCGATGCCGCGCAGGACGCGGAACTTGCGGGAGTGCTTCGGCTTCGGGGGGTCCGGCTGGACGTCGGGGGCTTCGGGCTGGTCGAGTGTGGCGGCGGTCATGATGGTGATGCTCTCCTGGGGGTTGCGGTGCGGTTGGGGGTTGTCGCGGGCGAGGTGCCCGGTTGAGGGGCGTACGTGCGGTGCAGGTCCGGGAGGTTCCTTCAGCGGCTTGCCGCTGCGGCTGATCTCTGATCCGGGTTGTCCTGCTAGCTGGTGACCGTGACCGGATTATTCAGGGCGCGGCTTTTACCGCGCTACCGGACTGGGGGCAGCTAGCCCGCACGCACGCCCTCAACCGGGGCGCCTTGCTCGCTGTTCAGTTGTTCTTGCCCTACACCTGAAATATACATACCACTGTTGGCATTGTCAAGTGTGGCGTGGCTACGGCACATAGGTGTACGCTAGACCGTATGGACAATGACGAGATCGAGCGCGAGCTGGTCGAGGCGCAGGCCGATGTCGAAAAGGCCCGCGAGGCGCCGGCTCGCCGCCGCAGAGCCGTCATGCTGGCCCGCGAGCACGACTGGTCCAAGTACAAGATCGCCGCCGTGCTCGGCGTCAAGGGGCCGACAGTCGACTCCATCATCAAGTCCGCAGAGCGCCACGAAGCCAAGGAGGCAACCTGATGTACCCGCCCGAAGACAGCCTGCCGCTGCAAGGCGCCCTGATCGGCGACGCGATCGAGCACAAGCTGATGCCCGGGTTCCCGATGCGCGTCGAAGAAGTTGAGCCCTGCGAAACCGGCCCCGGCCGGGACGAGCCGCACAGCCAGTACCAGATCACCGACCCCGAGGGCAACACCGACTGGCTATGCGCCTACGACGTGAGGCGGACGTGAGCCTCTACGACTACACGGCAAGCCAGCAGCTCGCCTTCGATGCGCCTTTTTACGGCCTTATCATGGCCGCGATGCGCCGGGCCGACACCGCCAACCTCGTGCTGCTCAAGAACTCATGGCCGGAAGTGTGGGCCGAACTTGACGCCCGCTATCAGGCTCCGGGCGGAGCGCTCCCCGGAGACGCCGGGTACGACGCGATCCAGGAGACCGTGCAGCGGCTGCTCGGTGCGGACCCTACCGCCACGATCTGACATTCCCGCGGCGCCCGTGCTCCGGGTGCTGCTGCGTGTCGTCCTCCGGAGCGAAACCGTCGACACTCCACGGCGCGGATTCCGGCGTTTCCCGGTCGTACGCCCCTCCGTGGGCACCGCGCATACGCCGGCGCATCTGCGCGTCCTCGGACTGGCCGATGTCGTTGAGCTCCTGATTGCCCGCCCACTTGCGAACCCCGGTCTTACCGGGCGGCCCGAACGTATCGCGCAGGAACCTGTTAGCCCCCCAGACAAGCGAGTCGAGCCGGTCCGGGCTTTTCTCCCCGGCCGCGCCGCTGAACGTAGCCATGCAGTCCTCCAGTTCCGGCATATGCTCATCCACCCGCACATGCCCGTCCTCGTCCTTCCACGTTCGGTGGCAGTGCAGCACCAGCGGCCGGCCGTCATCGCTCATCCGGTCGTACATGACCGCCACCGGCTCGGCCCTGGCCCGCTTGCCGTCGCTGGCATGGACCGTCTCCACCCGGACGCTGGTGTGCATGTCCTTCTGCGCCTGGGCGAACACGGCGGTCAGCCACTTGCCGCCGTGGTTCTTCTCCACCACGACCGTCGCGTCCCACTCCACGGCCTTGCGGATCACCCGCTTGGCGAACAGGACCGGGGACTCCTGCCCGCCCCAGTTCTCCGCGACGTACAGGTGCCGGTCCTCGGGCATGCCTTTCCCGATCACCGTGTACGCCTGCTCATCGGAGTCCTCGGACCCGTCCGAGGGGTCGACGCCGATGTAGGTTTTCAGCAGGTACGGCGGCCCGCCCCGCTCGCCGACCGCGGGGCACCTAATGGAGTCGAGAAGGTCCCTGGTCCACAGGGCGTTCGCCACATCGTCGAGGAGCTCGCCTTCGAGCTCCTGCTGTTCCAGGCGAGTGCCGCGGAACCCGCCGATCACCGCGCGGACGAACGCCTCGGACAGGTTAGCGATGTTGTCCCGGGTCCGCAGCTTGCGGATGATCACCCCGCCGTGCTCAGGGTCGTTGCGGATCAGCGACCGGATCAGCGTGCGGGCCTTGCGGCTGGCCTTCGGGGTGCCGTCCGCGATGATCTGGCTGCGCCCGTCGCGGACCGCGTAGACGACGGACTCTTTCCACGCGGTCTCCCACTTATCCCACAAACCTATTTCCGAACACCAAGCACCCTTGAGGTTGCGGCCCTGCACCCGCACACCGCCCTCAGCCGCCGAGTCGACGAAGACGACGATCCCGTTGTGCAGCACCACCTGCCCGCGGGTGTGCAACGCCGAGCGGACTATCTTGCTGCGGCGGTCATTAACCTCCGCCATCGACGTGCCCAGCGCCCGCAGCAGGCCGGTCTTCCCCTCGACACATTTAGTCCACGCGTCGGCGAAGGTCGGCGCGATGATCCCGTACTCGCCTTCGCCGTCCGCGTCGGACAGCACCCAGTCGGCCAGGGCGTTCGAGCACGAGGCGTTCTTGCCGGCCCCCCGGCCGCCCTGCCAGTAGCAGACCCGCCAGTCATCGCCGGGCGGCAGCAGCTGCTCAGGGCGGGCCATCTCCCGCCACTTGACCCGCGGGTCATCCGCCGCGTCCATCTCCTGGACCTTCCTGGCGGCGCGCTTCTGGAGTTCCCGGAGGTAGCGGAGCCGGTCCAGGCTGGCGTCAATGACGGGCGCCGGCATGCGCCCTCCTTACGCGACATCCTTCCAGGTGCGGCCCTCGAGGACAGCCCGCACTGTCGTCCGGCCGACGCCAAGACCCCGGGCGATCGACGTCGCCCGTTCGCCGGCCCTGCCGCGCTCCCTGATCTCCAGCACGATCTCGGGAGTCAGCCGCGCGAAGGTGTGATTGGTGCCGCGGTGGGTGATCTGCTCGGGCATGCGCCTCGTCCAGTGGTCGTCCCCGGACGCGTAGTTGCCCGGACGCGGCCCGCGCGGGATGAGCTCGGGGTGCAGGCGGTAGAGATGATCGGCACCCCAGATCCGGCTTTCCGGGTGACGTGTCGGCCCGCTGCGCCCCCGCCGGCCCATCTCCGCCATGTTCTCCTTGTGCGTACCCCAGCGCAGGTGGTGCGGGGCGACGCACGGCGGACGGTCGCAGCTGTGGCACGGCTCGCCGCCGGGCGGCTTCGGCTGGCCGGACGCCGTGAGGACCCAGTAGGCCACGTGCTTGCGCACGCCCCCGATCATGAGCCGCGGATACGCCGCCTGCTCGTCGGTCAGGCCGCGGTCTTCCCACACCCCGTACCGCCACAGCCAGCAGCCGTCCGGGGTGATCTCGCACACCGACTCCACCTGGCTGATCAGGCAATTCAGATCCCATATCCCATGTGCGCCCATAGAGGCCATTATAAGTTAGGTTTGACCAATTTCCGGCTTAGCGGGGTCGTTGCGGGCAAGCTCCGCCTCCAGGGCGGCGATGTGGGCCTCGACCGTCTCCGGGGTGACGACCTCGATCCGGGACCGGGCGGGCGCGTCGTAGCCGGTGATCCGGGCGCGGCGTTCCAGCAGCCCGCGGATTTCCCGGACCGCCGTCATTCCCGGCCCGTCGTCAAGGATGTCCTCGTACACCGGGACCGGCGCCCCGTCGCCATCGCGCAGAACCTCGCCGGTCGCCTCGTCCCGTTCCCAGCCAACACGCTTGCCGACGATGCGGCCCTGGGAGATGGTGAGGTGCTCGCGCAGCATCACGGCCCAGCAGTGCCCGATCAGCCGGTCGATCCGCTCAAGATCCAGCCGCCGCGCCTCCTCGACGCCCTCGTAGGGGATGTCCGCGTAAGCGCGCTGCACGGCCTCGTACGCTTTCGCCCTGGAGGAGAATCGGAGTTCGGCGGCGATCTGGTCAAAGGTTCGGCCACTGGCGCGCAGCGCCGCCGCCTCAGCGTCCCGGCGGGCGGTGTCGATGGTGCGGCTGTAGCGGCCTTTCCCGTCACGCGTTCCGCCGGGCATGGTGTTCCGCTGGTCAGGTGCCGCCGGTGCCGTGTGGGGCGCTGCGGGGGCAGGCGGGGGCGGCTCCGCTACAGGCAGGCGGTCCAGGCCGAGGGACCGGGACGCGCGGGCCATCGACTCGGCGGACTTCCGCTGGATCGCCAGGGCCGGGTTTTCCATGGCCACGCCGTCACGGGTGATCATGACGTTGGTTTGCGCGAGGAGCCGGGATGCCTGACGGTGGGACCGGACCGCCTCCACGTAGGTGGTCAGGATCTCGGGGTCGGCGCGGAAGATCCGGCCGCCTGCGGTGAGACGGGCGATGGTCTCAGCCCAGATGGCGCGGCGTTCCTCGTCCAGGTGGGCGGGAGGGTCGAGGCGGGTCACGGCCGGACCCCCGGCGTGGCTAGTACGTGCCGACCGTGGGTCCGTACTGCTCGCCGGACAGGGCGCTGTAGCGGGCGCAGGCGACGGTGTAGATCAGGCCCTCGGCGTAGCGCATCCGGCCGCCGTTGCCCACCCGGTCGAGCAGGGCGCGGAACGTTTCCAGGTCGGGGACGGGTGCGGTGGTGAGGCGTTTGAGGGCGGCGTAGTCCGGGGCGCTGCCGGGACGCTGGGCGCCCTTGCGCTTCGGTCCCATCGTCAGTTCCCGTGCCAGCCCCATACCTGAAGCTTCGCCGAAGGAAGGGAGAAGCTTCAAGCATCTTCGGTGCCTTCTTCGCTGAAAGCGCCAGATATCTCATCAGGCAGGTACAGGTCCACGTCACCGCAGGCTTTAGCGGCGCGCTTCCGGTCGCCCTTCACGAACACGAGGACGTCCTGGTGGGTGGCACCGAGTATCCGGCTGACCTCGAACTGCTTTGCGGCGCGGATGGGCAGGCTGCCGCAGGCGGTCACAAGGATTGCCGTGGTGTGCAGCGCAAGCCGGGCCTTGGCGGCGCATTCGACGGTGAGCCCGTGCAGGTCGGCGAGCCGCCCGGTGCGTTTGTCGCGTGCGTCTCCGATGACGACCACCGCGAACCGGTCGGGGCGGAGCGCGTCTGCGGCACCGCGCAGGATGCGGGTAAACGCGTCGGTGAATCCGTCCTGTGTCATGGTGGACAGGTCGGCCGGGTCGTCGCTGTAGCGCTCAAGCCACAGGTACGGCGGGCAGGTGAAGATCAGGTCGGCGGATTCAGGCTCTAGCTCGGCTACCCAGTCGGCCGAGTCGCCGGATGTCCAGGTGACGGACGCACGGTCAAGGACTCCCCCTGCGGCTAGCTCGTCTGCCTGCTCGGCGTTAGCTGCGGTCTGTGCCGCTGACAGGTCGTTGCCTACGTAGGTGCGGCCGAGCGCCGCCGCAAGGACCCCCCGCACGGAACCGCCGGCGAACGGGTCAATTACGTGACCGTGCGGCGGAGAAAACCAGCGGTAAGCAACCTCGCAAAGCACGGGGTCGAAGATGCTGATTCCGGACTGGTGGGCCGCGTTCCCCTTGATTCCCTTGCTGCGCACCCACTCGGAAGAGGTATAAGCCCTGCTGCCCTTGGCGTAGCGCTCGCCGTGCAACTCGGGGTCATGGTTCGCGGCGCGCTGGCCCTTGACTTCCTCGCCGCGGCCGATCTCGGAGCGGATGCCGAGTCCGATCCATGCGCGCTTGCGTTCCTGCCACCAGCCCTGCCGAGCATCGAGCACCGAGAACGGCGGGATCAGGAACCTGTCCGCCAGCGATGGCCGCGCCTCCGGTGCCGGCCCGCCGCCTCCCCCGCCGCCCTCGAAGGCCATGGCCGCGATGAGCGCATCCAGATCATCGCCGTCAAAACCGGTGCCCTCCAGGCCCCGAGGTTGCTGCGCCAGCCCCGTCAGCAGCGCCACCAGCTTGGATTCATCATTGCGGCCCTTCCGGGTCGCCTCGTTATCCACCGACAGGATGCGATCCCTCGTGTCATCATCGACCTGGCACCAGAACCCGGGGATGCCCGCCATGCCCTTATCCCGCGCGGACCGGAGCCGGGTGTTGCCCGCGAACACGATCCCGGTGGACTCCTGGACGAGGACCGCGCCGTAGAACCCGTGAGCGTCAAGGGATTCACAGACGGCGCCTTCGTCGCCCTGGTTCGGGTTGGCGGGGTGTTCTCGCAGGTCCCCCAGCGGGATACACGGGTCATACCGCTGCGGGATGACGGCCGGTGGATCTGTCATGCGACATGCCCCCACGATTTGCCGTTCACGGCTCTCCACATGGCCTGCTCGCTCACCCCGTAGTCACGGCTCATCGCCCCGTAGGTGTCCCCGTTTACGCGCCGCTGGCGGCAGATGATCACGATCTCAGGTGTCAACTTCGCGTTCTGCATAACCCCGTCACGGTGCCGCTCGATCGTGTTTTCACTACGCGTGCCGTAGCGGATGTTCTCGGGCCAGCGGTTGTCAGCGGGTCCGCCCGGCCCGTGAAGTGTCTCCTGCCCATCCGGGCAAGCGCCCACAAATGCCTCAAGGACCAAGCGGTGAACCTGGACCGTCTCCACAACGCCGTCCCGGCTGAGATGGACGGCGACATGCCCGGATCGATGCGGGGCGGGGGCGAGAATCTTGCCACGGAGGGTCATGGTCCCGGCGTGGCCTCCGGCGCGGCTTCCGTGCGCGGCCATCCGATCGAGGCTGCGCACCTGGCCGCGATCGGACACCTCATAGAGTCCCTCGTAATGCAGCACGGGACGCCAACGGCCTACGGTAGGGGTAGTTTTCAAGAGTCGCACCGCTCCAAGAGGTGTGGCCACACCCCCGGGCGGTTCCAGCCGTCGCGGGGGCTCTTACATTCGTATTATACCTTACGGGCAGGTCAAACGTGGCGTCATACCGCTGGCGGATGACCTCCGGGATGCCGGTCATGTGCGGCCCGGTTCCGCCTGGAGCCGCCGCCGGATCGCGGTGGCCAGCTCGGTGGCCTCCTCGCCGGGCTGGAGATCAGCGAGGCGCGCTATGTCGGCTTCCATGGCCTCGAAGTCCGCGCCGAACGAGACGGAGGCGGCGACCGTGGCAGCATGGGAGTCGGACGAGAACAGCGCGGCGAGACCGGCCGTGAAGTTGGCCAGATCTGTACTTGCGTTACAATAGTAGGAGATAACGGACACCCACAGCACCAGCGAGGACAGGTGCGCGAAGCCGGTGATGAAGCTGCCGCCGAGGCCGATCTCGTACAGTCCGATGAACGCCATGCAGACCACCCAGGCCAGGGTGCGGGAGCCGGCGAACAGGGTGAGGTACAGGGCGGTGCGTCTCTGCCGGGATATCGCCGAGTGGGACATCACGCCGAGGTGCGCGCGGCGGTGAATGCTGCTGCGGAGCGACGCCATCACCCGGTAGTGCCGCT
>Ga0302181_10002964_pt1 | contig 11828 bp, 8 predicted proteins | sample I_Palsa_E3_3_FD_198786 | JGI IMG/M metagenome (GOLD analysis project Ga0302181, IMG submission 198786) | Peat permafrost microbial communities from Stordalen Mire near Abisko, Sweden - I_Palsa_E3_3 | ecosystem: Environmental > Terrestrial > Soil > Palsa > Peat permafrost | place: Sweden: Abisko... | reverse complement strand
CCCCACCCCCTCCCACCATCATCTCTCTGCCGACGATCTCCGGAAGCCCGACGCAGGGCCAAACGCTGACCGAGACCAACGGCGCGTGGACGAACAGCCCAACGTCGTACACCAACCAGTGGGAGGACTGCGACGCCTCGGGCCAGACCTGCACGCTGATCGCAGGCGCGACCTTGCAGACCTACGTGCCAACCGCCGCCGACGTCGGACACACGATCGCCTTGCTGGAGTCGGCCGGCAACGCGGGCGGCACGAGCGCGACCGTGAGCGCCGCCGCCACCGCCACGGTGGCCGCCGCTCCCCCACCCCCTCCCGCCAACATGTCGCCGCCGACGATCGCCGGGATCCCGACGCAGGGTCAGACGTTGACCGAGACACAAGGCACGTGGACAAACAGCCCCACCCTGACCGACCAGTGGGAAGACTGCGACAGCTCAGGCGCCAACTGCCTGGCGATCACCGGCGCGACCACCCAGACCTACACGCTGACCGCCGCCGACGTCGGCCAAACCATCGTCGTGCAGGAGACCGCCACCAACGCCACCGGCTCCACCATCGCCAGCTCAAACCCCACCGACCTCGTCGCACCTGCGCTCGCGGCCGCGGTGCCCGCACCAGCGATCAAGACAGCGCCGACGATCTCCGGAACCACGACGCAGGGCCAGCCGCTGACCGAGACCAACGGGACCTGGAACAACAGCCCCACGACGGTCACCAACCAGTGGGAAGACTGCGACGGCTCAGGTGCCGGATGTACGGCCATCACCGGTGCAACCCTCCCGACGTACCGCCTGACCGCCGGCGACGTCGGGCACACAATCGTCGTGCAGGAGACCGCCACCAACGCCACCGGCTTCACCATCGCCAGCTCAAACCCCACCGGCGTCGTGACCGGGCTGGCAACGGACCCGCCACCGGCTACCCCCTCCTCAACAATCAGCCCGAGTTCGACCGCGCTCACGGTGGTGCCGAATACGGCCGTCACGAACCAGGATGTGATCTTGGGTGCCACCGTCGCGAGCGCGGCCACGCCGGTAGGCACGATCACGTTCGAAGATGACGGCGCTCCGATCGGCGGCTGCTCGCGGTTGCCGGTGAACAGCCAGCCGACGATCGTCAGCTGTGAGACGTCGTTCTCTGCCTTGACGTCGCCCGAGCAATTGACGGCGGCGTTCGCTCCCAACCCGGCATCCGGCTCGTCCAGCGCTGCAGCCTCGACGAGCTCAACCCACCTTCTGGTGGTCGGCCGAGACTCGACCTCGACCACGCTGCGTGCGCCCAGCACATCGGTCCGGGTCGGCGCGAGGACCACCTATACGGCGTCCGTCACGCCGAGCAACGTCGGTTCGGTTCACGGATCCGGGACCGTCGAGTTTCTCGACCGCGGAACGCCGATCACATCCTGCGCCGCCCGACCGTTGCTCGCGTCCAACGGCGCGACCACCGCCACATGCACGATCAGCTACAAGACGACCGGCAAGCACGTCATCACCGCGGCCTACGGCGGGGACGCCAACTTCAGCGCGTCAACCGCGACGCCGGTCAACCTGGGGGCAATTCCCATCCGGATCCTCGGCACGATCACCTCCACGATGCAGTGGACCTTCCATTACACGCCCTCCTATACAAACGTGCTGGCGCTCGTCCTAGAGTCGCCGCCCATCGGCGCGACCGTGCTGCTGGAGTGCCACGGCCGCGGTTGTCCCTTCGCCAAGAGGGCCCGGGCGGTGACCAAGCACGAGCCGATCAACCTCATGCACAGCTTCAACAAACAGCGTCTGCGGGCCGGGACGCAGATCATCGTCGAGCTCACTCGACCAGGCTGGATCGGCCAGGACTACCTCTTCACAACGCGCGCCCGGCGCGGGCCGCGGATCCAGGTTGCGTGCCTCGCCCCGGGGGGAACCCGCCCGGGCGCGGGCTGCTGAGGCTGACCCCAACGAGGAGAAGCTGGGTGCGATCGTCCGCGCCCTCAAGCCAGCCATCCTCAGTTGATAACTTACGACTGACTCGCGGCTGTGGCGGAACGGTCTACGCGCACGGTTCAGGGCCGTGTGGGGGAAACCCCTTGGAGGTTCGAATCCTCTCAGCCGCATTGGCAGTGCCAGGGGCTCCGGCGCTCACAGCCAGCCTCGCTGCTCGGCCCCCTGGATCGCCTCAGCCCGATTCCTCGGCGGATCCATCCCAACACTTGTGCCCAGGACAGATGTCACGTGTTCCAGCGTGAGATCACTTCCGTGTCGCGCTCGTGGCCGAGCTCGCTGATGGCCCCCGCGCTCAGCGCGAACCTCGCTCCGGCGGCTGGCGGCATCTGCAGCCAGCGCGCGGTCAGAACGCGCAGGACGTGGCCGTGGGCGAACGCGAGCACCTCCCCGTGCGCGTCCCGCATCCGGTCCAGCACTCCGTCGACGCGCTTGCCTATCTGCTCGGGCATCTCACCGCCGGGGCACCCGTCGCGCCACAGACTCCAGTTCGGGTCTCGGACCCAGATCTCAGGCGTCGTCAGACCCTCATAGTCGCCGTAGTCCCACTCTTTGAGGCCCTCGCAGATCTCCGCGACATCGCCAAATCCCGCCAGCTCGCAGGTCTCCCGCGCCCGGCGGAGCGGGCTGCAGAGGATGAGCGAGAACCGCTGAGAACTGAGCTCGCCACGCAGCGCGGAGGCGCGCCGGCGGCCCTCTTCGGTCAGCGGCAGGTCGGTGCGACTGGTATGCCGACCGTTGGCGCTCCATTCGGTTTCGCCGTGGCGGACGATGAAGATTGGGCTGGGCATCTTGCTGAGCGATCGCTGGCGTCGCGATCGGCGGCGGTAACCATATCCCGCCCTTGCTGCTCACACAATTCGCCCACCTGCGCCCCGCGCCGCCAGTGAGGATCAACCGGCGACAGATCCGCGGCTGACCTTCGTGCGAGCCACGGAGTGCGACGCGTCCAGCTCGTGGACGGCCAGCAGGGCCGCACCGAGGACGCCCGCCCGGACTCCGTGCCGAGCTAGGCGGATCGTTGTCCGCGTCCCCAGCCCGGGCAGCACGTGGCTGAGCGCCACCCGACGGGCAGGCTCGAGCAGCAGATCACCGGCTCGGGCCGCGCCACCGCCGATCACCACTTCGGCCGGATCGAACGTGTTGATCGCGTTGGCCACCCCGATTCCCAGGCGCTCGCCCCAGGCCTCGACCAGCCCTGCCGCGACCGCGTCGCCGCCGCGAGCGGCCTCCAACACGTCCGGGCCGAATACGGCCTTGCCCTGCCGGTGAAGCTGCCCAAGTGCCGATTCAGGATGCAGCTCAGCGCACTGTTCAGCGAGCCGGTCGAGCGCGCGGCCTGAGGCCACCCGCTCCAGGGACCCCGGCTGTGGGAACCCGGTCGTGGCCGGCGCCTCGCGGGCCAGCTCGAGGGACAGCTCCGGGGGCAGCGCGAGCGCCACGATCGTGTGGCCGAGTTCGCCGGCGCCGCCGGTGGCGCCGCGATAGATGCGCCCGCCGAGCACGAGTCCTCCGCCCACGCCGGTGCCGACCGTGATCATCACCAGATCCTGCGTGACCATCCGGAGCTCGTGGTCGTGCGCCTCCGCCAGCGCCGCCACCGAGGCGTCGTTGTCGAGGAATACCGGCACGCCGAGTCGCTCACCGAGCAGTGCTCGCAAGGGCAGGTTGGCGAGCGGCACGTTCACCGACGAGACCACCCGCCCGGTCTCGAACTCGACCACCGACGGGACCCCGATCCCCACCGCGTCGAGACCGTTGCCACGGACCGATTCGACCATCTGCACGATCTCATCGATCAGAACGTCCGCATTCGAACGGTCGGTCGGGCGCAGCACCGAGTCGCCGAGTTCCTGACCGCGCAGGGACGCGACGGCGACCTTGGTACCGCCGAGATCGATGCCGATCACGTACATCGTCACCCCACTCCGGGGCGCAGGTGTGCCGCCACGGCCGGATCGCCCCAGGCCGTGATCTCCGTCACGGGAGGCTCAAGCTGCGACGGGCTGATCTCCGTGCTCACTGGGGGCAGAGTTCTCGCGCCGCATCGAGCGCCGGCCGGTATGTCGGGTCGCGGAGCAGCGCCTGTCGCACGCCCTCGCCGAGGATGCCGCCTTCGCCCCTCGACGCTCCGAGGATCTTCCACGTTTGGGCCCGGCCATCAGGCGAGCGCTCCTGCGCGCAGAGGCCCCCGCGCGCCCGGTCGAGCGAGAGCGCGAAGCCGTCGCTGCAGGACACGGTGACGCCGACGAGACCCGGTGCGTCCTGATTGGTCGGATGGAGCCCAATCGCCACCTGACCGTCCTCGCGACGCCCGGCGCCGCGCAGGCCAGCACCGTTGCGCGACTGCAGCGGCTCGCGATCCCACTGCAACCGCGACGCCAGCCACCCGGTCAGGAGCAGCCCGCTGGCGGTCGAGTTCGCCTGGTGGCGAATCTCGAGCGCCACGATCTGATCGAGCGTGCAGCGGCGCGCGGGCAGATCGAAACTCGCCGCCAGACGCTCTCGCCACGGCGTCGTGCGCAGCCACGCCAGATCCACGACGTATACGTATTCGAGCAGCTCGTGAGCCCGCCCGAACGCCTGCGCAGGCTCGAGCAGGCCGTCGGAATCGAGCAGCATGACATCGATGATCGGCAGCAGCGCCGCGACTGCCTCCTCATGTCCGTGCGGGGACCACATCAGGGTGGGGAGCTCGGACACGAGGACCGGATCGACAACCGTTTGCAGCACGGGCAAGTGCTCCGGGCCCATGTCGATCACGACCTGCTCTCGGATGACGCCGATGCCACTCGCCGGCTCCTCGTAGGTCACCGTCGCGACCGCGTCAAGGGTTCCCCGGCCGGCTTCGACAGCACACAGGACGGTCCGGGACGCGTGGTAGCGGCCGACGCGGTCGAGCCGGTTGGCGATCTCACCCTTCCACTCGCGATCCACGACGACGACAAGGTTGAGCACCCGCGCTGGGGCGAGCCCTTCGTTGGCGGCATGACGGTCGTGCAGCAGCCCTCGCAGCGCGGCTTCGATCGCATCCGGGTTCGTGTCGCGCGCTGCCCAGATGTCCTCGCTCACAGCCGGCGCCACTTTCGCCCATCGTCCAGGAGTGCGTCCGCCTCCGCTGGACCGGCGGTGCCGGCGGGATATTGGGGAATCACGCTTGTGGTGTCCTCCCTCCAGGCGGTGAGGATCGGATCGATGATCCCCCACAACGCCTCGATCTCGTCGTTGCGCGTGAACAGCGTCGCATCGCCGCGCATCGCGTCGAGGATCAGTCGTTCGTACGCCTCGGGCGATTCCGACAGAAACGCCGTGCCGTAGCGAAATTCCATGTTCACCGGGCGGATGCGCATCCGCGGACCCGGGATCTTGGCCCCGATCGACACCGAAACGCCCTCGTCAGGCTGCACGGTCAGGACGATCTGATTAGCCTGCACCCCCACCGACCCCGAGCTCTGGAACGTCATGTGGGGCACGGGTTTCAAGATCACGGCGATCTCGGTGACCTTGCGCGCGAGCTGCTTGCCGGTGCGCAGGTAGAACGGCACCCCCGCCCAGCGCCAGTTGGACACGTGCAGGCGCAACGCCGCGAAGGTCTCGGTACGCGAGTCGGGTGCGACACCCTCCTCCTCGCGGTATCCCGGGACCCTCACGCCGCCGACGACGCCGGGGGCATACTGAGCGCGAACCGTCATCGTTGCGACGTCCTGGATCGTCGGCGGCACGATCGCCTCGAGCACCTTGAGCTTCTCGTCCCGCAGCCGGTTGGCCTCAAACGCGGTCGGCGGCTCCATCGCCAGCAGCGCGAGCAGCTGGAGCATGTGATTCTGGACGAGATCCCGGAGCGCGCCGGCACCCTCGTAGTAGCCCGCGCGTCCGCCGATCCCGATGTCCTCCGCCGCGGTGATCTGGACGTGGTCGATGTAGTTGCGGTTCCACACCGGCTCGAACAGCGCGTTGGCGAACCGCAGCGCCATCAGGTTCTGCACCGTCTCCTTGCCGAGGTAGTGGTCGATTCGGAAGATCTGTGATTCGTCGAACTCCTCCAGCAGATCGATGTTCAACTGACGCGCCGAGGCGAGGTCGTATCCGAACGGCTTCTCGATCACGATCCTGACCTCCGCATCATCCGCCCGGTTCAGGCCCGCGTCTCCGAGCTTGCCTGCGATGACCGGAAAGAACGCCGGCGCGGTCGACAGGTAGAAGACCCGGTTCAGCGGGTGACCCGCCTGCTCGTCGAACTCGCGCAGCGTGCGGTCCAGCTCGGCGTAGACGTGGTCGTCATCGAACGTCCCCTGGACGTAGCGCATGTCCGCGAGCAAGCCTTCGAGCGTGTCGGGGTCGGGCCGCCGGCGCGAGAAGCGCTCGATCGACTCGCGCGCAACGGCGCGGAAGTCCTCGTGCGCCTGGTCACGGCGGGCAACGGCGATCAGCTCGAAGCGCTCCGGAAGCGCGCCATCGTGCGCGAGGTTGTACAGCGCTGGCAGCAGCTTGCGATGGGCCAGGTCGCCAGTTGCCCCGAAGACCACCAGCGAGGTGGGACGGACCGGCAGCCGCTCGAGCCCCTCCACGAGCGGGTTCTCCGGCAGGGTGCCCGTGACGACGGACGCGGCGCTCACCATGGCCGCGCCACCCTCATCGCGGGGCTGCCGAACCGGCCCGGATCGCCGACGGCTTGTTGGTCACCACGACGATCGGGGCCACCGGCGGAGCATAGACGGATCAGGCCGTCACGACCGGGCGCTGCGGTCAGCTAGTGGCCGCCGTCCATCGTCTGGGCTCGGCCCTGGCCTCAACCGAACAGGACCGCGTAGCGCTGGTACTCCTCGACGGGCACTCGGCGAACCTCGGCGACCGCCTCCGCGAGCGCGACGAGTTCGATCTGGGTCGAATGCAGCGCGGTCATCATGCCCCACTGGCCATCGTGCGCAGCATCGATGGCCGCCAACCCAAGCCGGGTGGCGAGGACCCGATCGAACGCGGTCGGGGTACCCCCGCGCTGCACGTGGCCGAGCACCGTGGCGCGAGTCTCATACCCGGTTCGCTGCTCGATCCAGCCCTCGAGCTGCTGGCCGATGCCGCCCAGCCTGGGATGTCCGAAGTCGTCGAAGCCGCCGGCCGCGGTGACGGCCATCGTCCCCTCCTTCGGTACGGCTCCCTCGGCGGCCACCACGATCGAGAAGTACCGACCGCGCTCGTGGCGACGGCGGATCAGGCGGCACACCTCGTCGATGTCGAACGGGATCTCGGGAATCAGAATCACATCCGCGCCACCGGCTATGCCTGAGTGCAGGGCGATCCAGCCGGCGTTGCGCCCCATCACCTCGACGACCAGGATCCGGTTGTGGCTCTCCGCGGTCGTGTGCAGCCGGTCGATCGCCTCGGTGGCCACGTGCAGGGCGGTGTCAAAGCCGAATGTGACGTCGGTGGCGCCGAGGTCGTTGTCGATCGTCTTGGGCACGCCGATCACGTTGACGCTGTCGGCGCCCAGGCGGCTGGCCGCGCCGAGCGTGTCCTCTCCCCCGATCGCGATCAGGCCATCGAGCTGGTGACGGGCGAGCGTGTCGCGCACCAACTGCACCCCGCCCTCGCGCTTGTAGACGTTGGTGCGCGAGCTGCCGAGGATCGTCCCGCCCCGCGGCAGGATCCCCCGCGTGGACTCGATCGTGAGCTCGTAGTAGGAGTCCTCCAGCACCCCGCGCCACCCATCGCGAAAGCCGAGCACCTGATCGCCGTAGGCCTCGATCGCCTTGCGGACGACGGCCCGGATGACGGCGTTCAATCCGGGACAGTCGCCGCCGCCGGTGAGGATGCCGATGCGCACGAACCGAAATCCTACGCATGTGAGGGCGCGGCCACTGTCTCGTCCCTGGAGCCGGAACTTTCTGGCCGCGATGTACGGTTTGCCGCCCATGCGAGATCGGCGCAGGCAAGCGGTTCGCTGGCTCGGCTTCGCCGGCCGTCGCAGAGGTGCCCGGCGTCGGTTCCCAGCCCGCGCGATCGCTGCGGCGGGAGCCCTCGGCGGGGCGGCTGCGAGCGTCGCGGTCGAGCGCCGCCACCTGCGGCGCATCTCCGAGGACCGGGAGTACGCGCAGCTCAACGCCCTCGGCGAGGGCCGGCCGCTGAGCGTGCGCTCCGCCGACGGGACCAGCCTGCACGTGGAAGTGTTTGGTCCGGACGACGCCCCCTCGCTGCTGCTCGCCCATGGCTGGACCGAGCAACTCACGCTCTGGGCTTCGGTGATCCAGGAGCTGTCCGCGCGCGGCCTGCGACTCGTGGCCTACGATCTTCGCGGCCATGGCCGCAGCGGTCGAGCCGCCGGTGGTGACTATGGCCTGCAACGGCTCGGTGAAGACGTCGAGGCGGTGCTCGCCGCCTCGATCGCCGAGGGCAGCCGGGCCACCGTGGTTGGTCACTCGCTCGGAGCGATGTCGATCGCGGCGTGGGCCGAGCATCACGATGTGGAGACACGGGCCTGTGCGGCGGCCCTCGTCAACACCGGCTTCGGCGGCCTGATCGCGGGGAACCTGCTGCTTCCCGAACTCGTGCGCTGGCTGAACCAGCCGCTCGCCAAGCGCGTCTTTCTCGGCTCGCAGGCCCCCGTCCCGAGCCTATCCACCCCCTTTCAGCAGGCGGTGATTCGCTATTGCGCGTTCGGGCCCGCGGCCACACTGGGCCAGTTGACCTTCTACGAGCGCATGCTGGTCAGCTGCCCGCCGGATGTGCGGGCCGCCTGTGGGCTCGCGATGGCAGATATGGATCTCCGCTCGGCGGTGGTCCGGCTGACCGTTCCGACACTGGTCGTCGCCGGCGCGTGCGACAAGTTGACGCCTCCATCGCATGCGCATCGGATCGCGGAGGCCCTGCCCAAGCTCGCGCAACTGATCGAGCTGGCCGACACCGGTCACATGTCGCCGCTCGAGCGGCCGGCGGAGCTGAGCGCCGCGCTGGCGATGCTCGTCGCCGAGCTCGCGCCCGACGCGGCCGGCCGCGGCGCTGGCGCCGGGTGAAATCGAGCTCGTCGCACCGCGCGTGTGCGCGCGCCACGGCTTTGACAGAGTTCGGGTCGTGACTGTCGTCCCCCGCTCCTCCGCCAACGTGTGCTACGTCTTGAGCGAGGACCCCGAGCTGGCCGATGCGGTCCAGCCGGATCGCCGAGATCGAGCCATCGCGACGTGCGTCGCGCGCGAGGTCCGGATCCCGGTCGGGACCTGGGACAGGGAACAATCCGTGCTGCTTGAGGACGGGATCGGGCTGCTCGTTCTGGAGGGCCTGCTGATTCACAGGGTGGGGATCAAGGGCCGCTTCGGCGCGGAGCTGCTGGGCGAGGGCGACGTGATGCGGCCCTGGGGCGACGAGGCGGAAGTGTCGACGCTGCCCCTGACGACCGACTGGGTGGTGCTCGAGCCCGCCCGGGTGGCCATGCTCGACGAACGCTTCACCCGCCAGCTCGCCCACTATCCGCAGCTTGCCGGGCGTCTGTTCGCGCGCGCGGTGCAGCGCGCACGGCAGTTGACCGTGTACATGGCGATCGTCCACCAGGCTCGCGTCGACGTGCGACTGCACATGTTGCTCTGGCATCTGGCCGGTCGATGGGGCAAAGTGCGCACGGACGGGATCGTCGTCCCGCTCCGGCTCACTCACAACGTCCTCTCGGATCTCGTGGCGGCGCGCCGCCCGACGGTCACCAGTGCGCTGTCGGATCTCGCCCGCCGCGGACAGGTGCAGGCCGTCGACGAGGGATGGTTGCTCGCTGGGAAGCCCCCGCGCGAGCTGACGAAAGGGAGCTGAGATGGAGACCTGGGACGCAATCCGTGCCCGCCGCAACGTGCGCTCGTTCGCCGATCGAGCATTGTCAGAGGCGGACCTCAACCGCATCCTCGAAGCTGGGCGTCGCGCGCCATCGGCATCCAACACGCAGCCGTGGGACTTCGTCCTCGTGACCGACAAGACCGCACTGGTCGAGTTGGCGCTCGTGTGGCGCGGCGCCGGCCATATCGCGCACTCCGCCGCCACGATCGTGATCGTCGAGCCCGTCGTCGATGAAGAGCGGCAAGCGCGATTGATCGAGTACGACCTCGGCCAGGCGACGCTGCAGATGGCGCTGGCCGCAGCCGACCTGGGAATCGGCTCCGGCCATGCTGCGATCGGAGACCAAGACCGCCTCCGTCGACTGCTGGGCATCCCGGCCGACCGACGCGGTGCCTACCTGCTCGCGCTCGGCTACCCCGCCGACCGCCCACTCGCCCCGCTGACCAAGCTCAACCGCCGACCGTTCGACGAGGTCGTCCATCGCGGCCGGTGGTGAGACTCAGCGCAGGCCGCCGATCCGCGTTTGCACCGCCTCCAGTAGGTCGCCCGAGTTCACCAGCGCCTCCGCGGCGGCGAGTTCGGGAGCCACGAGCCGATCCGGCCCGGGGCCCTCGATCCGCTCGCGGGTCGCCGCGAGCGCCGCTGCGGTTCCCGGACCGGCTCGCAGCGGCGCACGCAGATCAAGCCCACGAGCAGCGCAGGTGAGCTCGACAGCCAGGATCCGGCCGAGGTTGGCCACCACGTTGCGGAGCTTGCGCGCCGCACCCCATCCCATTGAGACGTGATCTTCCTGATTCGCGCTCGTCGGCAGTGAGTCGACGCTGGCGGGAGCCGCAAGACGGCGGTTCTCGGCCACCATGGCTGCCTGCGCGTAGTGGGCGAGCATCATCCCCGAATTAACGCCCGGATCCTCGGCCAGAAACGCCGGCAGCCCGTGCGAGCGAGACTCGTCGAGCAGGCGATCGGTGCGCCGTTCGGCGATCGCCCCGACCTCGGCGGCGGCGATGGCCAAGAAGTCGCAGGCGAACGCCACCGGTGCCCCGTGGAAGTTCCCACACGACTCGACCCGGCCGTCGGGAAGGACCATCGGATTGTCGATCGCCGCGCGCAGCTCTGCGGCCGCAACCCGTTCGGCGTACTCGAGCGTGTCGCGGGCGGCCCCCGTGACCTGGGGCGCGCAGCGCAGCGAGTAGGCGTCCTGGACCCGTGGATCGCCTTCACGATGGCTGGCCACGATCTCCGACCCGGCCAGCAGTGCCCTCAGGTTGGCGGCACTGGCGGCCTGGCCGGGCTGAGGACGCAGAGCGACCAGGTCGGCGGCAAAGACACGATCGGTGCCGAGCAACGCCTCCACCGACATCGCCGCCGTCACGTCGGCGACGCGGAACAGTCGGGCCAGATCCGCGCTGGCCAGGACCAGCATGCCCAGCATCCCATCGGTGCCGTTGACCAGCGCCAGCCCCTCCTTCGCCTCCAGCGCAATTGGGTCAATCCTGGCGGCCGCGAGCGCCTCCGCGGCCGGTCGTCGCAGCCCATCCGGGCAATCGACTTCACCCTCGCCGATCAGCGCCAAGGCGCAATGCGCGAGCGGGGCGAGGTCACCGCTGGCCCCGAGCGACCCGTGCTCGGGCACCACCGGTGTGAGCCGCGCGTTCAGCAGACTGAGGATCGCCTCGGCCACGAGGGGACGTGCACCCGACCACCCCATCGCCAGCGTTCGCGCTCGCAGCAGCATCATCGCGCGCACCACCTCGGGCTCCACCGGCGGACCCATTCCGGCGGCGTGCGAGCGAATCAGCGCGCGTTGGAGCTCCTCGCGGCGGGAGGCTGAAATGCGCACGGTGGCGAGGGATCCGAACCCGGTTGACACACCATAGGCGGGCTCGTCAGAGCGTGACAGCGCGTCAACCACCGCGGCGCTTCGCTGCATCGCCGAGCGGGCCGCGTGGCCGAGCACGACCGGGGCGTTGTGCCGGGACACCGCGATCACCTGCGCCGGCGTCAGCCCATGCGTCTCGAGCTCGACCTGGCTCGCGG
>Ga0302181_10002963_pt1 | contig 11830 bp, 12 predicted proteins | sample I_Palsa_E3_3_FD_198786 | JGI IMG/M metagenome (GOLD analysis project Ga0302181, IMG submission 198786) | Peat permafrost microbial communities from Stordalen Mire near Abisko, Sweden - I_Palsa_E3_3 | ecosystem: Environmental > Terrestrial > Soil > Palsa > Peat permafrost | place: Sweden... | reverse complement strand
CGAAGGGTCGACGCAAGGCGCCGCCGACGTGCAGCAGGGCGATCAGCGACAGGACCGTCGTCCCGCCCAACACCGCATAGGTGACCAGGGTCTGGATCCCACCGGCCAGACGCACTCCCCTCAGGTTGGCGGTCAAAGCCAGTCCGAGCAGGACGGCGATCCAGACGTAGGCCAGCCCGGACGGCTCGTGCAGGACGTGACGGATGGCGGCTCCGATCAAAAAGGCGTCCGCGGCAATCACCAGCACGACCGTGGTCATGTAGCCGAAGGTCACCGACAGCGCCGTTCGGCTCCCCACGGCGCGGCCGAGATAGAGCCGGATGCCGGCGGCTGTCGGGTACAGGCCGTTCAGCTCGGAGAAGATTCCGGCGACCAGGACAACCAGGATGCCGCCGACCAGGATGGCAACGGCCGCCGTGGCGCCCGGGGCATAGGCCAGGACCGACACCACTCCCAGGTAGTCGATGGCCGCGAAGGCGAGGCCGGCCGAGGTCGCGGTGGCGGCGGCGCTACCGACCGCACGGCGAAGCGCCACTGCGACATGAGGCGACCCCTCGGCGTCCGCCATCAGCTGTCGGGCCAGATCACATAAGTGATCGCATCGAGGCGCATAACGTCCTCCTGGGATCCCTTCACGGTGATCTCGCCACGCAGGTACTTCTGCACCGGGTTCAGGTCGCCCCAGAACATGTCGCAGAACGTCTCCGAGTGTGTCGTCACCACGATGTCGGGAATGCCGATGTGACCCTCGGGAGTGGAAAGTATCTCGCCGCGGTCGACCTCCATGGAGAAGGTCGTCCCGTTATCGGAGCACACGAAGTGCAGGGTTCTCGACCAGCCCCGCTGCATCTTGCGTAACCGCTCGTTGCTGTTGCAGCTGATCGTGTAGTCGGCCAGCGCCTCGCGCAGCTCGTCCCAGTCAGCCATGATCGCCTCCTCAACTCGGCGTCGCTCCCGCCGCCCGGACCGGTCGCCTCCGACGGGTGCGCGGGGCCTGCTCGGGCCCTGCGCCCGAGAGGAGGTCGTCGATGGCCCGCTCAAGCGCCACCAGCAGAAAGTCGACCTCCTGCTCCTCGATGAGGAGGCTGGGCATGAGGCGCATCACCGAAGGCTGGTTGCCGCTGTAGATGGCAAGCACCCCGTGGCGAGCCAGGTGGTAGGACATCCGCGGCCCGAAGGAGTCCTCGGCGTACTGGATGCCCGCCATCAGGCCACGACCGCGTACCTCGGTGATCACCGCGGGGCTGGCCGCGGCGATGGCGTGCAGCCCGTCGAACAGCCGCTCGCCGATGGCTTCAGTGTGCTCGAGCAGGCCGGTGTCCTCGATCACGGCGATGACCTCGAGCGCGACAGCGCATGCCACATCGGAGCCACCGAAGGTGGACAGGTGGATGAACGGGTTGGGAATGAGAAACTCCCGCAGGTTCTGGGTGAAGACGGTGGCCGAGATGGGCACCAGCGAGCCGCCGAGGGACTTGGCGGTGGTCATGATGTCGGGCACCACGCCGTAGTGTTCGCTCGCCCACCACCGGCCCGTCCGGCCCAGCCCCGTCTGGATCTCATCCAGGATGAGAAGCGCCCCAGCCTCCTCGCACACGGCGCGGGCGCCCGCCAGATAGCCGGGGGGCGGCATCACGATCCCACCCTCGCCCTGAATCGGCTCGAGCAGCACCGCGGCGGTGAGCTCGCCGACAGCGCCAGACAGAGCGTCGAGGTCGCCAAACGGTACCTGGATGAACTCAGGCATCAGCGGCTCGAACGGCTCGCGAAACGAGGCCCGGCCGGCGGCCGACAGGGCGAACCCCGTATGGCCGTGATAGCCGTTCACCGCCGAGACGATGCCCGGCCTGCCGGTGGAACCCCGGGCCAGCTTGATGGCGAAGTCGATGGCCTCCCCGCCACCGGTGCCGAACATCGTGCAGGAGAGATCCCCGGGCGCAATCTCCGCCAGCTTGGCGGCGAGCTCGGCCTTGGCCTGCGAGCAGAGCAGGAAGTTTCCGTTGTCCAAGCGGTCGATGGCCGCGTGGGCCGCGGCCACCACCCGAGGATGCCGCCGCCCGACGTTGAACGAGCCGGCCGAGGTGAAGCAGTCGAGGTACTTGGCGCCGTCGAGGTCCCACACCCAGGGACCCGACCGCTCGGCCTCGATGATGTCGAGCCCTGCTGCCTTCATGACCCGCACCTTCTGCGGGTTGACGAATGTGGCGAACTGGTCGAGTGCGTGCCGCTTGGCGGTACCTTCCATCATGGTGTTCCCGCTCCTCTTCGGGGGCTGAGGCCCATCCCATCACGTCTGTCGAAGAGCCGCCGCAGCGCCCATCGGGACGCTGCGCGCCCGGCTCTGAGCGCATCGTCACATAATTCTCTCACCGCAGCGAGCTCGGCCGGGGAGGCGAGGCTGTCGAGGGGCTCAGCCCGACCCGAACGCTCTCGCGAACGCCAGCGCGATGACGCCATAGCCTGCCTGGTTGGCGTGGATGTTGGGCCCGACCGGAGCGGGGGCGCACATCCATGTGAGCCTGCACACTTCGGCGACCGCCAGCGGTACGGGATGGGCCTGTCCGGCCAGTCTCGTCTTCCGAGACAGGGAGTAGGTGTGGAAGGCCTGGTCGACATGCGCGACCCGGAACCCGCCGGCCCGATAGATGCGCGCGAGCCCTTCGTTGACGTTATGGGCGTATTCGTCGCTCGCGATCGCTTCGGCGTGGCCCCCGGGAGTCTCATACAGCTGGAGAAAGGGGTCGTACAGGGTCATGGCGGCCATCGGCGTGCTCGGCGCCGCCGCACGCCGGAGGCGGCGCAGGATCACGGGCAGGTTGGTGGCGATGTGGTCCGCGCCCGTGATCACGCAGCCGGCGTCGATCGTGTCTTCGGCCGCGCACCCATCGATGTCGTTGGCGCCGATGTCCAGCGTCAGGAGCGCCACTTCGCCGCTGCGGCGATGCTCGCGCAAGAAGCGTTCCGCCGCCACCATCTGCGAGCCGCCTGCCGGGTCGCACCCGAGCAGCAGCGCGTCGCCGGAGTTTCCCCGGCCGGTGAGAAAGCTCGTGGTGGTCTCGCCTCCGCAGCCCAGCTTGACGAGCTTCAGGCCACGTATCCTCCGCTTCTCGATGGCATACAGCTGGTCGGCGTAGCCGTGGGCGGTGTCGATCGTCAGGCCGGCGGCGTCCGGCTGCATGCCCTGTGCCAGTGAGTCGCCCAGCGACAGGTAGTAGCGGGCCTGCGTAGTATCGGCGGGCGCGGCCGGCGCGAGTGCGAGCACCGCCGCACAGCTTGCAAACAGCAAATAGCGCGTGGACATGCTCGGAATGTAACGCCGCGTGCCCGGCGAGGCGCAGGCCGGGCGGTCAACGTCGCGAGCTCTGCGACAGCTCGCGGCGCTGTGGTTGGTCGGTCAGGCCGCCGCGACCGCCTGATCCGCTGACTTGCCGTTTCCGGCCAGCAGCGTGGTCCGGGCGGCCTCGGTCCAGATCACCTGCTCGCGCCCCGGGCCCACCCCCACGAGCGTCACCGGGGCGCCGGTGTGCTCGGCGATGAAGTCCAGGTACTCGCGGGCCGCGTCCGGCAGGTCCGAGAACGTGCGGCAGTCGCCCAGATCGGCGTTCCACCCGCGCAGCTCCGTGAGCCCGGCGGTGGTGTGGTGGAGGACCGTCTGGTGGTAGGGGAAGTCGTCGAATGTCGCCCCTTCGGCTCCCTTGTAGGAGGTGCACACCTGAATGCGGTCCACTCCCGACAGGACGTCCAGCTTCGTGACCACGAGCGCCGTCATGGTGTTCAGCCGCGCCGCATAGCGCAGGGCGACGAGGTCCAGCCAGCCCGTGCGCCGCGGCCGTCCGGTGGTGGTGCCGAACTCGCCGCCGCGCTCGCGGATCTGCTCGCCCATCTCGTCGTGGAGCTCGCTGGGGAAAGGGCCCGCGCCGACCCGCGTGGTGTAGGCCTTGGAGACCCCCCAGATCTCATCGATGCTCTTCGGTCCGACGCCCGTGCCCACGCACGCGGCGCCCGACAGCGGATTCGAGGAGGTGACGAACGGGTAGGTGCCGTGGTCGATGTCCAGCATCGCGCCCTGCGCCCCCTCGAAGATGATCTTCTTGCCCTCGTCGAGCATGTCCCACATGAGCTTTGACGTGTCTGCGATGTGCTGCTCCAGACGGTGGCCGTAGGTCAGGTACTCCTCGGTCATGGTGTGCAGGTCGAGCGCGGGGTCCTTCTCGAACGGCCGCAGCGACAGCCGCTTGGGCTCCATCGCCGCGACGATCTTCTTCTTCAGGATCTTCTCGTCCAGCAGGTCCTGCACGCGGATTCCGAGCCGCGCCGCCTTGTCGGCATAGCACGGCCCGATGCCCCTGCGCGTGGTGCCGATCTGCAGGCTCCCCAGCTTGGCCTCACCCGCCGAGTCGAGCAGCAGGTGGTAGGGCATGATCAGATGCGCGTTGGCCGAGATGCGCAGCCCGCTCACGTCGATGCGCCGCGCGCGCAGGGCGTCCAGCTCCTCGATCAGCACCTTCGGGTCGATCACCACGCCGTTGCCGATCACGCAGCGCTTGCCCGCGTACAGGATCCCCGACGGGATCAGATGGAGCTTCCACTCCTCCCCGTCGCGCACGATCGTGTGCCCGGCGTTGTTCCCTCCCTGAAAGCGCACCACCGCGTCGGCCCGCTCGGCCAGCAGGTCGGTGATCTTCCCCTTGCCCTCATCGCCCCACTGGGCGCCGACTATCACGATCCCTGGCATGCCAACAGAGTGTAGGTGGGGCCGGGTCAGGCCGAGCGCGCGGGCGCACGGAACTCGCGCCGCTTGTCCTCGCCGAACAGGGGAATCAGATCGCCGCAGATCTCCACCAGGCGCGAGACGGTGCGCGAGCCGAGACGCTCTGACAGCTCGTCGGGCATGAGGTTGGTGGTGGCCACGATCGCGCGCTCGGCCTCATAGCGGGCGTTGACGATCGAGTACAGCTGCTCGAGCACCCAGTCGGTGCGGTGCTCGGCTCCCAGATCGTCGATGTGCAGCAGGTCGACGTCGGTCAGCCGGTCCAGGAAGTCGAGCTTCCCCTCCTCGGAGTCCATCGCCTCACGCAGCAGATTTAGCAGCCGCGGCAGCGAATAGATGGCCACCGAATACCCCGCATCGAGCGCCGCTTTGGAGACCAGCATGGCAAGCGTGGTCTTGCCCGTGCCCACGTCACCCTGGATCCACAGACCTCTGCCTGATCTGAGGTTGCGCTCGATCTCGCGTATGTAGCGCCGCAGCGACTGGATCTGATCGGGCGCGCTTCTGGCGATGTCGCTGACCGGAGGGCGCTCGAAGGACACGCCCTGGTACCTGCGGGGTATGCGGCCCTTGAAGCGCCTGGTGCGCACCGTCGCGATGCGCGCCGCCCGGCAGTCACAGTCCGAGGCGGTGTTGGTGGCCTCGTCGACCACGAACCCGCTGCCGTCGCAGCGGCCCACAGGACAGGTCTCCTCGCGCTGGCCGGCGGCGGGTATGCGGGAGCCGAGATCCACGACTCGGGGAGCGCTCCCGGCACCGTCGGAGCTCACTGGGTGAACCGCTCCCCGGCGTAGTTCATGAACTTCGGGTACTCCTTCTGGAAGGTCAGCGTGACCTTGCCGACCGCCCCGTTGCGGTGCTTGGCGATGATCAGATCGGCCTCACCGGGGCGCTCTGAGTCCTCGTTGTAGTACTCGTCGCGATAGATGAACATCACCAGGTCCGAGTCCTGCTCGAGGTTGCCGCTCTCGCGCAGGTCGGACAGCTGCGGTTTCTTGTCCGGGCGCTGCTCCACCGCGCGGCTCAGCTGCGACAGCGCTATCACCGGGACTCCCAGCTCGCGCGCCAGGATCTTGAGGCCCCGGCTGAGCTCGCCCACCGCGGTCACGCGGCTGTCGTAGCGGCTGTCGGTGCGCATCAGCTGGAGGTAGTCGATGATGATCAGACCCAGCCCGCCCTCGCACTGGCTGTGCAGCCGCCTGGCCTTGGCGCGGATCTCGAGCATCCCCACGTCGCTCGAGTCGTCCACCCACAACGGCGCCGTGGCCAGGCGCTGCGAGGCCTTCAGGATCTTGGGCCAGCGCTGCTCGGCCACCCGCCCCTTGCGCAGCTCCTCGCCCTTGATCCTCGCCTGCGAGGCGACGAACCGCTGCGCCAGCTCGGCCTCGGCCATCTCCAGCGAGAACAGCGCCACCGGCTTGTTGTGCTCGACCGCGGCGTTCTCCGCGATGTTGCACACGAGCGCGCTCTTTCCCATCGCCGGGCGGGCGGCCACGATGATCAGGTTGCCCGGCTGGAATCCGCCGGTGATCTCGTCCAGATCGCGGAAACCCGAGGGCGTGCCCGTCAGCGAGGTGCCTTCCAGCGACAGCCGGTGGAGCTTCTCGAGCTCCTCGTGCAGCACCTCCTCGATCGCCCGGAAGTCCTGCTGGCGGTCGTCGCGTGCCACCTCGAGCATCGCCTTCTCGGCCTGCTCCACGAGCTCCCGCGGAGCGGCCTGGTGGCCGAGAACGCTCTCCTGGATCTGATAGGAGGCCCGCAGCAGGCGCCGCAGCAGCGCGTTCTCGCGCACGATCTGCGCGTAGCGCCGCGCATGCCCGGCCGCGGGCACCACTCCGGTCAACTCGTCCACCGTGGCGGCCCCGCCGACGTCCTCCAGGCGGCCCATCTGGCGCAGCCGGTCGGTGACCGTCAGCACGTCCACCGGCTCTGACTCGTTGTACAGCGCCAGCATCGCCTCGTAGATGGCTCCGTGGCGCTCGCGGTAGAAGTCCTGCGCGCGCAGCCCCTCTTCGATCACCAGCGCGTACAGCGAGCGGTCGGACAGCAGGATCGCTCCCAGCACCGACTGCTCGGCGTCGAGGTTGTGCGGCGGCGCGATCGCGCCGCCGTTGACGCTCGCTGAGCCGTTGGCGTGAGAGACGGCGCTCATGGCCTGGGCGAGTCTAGGCGGCCGTCCGTCGCCGACCGCGATCGCTCTCCGCTATGTCGGCCCGAATTGTTTACCACGAACACATGTTCGCAGCCGGCGCGGACTGGACGCGGGCGCGGCCCGGCCCGCAGCCGGGCGGGGGGGCGGCTACTTCTTGGCGACAACCATCGTCTTGATGGTCGCCGTGACATTCGGCACGACCTCGACCACCACCATGTACGTGCCCACGTTCCTGATCGGCTCGGGCATGTGCACGCTGCGTTTGTCGATCTTCAGCCCACGCGCTTCCCGGATCGCGGTGGCGATGTCCTGCGCGGTCACAGACCCGAACAGCCTGCCGTCCGCGCCCGCCTGCTGGGGAACCGTGAGAACGGTCCGGTTCAGCAGGTTCACGTTCTCCTGGGCTTTCTCGACGGCGTTGCGCTCGGCTCTCTCGGCCGCCTCCTGGCGCTCGCGGATGGCCTGGATCGCGCCTCGGGTGGCCGGCTGGGCGAGTTTGCGCGGGATCAGGTAGTTGCGCAGGTAGCCCTTGGACACGTCCACCACCCTGCCCTGCTCGCCGAGCGTCTCGACGTCCTCGAGCAGAATCGCCTCGGGCATTGAAGCCGCCTACCTTTCCCGGTCGCGATCGCCGCGTTCGCGGCGCGGGCTGTCGTCGCGTCCACCCTCGTTCACGTACGGCAGCAGCGCCAGCTCGCGAGCGCGCTTGACCGCACGCGCGATCTGCACCTGGTGGCGGCGGCAGGAGCCGGTGATCCGCCGGGAGCGGATCTTGCCCTTCTCGGAGATGAACTTCTTCAGCGACGCCACGTCCTTGTAGTCGACCTGCTCGACCTTGTCGCGGCAGTGCTGACACGGCTTGCGCCGGCCGCTGCCCGGCCCGCCCTTCTTGTCGCGCCGGCGAACCGGCTTGCCGCGACCGCGCGCTTTTGCCATCAGCGTTCTCCGCCGTTGTGGCGCTCGCGGACTTCCGGCATGGTGATGCTCATAGACACAAAAGAACCTCGCTGTACTCAGAACGGAATGTCGTCGTCCCCGGTCTGACCGGTGACAGGTGCGGGCTGGAAATCGCCGTCATCGACGGGGACGTCTGAGCCGTTGGAGGCCCCGTTGCCCGCAAACCCGCCTCCACCGGAGGCATCATCGCGCGAGCCCAGGAACTGCACCGAGTCGGCAATGATATCGGTTGCCTGGCGTTTCGTGCCGTCCTGGGACTCCCACTCGCGCCACTCGAGCCGCCCGTCGATCGCCACAGGGCGTCCCTTCGACAAAAAGCGGGCGGCATTCTCGCCCTGCGCGCCCCACACCGTGACGTTGAAGTAGTTGGGCTTGTCCTCCCACTCGCCGGTGCTTCCGTTCTTGCGGCGCGTGTTGCACGCGATGCGCAGACTGCACACCGACATGCCGCTCGGCAGCGAGCGCAGCTCCGGATCGGCGGTCAGGTTTCCGGTCATCACGACCCTGTTGATGTTGGTGGCGGCCACGTTCTCTTCCTTTCAGCTTTTTCCCCGTCCCGGTCGCGGGACATCGAGCTTCGAGTCTAGTCACGAGCTCGGGCGCGATCTCCTCGCGCCCGGCCCGGGACCCCGCTACATGCGAGCTTTTGCCCGCCCCGGGCGCCCGCCGCCAGGCTCGGCCGCGCGGCCCGCCGGCGAGCCCCACCACGAATGCCGCCGCGCAGCCCCGGCAGGGGCGGAGCCGATCCTCACTCAGACTGCCCGGAGCGCTCGCCGGCCCTGCTCGAGGCGCCGCGCGAAGAGGTGCCGAACACCTCGTCCCAGTAGGGGGCGCTGATGCCGAAGCCGCGCGTCTCGTCCTGGAAGTGGTGGCGCATGTGCCGCTCGCGCAGCATCCGCCCCAGCCGCCCGTGCGGGCGGAAGTGGTGCAGGTAGTAGTGCATCATGTCGTACACCAGATAGCCGGTGAAGAAGCCGGCGCCCAGCCCGGGCGCGTAGCGCTCGCCGAAGATCAGATACAGCAGCCCGAACACGACGGCCCCCAGCGGCACGCTCACCGCGGGCGGCATGACCAGCCGCAGAGGATCGTTGGGGTGGTCGTGGTGCACGCCGTGGATGATCCAGTGCATGCGCGCGCCGAGGCCGTCCTCGGGCTCGAAGTGGAACACCACGCGATGAAGCCAGTACTCAAACAACGTCCACAGCGCATATCCGGCGAGGATGAGCCCCACCACCGCCGGCACGCTCTCGCGCGAAAGCCCCCACGCGGCCAACGCCGCGATCGCGGGCGCGAAGATCAGGACCGGCACCGCGGGATGCACTCGCGACAGTGCGTCCAGCAATCTCGAGTCGAACATCGGCGGCGACGCACGCAGCACGTCCGTCCGGCGCGGCGAGCGATCGCTCGTGTCTTCAGCCCAGCCCATGGGTCTGATCTTATTACCCCTGCGCCGCTCGTGTAAGCGCTGCGCTGCGGTCTCCCACGGGACCGCCGCTGCGCGGGCGGCGCTATGCCGGCTCGCCCACCTCAGCGTCGGCGTCCGCCACCACGACCTCCGCCGCGAGGACCTCCACCTCATCCTCAGCCACGGGCTCGACCACCGCTGCGACCTCGACCAGCGCCTGCGGCTCGCCGTGCGGATCCTCGGCAGGGGCGGCCAGCACGTCCGGCGCGTCCGGGACGCCCGGCTTCAGCTTGATGATCCGAAAGCGCATGATGCCATCCGTGATGCGAAGCGTGCGGTCGAGCGCGCCGAGCATCTCCGGTGTGCCGGCGTGGAACTGGAGCAGGTGGTACTCGGCGTCGGCTTTGCGGTCGATCGGATAGGTCAGCGTCCTATCGCCCCAGTCGTCCTGGCGCAGGAACTCCCCCTGGGCTTCGATCGCAGCACGCGTGTCGGTGAGTATCTTGGCGCGCGTCGTCTCCTCGGCCTGCGGGTCGAGCAACAGCACGAGATCGTATGTGGGTGCGGGCAGGGTCATATGCGTCGCCTGTGGAAGCCTAGCGGCTCCGGCCCTTCGCGCGGATGTCCGCCAGCTGCTCGTCGATCCAGTCGCCGGGGTCGCGCGAGGTGACGATCTCCACGAGCCCGCTCGCCCGGCGGCGGCGCTCGGCCGGATCCATGGTCAGCGCGGCATAGATCGAGTTGGCGAGCTCCTGGATGTCGAACGGGTTCACCGACAGCGCGTAGTCGCCCAGCTCCTCATGGGCGCCGGTGTTCTCCGAGAGGATCGAGACCCCCTCGCGCTCGTTCACGATCGGCCCCTCCTTGGCGACCAGGTTCATGTCATCGAACATCGCGTTCACCAGCAGCACGTCGTAGTGCTTGTAGGCCGCCATCGCCTCCTCCAGGTCGTCGCGCAGCTTCAGCTGAACCGGCATCCAGTCGGGCGTGCCATGGCGATGGTTGACCACCGCCACCAGCGCCTCGATCCGCTCCAGGTACTCCGCATACTGGGGCACGTCGGTACGCGAGGGCATCATCTGCGCGATGAACGTCACCCGCTCGGAGAACTCGGGATGCTGCTCGAGAAACAGGTCGAACGCGGAGAATCCGCGCAACACGTTCTTGCTCAGATCGGCCCGGTCCACGCGCAGGATCAGGAAGTCGCGCCGGCGCCGCAACAGCTCGCGCTCGAACTCGCTCACGCGAGCGCTCTGCGCGATCAGCCGGGTCGCTGAGTGGTCGATCGGCAGCGGATATGCCCTCACCCACACCTCGCGCTCCCCGAACTCGACGACACCCCGCTCGAAGTCCACGTCGAGGTCCATCAGATCGCGGCAGCACTGCAGGAAGTTCGTACGGTAGGAGCGGGTGTGAAAGCCCACGATGTCGTTCGCCAGAAGGCCCGTGAATATCTCCTCGCGGATTCGCGTCGGAAGCACCCGCCAGGCGTCCGACTGGGTCCACGGGATGTGGATGAAATGGTGCAGAAACGCATCCGGCCGCGCACGCCGCACCAGGTCGGGCAGCGTGTACAGGTGGTAATCGTGGACCATCACCACCGGCTCCTCCACGTCCTGGATCTCCTCCACCACCGCCCGCGCGAGGTCCTCGTTGACCGCGTTGTAGCCGAACTCGAACGCCTCGATCTCCTCGCGCCGGATGTCGGGGGCGTTGGACAGGTCCCACAGGTAGTGCTGGATGAACCACAGCATCGGGTTGGCGAAGACGTTGTAGAACCAGTCGTAGGCCTGCGGGTCGCTGACGACAAACCGCACCTGGAACTCGCCGCCGCCCGGCGAGTGCACCGGGAACGCCTGCTCGTCGTGCTTGCGTGAGACCTCCGCGTCGTACTCGCTCATCGCCGAGGCGATCCAGATCACGTCGCGGTGCGTCGCCAGCCCCGTCAGCGCCGTCACCAGCCCGCCCGACCCCCGCTGGGCCTGCCCGTCGGCGTGAAATGTCACAGGACCCCGGTTCGACACCAGCACGAGCTGGGTCCGGCCGGAGCCTTCCTCGGTCATGGCCCCTTCAGCTCGTTGAAGATGCGCAGGTAGTCCCGCAGGTAGCGCGGCGTGAGGAAATGCGTGCGCACGTACTCCTTTCCGCGTTTGCCCAGCGCCTTGCCGAGCCCCGGGTCGGCGAGCACGCCCAGAGCCCGCTCGGCGCATTCGTCGGCGCTCGAGACCAGATACCCGGTCACGCCGTCCTCGATCTGCAGCGGTATGCCGCCCACGTCTCCGCCGATGAACGGCCGTGCCTTCCAGATGGCCTCCGAGACCGTCAGCCCGAAACCCTCGCGGGTCGACTTCTGGATGAGCACGTCGGCGTGCGACTGGAACGCGTTGACCTCGATCGCGCCCACGTTGTTGAAGTTGTTGAGGATGTGTATGTCGGGGTCGCCGTCCGCGTGGGCGATCGTCGCATTGAAGAAATCCCACCCCTCGGGATCGTCTGAGGCCATCGAGCCGACCAGCGCGAGCTGCACCTCGGGCAGGGACTCCTT
>Ga0302181_10002962_pt1 | contig 11830 bp, 9 predicted proteins | sample I_Palsa_E3_3_FD_198786 | JGI IMG/M metagenome (GOLD analysis project Ga0302181, IMG submission 198786) | Peat permafrost microbial communities from Stordalen Mire near Abisko, Sweden - I_Palsa_E3_3 | ecosystem: Environmental > Terrestrial > Soil > Palsa > Peat permafrost | place: Sweden: Abisko... | reverse complement strand
CGCGGGACGGCCGCGGGTTCGCGGTCCTCGGCCACATGGCCGAGCTCGGCGGCACCTCGCGGGCAAGTCACGAGGACATCGGCGAGTTCGCCGCGCAGATCGCGGGCTCGCGGGACTCGCAGGACTCGCCTGGTTCCAGGCTGGCCGGGCTGATCGCGGTGGGCGAGGAAGCGGCGCCGATCCTCGCCGGTGCGCGGCGGGTACGGTCATGGCACGGCGAGGCGGTCGGCGTGCCCGACGGCGCCGCCGCGCTGGCCGTGCTCGGCGACCGGCTGAAGCCCGGTGACGTGGTCCTGGTGAAGGCATCCCGCGCGGCTCGCCTGGAAGGCGTCGCCGAGGTGCTGGCCCGGGGGGACGAACCCCCCGGCCCCCCCCGCGGCCGGGGGGAGGCTAACCGATGAAGACTGTCCTGCTGTCGGCCGCCGTCTCGATGTTCATCGCGCTGTTCGGCACCCCGCTGGCGATCAAGGCGTTCACCCAGCGCGGCTACGGCCAGGAGATCAGGTCGGACGGCCCGGCCGGGCACCTGTCCAAGCGCGGCACGCCGACCATGGGCGGCACGGTGATCATCATCGCCTCGCTCGCCGGGTACCTCGTCGGCCACCTCGTCACCGGCGATCCGATGTCCGCCTCCGGTCTGCTCGTGCTGTTCCTGATGACCGGGCTGGGCCTGGTCGGGTTCGCGGACGACTTCATCAAGCTGTACATGCAGCGCAGCCTGGGCCTGCGCAGCGGGGCCAAGCTCGCCGGCCAGGCGGTCGTCGGCGGCGTGTTCGCGCTGCTCGCGATCAGGTTCCCGGACGGGTACGACCTCACCCCGGCCTCGACTCACCTGTCGTTCCTCGCGGACTTCGGGGTATCCATCGGGCCGGTGTTCTTCGTCGTCTGGGTCATCATCATGGTGGCCGGGACCTCCAACGGCGTGAACCTCACCGACGGCCTCGACGGCCTGGCTACCGGCACGTCCATCCTGGTGTTCGCCGCCTACATGATCATCGGGATCTGGCAGCTGCGGAACGACTGCACGGTGGCCTTCGCCCCCGCCTGCTATGACGTGCGCGACCCGCAGGATATCGCCGTGGTCGCCGCCACGGTGATGGGCGCGTGCGCCGGCTTCCTGTGGTGGAACGCGCCGCCCGCCAAGATCTTCATGGGCGACACCGGATCCCTGGCTCTCGGCGGCGCGCTCGCCGGGCTGGCCATCACCACCAGGACCGAGCTGCTGCTGCTCCTGCTCGGCGGCCTGTTCGTGATCATCACGCTCTCCGTGGTGATCCAGGTCGGCTCCTACAAGCTGACCGGTAAACGGGTGTTCCGCATGGCGCCCCTGCAGCATCACTTCGAGCTGGCAGGCTGGGCCGAAACCACCATCGTCGTGCGCTTCTGGATCATCGCCGGCATCTGCGTGGCCCTGGGCCTAGGCATCTTCTACGTCGGCTTAGCGGCCGGAATCCTGGATTAGCTTGCGCACCGCCACCCCAGGAACTCTTGCTAACAACACAATTCAGCGTGGTTTCAGTCTAATTTCGGGCAACCTGGAGATGGCCTCTCCCCCTGAGCGGAAGTTACCGGTAAGTTGCCTAGAGTCCGGAGATCGTTTAGCTGGCTCCTGGGAGCGTGGGTCCATGGTGCGGTCAGGGAAAAGGTTCACCAGACTCGGCGGCATCGTGCTCGCCGCGGGCCTGGCCATCGGCGGACTCTCGGCGGGATCGGTGGCCGCGTCGGCGTCTGCGTCCTGCGGCGGTTCCGGCACGGTGAGCACGCTGAACGGGACGCTGGCCGACGGCGCGACCTACCTGATCCAGTGCCCGGGGGGCGCCTGGAACGGGACCCTGTACCTGTACAGCCACGGCTATGTGGTTCCCGGTGCCGCCAACCCGCCGGAGGACGTCGGCGATCCGGTCACCGCGGCCTGGATGCTCGCCCACGGCTACGCGCTCGCGGGGTCCTCCTACGCCACCACCGGATGGGCCATCGCGCAGGCGCTGCCCGACCAGATCAACACGCTGAACACCTTCGACAGCACCTACGGCAAGCCGAAGACCACGGTGGCCTGGGGCCACTCGCTCGGCGGCATCATCACCGCCGGGCTGATCCAGGACTACCCGAGCCGGTTTGACGCCGCGCTGCCGATGTGCGGCGTGCTGTCGGGCGGCGTGGCGACCTGGAACACCGCACTCGACGGGGCGTTCGCGTTCCAGCAGCTGATCGACCCCTCAATCCAGCTCGTCAACATCACCAACCCCACCGCCAACCTGGACAGCGCCGAGGCCGCGGTGGCCGCGGCCCAGCAGACCGCGGCGGGCCGGGCCCGGCTGGCCCTCGTCGCGGCGCTCGCGGACACTCCGGGCTGGTTCACGCCGCTGTCCGCCGAACCCGGCTCGACCGACTACGCCGCCCAGGAAGCCAACCAGTACCTGTGGTTCACCGAGGTGACCTTCCCGTTCATCTTCGCCTTCCGCGCCGACCTGGAGGCCAAGGCGGGCGGCAACCCGTCCTGGAACACCGGCGTGAACTACTTCAGCGACCTGTCCAAGTCCACCGACACGAGCGAGGTGAAGGCGCTCTACCAGGCCGCCGGGCTGAACCTGGGCCAGGACGTGCAGACGCTAAACAGCTCCAAGCGGATCAGCGCCGACCCGAAGGCCGTTTCCTGGCTGGCCAAGAACATCTCCTTCGACGGTGACATCTCGGTGCCGGTGCTGACCATGCACACCACCGGCGACGGCCTGGTCGTGCCGGAGAACGAGCAGGCGTACAAGGCCGTGGTCGACCGGGCCGGGAACGGCGCCTTGCTCCGGCAGATCTTCGTGGACCGCGCCGGGCACTGCGCGTTCACCCCGGCCGAGACCATCACCGCCGTCCAGACGCTGGAGAACCGCCTGTCCACCGGGCGGTGGCATGTCCCCGCTCCGGCCGCCCTGAACGCCGAGGCCGCGGCGCTCGGCCCGCAGTACAACGTCTATGAGGCGGGCACGAGCCTGGTGGCGACCGCGCCGGCCTTCACCAGCTACACCCCGGCGCCTTACCTGCGGCCGTTCGACCTGCCCTCCCGACCCTGGCACATCACCCAGTAAAAGAGCTTTTTTACCGAACGGCCCGGCGTGCTTCCCCGAAGTCACGCCGGGCCGCTCGCCAGGTGGCCTCGGCCGCACCCATCGGGGTGCACGGCGGCGCCTGCACGAACGGCCAGATCTCCTCGGCGATGCAGCGCCAGTCCGCGGTCGCGGACAGCTCGCCCAGCAGGGCGAACAGGCCGAGGTTGATCCGCTGCAGGATCACGTAGGACCTGGGGATCGCCGCGTAAGCGGCGAGCGGGCTGCGGAAGTCGAAGAAGCGCCTGGTGACCGCCGAGGCGTACTCGCCGGTCATGGTGCGCGGTCCTCGTTCCCGCACCGTGTCGTAGAACAGCGCCATGTGCTCGACGATCATGTCCGTGGGCAGCGGCGTGTCCGCCCGCAGGAAGCCGGCCTCGACCATAGCCCGGCGGAAGCCCTCCGGGTCGTTCTCGACGCACAGGTGCTTGACCATCTCGACCAGCGGCCGCAGCTCGTCATCGGCGAAGTGCTTGACCAGCCCGAAGTCCAGGAAGGTGACCCGGCCACCGCCGCCGAACAGGTAGTTGCCCGGATGCGGGTCGCCGTTGAAGGCGTGCATCTCGTACAGGCTCCTGAACACGAAGCGGTAGATCGTTTCCGCGGCCAGGTCGCGCTCGGCCTGTGACCAGCTGGCCAGTTCGGCGAACCGCGCGCCGTCCGCGAGGTCGCTCGTCACCAGGCGGCGGGTGGAGAGCTCCTCGATGATTTCCGGGATGTGGATCGTGGGGTGACCGGCGTAGTAGCGGGCGAACAGCTGCTGGTTGCGGGCTTCGGCGCGATAGTCGAGTTCCTCGGTGATGCGTTCCCTCAGCTCCGCGAGCAGCGCGTCGACGTCCTGGCTCGGTGCGGTGATCTTGAGCATCCGCCGCAGCAGGGCGACGTTGCCCAGGTCGGCCTCGATGGTCTCGGCGATGCCCGGGTACTGGACCTTCACCGCGACCGCGCGGCCGTCGAGCGTGATCGCGCGGTGCACCTGCCCGATCGACGCGGCCGCGATCGGTTCGGGGTCCCAGGTCGCGAAGGCCTGCTCGGGTGGCCGGCCCAGCTCTTCTGTGACGACGCGGGCGGCCAGTTCTGGGCTCATCGGCGGCACGCTGTCCTGCAGCCGGCTCAGCGTCCGGCGGGTGGCCGGCGACAGCCCGTCGTCGACGTAGCTGGCCATCTGGCCCAGCTTCATCAGCACGCCCTTCATCGTCCCCAAGGTGGCGGCGACGTCCTCGGCCGTCTGCAGGGCAAGGTCATTGCGCAGCTGCTGCCGGTGCTCGCCCGCGGCGGCGAACAGCTGCGGCGCGTTGTTCGCGTAGCGCGCGCCGCCGCGCGCGACCAGCCGCAGCACCGTCAGACCCCGCTCGACCCGCAGGTGGCCCGCCCGGCGCCCGGTCTTCCCGCGCAGGAGCGTAACCGCCGCGATCGACACGCAGGCCGCCACCACGGCGATAGCCAGCTTCCTGGCCCGCGACTTCACCCGGCTTTACTCCTTCCCGCCGAACGCATCCGCAGGACGAGCCGCTGCCGTGCCTCCAGTACCCCTGGTTCAGCGAGAAACACCGCGTCGAGCACGCCGAGCGCCTGGCGGATCTCGGTCCGGCGCCCGGCCGTCACCGGAGCCGGCGCGGGGTAGCCGTACTCCTGCCTCGCCCAGTCCGGTAGCGCCGCGATCGCGGCATCCCTGATGTCCTGCCACAGTTCCGCGATGTCGGAGTCCAGGCCAGCCGGGTCGAGCAGGTAGCCCATCGACTCCGCGGCCGCGGGCGTGCAGCGCAACTCGGGGCGCACGTCGGTGAGGTACCGCTCGAGCCCGGCCACGCTCGCCGGGATGACCTCGTGCGGTACCCCGAGAAGCTCGGCCGCTATCCTCATTTCGCCGACGTAGGCGTCGGCGTCGGCGCCCGGCAGCGGCGTGCCGAATAGCGTGCTGGTGGCCAGCGCCGAGTCCACCAGGGCCGCGTGCACCCACAGCAACAGCGCGGGATCGGTGGCCGCGTACGGCTGGCCGGTCACCGTGTCCACGCCGCGGACGCGGGTGTGGATCGCCCGTACCCGCTGAGCAACCCGGGTGGCGCTGGCCCGGTCCCCGTAGGTCACGGTGGCCTCATAGGCGGAGGTAGCCGCGAGCCTGCCGACCGGGTCGAGCCGCCAGTCGCTGTGCTGGTCGACGCCCGCCATGGCGAGCGGGTGCAGCGCCTGCATGAGCAGGGAGCGCAGCCCCGCGACCGGCGCGGACAGGTCGCCGGCGACCCGCCAGGTCACGCTGGCGGGCCCGAAGAACCCGTCGTCCTGCGGGTGGTCGGGAACGGCGGAGACGAAGGCGGCGGCCGACCTCTCGACCAGCCCGATCGCGTCTTCCACTTGGCCCTTTGGCTCGGTCATGGACGGAGGCCGGCGAACAAGTCGTCTTCGGGCAGCGGAGCCCCGGTGGTGTCGCCGGCCCGGATGAAATGCTCGAATCCGAAGGTCGCCTCCACGATATCCGGCGGGATCTTGCTGAACCACGACTCCTGAATCTGGCTGCCGTGCGCGAACAGCGCGTCGCGCTTGCGGGCCAGGACCGGCCGGATGTCGACGGACGTCGTGACGCGCTGCTCGGACTCGGCCGCCTGCCGCCGCGCGTCGGCGTCCATGGCCTCGAAATCAGGCACCTCCTCGCCGAGTTCGCGCAGCGCCTCCCAGATCTTCAGCCAGTCGCTGCGGCGCATCGCGGTGAGGTAGAGCTTGGCCGCGATGCCGCTGCCCGCGAACGCCGCCTGCGCCGCTCGGCTCGCATGGACGTGGTCGGGGTGCTGGTAGGGACCCTTATCGTCATAGGTAATCAGCACCTGCGGCCGGTACTGTTCGATCAGGGCGGAGATCCTCGCGGCTACGTCCGCCTCGGGGACGTTGCAGAACGCGTCCGCCCTGTCCTTGTACTCCCAGTCGGGCATGCCGGAATCGTGGTAACCGAGCAGTTCGAGATCGCTGACGCCGAGGATCGCGGCGGATTCGCGCAGCTCAGCGAGGCGCTGGCGGGCTACAGCCTGCTCGTCGTGCCCATTGGCTCCGGGCTTGACCCCGCCGGGTCCGTCGCCGAACTCGCCGTTGGTACAGGTCACGACCACGGTTCGGATGCCCTGGGCGGAGTAGGTGGCCAGCACGCCGCCGGTGCTTGACGCTTCGTCGTCGGGATGGGCGTGGACGGCCATCATCGTGAGCTTTTCTGACATGCTTTCCAGACTGCCTGACAAGCTGGCGCTTGTTCCCACCGGGGTAGGCGGCAGCCGGTGACCGTATGGTTCGAACACGGTCTTATTGGGTCGTTAACGTACCTAATCTCGCGGCGCGGCGGGAAGCCGGCTTAAGCGGGCGGTCTCAGGCGCGCCCGCCAGGGCTTCCGGATGCATCCGGTTGTAGTGCTGGGTCAGCACGGTGCTCGCCTGACCAGGTCGGTAGGCGAGAGTGCGTCCGCATATCTCGCAACGGGTAACTGGCAGCCGGGTCACCGTCACCGGAAAGCGAGAAGAATCTGACCTGCTCATTGGAGCACATCATGCCAGATAGCCAGCGCCCTCCTCAGCCGGCCCAGCCAGATCTTTGGGCGACACGCCACGGATGTCCCGGTCTTGTCGCAGGCCAGCGAACAGACTTGGATTATGCATCACCATGACAACCCCCGGTGGGCATGGCAGCTCCCGAGAATCCGGGGAGCCCGCCGATGACGGCACCCGGCGTGAGCTTCGGCGAGCAGCCCTCGCCAGGCCCCGGGGACTTCAGGGTGTCCGGGGACCGTGACGGCCTGGCGGAGCTGGACAGCGGGGCGCTGGGCGAGCTGGCACCGGGCCTGCGCGGCCTGGACGGCATGCGGGACCGGATCGGCATGTGGCGCGGGCTGCTTGACCGGCCGCTCACGTCGTACTACCTCGTCCTGGGCATCACCGCGCTGCTCCTCGGGCTCGGCCTGGTCATGGTGGAGTCCACGACGTCGGTCGCCGACCTGACCGCCGGGCTGCCGCCCCTGACCGACTTCAAGAAGCAGCTGCTCGGGGCGGCCATCGGCCTGCCGCTGATGTGGGTGGCGGCCCGCTCGTCGCCGCGGCTGTTCCGTGCCTTCGCCTACCCGCTGGTCGCGGTCTCGGTGGTCGGACTCGGGCTCACGCTGATCCACGGTGTCGGCGTTTCTGTGAACGGCGCGGCCCGGTGGATTTCCATCGGCGGCCAGCAGGTCCAGCCGTCCGAGATCGCCAAGCTCGCCCTGGTGGTATGGGGCGCCGACCTGCTGGCGCGCAAGGAGAGGCTGGGCCAGCTCGCCGACTGGCGGCACATGCTGGTGCCGCTGATGCCGGGCGCGGGGCTGCTGTGCCTGCTCGTGATGACGGGCGACGACCTGGGCACCACGCTCATCCTGCTGATCATCTTCCTCGCCCTGCTCTGGGTCATCGGCACGCCCGGCCGTGTGTTCGGCGGCCTGCTGATCCTGATGGCCCTGGCCGTGACGCTCATGATCGTCTCGGAGAAGTACCGTTTCGAGCGGCTGACCGGCTTCTTCAGTACCCAGGGAGGCCCCACAGGTGCCAATATGCAGAGCATCCAGGGCAAGTACGCGATCGGCTCGGGCGGCATCTTCGGGGTGGGCCTGGGCGCCGGCGGCGGAAAATGGGGCTGGGTCCCCGAGTCGACCAGCGACTTCATCTTCGCCATCATCGGTGAGGAACTCGGCCTCGTCGGCACGCTGTGCGTGACCTTCTTGTACGGCGGGCTGGCCTTCGCCGGGCTCCGGATCGCCCGGCGCGTGCCCGACGTGTTCTCGCGGCTGGCGGCCACCGCCATCACCGCGTGGATCGTCGTTCAGGCCGCGGTGAACATCGGCGCCGTGATCGGCGTCCTGCCCATCACCGGGGTGCCGTTGCCCCTAGTCTCCGCCGGGCTTTCGTCTTTGCTGGTGACCTTGATCGCGCTCGGCATGCTCATGTCGTTTGCCAGGCTCGAGCCCGGTGCTCGGGAGGCTTTGGCCGCACGCGGCCCCGGCTGGCCCCTGCGCGTTCTAAGCTGGCTCGGTCTATCAAAGCGCCGACGATAAGCGTTGGGCCGTTCAGGGACGAGACATGAAGGTATTGCTTGCCGGCGGCGGGTCCGCCGGCCATATTGAACCAGCCCTGGCGCTGGCGGACGCGCTGCGACGTATTGACCCAGCCGCCGAGATCACCTGCCTGGGTACCGAGCGCGGTCTGGAGACCCGGCTGATCCCGCTGCGCGGGTATCCGCTTGAGCTCATCCCGGCGGTGCCGATGCCCAGGTCGGTGACGCCGAAGCTGCTCACGGTCCCCGGCCGGCTGGCAGGCGCGGTCAGCGCGGCCGCCGCCGTGCTCGACCGGACCGGGGCGCAGGCGCTCATCGGATTCGGCGGGTACGTCGCGACCCCTGCTTACCTGGCGGCCCGGCGCCGCCGGGTCCCGATCATCGTGCATGAGGCGAACCCCAAGCCGGGACTGGCCAACCGGCTCGGCGCCCGGTTCACCACGCACGTGTTCACCGGTCATCCGGACACCCAGCTCAGGAACGGCACCTACATCGGCATCCCGATCAGGCGCGAGATCGCCGAGCTTGACCGGCTGGGCCTCGGCGATAAGGCTCGCGCGCACTTCGGCCTCCGTCCCGACCTGCCCGTGCTGCTGGTGACGGGCGGGTCGCAAGGAGCGCGTTCCATCAACACCGCGGTGTTCGGCGCGGCCGGCTGGCTCCGTGACGCAGGCGTCCAGGTGCTGCACATCATCGGCCCGCGCAACGGCCACGACGCCCCGGTCCAGGCCACCGGGGTGCCCTACGTGGCGTCGCCCTTTATCGACCGGATGGATCTGGCCTACGCGGCGGCGGACTTCGCGCTCTGCCGGGCCGGCGCGATGACCTGTGCCGAGCTCACCGCCGTCGGCCTGCCGGCCGCCTATGTGCCGCTGCCCATCGGCAACGGCGAGCAGCGGCTGAACGCCCTGCCCGTCGTCCAGCACGGCGGCGGCATGCTGGTGGCCGACGGCGAGCTGACCCCCGAGTGGATCCGCGACACCCTGTTGCCCGTGCTGGTGAACATCGACCAGGTGGCGGACATGTCAGAAGCGGCCGCGTCGCTCGGGCGGGGCGACGCGGATCGCTGGCTGGCCGAGGCGGTCGTCAAGATCGTGGCGGGCACGGAGCGGAACCCGCATGCCGAGGAGTCCGATGCTCAGTAAACAGATAATGGCGGCCGAGCCCGTGCCGGCCGCCTGCCTGGGGCGGGTGCACTTCGCCGGCATCGGCGGAGCGGGCATGTCCGGCATCGCGCGGATCATGCTGGCCCGGGGCATCGCCGTGTCGGGCAGCGACTCGGCGCCTTCGGCGATGCTCGATGAGCTGGCCGCGCTCGGCGCCCGTGTGTACGTCGGGCACTCGTCAGGCCATCTTGGCCGCCTGGGCGCGGGCGACACGCTGGTGGTGTCGAGCGCCATCCGCCCGGACAATCCGGAACTGGCCGAGGCGGGCCGGCGCGGAATGCGGGTGCTGCACCGGGCCGCCGCGCTGGCCTCGGTCATGGCCGGACGGCGGGTCATCGCCATCGCGGGGACGCACGGGAAGACCACCACGACCTCCATGCTCACCACGGTGCTCCGTGAGTGCGGCGCCGACCCCGGTTACGTCATCGGCGGCATCCTCACCGAGACCGGGCTCGGCGCGGAGGACGGCACGGGCACGGACTTTGTGGCCGAGGCGGACGAGAGCGACGGATCGTTTCTCCTGCTGTCCCCCGACGTTGCCGTGATCACCAACGTCGAGGCCGATCACCTGGACAACTACGCCAGCCTGGCCGACATCGAAGCCGCGTTCACCACGTTCGGCGACCGCGTCCGCGGCACGGTGCTGACCTGCGCGGACGACCCAGGAGCGGAGGTCATAGCGGCCCGCCTCGAACGCACTGCCCCGACCCGCGTCCGACGGTACGGCGAATCAGGCCATGCCGACTACCGGCTCAGCGATGTCCGGCCCCACGGGATGGCGGTCAGCTTCGTGGTGCGCTCCGACCACGGTCCGTTCGGTGAAAGTCTTTCCCGTATGACGGTGGGAGTCCCAGGTCACCACAACGCTCTGAACGCGACGGCCGCGTTCGCCGCGGCCGTCGAGCTTGGCTTCGCGCCGCCCCGGGTGGCGGCGGCCATCGCGGGCTACCGCGGGGCACGGCGCCGCCTGGAGCTCAAGGGCGAGGCGGACGGAGTGCGGGTCCTTGACAGCTACGCCCATCATCCGACCGAGCTCGCCGCCGACCTGCGCGCGGCCCGGGACATCGCGGACGGCGGCCAGGTGATCGCCATCTTCCAGCCGCACCTGTACAGCCGGACGAGGATCTTCGCCGCCGAGTTCGGCCGCGCGCTCGGCCTGGCCGACCAGGCCGTGGTCCTCGACGTGTACGCCGCGCGGGAAGACCCGGAACCCGGCGTGACCGGCCGGCTCGTGGCGGACGCGGTCCCGGGCGGCCAGGCGAGGTTCTTGCCGGACCGGGCCCAGGTGGCCGCGCTGATCGCTCAGATCGCCGAGCCCGGAAGCGTGGTGCTGACGATGGGCGCAGGCGACGTGACCAAACTCGGGCCGCAGCTCGTCGAGGTCCTCAGCGGGCGACGCGAGTGACCGTAGCCGGCGGCGCGTCCGGGGACAGCGAAGTCTCCCGCGATGAGGTCGTCGGCGGGAGTCCGACTTCTCGTGTTAACGCGGCCTATAACGGCCGCGCCGTTCATTCCTGGCGCGTGGCGTTCTTCGCTCTCGCGCTGGCGGGCGTGTCCGGGTTCGCGGCCTGGGCGTTGCTCGGCTCACAGCTGCTCGCGGTCCGGTCAGTCGTCATCTCGGGTACGCACCTGGTGCCGGCGTCCGAAGTTCTCTCCATCGCCGGCGTCGAGCCGGGCACGCCGCTGATCCGCCTGAACACCGGGCAGGTCGCGGCGCGGGTGGACACCATCAGGCAGGTGCGCAGCGCGCAGGTCACCAGATCCTGGCCGGACCGGGTGGTCATCGTGGTGCGTGAGCGTACGCCCGCGGTCGCGGTCCCGGCCCCGGGCGGAGGCTTTGATCTCGTCGACTCCACCGGCGTGATCGTGCTCTGGGCCACCACCAGGCCCGCGGACCTCCCGCTTTATCCGGCGACCGCGCCCATTACCCTGCTGCGCGGCGACCCGGACCTCGCCGCGGCCGCGGCCGTGCTCGGCGAACTGCCCGCCCATCTCCGGAGCTCGGTGGAGTCGGTCACGGCCCCCGGCCCGGATCAGGTGACGCTGCAGCTGGCGGGCGGGATAACGGTCGTCTGGGGCGGCACCGGCCAGGCTTCGGCGAAATCGGAGGAGCTTGGTCTTCTTATGCGGACCGACTCGCACTATTACGACGTAAGCGCGCAGGGAACCGTGGCGACCAAGTGATGTGCGCTGATCTTAAGAAGAGTCCCCTGGCGGCCACACGACTCGCCGATCCGCGACACGCTGACAGGTTCCTGCGTGGTTAGTTGACCCGGGTGCCCTCCCACCCTACTGTCCGTATCAATCGTGCGGACGGCAAAAACTTTAAATCTTAACCTGAAGGTGAACCTGATGGCGACGGACCACGCCCGTGGCGATGAATTCCGCGGCAACCAGCAGGGCGAAGGTTTCCCGAGTTCAGGGCCATGATCGGCGGGAATTAGCCTTCGCCGGGATGGCAAAAGGAATAACGAGTGGAAAGGTACCCTCCTCGTGGCAGCACCGCAGAACTATCTG
>Ga0302181_10002959_pt1 | contig 11835 bp, 8 predicted proteins | sample I_Palsa_E3_3_FD_198786 | JGI IMG/M metagenome (GOLD analysis project Ga0302181, IMG submission 198786) | Peat permafrost microbial communities from Stordalen Mire near Abisko, Sweden - I_Palsa_E3_3 | ecosystem: Environmental > Terrestrial > Soil > Palsa > Peat permafrost | place: Sweden: Abisko... | reverse complement strand
CGGCGGCTCCGCGTATGCGTATTACCAGACGATGATGAAAGGCCTTTACGGCGGCGGGACGATGATGGGCGGCGGCTCCTACAGCTGGATGATGGGCGCCACCGGCTACCAGTGGATGATGGGCGGCACCGCCGCCCCGGCCTGGATGCGCGGCAGCGCGCTGCCCGGCTTCATGATGGGCAGCTCCAGCGACCCCGGGCAGGTCATGGGCTCGCTGTTCGCCAACGCCCCCGGCCCCCGGGTAAGCGCAGCGCAGGCCGCCCAGCTCGGCAGCCAGAGTCCGGCCGGCGCCACGCTCGACCGCGCCGCGAACCGGATCACCTTCACAGGCGCCAGCGTCCGGCTCACCGTCCTGGCCAGCCCGGCCGACGGTCCCGATGAGACCTTCCGCATCGCCGGCCTGACCGACCCGGCCATCACCGTCCCCGCCGGCGCCCAGGTCAGCATCGAGGTCATCAACGCCGACCCTGATACCGCCCACGGCCTGGTCATCACCGCCAGCGGCGCCACGTCCTCATCGATGCCGATGATGACCGCCCGCCCAGCGTTCCCCGGCTCCGCGGTGTGGTTCCTCGGCAACCCCACCCCGGCGGGCATGCACGCCGCCACGCTCAACTTCAACGCCACCACGCCAGGGTCCTACCGGTACCTGTGCCCTGTCCCCGGACACGCCCAGAAAGGAATGACCGGCGCGTTCACCGTCAGCGGCACCTAAACACGACCCCAGCGACGGTGCTGGCGTGCCGTGCCCCCTGCTCCGTCTGGCCCAGGCAGCCTGAGAGTCACGATGAACGAGGGCACCGCCCGATGTCCATCCGCGTTCACGGAACCGGCGGCGGCGCACCGGAAATGCGCCAGCCGAGCGGTGCTAGCTGCTGCGCCACCCGATCACCGCAGCCACGGCAGGGCTGGCTGGCCGCAGCCTGCGGTCAAGCTGCGCCTGGACGGGAAAGCCGTCACCCACAAGACCATGGATGAGCGCTGCCAGTTATCCAGCGAGCGGCATACCGGGCGACCGCACTCCCCGTTCCGCTCCTCGACCATCTGCGCGCGCCGCTCCGCGACCAGGCGGAGTACACGATCTCCCAAATTCCTCCCAATACGGCGAAAGCTCCCATCCGCAGCGTAGGATGAGAGCTGTCCGTGGAGCATCTGGCCTGGGCTTACATCTGTGGGCGATACTGGGATCGAACCAGTGACCTCCTCGGTGTGAACGAGGCGCTCTCCCGCTGAGCCAATCGCCCGTCGCCGGTCCCTGACTGCTTCCGGGGCCGACGGCCTCCGCGGCAGTCTCGTCGCAGCGCTTCCATAGGGTAGCGCATCTTCGCGGCACACGGCACGCTCGAGGCATCACAGCGGTGCCTGGGAGTCTGCAGGGACTCCTCGCCGCCTGCCGGAGGTCTCCTCCACGATGGTGACACTGCGTAATGACTAAATCCTTCAAACGTGCGCATCGCAGCCTATTTAATTACGCTCAGTATTAACATTGAAACAATTTGTAGATAAACTCGCGAGATGAAGGTCACAGGCTATGCAATAGGCATGTCGGAACACTAAACTGCATCCACGTGGCCGCATCGAACTGAACGGCATTTGTCCAGGTCAGGGCGGCGGTGAGAGCTCGTCTTCTGACCGGGAACGAAAGGCGTAAATCGGAATGGGCAGGACATGGGATAACCTCACCCTCCGTACGCGTCATAGTCCCGGGCCGGTCACGTCACATCCGCAGAGCCCGGTCGTCCGGGGAGTCGGCTAGGTAGGGGTGGGTAAGCGATGAGCAGAAGCGGCAGCACCACGATCTCGGCCGAGCTTGGTCTTAGGCTCGTTGTCCCCCAGCAAACGATTGTGCCGCTCGTGGCCAGTATGTACTACTGCGGCAGCGACCCCTACGCGGTACGCATGGCGTTCCACGTCGGCGCCGACGAGCCGGTCGAGTGGATCTTCGCGCGTGACCTGCTGGCCGCCGGGATCGAGTCACGGCAGGGCGAGGGAGACGTCCAGGTGTGGCCCTCGGCGCTGTCCTGTGCGGAGCGCGAAAACCTGGACATGTCCGGGGCTGCGGACATCAATGGCGACATCAATGGCAAGGTATTGAATATCGAACTATCGTCGCCATTCGGCCAGGCTCATTTTGAAGCCCCCGCGCAGGCAATGGCGGCATTTCTTAAGCGTACATATCACATTGTTCCCGCTGGCAAGGAAAGCGGCTTCATCGACATCGAGACGGAACTGAACGAACTTCTTCGCAGCGCCTGACGAAGCTCCTCGCAGCGACGCCCCGGTCCGCTCCCCGTGGGCCGGGGCATTAATACATGAGGCACGGGACCGTCACGAGCACTGAGCGTGGTCGACCGGTGGGCTGGAGCGAGGGGCGCGGTACCTGGCACCGGCTACCGGAAGGAAGCGCAGGCTTCCGCGGCCACACGGCAGATATCCGGCAGCAGTGCGTCCACGGTCGCGAGCTGAGGAGCCACTTCGCGGTCGATATCCATCCGCGGCACCGCCGAGCGCACCAGGGCGTGCACGGCCTGCAGCGGCACGCTGGGCATGGCCACGGACGCGCGCAGGTCGATCCCCTGCGTGGCGCAGCAGATCTCGACCGCCAGGCAGACGCGGACGTTGCCGACGACCTCGCGCAGCTTGCGCACCGCGTGCCAGCCCATCGACACGTGATCTTCCTGCTTGCCTGAGGTCGGGATGGTGTCCACGCTAGCGGGATGGGCCAGCACCTTGTTCTCGCTGACCAGCGAGGCCGCGGTGTACTGAGCCAGCATGAAGCCGGAGTTGGTCCCGGCCGCAGGGGCGAGGAACGGCGGCAAGCCACGGGAAAACGCGGGATCGAGCATCCGGTCGACCCGGCGCTCGCTGATCGACGCGAGCTCGGAGGTGGCCATCGCGAGCATGTCGGCGGCGAAAGCAAGCGGTTCGCCGTGGAAGTTCCCGGTGGTCATCACCTCGCCGTCAGGCACGATGACCGGGTTGTCCACCACCGCGCCCAGCTCGGTGGTGATCACCTGGCGGGCGAAGCCGAGCACATCCCGGACCGCCCCGTGTACCTGGGGCGCGCAGCGCAGGCAGTACGCGTCCTGCACGGCGTGCCTGCTATGCCGGTGGCTGGCCAGCAGCGGCGAACCGGCAAGCAGCGCGCGCAGGTTAGCCGCGCTGACGAGCTGACCGGGATGCGGCCTGATCACCTGGACCCGCTCATCGTAGGGCCGGTCGGTGCCGAGAAGCGCTTCGACCGACAGCGCGCAGGCCACGTCCGCCGCCTGCACCAGCATCTCCGCGTCGTGCACGGAGAACGCGAGCAGCGCCTGCATCGGCTCGGTGCCGTTGACCAGTGACAGCCCTTCCTTCGGGGCCAGCGTGAGCGGCTCGAGCCCGTGCTCGCGCAGAGCCTCTGCGGCCGGGCGCCCGGACGGCGGGTCCCCGGCGATGCGCAGCCGCCCTTCCCCGATCAACGGCAGGGCCAGGTGCGCGAGCTGCGCCAGGTCACCCGAAGCACCCACCGAGCCCTTGCCGGGGATCACCGGCAGCAGGCCCAGGGAGAGCAGCTCAAGAAGCCGGGCGGGCAGCTCCGCGCGCACCCCGGAGTACCCTGCGGCGAGCGTCCTGGCCCGCAGCAAGAGCAGCGCGCGCACCACCTCATCCTCAAGAGGTACGCCGACCGCGGCCGCGTGCGAGCGCAGGATCGCGCCCTGCAGCGTGGTCAGGTCGGCCTCCCCGACCGGCGTGTCGGCCAGCGCGCCGAACCCGGTGTTCACTCCGTACACCGGCGCACCGCCGCTGAGTGCCTTGACGACGACCGAGCGGCTCGTTTCCATCCGCCGGGGTACGTCCGGGCCCAGGCTGGCCCGCGCCTGCCCGTGCGCCACGGCCACGACGTCCTCGACCGTCAGCGCGCTTCCGTCTACCACGATCTCCCGCATGATCGACAGCCTCCCATGCCCGCGCGCCGACGATGGTCAGGACCCGGCTGAAGTGGGGGAAAGGCGGCCGGGGGGAGGTTCTGAGTTTGCACGAGCGGCAGGATCGGCTACAGTTCTCATCGCACCCTAGGTGCGTGCGGACGTGGCTCAGTTGGTAGAGCATCACCTTGCCAAGGTGAGGGTCGCGGGTTCGAATCCCGTCGTCCGCTCTCGAGGGTCCGTATGCCCTTGCGGCGGAGTGGCCGAGTGGCTTAGGCAAGGGCCTGCAAAGCCCTGTACACGGGTTCGATTCCCGTCTCCGCCTCGCTTTGCGCCGTCAGGGCTCCGCGGCCCGCTGGCCGCGCGACATCTGCGTAACGCCCCGTTGACCCTGCCAGGCAAGCGGCCTAGGCTCGGACAAGACGGTATGAGACAGGCCGGTCTATCTCTGCTCCATGTCGCTGGCGCGCGCCGTTCCCGGCGAATAGGCATCTCAGCTGGTGTGCGTTTTAGCTGCCGTGCGTGCAGCCGGGCGCGTCCCGTGCAGCGCAACGCCGCGCTCGCAAGACGACCCAAGGAGAACAAGCGCTATGACTGACTACGACCCCAGGACCGCGACCGGGATTCCGACGGAGCCGGTGGGTTCGCTGCCGCGGCCGAGCTGGCTGCAGCGGGCCTACGCCCAGTATGACGCGGGCGAGATCACCCATGATCAGCTGGCGGCCGAGCAGGACAAAGCGGTGAAGGACTCGATCGAGCACCTGGAGGAGACCGGGGCGCCGATCATCTCCGACGGGGAACAGCGGTGGTCAAGTTTCGCGACGTACGCGATCACCGACACGCTGGCCGGGACCGGCCTGGCCGATCACCTGGCCGGAACCGGAGGACAGTATTTCGCGATCTTCGCGGACGGGCATAACCGGCAACTGCCCCGGCTGACCGGCGGGCCATTCCGGTACAAGACCTACGCCGCGGACACCTTGGCCGAGTCGATCGGGCTGGCACACAAGCCGATGAAGCAGGCCGTGATCGCGCCGTCGATGCTGGCCCTGTTGTACCCGCTGGATGAGGAGCTCCCCGGCTACTCCCGGCAGGCGTTCGAGGAGGACCTGGTCGGGGAGTGCGAGAAGGATATCCGGCAGGCGTTCGCGGCCGGCGCGGCCCGGGTGTCCGTCGACTTCACCGAGGGACGGCTGGCCACCCGCGCCGACCCGCGGAACCCGTGGACGGGCCGGAACATGCTGCCGCACTTCATCGAGCTGAACAACCGGGTGCTTGGCCGGTTCAGCGCCGACGAGCGGGCCAGCATCGGGATCCATACCTGCCCGGGCGGGGACCGGGACTCGGTGCACAGCGCCGATGTCCCCTACAGCGACCTGCTCCCGTCGATATTCGGCATCAACGCCGGGTACTTCTTGATCCAGCTGGCCAGCGAGCGGGACAAGGACCGGGTCTACCAGCTCATCGGGGATCACCTGCGCACCGACGCCAACGGCGTGACGCAGATGGCCTACATCGGCGTGATCAACCCGCTGAACCCCCGGGTGGAAAGCCCCGAGGAAGTCCGCGACGCCCTGGTCCGGGCGGCGAACTTCATCCCCGCCGATCAGCTCGCCTCCACCGATGACTGCGGGTTCTCGCCGTTCAGCATCGACGAGAAACCCAACCACGGATCACCCGACTTCGCCCGCGACACCGCCTGGCAGAAGATCACCAACCGGGTCGAGGGCACCAAGCTAGCCGCCGAGAAGCTCGGCATCAGCTGACCTGCTCCAGGGGCGCCGCGCGCCGTTAGGCCGCGGCGCCCCTTCGGGCTGGTCTTAGCGGGCGCAGTACTCCCTGAGCACAAGCTCACCGATCTCCCGGGCGCGCGCAGCCGCTACCGTGTCCCCTTCGTGGGCCGCCATGATCGAGCCCTTCATCAGGATGTGCCATTTGCGCGCGAAGGAATCGGTGAGTTGCTGAACCACTCGGAAAAGTAGTTAGCGGACGCCTGGCTGGACGAGCCCGGTCTCATAGGCGAGCACCACCACCTGGACCCGGTCGCGCAGGCCAAGCTTGGCGAGGATCCGCCCGACATGGGACTTCACGGTCGCCTCAGAGACGTACAGGGCGGCCGCGATCTCAGCGTTGGATAGGCCCTGGGCGACCGCGATCAGCACCTCGCGCTCGCGCTCGGTCAGCGTGGCCAGCTGCGGGTAGCGCTGTGCCTTCTGGGAACCCGACAGGGGCAGCACGTGGGCATACTCCTCGAGCAGGCGGCGGGTCACCCGGGGCGAGATGACCGCGTCCCCGGCCGCGACCGTCCGAATGGCCGCGACGAGCTCACCGGGGCGCACATCCTTCAGCAGGAACCCGCTCGCGCCCGCCCGCAGCGCGCCGAAGGCGTACTCGTCGAGGTCGAAGGTCGTCAGGACCAGCACCCGCACCCGGGCGTCCACGGCGGTAATCCGCCGGGTAGCCTCGATGCCGTCGGTGCCGGGCATCCGGATATCCATCAGCACGATGTCCGGGGCGTGGCGGCGGGCCAGCTCGACCGCTTCCTCGCCGTTGCCCGCCTCCGCCGCCACCGTGATGTCGCCTTCGGCCTCCAGGATCATGCGGAAGCCGCGGCGCAGCAGCGGCTGGTCATCCGACAGCAGTACGGAAATGCTCATGCGGGCACCTGCTCGGGCCAGAAGGCGGTTTCGACCAGCCAGCCGCCGCCAGGGGCTGGTCCGGCACACAGCGCGCCGCCGTGCAAGGCCACCCGTTCCCGCATGCCATCCAGGCCATGTCCGGGCTGGGGCTGGCCTGCCACGGGGAGCTGGCCGGACCCGGGGCCGTCGTCGGCGACCCGCACCCGTACCTCGGGATGGTCGTAGCTGATCGTGACGTGCGCCTGCTTGGCCCCGGCGTGCCGGATCGCGTTGGTCAGCGCCTCCTGGACGATGCGGTACACGGTCAGCTCAGCGGCCCCGCCGAGCGGGAAAGGCGTGCCTTCGACGGCTAGTTCGACCGCCAGCCCGGTGGCACAGACCTGGTCGATGAGGGTACCGATATCGGTCACCCCTGGCTGCGGGGCCAGCCCGGACGGCCCGGATGCCCCGGACGGCGACGCGTCGGTCCGCAGCACACCGAGCATCGCCCGCATGTCCGCCAGGGCGCGGCGGCCGGCCTCGGAGACCTCGGTCATCGCCTCCGACCCCTGCCCGGGATCGGCCCGGCTCACGATGGCCGCGGCGTCCGCCAGGGTGATCACGACCGACAGGCTGTGGGACACGATGTCGTGGAGTTCCCGGGCGATCCGGGTCCGCTCGGCGGCGGCGGCGATCTCGGCCTGCTGGTCCCGCTCAACCTCGAGCCTGCGGGCGCGCTCGTCCATCCAGGCCAGGTACCTGCTCCCCGAGGCCGCCGTGAGGCCGGTAAACAGCGCGGCGACCACGGTGGCGGTGAGGAAGAGCAGCGATCGTTCCGGTGTCCCGGCAGGCTCCCATTTGACCGCGGCCATGACCGCTCCGGCTTCGAGCAGCCCGGCGGCGAGCAGGGCACGAAGCCGTGACTGGTGGGCTGCCACCGTGTACAGCGCGACTAGCAGGGCCGCGTCACCCATCAGCGGGAAGCCAAGCAACCACTGGCCGAGCGCGATGGCGCTGGTCAGCAGGAACACCGCAGAGGGCCAGATGCGGCGGACGGCGATCACGACGATCAGCGCGGTCTGGATGATGGCGGCACGGGGGCCGGCGAAATTCGACCCGGCCAGCCACACGCTGGACAAAGCCAGCAGCACCGCGGCCACCAGTGCATCGGTGGCCAGCGGATGGGTGCGTACGAGGCGGCGGCCGCTGGCGAACAAGCCGCCCGGGGTCTCCTCGGGTCGCGGCGCGGCCGGCCTGAGTCGCTCTGGCCGCGGTGGGGATACCGCGCCCCAGGCGCGTTTAGGCCAGAGGGGGAGCTCGGTCATGGTGCCCAAGGTGCGTCCTTCGTGGTGACTTAACCGCAGCGTACCGCGTTCAGGCATGGCCCCAAGGACCCGTATAGTGGCATTGCCGCAGGTAAGACCCACCTCACCGGGCCACCATCCAACCTGAGGATGAGACGGGGAGACCAGATTTCGTTCTCCCGGCTATCCCGCTGGCGGGCGGGCGGAGCGTACCGTGGCGTAACGCGTTCGCAGCGATGGAGGGATCGTGCCTGCTCCGGTAGAACTGCCGTCGTGGCTGGACCGCGTGCTGAGGCTCGTCCGGGTGGACTTCGACCCAAAGACCCCGGCGCATCGGCAGCCTTCGGCGCTGCGGGTGCTGGTCGCCCTGGTCATCTCGGTCGTCGGCTCGCTGGCGGTCGACGCGATCCTGGTGGTGGCGGGCGAGGCGGTCTTCCCTTCGACCAAGGGTTACGTGCACTTCCAGTTTCGCGACTACGCCAAGCTGACGATCATCGGCGTGGTGATCGCCTGCGTGGCGTGGCCGATCGTGACCCGCATAAGCTCCGCGCCGCGCTGGTTGTTCTTCCGGCTGGCGATTCTGGTCACGCTGGCGCTCTGGCTCCCGGACCTGTACATCCTGGAGCGGGGCCAGCCGGGCCGCGCGGTCGCGGTGCTCATGCTCATGCACCTGGCCATCGCCCTGGTTACCTACAATTGCCTGGTGCACATCTCACCCGTCAAGGCGGCCGAGCGCTCGCACCGTCGCGCGGGACAGCCTGCGCAGGACCCCGACCCCTACGCGGGACGCGGACGGTGAGCTCCGGCGCCGACTACCGGCGCCGCGGCGCCGCGGCGCCTGTCTTCCCCGGGCCGCTCGCGGCCAAGGTCCCTGAGATCACGTTCTTGTTCTGGGTGGTCAAGATCCTGACGACGGCCGGGGGCGAGGCCACGTCGGATTACCTGGCCCTGGGCAGCAAGGTGACCGGCGCTGCGATCGAGACACTCTTTCTGATCGTGGCCCTGGTGTGGCAGTTCCGGACCCGCCGCTACGTCGCGGCGGCCTACTGGTTGCTGGCCTACGCCATCGCGACCTTCGGCACCGGCGTCTCTGACACCATGCACCTCGTCATCGGCATCCCCTACGCAGGTACCACGGCTTTCTGGGCCGTGGTGCTGGCCCTGGTCTTCTGGCTGTGGTACCGCAGCGAGGGCACGCTGTCGATCCACAGCATCACCACGCGGCGGCGGGAGTGCTACTACTGGGCCACGGTGTTCGCCACCTTCGCGCTCGGCACCGCCTTGGGCGACTTCACCGCCACCGCCCTAGGGCTGGGGTACCTGGCGTCAGGGATCATGTTCGGCCTCATTATCCTGATTCCGGCCGTGGCCTGGTCGCGGTTCGGGCTCGGCCCGATCGCGGCCTTCTGGTTCGCCTACGTGGTGACCAGGCCCCTGGGCGCGTCGTTCGCCGATTACTTCGGCAAGCCGCACTCGATCAGCGGCGCCGGTTTCGGCGACGGCCGGACGGCCGTGGTCGCGGCGATCGTTACCGCCGTCCTCGTGGTCTATCTCGCGGTCACCCGCCACGACATCCAGCAGCCGACGGAACTGCAAACTGATCCGCAGGTGGGCCCCCGCGCCGCGGTTAACGACGATGCTGTGGGTAGATAAAGGACATGGTCAGGATTAAGCGCTGGGTTACTGGCAAGCGCAAGAACGTCGTCTGGTCCGAGCCGCAGCTGCCTCCCTATGTCAAGATCAACCCGGAAAGCCCGCCCGGTATGGGGCAAGAGCTCCAGCCAGGGGATCTGTCGATGGGAATGGCCGCGGAAGAGTTCCTCAAGATGGACGAGGGCGAGGAGGAGCCGGTCTGAGGCGGCGCCTGCTCAGCTCATCTGGCAGTTTCTTAGCCCGGTGGTTCAGTCGAGCTGCGCCCTGATGGCCTCGAGCGCGGCCCGATTATTCTCGACCGAGTTCGCGTAGGAGAACCGCAGGAAGCCCGCACCGTACGGGCCGGCCGGACGCGGTACCGGCCAAGGCGGCCACTCCGGCGTTCTTCAGCAACCCGGCCTGCAGTTCTGCCGGGTGACCGGTGCCTACGATGTTCGAGAACACGTAGCAGGCGCCCGGCGGCTCCAGGCAGCTGACGCCGGGTATGTCATACAAGCCCGCGACGATGATGCCCCGACGGCGCCAGTAGACCTCGTCGGACAGCACGATCAGATCATGACGCCGCGCGATCGTCTCGCAGTCCTCGCGGGTGAGCGCGCTGCCGCAGGGGTTATGCGGCGAGTTCAGGATGAGCAGCCGGGACCGATCGGTGATCAGGTGCTCATGGTGAAGAACAGGTGTGAGGAGGTGCGGGATGTCGTTGTGGCCCCCGGCCCGGTCTGGTCGCGATCTGGACGCCGGGCAGCTGTTTGCCGCGGCCGAGTCCGATTTCGCCCGCTACGAGGTGGTCAAGGATCTCGTCGACGAGTGCATCGACCTGGCGCTGAACTACCGCCAGAGCGGACATCCCGGCGGGTCGCGATCCAAGGTGCACATGATGCTGGCGCTTTTGCTGTCCGGCGCCATGCGCTGGGACGTGCTGCGGCCGTGGCGGCGGTTCGGCGACCGTTTCGTGCTGTCCGCCGGTCACACGGTGCCGCTGGTCTACGCCACCCTCGCGGTGCTCAACGAGGCGGTCCGGGCGCGGCACGAGCGCACGGGAGCGGCCGAGTTCGCCTTTCCCGATGACGGCCGCTGGGCGCTGACGTGGGAATGGCTGCTGCGGCTCCGCCGGCGCGGCGGCCTGCCCGGGCACGCGGAGATGGAAGGCAAGACGCTCTTCCTGAAGTTCAACACCGGTCCCTCCGGGCACGGGATGCCTCCGGCCGCCGGCGAGGCGCTCGCCCTGAAGCTGGCCGGGGCCGGCCAGGTGAAGGTGTTCGTCTTCGAGGGCGAAGGCGGCCTTACCCCGGGTTCGGCCCACGAGACGAAGAACACCGCGTGGGGCCTGGGCCTGGACAACCTGGTCTTCATGGTCGACTGGAACGACTTCGGCATCGACCCGAGGCCGGCCTCGAGCGTGGTCGCGGGTACGCCGACGGACTGGTTCGCGCCCTACGGCTGGCGGGTCACCGGCACCGAGCACGGCATGGAGTGGGGGCCGGTCACCCGGACGGTCCTGGAGGCGACCTGCGGTCCCAACCCAGGCCGGGTGCCGACGATGGCTTGGTTCGTGACGCAGAAGGGCCGGGGCTACGGCAAGGTCGACGCGGCCAGTCACGGCACGCCCTTCGGCATGAACGCCGAGCCCTTCTGGGCGGGGCGCAAACGGTTCATGGACCGCTATGGGGTGACCTACCAGGGGTTCGGCTCCGCGGCTCCTTCGGATCCTGCAGCGGCGCAGGCTCAGGCGGCGGCGAACCTGGGTATCGCGATGAGCGTGCTGCGCCGCGACGCTCACCTGGTGAGCTGGCTGTCCGACCGGCTGCTGGCGATCGCGGGCACGGTGCCTGACGAGATCGAGGGGTTCCGGCTCGGCCAGCCTGACCTCTTCTCCGACCGGCGCATCTTCGACGTCGCGAACTACCCGGACAGCATGTGGAAGAAGCCCGGCGACAAAGCGCCGAACCGGGCCGGCCTGGCCGCGTGGGGCGGCTACGTGAACTCGCTCGCGCTACGGAACTACGGCAGGCCGCTGTTCATCGCGGCCTCCGCCGACCTGGCCGAGTCCACCAACATCGCCGGGTTCGGCCAGGACTTCGACGGCTCGCCTGGCACGGGCTGGTACGAACGGACCTCGAACCCCACGGGGGCGCTGCTGCCCACGGAGATCACCGAGTTCACCAACGCCGGGCTGGTCGCCGGGCTGGCTACGGTCAACCTGGCGTCGAAACCGTTCGAGGCTTTCGACGGCTTCTGGGGCGCGTGCTCCACCTACGGCTCGTTCTCCTACCTGAAGTACGGGCCGATGCGGCTGTTCAGCCAGCTGGCCCAGGACACCGAGCTCAAGGTGGGCAAGCTGCTGTGGATCGC
>Ga0302181_10002957_pt1 | contig 11838 bp, 16 predicted proteins | sample I_Palsa_E3_3_FD_198786 | JGI IMG/M metagenome (GOLD analysis project Ga0302181, IMG submission 198786) | Peat permafrost microbial communities from Stordalen Mire near Abisko, Sweden - I_Palsa_E3_3 | ecosystem: Environmental > Terrestrial > Soil > Palsa > Peat permafrost | place: Sweden... | reverse complement strand
CACCGAGGTAGAACCGCTGCTGCGCGCGACCGCAACCATCGAAATCGACGCCGCCGCACCGCTATCACAGGTAGTCCGGCAACTCGAAAATCTCACCTAACCGCCAGGCCCACCCGTGAATGGACACTGATGGACGTCTCGCGCAAATAATATCTTACGCCATAGTAGCTCAGCTTTAGAATCACAGCCTCTCGGCGTCCGCAAATCGCACTTGCGCAGATTTCTGTGGCGTTGGCGAATGGCAGAAAGCGCCTTGTAGCTTCGACATGTTTCTCCACTACTAGCTCTTTGGCTTCATTGGCGAGTCGCTTGACGCGGTCACGCTTGTCAGAATAATAGTAGCGCAAGGCGAGTTTGATAAAACCGCCAACGGAATCAGGCTCTTCTGGCTCAATCTCTTCTGCCTCTGCGATATCTCGAGAAACTAGCCCTTGACATTTCCGGATAAATTCGGCGAGTGCTGTCCGCTCTGATGTAACGCTTTCTTCTATCCAGTGCCGGGCATCCGTGCGCCTGTCCAGGGTTAGATACGTACACGCAAGACCGAACTGTGCTACAGCCCGTTCTCCTGAAGACGCCGAAAGGCTATTGGCTTGATAAAGGCAGTCGACAGCACGCTCTAGAAATTGACTCCAACGTTGGTCGTCGGGTCCTACTCGCTTCGCCTCAGCCATGAGAGTCGCGGCAGTATGCAATGGTTGCTGGCGAAGAAGAAGTGTATCAGCTTTTATCGACTTCAATAGCTCAGCCTGAGCGTCGCCAACACCACTCAGAGCTATGGCCAGATCTACCAGAGAGGCGCCGGCCCTAACGGCAGTCATCGTAAAAGCAGCCTTCGCAGCGGCAGCGGTTACTGAGATCCAAGGGCCACACGCGCGACGAAGTTCGGAGGGCAATGAATTTAGCTCGCTCAGAGGCTTAGATGCATCTGCCAATTGGTAGAAGTAGGAGTTGAGTTCGGAGGAATCGATCGGCTGCTGCCCCATGGCTAGTCTCTCCCCTGACTTCGACACCCTCTTAGGGTTCCCGGTTTCGGTGTGTATCGATACTCTGATGCATGCGGAATTTCACATCTAACCCACAAGAGCATTATGCGATCACGTATCCGATTGGCCACTCTGTGTCGATTTCTTAACACAGTACACATTAGGCTCACCTCTATCGGCGACACCAATATCACCGCCCCATCCCATTTGGCTGACGGAATGATCCTAGCGCACCTGATAGCTGCGACGATAAGCCGACAGACTACCTCCAATCTTGCTCATGCACCGGAGAGACCTTAAGGTAGTTTAGAAATTTAAAGACTGTTACCGATCTGCACTGCACTGATCCAGGCAGTGGCGAAAGCTAGCAATTATGTCGCGTAGCTAGAGAGCGATGTCCCCCTGCTCCTGGTCGCATAGTCTGCCCATCGGCATCCATGAGGGCATCGTGGTGCGCCCGATACCCCGATCTGTGCAGGGAGACGCCACGTCGCCAGTCGTTAGGAAGAGCCCAGATTCCATCCACGCGTGATCCGTGGAACGTATGTTTATGCACTGGTGCGTTCCGGTCGATGTCCACATCTGCCGCCTTGCGGACCTAGACTGGCAGCTCGGCCGGATCGCTTCGTGACCTCCTTAAATCACCCAGTGTTGGGTGTGAGCCTCACCCCGTGGGGTGATCTCCATACCGGGGCCGTTCCCGGGAGCTTCGGGAGCGGGGCGGTACGTCTGGTGGTCGAGACCGCAGCGAGACGGGACTGGGGGCCGGCTATTGCTCGTCTGGGGGTGTTCGGCTGGTGGTGTCCAGTCTGCGTGGGCTATGCGTCGAACGAGAGCGAGCTGGCCCGCGGGCCCGCACGTTCGTGACATGCTCATCGAAGTTGAGCTTGTCGAACCGGCCCAGGGACGAATATTGGGCGTCGTCAGTGGCCTGGATGGGCCTCGGCTCTGCCGATAGCGGCCGCGTACCAAGCAAGCCCTGGATAGGAGCTCGCGAGGGCGGCTTCAGTTACGGCGGATCGTGGAAGCGCGGTCCGCGAAGTTCACCTCTTCCTCGTCCAGCATCACGCATTCCCTGCCATCGTGCCGCAGTACAACCGGGCGGCCAGCCTCCCTCGTACGTTCGCCATCCACCGCGATTTATGCGACCATCTACATGTGGCTGACCTTGATCGCGCAGATCCTACGGATGTCTCGGACATGGCCCGTGCGAGTCATATCTTTCTTTACGCTTTCCCTCTCTCAGCCGTTCTGACGATTGGGTGCGCGTTCCATGTCTTCCCCGAACCTCGGCCGTGGATGACCGTCCCATTTTGGGTCTGTCTCCTGAGCCTCGTCACGACCCTCATTATTGCCTGCCGTATTCTTACCCGTAGGGAAGGCCTTCGATCCGACCTCGGGACCTACGGCCAAGCCTTCTGGACGTTCGGCGCCTACCTCGCTGGTTTGGTCGTCGCCACGGCGGTACGGCTTGCCAGAGGGCCTCTTGACTTTACTGGCTTCTACCAGCAGGGAGTCCCTGTCGTCGCCGGGTTCGTAGTTGCAATTGTCTTTCAGCAAACTAGGGCAAGCGATATCGACAGGGCCGGTATTCGAGCGAGAGAGGTCACTGTCGTTTACGTCCTCACAGGGGCCGTGGGTCCGATGTTCGGGCTATTTCCTGGCCACGGATTTAGCTACTTGGTGTTCTATGCCGCCATCTGCGGAAGCCTCGGATCGTCCTGTTACGCCCTTGTCCGAGCGGCGCTACATCCCGCCGCCTGAGGGCAGGTCCACGATTTGGGATGACCAAGTCCGATGGGCCGACCGGGCGGGGCATCGTCCGCACATGCCGCGAGTCGAGCGGCCTTGCCTGCGGACGCGGTTCAGCGCGGCGCCGGCATCGGGCCGGGTCGTCAGGGCAGGTCCGGCGTACCGGGGGCTATCCGCGCGATGAACCGGCTGACCGCTCGGGGGTCCGGAGGACGTGGATCTCGGCGTCACCGGCGTGGGCGGCGATCGCCCGCAGGAGCAGCGGACGACTCCGCCGGCGATAGGTAAGCAGCCACCACCAGAAGTCAGCGCACTCCCGGGACCGCCGGACGGCCCGCCATGCGCAACGGGCCGGGCAGAAGTCCAGGAACACGATGGTGTCCGCGGCCTGCAACCGGACATCGGGAACGTCATAAGGCCCGAGGTCCCCGTCCATGATCCACGACTCCTGCGCGGTCAGTCCGCGCTGGACGGCTGCCCACTGGCCGCGGGGTGTCGCGGTCAGGCCCGGCCGCCAGAAGAGCTTGTCCAGCTCGATCACCGGGAGGCTCGTGATCTCACCCAGGCGGACCGCGAGGGCCGATTTGCCCGCCGCGCCAGGGCCCGTGATTATCACTCGTTTCACATTTGACTATGATGCCGATTCCGCGAGATCGCCTGGGCCAGGTAAGGGCCGTGTGTAAGGCGGGATCACTTCACCGGAGCGCCGCGGCGGTGGCATACAATGCGAGCCAAGGTCCAGACGGTCACGAGAGCCTATCTACCAAGTCTGCGAGCAGTAGTTGTCTGTCTGATCCCTGTCTGAGTCCGTCTCGCATTCCTCTCAGCTGGGCAACGCCCCTGCTGCTTACGCGATCCGAGCCACCGACATCCACGATTCGGCTCAATGCACGGAGCGCCCAGTTCTGGTTGTAGGGGATACCTTCGCGTTCCGTGAGGGTCTTAATGAGCTCCTCGGCGTGGCTGGCCTCAGGATCGGCTACTAGCGAGAGATACGCAACGAGTCGGTGGCCAGCTTTCGGATTGAGCAGGTCACCGTCGGCGTCATAGTTCTCCAGAGGCATCAGGCTAAGGATCTTCCGGGCGACCTGGCCCATCGACTGGGTGCGCCGATGCCCGGAGGGCATTGCGGTCCGGATTCCTTCATATTCGCCGGCAAGCTCATAGATTCTCGCGAGCTTCTCGTCGGACGGTACCGCCCTGCCCGCAGTTGCAACAGCCCGGACTGCATCAAGCGTCTCCTGCTGGTCCCGCACAACCACCCGTTGCCGCACAGCGAGCTTGATCGATGCTCCGCCCGGCAGGTCCACGCTGCTAACGATGCCGCGTAGCCATGGGAGGCAGGCAACAGCCAGCAATGCAACCGTTACGATGTCGATCTTCAGATTAGGCCAGACGAGGTGAGCCACAATCGCTGCGACCGCCACGGCAGTGACACAGACGGATGTATATAGCGTCCATCTGTCATTCTCGGCGGTGTCGTTCATGCCATGACTCCAGCTGATTTGAGTTTGCCGTACGACGGTCTGGACGAATCTAAAGCGAGAGTGACCGGACCGGACTCATTAATTCACAGAGGACGAGCTGAGCTTTCACCAGTGCTCAAGTGGGATTCTCTGACGGCTTCCTCATCCGCCGCGAGAAGGGCTGTCTGAGGAGTGGGTTACCTGGCCCGCGGTTCAGAGTGTGCCAGCCCACTTAACCATGCCGTTCATCTGCCCGATCCAGAACGCGTCCTTGGCCTGTTCTGACATGCGCTCGGATGGGATGAGGTTCAGCTTGACAGCTTTGCCATAGAATCCTCTGCCGACCCCGTTTCCGCCGAGGAACATGACTAGTGCGGAGACCATCAGGCCGCCTCCGGGCCGGTGTTTTGTTTCCGCGTAGCTCCGGTCCACGAGCCGTCCCAGCAACTCGCCTATCGCCGCACGGTCTTTCGTGTAATCGAAGTTCCACGGCGGCTGGCCTGTCCGGGTGGCTAGCTCATTGTTCATTTCGGTGTAATCCGTAGTCGGGCGGGATTCTCGCGCCCGACTTATAAGGAAGTCCCATCCTGCTTCTTCCAAAGCTCGCCATTCGAGTTCTGTTCGTCCATACATTTCGTCAGACACTTTAGCCCTCCATTTGCACCCAGCTGTCCGGCCCAGCTTCGGCGGGTGAATCTGCTCTAGGATAGTCCCACGGCGAGCATACTGGGCATGTGGCCCAGCCGACGTAAGGCCAGACCGGGTCAGCGCTGACACGATCGGTAGGCTAATCAGGGGCCAGCCCATTGGGCCCAATGAAAGCTGCGGCACGCCCCGCAGCGCTCTTAGGCGCAATCAGGCGGCTCGGTGCACGGTTATCAGGACTTCTTCATGCCCCTGTCAGCAGGGCAGTCCCATGTGCGGCCCGACTATAACCCGTCGGACCGTATATTTATGGTCGCCACGTTAAGCCGAACGTCCTCATCTGCCGCGGACCGGGTCGATCTGTGCCGACCGACGCTGAGCCTTACCGGTAAGCCGTTCGTTCGGGTGTATCACGCAGAACTCGGTATCTTGTGGACGGTCAGGACAGTCCAGGATCCTGCGCCAGTCTGCCCGATGTCGACCCGGGGCGCCCCTAACGTGAGAAGTCGCTCAATCTCCTGTTCTCGGTCATGCACGCGCTGCTGGTCAGGTCGAGGTGTGCGCTTTGCCGTCTTTGGAGCGGTGACGGGCATGAGCACAGCCGACGGGCGCGTTCCCGCCGTCCCGGTACTCGCATGTGCGGGTCCTGTCCTGCTCAACAGTCGCGGTACCCAGATGGACCGGCACGCGGCCACCCGGCGCCTGCGCCGACTGACAGAAAATGCCGTTATGCGCGCCCTGCGATCGTCGAGAGCGAGCACCGGAAACCGCGCCGAACAGCGGATCCGGAGCGTTGTCCGCGCAGAAGGATGTAACAGAGGTTGAAAGGCGACTGGCCCCGCTGCCGGCACCGCGACACGGGTGTCTGGGGAGGCACCGGAAATGTGACGCATGCGATTGTGGCGATGAGGAGGACTCGGTAGACTCGGCTCACGCTCATTTCCGCGCGGAGGCAGAATACAGGATGGAACTATTGGCGACCAACTGGGAGGCAATCGGATCCGTCGCGACAGGCATTGCCGCGTTGGCTGCATTCGCGGGTCTCCTACCTGCTTCTATTATCCATTATAGACAGTACCGACATGATCGAGCGACCATAATCCGACAACGGATACAATTTATTGCGGCGCAGCACGAACAGGTTTTGATATCAATTCAGGTGGCTTTCCCGACTATAATTGACAGGCAGATCAGGCAACTCCGCGACAGCCTAGGGGCTTCTGCGACGCCTGCAGACTTTCTGGATGCCGTTTTTAACAACAATGCTCTATTCCTCACGTCTGCAATGGACACCTGTTTGTCGTCTGTAGCTTACTCTCGAATGAACGACCTGTGGAACCAGATCAATCAAAAGGCATCTGAATTCGGAGGAGCTTTCCGTATATTTTTCTATGCGTGCCATCTGCTTACTATTGAGCCTTACCGGGTATGCTCAGCGACTTTCAGCGGGAACATCATCGCTAGCATGAAAGCGAACAAGGTACCTGAGACGCTTGAAGACTCGGACAATCTCGATGCGCTGACCAATAAGCTTCGCACCATGCAAGTTCAGGTTGCTACACAGATATTTATGGCGAGCTCGAGGAACAAGATTCAACAGGCCTCCCGATTCGTATCAGAACTCGCTGAGGCTACGCTCAATTTGCAGGATGTTCCGCTGCTGAAACTATCTCGGAAGAAGATAATCGACCCCTCCAGTGACCAGAAAATTCACAATGAGATCTATTTTCTCGATAAGATCGATGAATCCATCCACGACCTGATGCCTGAATTGCCCAACGCGGCGCTAGTGCAGCTACGGGAAACATTGAAGGAATGGCGGCGTGTGTCATCGGTAGAGTACGCTCACCATGCACTTGCGGAACAGCGAAAGCGAGTCGGCGCAGTCGGCGGCCAAGGTGCGGATCAGCCACATGGAGAAGATCTTGAGAGGGCTGGTGAAGGATCGGCTGAAAACGGTGCTGCCGTTAAATCCGCGGATTAAAGAGTTGCCCTGGGCATGTCCACCTTTGGTCCGAACAGAATACGATTATCAGGTGCACTAGTCATCCTCTAGATGGGATCTGCAAGAATTTCGTCGCTGGGAGCGGCCAGTGCGTGTTGGGCACCGGGTCCTAGCACCATTGATCTTTATACCGCAGGAGTGTTTTCTCAGCTAATTGGGGGAGTGATATCCCCGCTCGCTTGATTAAATCCTCCGGCAAAGCCCTGAGCTGTCGTCGTCTTGGCGAAGTGCGACACGCAATGCTTTCCAGATTTCCATTGGCCGGTCTAATACACGCGGACCACGTCGTACACCGGAATCAGGGAGGGCTACTTCCTGGCCAGCAGCTTGCCCGTGGTCATCCAGCCAACCCCGTCCTGGCTCTCCAGCAAACGCCAAACGCTATCCGCCGGCCCGCCATCTTTAATCAGTTCCTCTGCTTCATTGTCCCACAACAGCACCCAGGCCGGAATCTAATCGAGGAACGCCGTCGCTTCTTCGATAAGCACCCCTTCGAGGAGATCGAGCGTAACCAGTAGCGGAAGCTGAACGCTGAGCATCTCACCACGGGGTCCGGGAACGCGCGCTCATGCCGCAGACGGGACGACATGATCGAAACCAGGGTCCGCCCTATTGTTGGGGCATGCGCGGTGACGAGAAGCGAGTGGTAGACGCGTACGCAGGCTGACTGGAGGGCGATGGCTGGATGTCTGGCGCGAGGTGGACTTTCTTGACATCTACGCCGAGCGTGGGCAGGAGCGGTTGTATGCCGAGGCCAAGGGCCGGACGTCAGAAATCGGTTTGGACGTTGACATTCTTTACGGGCAGCTTCTCAGACGGATGAAGATCCCACGTCTGGTGCCAGGTACGCAGTCATGGTGCCCACATCCGCACTAAGCGCGGCACTTCGCGTGTCTGCCTGGGCTCGGATCGGCTCGCAGTTGACGTGTACGAGGTGGACGACAACGGCGCAGTCCATCCACGTAGTTGATCGTCTCAGCATCTCGAAGTCATCCTGTCATGCCGCGTGGAGTGCGTGCGGCACAAGCTCAGGGCATGATCGTCGTGTACCGTCCCGGCAGCCTGAGTGAGGTCCTGGCCGAGCACTACCGCCTGGCCCATCCCGAAGCGCTCGGCGTACTCTCCCAGTAGCCTCCGCAGGCTGCCCGCATTACCCCGGAGGTATCGTCGTCGGCGCCGATTGCCCCTGGAGACGTCGCACAAGCCGGGCGGGAGAGCGCCACCGGTGACGGAGTGTGGCCACCCTTCGTAAGGGCCTGGCACTAGACCGATCTGCGCGGCTTTAGGAGCTTTCGCATCCTGTGGTCGAGGCATCCAGAAAAGGCTGATCTGTGTCCTGGTTGATCGTCCCGCCGATGCGGCTGACCCGGCGGATGGCCGGTGGGAGGGTTCACCTCCGGGAAGCGGTGAACCTGGGCAGTCTGGACGGGGGGTTCCTGGGTAGTTGAGCAGTCTTCGCTGTGCTTGGCCGCTGGTGAGGTGAGTAATTGGCGGGAGGCTTTAGCGGGTGGTCTTGATGAACGCCAGGGCTGCTTCGGCGACGTCTTGCCAGCCGCTGTCGAAGACGAGGGAGTGGCCGCGGTCCGGGATCTCCTGGATCTGGGTGGCGGCGCGGTTGCGCTTCTGCTTTCGGTAGGTGGCGGCGGCGATGGCATGCGGGGCGATGTGGTCCTTCTCGCCCGTGATGAGGAGCGTGGGGCCGCGGTCCGGGTTCTTGGTGTCCACCTTGATCTCGGTGAACGGGTTGATGTTGGCGGTCGCGGCCTGGAAGAGCGGGATCCCTGAGCCCGGGACGGGGTAGGCCTCATACAGCCGCCGGGCCTCGTTCTCGCTGACGGCGTTGGCGAAGGAGTAGCGGAACTGCTCGTAGGTGAGCATGATCGCCCGCCGGTAGTTGGCCGGGTTGGCGATGACTGGCATGGCCGACCGGAGCGCGGACAGCGGCAGTGGCAGTACCCCGCGGAACGGGGCCGAGTCGATCGCGACGGACACGGTGCCCAGACCCTGGCCGGCGAGCTGCTGGGTGATCAGGCCGCCGAAGGAGTGTCCGATGATCGCTGGCTTTTGCCGCAGCGCCGCGATGGCCTCGGCCATGTGGCTGGTCACCTGCCCGACGCTCTTGCCCGCGAAGGCCCGCGGGTTGGCCCGGGCCTCACCGGTGGTTGCCGGGTCATCGGGCCAGCCAGGGGCGATGGTGGCGTAGCCGTTCTCCTCGAAGAGCGTGCGCCATGGCTGCCAGCTTGAGGCGAGTATCCACAGGCCGTGAACGAAGACGACCGGTGGCAGTCCGGTGGCGTTGGCCCGGCTGATGTCGCGCGTCTCGCTGGTGCTGAGGCTCATTGATGTACCGCCGTTCGGGACGGGAGCTGGGGAATCCGCCGGCGCGTAACCGCCGGGCAGACCGTCGGATTGCTGCTTATCCTTGCGGGCTGCCCGCTGGAAGTCGATGTCCGGGGAGGCACGGTAGCCGGGCGCAGATTGTTCCCGAGGACAACATCCTGCCCGGATGGGCCGCGACGAGCCCGCATGTTCCGAGCGCGCGGGAGCTACCATTGGCCGGTGGGACAATCACCGCAGGACGACACCGGGGCCCGGCTCGCTCTGCTTGGCGCGGAGCTCAGGGAGCGGGCCGGCGAGCTGGCTGACGGGATGGTCGCGCGGATCAGGGCGGCCGTGCCGGTCTACGGCACCGGGACGGTGATCAGCGACGGGGAACTGCGCCGGACCTGCCTGGACAACATCGGGTTCGTCTTCGGCCCGATCGGGCGTACCCCGGCGGTCGCGTCCCCGGAATCACGCGAGAACGGGAGACGGCGCGCGCAGGCCGGGGTGCCGCTGACCGCAGTGATGGCGGCCTACCGGGTCGCGGCCCGGTACCTGTGGGACTGCCTCGCCGACACCGCCGCACGCAGCGCGGTGCCTGCCGGCGTCACGCTCCGCGCCGCCTCCGAGATGTGGCTTGCCCTGGATACCTTCACCCAGGAAATGGCTGACGGCTACCGGGAGGAGATCACCTTCCAGGTCCTCAGCCAGGAGGAGGAACGCGCGGCCGTGGTCCAGGCGCTGCTGGAAGGCCGGCTGGATGAGGCCAATCTGTGGGAGGCGGCGGACATCCTGCGGATCCCGCTGCGGGGCAGTTACGTCGTTATCGCCGCGCAGGTACTAGGCCCCGGACGGCATGCCATCCCGCAGGCGGAGGCGGCGCTCAGGCGCATCGGGGTGATCTCGGCGTGGCGGCTCCTGCACGATGCCGAAGTCGGGATCGCGTCGCTGCCTGGCTTGCACGGTGACCTTACCCGCCTGGCGGATTCCCTGCACTCGCTCATCCCGGGCCTGGTCGGGGTCAGCCCGCGCTACGACGATCTCCGTCACACCGCCCGGAACCTCAGGCTGGCCAGAATCGCGCTGCGCAGCGCGTTCGCCGATCAGCGCGTCACGGTCTTCGACCGCGACCTGCTCGCCGTCGCGGCGGGCAGCGACCCGGAGGTGATGCGGCACGTCGCCGGCACCATCCTGGCCGCGCTAGGCCAGATCCCGGCCGGCCAGCGGCCGGTCCTGCTCGCCACCCTCGGCGCCTGGCTCGACAACGGCGGCTCCGCCAGCAAGGCAGCCAGCGTCCTGTTCTGTCATCCCAACACGGTCCGGCACCGGATGCGCCGGCTCGAACAGCTCACCGGACGGGCCCTGTCTGATCCCCGCGGAATAGCCGAACTGAGCCTCGCCTTCGAAATCGACCGCCGGAACCAGCCCTCCGCACCTGAGGCAGCCGCAAGCGGCTCACAGGCCAGCGCCAGCCACGCGACCGCCGGCTAGGCGCTCAGCGGCCTCTCGTGACGAACGAAACCAATCGCCGGAATGAATGATCTGCGCCGAGCCTCGCCGCGCTGTCGGCCAGCCAAAGCAGTTCATACTCGGCGATAACGTAGCTCCCACTTCGGCGCCGCTGTGACGGTGCGTCACGGTCGCTGGCCGTGGCCATCGTGCGAGGTCTGCCCAGGCGTGGCTGTCACGAGCAGGCTCCCGCCGTGCTGGGGCTGATGACCGCGACCCCGGGACGAACGCGAACCGCCGTTGCAGACGGCTGCAGCTTGACGCGGGCTGGTCCGGTGGGATCATCCGTTCATGACAGATGGTTTCGTGAGGGGCCCCGGCGGGGGCGAGCGGGTCTCGCCGGCCATGACGCTCAAAGTGGGCGACAAGAACTCGCAGGCATGGTCGATGTTTGAGGTGGCGGACATCGGGCCGGGTTTTGACGTCGGCGCTCACCTGCACCGCAACGCCGAGGAGCTGTTCTATGTCCTGGAGGGCCAGCTCGACCTGCTCGCCTTCGAACCGCGGGTCCGGACTTCCGGGCCACTGGCAGGGCTGGCAGTCGCGCACCGGGGCCACGGTGGCCCGCGGCGGGCCAGGCAGCATGATGTATGTCCCGCGCGGCTGCCCGCATGCATTCGCCAATCCGGGTCCCGGCCCGGCCCGGATGGTCTTCCTGGTGTCCCCCTCCGGCCACGAGCACTACCAGAGGGAGCTCGCCGAGCTGGTCGCCAGCGCGGCAGGCCCGCTTGACGCGGCGATCGCCGAGCTGCGCGCCCGCCATGACATCGAACAGCTCACCCCCCAGGTGATGCCTGGGCGCCCAACACGCCCGCATCTTGCCGCCGCCGCGATGTTCGCTGGCGGCGCGAAGCCCGGCAGGTCCAGCTGGCCGGGCGATCAACGCCGTTACGGAACGTGCTGGCGCGTACTCACAAATCAAGTGCGCGAACCGCCGATATGGTCGGCTTGGGTCCGATCACCCGGCTGGTAGGAGTCGCGCGAGAAGGAGCATTATGGCCGGGGAGATCGACTCGGTGGTCGGCGTGGTCCCGGCTCCGGGCTCCCGGCCGCTTACGGGCGCGGCCGCGTCCGGGCCGCAGATGTATCAGGTGCCGCGCGTCAGCGGCTCCAGTTGTTCGAAGGCCGACCCGGGACCGGGGAGATGAGCAGA
>Ga0302181_10002956_pt1 | contig 11839 bp, 8 predicted proteins | sample I_Palsa_E3_3_FD_198786 | JGI IMG/M metagenome (GOLD analysis project Ga0302181, IMG submission 198786) | Peat permafrost microbial communities from Stordalen Mire near Abisko, Sweden - I_Palsa_E3_3 | ecosystem: Environmental > Terrestrial > Soil > Palsa > Peat permafrost | place: Sweden: Abisko... | reverse complement strand
CAGGGGACGGTGGGAAGCATTTGGTTTTGCTGAGTTTAGCGGTATTCAGTTCGATGGGAGGAGGCTGCGTTTTAGCGGCATGCCGGGCGGCCTGAAGGTGCATTTGCATCGCCCGCTGCCGGATGGCGCGGACATCCGCTCATGCGTGTTCCGCCGTGACGGTCGCGGCTGGCATGTGTGTTTGCAGATTGCTGTGGCGGAGGCGCAGAAGCGCTCGGTTGCATCAGCGGTCGGCGTCGATCTCGGACTCAAAGTGTTCGCCTTTTGCAGCGATAACATGGTTATCCCCAATCCACGCATTGCACAGCGCGCCGAGAAAGAACTGCGTCGGCGCCAGCGCGCGCTCGCCCGCTGCAAGCGAGCTAGCCATCGCCGCCTTAAAGTGCGTGTGCAGGTGGCAAGTCTACACCGTAAGATCGCTGACACACGCAACACTTGGCTTCATCAGAAATCGGCCGAGCTCGTCAAGCGAGCCGATCTCATCGCGGTAGAGGATTTGAAAGTCTCGAATATGGTGCGTCATCCGACCCTGGCGCGCTCGATTTCGGATGCGTCATGGTCACGGTTCGTCTCGATGCTGGACTACAAAGCTGCAAAGGCTGGTGGCCATCTGATTCGAGTCGATCCGAGAAATACGAGTCAGAAATGCTCAGGCTGTGATGAACTGGTACCGAAGTTGCTGGCCGTACGGACCCATGCGTGTCCGACCTGCGGCCTGAAAATCGACCAGGATCACAATGCGAGCTTGAACATTCTTCGCGCCGGGATTGGCGCGGGGGCGCTTAACGTGATCGGCTGGCGATGAGCGTGCGCCCGGAAACATATGCCGGCTCCCGCGAGGGGAGTGAGGTATATAAGTCCCCTATCTTCGGTCACTTGGTATGTTCGTAACAGGCGCCCGCTCAGGATAAATGCCGTGCCCATGATTCGCTTCCTCGCGACCGCCGTGTTGCTGGCTCTCGCGGCTTGCAGCCAGATGAGTGATGCCAGAAAGCCGCCTCCGGACAAGGGCGCGCCACGCGCGCAGCTGTCCATAGGCTATAGCCTGCTCTACCAGGAGGCCGACGGGATTCCCAAACTGAAGTGGATCCTCATGTTCAAGGACAAACCGGAAGAAATGGGGCGGCTCACCAATGATCTGGTCAGCTATTACCAGCAGCTCGCCGAGACCATGCGCAAGCTGTCCAAGCAATATCCCGCCATGCGCATCGACGTGGCAGCAATGTCCGAGATCGAGGGCGATGAGCGCAAAGCCATTGGCGAAGATACGGCCAAGGACTTCGCCCCGCTCGTTGGCAAGACCGGCATAGAATTCGAGCGCGAGGCGCTACTGATGTTTTACAACGCGCTCAACGAGCAACGTCATCTCACCGGGGTGATGGTGGGGCTCGAAACCGACCCTGGTCTGAGGAAGTTCCTGGAGACGACCAAAGCCCAGTTGGATGAACACTACGCGAAAGTCGGGGCGCTATTGAACCGCCGCTATTTCACTCACTGAGCTGCGCCGTCTCGCGCCGCTCTCAGCCGGCGTCGCGCTCCGGCACCACCGACGTCTCATCGGCGATCATCGCTTCCAGGCGGTCCAGATCCGGCACCAGCGGCGTCTCGTTGAGCATGCGCACCTGGCACAGCACCGGCATGCGGTCCGGGAAGCTGCGCGAGTTGTCGGGCCGCACGACATCGTTGCTGACGCGTACCAGCTGCGGGAAACCCTGCGACACAATCGCGATGTAACCCGACTCGGCCCGGCCGCCCAGCGCGTGGAACACCACGATGCGCGACCGATTGTTGGTCAGCGGGATCACCATGCCGCATGTGCCTTCGAACGATACCAGCGGCAGCGTGCGCGCATTCCAGTTCACCAGCCCGAGGTACCAGGGCGGTGCATTGTCCGGAGGCGATGGCGTCTGATATCCGATCACTTCGGCCACGCAGGCGCGCGGTACCAGGAGTCTTGCGTCCGCGAGCGGGATCAGCAGGCTGTAGACCTCGGCGATGCGCTCGGTCATCGGCCGGCGCCTGAGGCACGGGAGCGCGCACGGCGCTGCGCCACCAAAGGCGTGATCGCATCGATCAGCTGGCTCTCCTGATAGGGCTTGCCGAGATAGTCGTTGACGCCGAGTTCGATCGCGCGTGCGCGATGCTTCTCGCCCACGCGCGAGGTGATCATGATGATCGGCACGTCGCGCAGCCGCGGATCGGCGCGCACGTGGGCGGCCACCTCGTAGCCGTCCATGCGCGGCATCTCGATGTCGAGCAGGATCACGTCCGGTACGTTCTCGGCCAGCAGCGCCACCGCGTCCATGCCGTCGCGCGCCGTCATCACCCGCATGCCGTTGCGCTCCAGCAGCCGCTGCGTCACGCGCCGCACGGTGATCGAGTCGTCCACCACCAGCGCGAAGGTGCGCCGGTCGGTGCGGTCACGCGTGACGGTGGGCGCGGCACGGCCGCGCCATTCGGCACGCACCAGCGCACCGATGTCGAGAATGATCACGATGCGGCCGTCACCGAGCACCGTGGCCCCGGAGATGCCGCGTATGCCGGAGATCTGCGGGCCGACCGGCTTGACCACGATCTCGCGGCTGCCGATGAGCTCGTCGGTCACCAGGCCGGTGGAATGCTCGCCGGCGCGCACCAGCACCACCGGAATGGTCACATCGCCCTCCGGCAGTGGGGAGACTTCGATACCCACGTACAGCGACAATGGCTGCAGGCGATATTTCTGGCCGCCGTGGTTGAAGCTGGCGCTGTCGGCGCGCAGGTGCGTCATCACCTCGTCGCGTGTCAGCCGTACCACACCTTCCACGGTCGGCAACGGCAACGCGTAGTACTCATCGCCGGTACGCACCACCAGCGCATGACTGATCGCGAGCGTGAACGGCAACCGGATCGTAAAGTGTGTGCCGCGGCCCGGCTGACTCTCCATGTGCAACGCGCCGCCGAGCTTCTTGACCTCGACCGCAACCACGTCCATGCCGACGCCGCGGCCGGCCTGCTGCGTCACCGAGTTCGCGGTCGAGAAACCCGGCTCGAGCACCAGCTGCATCGCGTCCTCGTCCGACAGCGTCTGATCGGGGCGGATCAGACCCAGCTCGATTCCCTTGGCCCGAATTGCCGGCAGGTTCATGCCGGCGCCATCGTCCCTGACCTCGACGATGACTTCCGAACCCTCGCGCTTCAGGCTCAGATAAATATGTCCGGTCTCGTCCTTGCCGGCGGCGAGCCGCTGCTCGGCTGGCTCGATGCCGTGTACCACGGCGTTGCGCAGCATGTGCTCGAACGGTGGCAGCATGCGCTCCAGCACCTGCCGATCGAGCTCGCCGGAGGCACCCTCGACGATCAGCTCGGCACGCTTGCCGGTATCGTTGGCGGCCTGGCGCACGATGCGCGCCAGGCGCTGCACGTGCCGCTGCACCGACACCATGCGGGTGCGCATCAGCCCGTTCTGCAGCTCGGTGACGGTGCGCGATTGCTGCTGCAGAAGATTCTGCGCTTCCGCGATCAGGCTCTCGAGCAGTCCCTGGATGCTGGCGACATCGTTGGCCGATTCCGCCAGCGCGCGTGAGAACTGCTGAATCGACGAATAGCGGTCCAGCTCCAGCGGATCGAACTCCTGGCGGTGCCCGGCCTCGTTCTCGTGCCGGTGCAGAATCTGCGCCTCAGTCTCCATTTCCAGCTTGCGCAGCTGCTCTTTGAGTCGGGTGACGGTGCGCGACAGTTCGCCCAGGTTGAATTCGATCGAGCCGAGCTGCTGCTCCAGCCGGGCGCGCGAAATACTCACCTCACCGGCATTGTTGAGCATCTGGTCGAGCAGTTCAGAGCTGACGCGCGCCATGTCGACGCGGTCGGCCGCGACCACCGGTTCGCGCCCGGGCGGCAGCGGTGCCGGGGGCGCGGGCGGCGCGGCGGCCGGCGGCTCGCTGATCGCAGCGCCGGACCCGAGGCTGTCCATAGTCAGCACTACCGTCGATTCCACCAGCTCCATCGGCGCCATGCGCTCCTGCGGCGGTTCCTGCGACGGCGGCGGCGCCGCGGGCGCGATGCCGAACTCATCGGAGCTGATCGGAAATTCGAGCTTGATCTCGGCGGTACTCGCGGTCTCGTGAAACTCGACCAGCGAGGTCGACGGCCACTCGTGACTGGGCCACTCGGGAGCGGGCCACTCGGGAGCCGGCCATTCGGGCAGCGGCTGCGACGATGTGGGTACCGCCGCATCCAGCGCAGCGGCAATGGCCTCGAGCGACGGCGTTGCCGATTCAGGCACCAGCTGCGACAGCTCCGCCACCGGCGCAGCCGCTTCAGGCGGCGCCATCGGCGCCAGCATTGCATCCAGTGCAACCGCGAACGACTCCGGCGGCATCGACACCGCCGACGCTGCAGGCGCCTCACCTGCGGCGACCGACTGGATGCGTGCGATCAGGCCCGGGACGCTGGCCGCCAGCCGACCTGACGCGGTGGCCTCGCGCATGCGCGCCAGTTCATCGAGCGCTTCCTGCGCCACCCCACGCGCCGCTTCATCGGCGCTGGCAAGACCGATCTCGATGCGACCGATCAGGCTTTCCAATTCATGTGCCAGCTCGCCCATGGCGTCGATGCCGGCCATGCGTGCGCCGCCCTTGAGCGTATGCAGCGGTCGGCGCAGCGCCGCGACGTGGTCAGCATCGTTGGGTGCCGCATTCCAGGCCGCCAGCGCAGTTTCCGCTGCCTCGAGCAGCTCGACCGCCTCTTCGCTGAAGATCGCCGCGATCTCCGGATCAAAGTCCCCATGTTCCGTGTCGCTCAACGGAGCGACCGGAGCCGGCGGCCTGGGCGGCGCCGGCCGTGATGCTGCCGGCGGCGGCGGCGGCGGCATCGACGGCAGCGGATCGGACAGCATCTCCGGTACCGACAGGCTGATGCTGCTGCGTCCGGCAAATTCGCTGGCCTCGGCGATGCGGCGGTCCAGGTCAAGTTCGGCGCGCGCGATGCGACCGCGCAGGGTGTCGTGCAGCACGAAGAAGCCGGTGCCTTCATCGAGATGGCCGGCGACTGCTTCCATCGCCACCATGCAGTCGCCGAGCAGCAGCAGATCGGAATCGTCCAGGCCGATGCCGCTATCGAAGGACTTGCGCAACCAGTGGTTCATCGGATCGGCCAGGCGGATGCCATGACGCGCCTCGGCCATGGTCGAGCTGCCAACCAGCGTGTGGCAGGCCCGATAGACCTCTTCCGGCAGCACGTGCGGCCCACCCATGCGCCGCTCGCGCGCCATCCACGCACGCACGATGCTGACGTGACTCGCAGTCTCACGGGCATAGATCTCGCGCAGCGCCGCATCGGGCTCGGCCGGCTCCGCTAGCCGCGCCGAGGCAGCCGGGGCGGCAGCGGCCGGGGCGGCAGCGGCGACCGGCGTCGCCGCCTGCGGCATCTCCAGGTAGTGAAATGCGCTCGGCGGGGTCGAATCGGTCGCGCGGGCCATGGCCGGCGTGCTCATGCTCGTGGCAGCGGTCGCAGCAACCGCGACGTCTTCACGGCCACTGGCCAGGGCGTGTGCCCGCGCGGCCAGCGCCATCAGATCGGTACCATCGGTGCGGCCGCCTTCGAGCTCTGTGACCAGCTGCGGTAGCGAAGCTATCGACTCACGCAGCGTCTGCAGCACCGCCGGCGAGCGTTGCAGCGTGCCCTCGAGGATGCGGTTGAGCAGATTTTCGATTGCCCAGGCGAAGTCGCTGATGGCGCGCGCATTGACCATGCGCCCGCTGCCTTTGAGCGTATGGAACGAGCGCCGTACGATCAGCAGCGCATCGCTCTCGAGCGGATTGTGGTCCCAGATCGGGAACTGCTGCTGGATCTTGGCCAACTCCTCCTTGGCTTCCTCGATGAACAGCTGGATCAGATCCGGGTCCGGTATGGTCGCGGTGTGGGGCGAGCTCGGGCTGGCTGCGGCGGCAAGTAACGGCGGCGAGGTCGTCGGCAGTTCCAGCCGGCGCACGTCGGTGGTATCGCCGCTCGGTGGCGGCGTGCGGTCAATCAGCAGTGTCTTGGCGTAGCTGCCGGTGGTGGCCGCCGACACCGTCGGTGGTGCCACGCGCTCCGGCGCGCGCTTGAGGGCATCGAGACAGGTGCGCGCGTTGTCGAGCATGTACCACGGATCGCTGCGACCCGCCTGCAGCGTCTCGATGTAGTACTCGAGGCTGACGATCGCGTCGGCCAGCCGATCCAGGAATTCGGGCGCCAGGCTGGTGCCCCCGGGCTGCATCACGCGCTTCAGGTGGGTCGTGATCTCCTCGATGATCTCCACCGCGCGCGTCTTGCCGAGCATCAACAGGCCGGCATTGATACCGCGCATCAGCTCGGGCCAGTTGTCGAAACCGGCGGCGTCGAGCGTGCCGCTGACGTTCTGCGCGACGTATTCCTTGATGCGTGCCAGGTTGACCACGCATTCGCGCAGCACCGCGCCCTGGACCTGCTGGAAGTCCTGGTCGGGCGCCTCGCCGTCAGCCGACGCGGTCTTGCTGCGCGGCAGGATCAGTCCGACCAGGTCATCGTCGAGGTGGTCCTCGACCTTGATCAGGCTCGCCGCCACCTGTACCAGTGCGGCCTCACCGCTGGCCTCGGTACCGCCGATGATGGCCTCGAGCTTCGCCGTGGCCTCCTGCACCCGCGCGCGCAACCCGCCCAGGCCCAGCACGCCGAGCGTATCGCCGATCTTCTTGAGCAGCGCGACCTGGGGCACCAGTTCCTCGGCCTGGCCACCGCCGCGCCGCACGTAGATGTCCATCACGTCCTTGACCTTCGACAGATCCTCGCGGATCGCCGCGGCCACGGTGTGCATCAGCTTGATCGAGGGGGCGGACAGGTTCTCGCGTTCCTGCTCGATGGATTCGTCGACCGGCAGCAGCTCGTTGAGCCGGAACGAGGCACGCACGGCCGCGACCCGCGGTCCGCCGCTGCCGGAGCGCGCGATGTAGTACAGCAGGTTGTTCAGCAGTTCAACCGGCGGGTGCTGTGCATAGCGCGCCTCGCCCTGATCGAACAACCGCCGCATTTCACGATCCGCCAGGCCCAGCAGGCGCTTTACCGAGATGCTGCTGTCGACACCGTTCTCGCGCAGCGATTCGATCAATGCCCCGACCACCCACCACAGCTGGAACACCGGTTGCGTCGCCGCTACCTGTTCCAGGCGCGTCGACACCGCGGCCATGATCTCGAGGTTCTGTTCGATGCGCTCGCCGCGAATCCAGCCGATCAGGCCGGTCTGAAATCGCGCCCGCAGGCGCCGCGCCCACTGCCCGACCGACAGCGGCGGCTCGCCCGGTGCCGGCGCCGCCGGCTGCGCCTGACGATCGGACTTGAGGTTGAGCAGCAGCAGGGTGCCTTCCGACAGCAGCGCACTGCCGCGCACCGCCCGCAGGTCATTCAACAGCGGCAACAGCACCAGCGCCAGATCGCGCCCGCCGGCCAGCACGCGCTCCAGGTAGCCGGGCAGCTGCACCATCGAGCGCATCAGCGCATCGAGTGCTTCGTCCTGATTCTTGCGCTCGGTGCCGAGGCTGATCAGGTAGCGCGCCACCTGCTCCATTTCCTCGGCCAGCAGCGCCGCGCCGTAGATCTCCAGTAGCCGCAGCACGCCCTGCACCTGGTGCAGCTCGTGGCGGCAGCGCTCCAGCGGCTCCATGTTGCCGGGCTGCTCGACGTGCGCCTCGAGCGCTGCGCGGCCGTCGCCCAGCGACACGCCGATTTCGCGCGCGACGGTGTGCAGCGTTTGCGTGGCCAGCTCAGTCATGCTGCTTATTCATTGGCAGGCGGGGCGACGTTCACGAGCCGCCGAGCACCTTGACCTTCGGGTTCGGATACGCGCCGGTGGCGCTGGGCGCCGCAGGCGTAGAAACGGGGGCGGCTGGCGCCTTGGTAGTCTGGGTCGCGGCCGCGTCGGGCAAGGTTCGATGCCGGCCGCTCATCTCGCTGCCGGCCGGCAGGCGAAAGCCGGTGATCGACTTACGCAGCGACGCCGACAGATCCGCCAGCTTGGCGATGGCATGTGAGGTGGCGCTGGTGGAATCGGCCGACTGGGCGCTGATCTCACGCAGCACCTGCATGTTGCGCGCGATGTTCTGCGCCGCCGTCGACTGGCTGCGGGCACTGGCGGAAATGTTCTGCACCAAACTTGCGATCTGATTCGACACCTGCTCGATCTCCTGCAGCGCGGCCCCGGCATTCTCCGCCAGCAGCGCGCCGCCGACCACATCGGTGGTGCTGCGCTCCATCGACACCACCGCCTCGTTGGTATCGGTCTGGATGGTACGCACCAGCACCTCGATCTGCTTGGTGGCATTGGCGGCCCGTTCAGCCAGGCGCTGCACCTCGTCCGCCACCACCGCAAAGCCGCGGCCGGCCTCGCCGGCCATCGACGCCTGGATCGAGGCATTGAGGGCGAGAATGTTGGTCTGCTCGGCGATATCGCTGATCAGTTCGACGATGTTGCCGATCTCCTGCGAACTCTCACCCAGCCGCTTGATGCGCTTGCTGGTCTCCTGGATGGTCTCGCGGATGGTGTTCATGCCATCGATCGTGCGCCGCACGGCATCGCCGCCCTTGTGCGCCACGTCCACCGAGTGGCGCGCCACGTCGGCGCCGCGCTCGGCATTGCCCGAGACCTCCTCGATCGAGGACGCCATGGCGCCGATCGATTCAGTCGCCGAGCCGATCTGCTTGGACTGTGCGTTGCTGGCGCGCGCCAGGTGCGAGGCCAGCGCCTGCGTCTGGCGTGCCGCCCCGTCGAGCTGTATGCCGGACTGGCTGATCGTGGTCACCAGCTTGCGCAGCGCCTCGACCGCGTAATTGACCGAATCGGCGATCGCCCCGGTGATGTCCTCGGTGACCGTCGCCTGCACCGTAAGATCGCCCTCCGCCAGGCTCGACATCTCGTCCAGCAGCCGCATGATGGCCTGTTGGTTGCGCTCGGACTCGAGCCGCTGCGTCTCGGCCAGGTGCTGCGCGTGTGCCGCGAGCTCGGCCGCACGCCGCAGGTGCGAGAACAGCAGCGCGATCGGCAGCAGCGCCGCAAGCCCGAGCAGCACCGGCAGTGCGAGCAGCGCCGGTGGCAGGTGCAGCAGCGGCACCACGAGGCTACCGACCGCCGCCAGCACTACCAGTACCGCGGCCACCACCACCAGCCGCTGCGGCCGGCGCAGCCGCATCGATGCGTCAGCGGCACTCATGAGCTGGCCTCGCTGAAGCCCGGGTCTTCCACCAGCGCGCGCAGGCCGAGCACCGGCCATTGCTCGCTAGCGCGGCGAAAAGAGCCGGCGATGTAGCGTTCGCAGCGCACGATGGTCGGCGGCACGTCGGCGGTGAATTCGGCATCGGCGAAGCGGCGGAAGCCCAGCACCTCGTCCACCACCAGCCCGGCCGGAATGTCGCGATGATTGACCACGATGACGCGCGACGCGCGCGCGTTGGGTGTCGGGCCGCTGCCCAGGTAGGCGCGCAGGTCGATGATCGGCAGCAGCTGACCGCGCACGTTGGCGAGACCAAGAATCCAGCTCTTGGCTCCTGGTACGCGCGTGAGCTGTGCCGGCACCCCCAGCACCTCACGCACTTCTTCGCGTGCCACCAGATAAAGCTCCCCGGCCATACGCAACGCCACGCCGACCCACTCGCCGACCTTCTCCGCATCGGCGGCGGCACTCGCGGTGACCGCACGACCACGGCGCTCGAGCTCGGCTAGGAGTTCGAACGGCCGATCGCGCAGGCTCTTGAGTGCTGCACCCTCGTGCATGTCAGGCGGCAAGTGTGGCCTGTGCCTTCTCGACCAGTTGGTCAGGCGACACCGGCTTGATCAAATAGTCGACCGCACCCTGGCGCAATCCCCAGACACGGTCGGCCTCATGTCCCTTGGAAGTCACCATGACGATCGGAATCTGCTTGGTGTTGGGATCATTCAGAAGGGTGCGTGTGGCCTGATAGCCGTTCATTCCCGGCATCACGATATCCATGAAGATCAGATCCGGATGCATCTGGCGCGCGAGCCGGATACCCTCCGCGCCGTCGCCGGCCCACGCGGTGCGATAACCGTGCCGCTCCAGCGCCTTCTGCATCACGTGCACTTCGGTCGGCGAGTCATCGACGATGAGGATCAGTGCCATGGCTTCATCTCCCGACGTGCGACTCGATCGCGCCGAGCAGTTCATCTTTGGTGAACGGCTTGGTCAGGTAGTGCTCCGACCCGACGATGCGTCCACGGGCGCGATCGAACAGACCGTCCTTGGACGACAGCATGATCACCGGGATGGAGCGGAAGACTTTGTTGTGCTTGATCAGCGCGCAGGTCTGATAACCGTCGAGCCGCGGCATCATGATATCGACGAACACGATGTCCGGTTGATGGTCGGCGATCTTGGCGAGCGCGTCGAATCCGTCCACCGCCGTAAACACCTCGCAGCCCTCCTTGGCCAGCAGCGTCTCGGCCGTGCGGCGGATGGTCTTGCTGTCGTCGATCACCAGGACCTTCAGACCCTTGAGCGTCGAGCCGCCGCTTGGCGCTACCGACCCAGCCCGCTCTTCTGTCGTCGATCCCATGCTCAAGAACCTCCGGGAAAGCCACGCACTCGAAGCCCAAAAACGCCTGCCGGCGCTAACCTGGGGTGCGCGCAATTAGCATCGTGTTTTAACATATCGGCACACCCCCGGCTATGCCGTCTCCGTCACGTTTTTGAGAGCCCGAAAGCGCCTCGCGGAACATAATCTTACGAGGCCGCGCCCCTGTACGCTGTAGCACGGGTTTTGGCTCCAAAGGAGCAATGATGGGCACCAATGTTCGCCTCGCCGTGGTCATGGACCCGATCGAGCACATCAAGTTCGCCAAGGACAGCACGCTGGCGATGCTACTGGCGGCGCAGGCGCGCGGCTGGACGCTCAGCTACCTCACCCCTGGCGATCTGCGACTGCGCGACGGCGTGGCGGAAGGGCGCGTACGGGCGCTCTCGGTCAAGGCCGATCCGCAGCACTGGCACACGCTCGGGCCGCCGCAGGTGCAGGCCCTGGGCGCCTTCGACGTCATCCTGATGCGCAAGGATCCGCCGTTCGATACCGAATTCATCTACCTCACCTACATCCTGGAGCGCGCCGAGGACGCGGGCGCACTTGTGGTGAATCGGCCACGCGGACTGCGCGACATGAACGAGAAGGTGTACACCGCCTGGTTCCCGCAGTGCTGCGCACCGACCCTGGTGACGCGCGACATGCAGGAGATGGCAGCCTTCGCGCACAGCCACGGCAAGATCGTCGTCAAGCCGCTGCACGGCATGGGCGGGCAATCGATCTTCGTGCTCGAACCGGGCGACAAGAATTCGCGCGTGGTATTCGAGACGCTGACGGCGGACGGCAGCCATTTCGCGATGGCGCAGAAGTACCTGGCCGACATCGTCGTGGGCGGCGACTCGCGCATACTGCTGATCGATGGCGAGCCGGTGCCGTATGCGCTGTCGCGCATCCCGGACGCCGGCGACAATCGCGGCAATCTCGCCGTCGGCGCCACCGGGGTCGGCCGGCCGCTCAACGAGCGCGACCGCTGGCTGTGCCGAGAGATCGGCCCGGCGCTGAGTGCTGCCGGGATGCTGTTCGCCGGACTGGACGTGATCGGCGGCTATGTCACCGAGATCAACGTCACCAGTCCCACCGGCATCCGCGAGCTGGACCGCCAGTTCGATCTCGACACTGGTCGGCTGCTGATGGAGGCCATCGAGCGCCGGATGTCGACCCGGTCGCGCTGAAGCGGCCTTATCGACCGCTATACTTGCCGGCGTGACGGCCGTATCGCAGCTCAAGCAAGCCATGCCGGCGCAGCCGCTTCGTGAAG
>Ga0302181_10002955_pt1 | contig 11840 bp, 6 predicted proteins | sample I_Palsa_E3_3_FD_198786 | JGI IMG/M metagenome (GOLD analysis project Ga0302181, IMG submission 198786) | Peat permafrost microbial communities from Stordalen Mire near Abisko, Sweden - I_Palsa_E3_3 | ecosystem: Environmental > Terrestrial > Soil > Palsa > Peat permafrost | place: Sweden: Abisko... | reverse complement strand
CGGGCTCAGGCCGAGGTCTCCACTGACGATCGTCGCGCCAGTATTCGTGACCGTCGACCCCGCCAGGACGCCAAAGGCCCCGGCCGTGCCGAGGTCGACCGGCGTCACAAGGGCGCCGGCATTGGATTGCATGGCGATGAACACGGCAACAGCAGTAAGTAAGGCGAGCGCCACCGTAAGTAAGGCGGCGCGGCCACGCACGGCGCGGTTGCTAATGTCCGTCATTTGCCGATCCTTTCGCTAAACCGCTCCTGTCAGAGCATCAGCGATGGTCGTGCGTCGCCGAACGCAGCTGCCAGGCGAGCAATTGCGTGACTGATGAGGAATGGCCGCTAGATCATCCGCAATTCTCAGCAGCAGACTCAGTAATTTTGCGAGCACGCTACACCTGATTACCGATCGCCGCGCGCAGAGCACACCGTTCAGCGCGAAGTTTCGCAGCCGAGTGACTAAGACGGTACAGTCAATAATCGCTGATGACGGAGAGAAGGCCCTTCATAGATTGAGTCCGTTAAGCTGGGCCACGCTCCGGAAAATGCGTTTTTGATCCGGGGTCCGCTTCAGCCGCTCAGCCTGCTCCCTGGCAAGCGCGACCGGAAAAATCGTCGTGCTGCCAGGCGGGATGCCGTTGCTTACCAATGGCTGCAGGCAATATTCTAATCGCCAGTCAACGACCGGATGCAATGCGCAGAATTTTTCGCATTATTTCCCCGGGAGGTCTGCCAATGCATTGTCGATCTCGCTATTCCCGGCAATGCCGCGCTTCAGCAAAAACAAAGGCTGCCCGACGGCTGATCGCGGCGGCAGCTACCTCGCTGGCCACCGTGCTAGCCACTGTGCTGACCGCCGCGCTGGTTGCTGGTTGCGGAGCCAGCACGCCGCGCACTGCAACGCCAGTCGTCGCGCCCCTGCCCGTACGCGTGTCGGCGGCGCAGCTGGCACGATTGCCGATGGCGACGACATTCGGCACGTCGGCGGCCGCACCGCAGGATCCAGATCCATTTGCGCCCGAGACGGGGACCGTGCTGCATCCCACCGCGACCCAGGTCGTGTACGCCCGGCCGGGCGGGCCACCGGTGGCGGCGCTCCCCGTCACCGAACTCGGAAGCCCCACCTGGGTCCCGGTCGTTCAGTCTCAGCTGGACTGGGGCCGGATTCTGCTGCCTACGCGACCGGACCGGTCGACTGGCTGGATCTACCTGAAGACTAAAAACCTCGTCACCGCCTACAGCGCCTACCGGATCGAGGTCAGCTTGCCCGGGTACCGGCTCACCGTGCTCGACGCGGGCCGCAGGCTGGGATCCTGGACCGTGGCCGTGGGTGCACCTGGCACGCCGACACCTGCAGGGCGGACGTTCTTGCTGGCCTCGATTGCACCGCTGCATCCGACCTATAGTCCGCTGATTCTCCCGCTGGGCACTCACTCAGACACCCTGAGCACGTTTGGCGGAGGGCCGGGCACGGTCGGCCTGCATGGCTGGCCGGATCCTGCCGTTTTCGGCCACGCGATCAGCCATGGGTGCGTGCGAGTTCCGGCCGCCGCTCTGCGAGTCCTGTCCCGTGTCCCGCTGGGAAGCTCGGTCGTGATCACGGGCTAGGGTGCCCACGATCCGCGCCTAACCCGGCCGGGCGGCAGGCCGCTGCTGCTGAGCCGTCTGGCCGGGCGGGCCCGATGGGGCTGAGCTGGGCTTCGCCGGCGGGGTCAGAACGGTCAGGATGCCGGTGATCAGCAGCACGGCCGCGAGCGAGCAGATCTCCAGCCGGGTCGCCAGGGCAGGCCCGGCGCCTGGCCGGGCAGCACGCCGCAGCCACGCCCGTCCCGCCATCGCGAGGCCAGCCGCGACGCACACGATCACCGCCTTGGCGATCAGGAACCGGCCGTAGGTGGTCGTCAGCAGCGAGCTGACCGGCACCAGCACGAGTGCTGAGATCAGGCCGGTGATCAGGACCAGCGCGAACAGCCACGCCGCCGCCGTGGCGTACAGCCGGATGATGCCCTGGGCCGCGGCCGGGTGCTCGCGCCACGCCAGTCCGGCACGCACCGCATAGGCCAGCATCCCGGCCCACAGCACGGCCGGGAAAAGATGGCAGTACGTGACGAACGCGCCCGCGACCGGGATGACTCCTTCCGGATGCGACCGGATGCCCTCGGCCAGCACGACCCCGCACAGCGCGGTCGCCGCCCAGCCGGCCTGCCGGAAGCGCAGCAGGATGGCGGCAAGCGCGAACAGCACCGCCTCGGCGGCAGCGATCTGCGCCGTTCCGCCTGACCGCAGGCCTGGCGGGGGTGGCTGTGCCAGGCGGGCCGCGATCACCGGGCCGGCCAGGGCGGTAATCAGGAGTGCACAGCTCGCCGCCAGTCCGGCGAGCGAGCCGCGCAGCGCCCATGGCGCGGGCAGCGGGGCGGGCCGCGGGCCCCTGTACTGGCGCGCAAGCCCGCGCCCGGCCAGGCCGCCCAGCGCGAGGGCGAGGCTCGCCAGCATCACGCCGCGCTCCAGGCCGGTCAGCCAGAGCGCCGGAGTGGCCAGACCGGGCGCGCGCAGCGCGAGACCGGTCAGCGGCAGGTCCGCCGCGAGGCTGCCCATAACCGCCTGGCCTGCACCGGACGAGAAGGGAGGAGTCTCACGGCTGCGACCTTAGCCTCGGCAGCGGCCGGCAGGTGCCTTTGCTGCTGATATGCCGGAATCTTTACCGGCCCGATAGGTCACGGCCGCTACTGCGCCGCTGACGGCAGGACCAGCGTGTGCGCAGCGCCCGCGTGCCGCGGGCGCGAGCCGGTGAAGATCCAGGTCAGCCGGCTGAAATAGTCCGTGTCCGACCGTCCGGCCCAGTGCTCCGGCCGCCACAGCACGATGAGGATCGGGTACTTGGTGTACTGGCTCGGCCCGCAACTGGAACTCGGCGTGCAGTTGTTGACCTCCAGGACACCGTGACCAAACGCCGCCTGCCCCCAGCTCGTCCAGCCCGCATGGCCGATGAGCTCGCTCGAGGTCATGCAATCTGGCAGCGCGACCGTGGCGGGGCGGACCTGGCCCTTGCCGGTGCACTGATTGACCAGCACGACTCCGCTCGCCGCGGGCACCTGCCCGGCAGCCGAGCCGGCTGACGCCGGCGTTGCCGCCACGACCATTCCTGCCACTGCTCCCGCTGCCGCCAGTCCCCCGGCCGTCAGCACAATTCGCACTCGCTTCAGCATGACCGTCAGTCCTCTCTAGGTGCGACGTCACCCAACGGTGACGTCGTCATCAGAAAGGACGCTGTTACGGCGGCGGCGGTTAGAACAAAATGGCAGCCCGCCGCCGCCAGCCCGCGAAGCTGGCCTAGCTGCTCTTGCCGAGCAGGGACCGCAGCACGTACTGCATGATCCCGCCGTGCCGGTAGTACTCGGCCTCTCCGGGGGTGTCGATCCGCACGACGGCCGTGAACTCCTTGTCGTCGGCCTTCACGGTGACCTCCCGCGGCGTGTCGCCGGAGTTCATCGCCTCGATGCCGGTGATGTCGAACACCTCATGCCCGGTCAGCCCGAGCGACTCTGCGCTCTCCCCCGCCCTGAACTGCAGCGGCAGCACGCCCATGCCGATCAGGTTGGACCGGTGGATCCGCTCGAACGACTCGACGAGGACAGCCCGGACCCCAAGCAGCGCGGTGCCCTTGGCCGCCCAGTCACGGGAGGAGCCAGAGCCGTATTCCGTGCCACCGAGTACGACCAGGGGCGTTCCCGCCTCGATGTACTGACGCGACGCGTCGTAGATGGACATCTGCTCGCCGGCAGGGAGCTTCAGCGTCACGCCGCCCTCAGTGCCGGGAGCCAGCTGGTTGCGCAGCCGGATGTTCGCGAACGTGCCGCGGATCATCACCTCATGGTTACCGCGCCGGGAGCCGTAGCTGTTGAAATCCGGCCGCTGCACGCCGTGCTCGGTCAGGTACTTCCCGGCCGGGCTGTCGGTCTTGATCGCGCCGGCCGGCGAGATGTGGTCGGTAGTGACGGAGTCCCCGAGTACCGCCAGCACCCGGGCGCCGTGAATGTCGGTCACCGGGCTCGGCTCGGTCTCCATCCCCTCGAAGTACGGCGGGTGCCTGACGTAGGTCGACTCCGGGTCCCAGGCGAACGTGTCGCCCGGCGGCACGTCCAGGTCCTGCCAGAGCTCGTCACCGCTGAACACGTCCGCGTAGTCACGGGTGAACATCTCCGCTGCGACGGCGCTCTCCACAATCGACTCGATCTCGGCCGGGGCCGGCCACAGGTCCTTCAGATACACGTCCTGCCCGGACGAGCCGGTGCCGATCGGCTCGTTGACCAGGTCGATGTCCATCGTGCCGGCCAGCGCGTACGCGACCACCAGCGGCGGCGAGGCCAGGTAGTTCATCTTCACGTCCGGGTTGATCCGGCCCTCGAAGTTGCGGTTGCCGGACAGCACGGAGACCACGGCCAGGTCGTTCTCGGCAACCGCGGCGCTGATCGCCTCCGGGAGCGGACCGGAGTTGCCGATGCAGGTCGTGCAGCCGTAGCCGACCAGGTTGAAGCCCAGCTTGTCCAGGTACGGAGTGAGGCCCGCGCGCTCGTAGTAGTCCATGACGACCTTGGAGCCGGGCGCGAGCGTCGTCTTCACCCACGGCTTGCGCTCCAGGCCCAGCTCGACCGCCTTCTTGGCGACGAGCGCGGCGCCAATCATCACCGACGGGTTGGACGTGTTGGTGCAGGAGGTGATCGCGGCGATCACGACCGAGCCGTGGTCGACCGAGGTCGTGGTGCCATCCTCGAGGGTGACCTCGGCGGGCTTGGATGCCCGGCGCCGGGCGGCCTTCCCCTCGTCCTGGCCGGTGCTGCCGCCGTTCTCGCTGTCGGCCACGAACGGGTCGGAGGCCGGGAACGTGTCAGCAATGTCGTCGTCGAGCTTGTCCAGCTCCACGTAGGTGCCGAGCGCACTGCGGAATGAGGTCTTGGCGTCGGACAGCGCGATCCGGTCCTGCGGGCGCTTCGGGCCCGCCAGCGACGGCACCACCGTGGACAGGTCGAGCTCAAGCTCCTCGGAGTAGCGCGCGTGCACGGCCGGGTCGTGCCACAGCCCCTGCTCCTTCGCGTAGGCCTCCACCAGCGCGACCTGCTCGGCGGGACGGCCGGTGAGCCTGAGATAGGTCAGCGTCTCCGCGTCGATCGGGAAGATCGCGCAGGTAGAGCCGAACTCCGGGCTCATGTTGCCGATAGTGGCCCGGTTCGCGACCGGCACGGCGGCGACCCCGTCGCCGTAGAACTCCACGAACTTGCCGACCACTCCGTGGTGGCGCAGCAGTTCGGTGATGGTGAGGACCAGGTCGGTAGCGGTGGCACCAGCCGGCAGCTCGCCAGTCAGCCGGAAGCCGACGACTCTCGGGATCAGCATCGACACCGGCTGCCCGAGCATTGCTGCCTCGGCTTCGATGCCGCCAACCCCCCAGCCCAGCACGCCGAGGCCGTTCTGCATCGTGGTGTGCGAGTCGGTCCCGACGCAGGTGTCCGGGTAGGCCGCCAGCACGCCGTCGGACTCCAGCGTCATGACGACCCTGGCCAGGTACTCGATGTTGACCTGGTGGACGATGCCGGTTCCGGGCGGCACGACCTTGAACTGGCGGAGCGCCTCCTGGCCCCAGCGCAGGAAGGCGAACCGCTCGCGGTTGCGCTGGAACTCAAGCGCGACGTTCCGGTCGAAGGCGTCCGGGCGGCCGAATACGTCGGCCACCACAGAATGGTCAATCACCAGTTCGGCCGGCACCAGCGGGTTGATCTTTCCGGCATCGCCGCCGAGCGCGCGCATCGCCTCGCGCATGGCGGCCAGGTCCACCACAGCGGGCACGCCGGTCAGGTCCTGCATCAGCACGCGCGCCGGGCTGAACGGGATCTCGGTGTCCGGCTCGGCCGTCGGATCCCAGCGCGCGAGCGCGGAGACGTGGTCGGGCGTGACGTTCAGCCCGTCCTCGGTCCGCAGCAGGTTCTCGAGCAGCACCTTGAGGCTGTAGGGCAGGTCACTGGCACCGTCGACGGCATCGAGCCGGTGTATCTGGTAGCTGGTCCCGCCGGCAGCGAGATCAGCGCGGCTGCCGAAGCTGTTCCCGGTCATGATCATGGCCTCCTGGATCGTGCTGGTCCCGCCGGACCTGCCCTGCGTTGTGCCCTGCATGCATCTTGCCGCTTGCCGCGCCGGCAGCGCGGGCTGGCCCCGGCACTCGCGCAGACTGCCGGGCTCCGGCGGCAAGTATCTCGATATCAAGCTATCTGTTCAGCAGCCTAATGACGAGATATCTCGACGTCAAGCTATCAATCCGGGCGCGGCCGGCGAGGACACTGGCCAGGACCTGCCAGGCGTAGTATTCTGATATCAGATTGATAGCGCCCAGTTTGATACGCACAGATTGATGGCGTAGAGCCGGAGTCCTCCGGCAGAACGCAGCGAGAGGCATACGCGATGAGTCAGCCCGACCGTTCTGCCGCCCCAGTCCGCGAGACCGCCGCGTCAGCAGCCGCGCCGGCGTTACCGCCGCCCGCCAGGCGCGACGACCGGATACCGCTGCTCGCGTGGGTGATCGGCGCCGCTTTCGTGGCGGTCGAGCTCGCCGTCAGCAGCCGCTACGGCTTCATGCAGGATGAGCTGTACTTCCTGGTCGCGGGCCACCATCTCGCCTTCGGATACGTGGACCAGCCCCCGCTGGCGCCACTGCTCACCCGCATCACTGACCTGATCGGGGTCAGCCCGACGGCCATCAGGATCGTCCCGGCGCTCGCTGGCGGGGCGGTCGTGGTCCTGGCGGCCAGGCTCGCGGCACTGTTCGGCGCCGGCCGGCTCGGCCGGGTGCTCGCGGCCCTTGCCACGGCGTGCGCCCCGGTCCTCATCGGCGCCGACCATGTCGCCAACACCACGCCCATTGACCTGCTGGCCTGGACCGTGGTCGTGGTGTGCGTCTGCACGGCGCTGCTGCGGGACCGGCCGCGATTTTGGCTCCTGGCGGGCGCCGCCGCCGGAATCGGCCTGCAGGACGACAACATAGTCGTGCTGCTGCTCGTCGTGCTGCTCGCTGGCATTGCCGCCTCGGCCCAGCGCGGGGTGCTGCGTACCCCGTGGCCGTGGCTGGGCTCCGGCATCGCCGCCGTGATCTGGGCGCCGGATCTCGCCTGGCAGGCGACGCACGGCTGGCCGCAGCTGGCGATGTCGGCCGCCCTGCACCAGGAGAACAGCTCGCCCGCCGCCTATGCCGCCGGCGTGCCGGCCCAGTTCGTCTATGCCGGGCTCCTGGTCGCGCCGCTGGTCATCGCCGGCTTTGTCCGGCTGTGGCGGACGCCGGAGCTCCGGTTCATCGCCATCGCGGCCGGCCTCGTCGTTCTGTACGTGCTGGCCTGGGTGCCCGGCAAGGCGTACTACGCCGATGGCATGCTCGCGCCGGTGCTCGCGGCCGGTGCCGCCGCCGCCGAGGCCTGGGTCAGCCGCGGCCGCCGGCCCGGGCTGCGGCGAGGTCTCCTGCTCGCCGCTCCCCTGACCGGGCTCGTCCTGATCGCGCTGGAGCTCCTGCCGCTGGTCCCGGTCACGGACGTGCACTCGCTGCCGGCCTCCGCGCAGCAGAGCGCTCAGGTGGGCAACACCATCGGCTGGCCCCAGCTCACCGCGGCGGTCGCCAGTCAGGACGCGGCCCTGGTGCACGCTGGCGAGGCGCCCACCTCGATCTTCACCGGGTACTACGCAGAAGCGGGTGCGCTCGGCGTCCTCGGCACCAGGGACCACCTGCCGCCCGTGCTCTCGGGCCAGAACGCCTACTGGATGTGGGGACCGGGCCAGGCCTCTGACCGCACGGTGCTGGTCGTGGACGCGCTCAGTACCCTGCGCCCGTACTTCGCCAGCTGCCGCCTGCTCACCACCTACCGCGCGCCTTACGGCGTGCAGAACCAGTGGACTCCGATCCAGATCGGCATCTGCACTCACCCGTCAGCAGCGTGGCCGGCACTCTGGCCGCACCTGAAGTACTACGGCTGACCAGCCGGCGAGTGCCGCCAGGCTTAGCTGAGAATGCGCAGCCGCTGCGGGTCGTAGAACGGCGCGATCTGCAGGCGCGCCGGCAGCTCGCGCCCGGTCCCGGTACGGACGGTGAACTCGCCGCCCGCGAGCCAGCCGGCCGTGACACCGTCGGGACACGCCACCTGCGCCAGGCCGACCGGGCCGCCGAGAGTGTAGCCGTAGGCGGCGGCACGGACGTAGCCCACCCGGACGCCGTCCCGCAGGACCGGCTCGCTGCCGAACAGGTCAGCGCCCGGGTCGGGGACCAGCACGCCGACGACTCGGTTGCGCGGCGCCCCGGCTGCACGCGCCTTCAGCAGCGCCTCCCGGCCGGTGAATCCGCCTGGCTTGTCCCACGCGACGGCGAATCCCAGCCCCGCCTCGATCGGGTTGTCGGTGCTGTCGATGTCGACGCCGAAGTCGCGGTAGCCCTTCTCCAGCCGCAGGCTGGTCATCGCGGCCAGCCCGACTGGCCGGATGCCGAGGTCAGCCCCGGCCTCCATCAGGTCGTCGTAGACCCCGGCCCCGTACTCGGCCGGGACGTGCAGCTCAAAGCCAAGCTCCCCGACGTAGGTGACGCGTACCGCGAGCGCGGGGGCGTAACCGACGTGCACCGCCCGGACCGCCAGGTACGGGAACGAGGTATCCCCCATCTCAGCGTCCGTCAGCCGGCCGATGAGCTCACGCGACCGCGGGCCCTGCACGGACAGCAGCGTCGTGCCTGACGTCACGTCCGTGACGGCGACGAACTCCCCTGGCCGGCTCTCGCGCCTGATCATCGGCTCGACCCGGCGGTGGATGACGTCGCTGGCAATGACAAGGAACTTCTCCGGCTCGAGCCAGGTCACGGTGACGTCGGCGACGATGCCCCCCGCGTCCGTGAGCCACTGCGTGTAGACGATGCGGCCGGGCTGCGCGGTGACGTCGTTCGCCGACAGCCGGCTGAGCACCGCGGCCGCGTCCGGGCCCTGCACGTAAAACTTGGCCATCAGCGTCATGTCCAGGACGCCGACGGCCTCCCGCACCGCGTGATGCTCGCGGGCCACGATGTCGTGCGCCGCCGGGCGGCCGAAGCCTGCCTCACCGGCCGGGTGCTCCCCTGGTCCCGCGAACCATTCCGGGTATTCCCAGCCCGCCGACTGGCCGAAGTGGGCGCCCTGTGCCGCCAGCCGGTCATGCAGGACAGAACGACGGATGTTCCGCGCAGTCGACGGCTTCCACGACGGCCACACCGCGTCGCCGAACAGCACCCCGAGCTGCTCCGGTGTCCGCTCCCTGCGGAACCGCCGGGAGGTCTCGTAGCTGGCCGTCCGGTCGATCGCGATGTGCGCGGTGTCGACCGGCGGCACGCCGTCGACGATCCACTGCGCGACCACGCTGCCGACGCCGCCGCCGGACAGGATGCCCAGCGAGTTGAGGCCGGCGGCGACGAAGTAGCCGTCCAGCTCAGGCGCGGGACCGATCAGCGGCCGCACGTCCGCGGTGAAGGACTCGGGCCCGCAGAAGAACGTGCGCACGCCTGTCTCCGTCAGGCACGGGATGCGGGCGAGCGCCGGGCCGAGGAACGGCTCCATCCGCTCCCAGTCCGGCGGCAGCTTGCCGAAGGAGAAGTCGCGCGGCACGCCGTCCAGCGACCACGGCGCCCCGATCGGCTCGAACAGGCCGACGAGCATCCCGTCGCCCTCAGGCCGGTAGTAGCCGTAGTTGTCCGGGTCCTCGATGACGGCAAGGTCGGAGTCCATCCCCGGCACCGTGTCGGTCAGCAGGTAGTAGTGCTCGGCGGCCTGCAGCGGCACGGACACGCCGGCCAGGGCGCCGAACTGGCGGGCCCACATGCCCGCCGCGTTGACGACGAACTCGGTCTCGATCGGGCCTGCCTCGGTCAGCACCGCGGTGACCCGCTTGCCCTTCGTCTGCACGCCGGTCGCGGCGATGCCCTCGACGATCCGGACGCCGAGCTGACGGGCACCCTTAGCCAGCGAGGTCGCCACGCCCACCGGGTCGGCCCGGCCCTCGTCAGCCACGTAGAACCCGGACAGTACGTCGTCGGTCCTGGCCAGCGGCCACATTGCCGCGATCTCGCTGGCCGAGATCTCGGTGTCATCGACGCCGAAGCCGTGCATCCAGTCAGCCTCGCGGCGCAGCGCCTCCTGGCGCTGCGGTGTCGTCGCCAGCGAGATGTGCCCCACGGGGCGGAACCCGGTGGAGTGCCCGGTCTCGGCCTCCAGCCGCGCGTACAGGTCACGTGAGTACCGGCTGAAGAACAGCGACGTCTCGTCGGCCATCCCGGCTGAGGTGATCAGCCCGGCTGCGTGCCACGTGGTCCCGGCTGTCAGCGCGTGCTGCTCAAGCAGGACGACGTCGGTCCAGCCGAGGTGAGCCAGGTGATACGCGATGCTGCAGCCGATCACGCCCCCGCCGACGATGACCACCTGGGCCCGGCCGGGTACCGCGGCGCTATCAGGCCTGTCTGATCGTTCAGTCATGACCTGATCCTGACACACAGTCAGCCCAAACGGCCCGTTCCCGCATCGTTAGGCTTGCCAGGCATCAGCAGCGGAGCCGGCCGGGGCCGGCCGGACAATTCGAAGGAGCACGATGGCACAGGCGGCAGCATGGCTCTCTATCGCGCCCGGGCACCCGTTCGGGCTGGCAGCGCTGCCCTACGGCTCCTATACCGCTGCCCACCACGCCGAGCAGTACCGGGTGGGTGTCGCGATCGGCGAGAGCGTGCTCGACCTGACGACCGCCACCGAGCGGCTGCTGCCTGGCCGGGCGCACCTGTTCCGGTCAGGAAGCCTGGATGAGTTTCTCGCCGCCGGGCACACGGCATGGGCTCAGGTCCGCGCTGACCTGACCGCCTGGCTGTCCGACGACCGCTACCGGGCGGCGCTGGAGGACCTGCTCATCCCGGCCGCAGCGGTGAGCCTGCGGCTGCCGTTCACGGTTGCCGACTATGCCGACTTCTACGCCTCGGAGCAGCACGCCACCAACATCGGCCAGATCTTCCGGCCGGGTTCGGCGCCGCTGCCGCCGAACTGGAAGCACCTGCCCATCGGGTACCACGGCCGGGCCGGCACTGTCGTCGTCTCCGGCACCGACATTCGGCGGCCTTGCGGGCAGTCCCGGCCGGCCGGGTCGGACGAGCCGGTGTTCGGCCCGTGCGCCAGGCTCGATTTCGAGGCAGAGCTTGGCTACGTGCTGGGAGCCCATTCGCATCTGGGCGAGCCGATCCCGGCTGCGCGGCTTACTGAGCACGTCTTCGGCGTGTGCGTGCTCAACGACTGGTCCGCCAGGGACATCCAGTCGTGGGAGTCCGTACCGCTCGGTCCGTTCCTCGCCAAGTCGTTCGCGACCACGGTCTCGCCCTGGGTGCTCCCGCTGGCCGCGCTTGAGGACGCGCGGGTCCGGCCGCCGTCCCGCGACGCCAGCCTGCAGGCGTACCTCACCGAGTCGGCGGACTGGGGCCTGAACATCGATTTCGAGGTGCGGCTGAACGGGCAGCTGATCGCGACACCGCCGTTCGCCACCATGTACTGGAGCCCGGCACAGCTACTCGCGCATCTCACGGTGAACGGAGCGTCCACCCGCAGCGGTGACATCTTCGCGTCCGGCACCGTTAGCGGGCCCGAGCCCGGTCAGCGCGGTTCACTCATCGAACTGGCCTGGAACGGAACGAGCCCGCTGCAGCTTCCCGACGGCTCATCGCGATCGTGGCTGCTGGACGGCGACGAGGTCACGATCTCAGCGACCGCACCCGGGCCTGACGGCACCAGGATCGGTCTCGGGTCTGCGACCGGCTGCATTCTGCCGGCGGTACCG
>Ga0302181_10002953_pt1 | contig 11843 bp, 14 predicted proteins | sample I_Palsa_E3_3_FD_198786 | JGI IMG/M metagenome (GOLD analysis project Ga0302181, IMG submission 198786) | Peat permafrost microbial communities from Stordalen Mire near Abisko, Sweden - I_Palsa_E3_3 | ecosystem: Environmental > Terrestrial > Soil > Palsa > Peat permafrost | place: Sweden... | reverse complement strand
CATGCGCGCCGGGGCCGCGCGCGCGCATCTGGCCAACATGGTCCAGGGCGTCACGCGTGGCTATGAGCGCAAGCTCGAGCTGGTCGGCGTGGGCTTTCGTGCGCAGGTGGCCGGCAAGAGCCTGAATCTTGCACTCGGCTTCTCGCATCCGGTGAGCTATGTCATTCCCGAGGGCATCACGATCGAGACCCCGAGCCAGACCGAGATACTGATCAAGGGTAATGACCGCCAGCGCGTGGGTCAGACCGCGGCCGAGATTCGCGGCATCCGCCCGCCCGAGCCCTACAAGGGCAAGGGCGTGCGTTACTCGGACGAGCAGATCATTCTCAAAGAAGGCAAGAAGAAGTGATGCCGCGAGCCGTGCCATGAAGATCACCAAGAAACTGCGGCGTCAGCGCCGCGCCATGAAGACGCGGGCACAGATCCGCGAGCTCAAGCTCGCGCGCCTGACGGTGCATCGCACGCCGCAGCACATGTACGCGCAGTTGTTTGACGGCGCCGGCGAGAAAGTGCTCGCGGCCGCCTCCACGGTGCAGAAGCAGGTGGCGCAAGGGCTCAAGGGCACAGGCAACATCGAAGCCGCGCGCGCCGTGGGCCGCGCCATCGCCGAGCGGGCCAAGAGCGCGGGCATCACGCGCGTCGCCTTCGATCGTGCCGGCTTTCAGTATCACGGTCGTGTCAAGGCACTGGCCGAAGCGGCCCGCGAAGCGGGACTTGAGTTCTAGAGGCACGCACATATGGCAAGAATGGAAAAGACCCAGAGCGCCGACGAGTTCATGGAAAAACTCGTGGCCGTGAACCGCACCGCCAAGGTGGTCAAGGGCGGCAGGCAGTTCGGCTTTACGGCGCTCACAGTGGTCGGCGACGGCGCCGGGCGCGTCGGCTTTGGCTTCGGCAAGGCGCGCGAAGTGCCGGTTGCGATCTCCAAGGCGATGGCCCAGGCGCGCAAGAACCTCGTGAACGTGAGCCTGCGCAACGACACGCTGCATTACGCGGTCAACGGTACGCATGGGGCCACGCGCGTGTTCATGCTGCCGGCCTCGGAGGGCACCGGGGTAATCGCCGGCGGCGGCATGCGCGCGGTGCTCGAGTGCGCGGGCGTGCGCAACGTGCTGGCCAAGAGCTACGGTTCGCGCAATCCGATCAACGTCGTGCGCGCTACGGTCAATGCCCTCGCGAGCGTGCGCTCGCCCGAGGAGATCGCGGCCAAGCGCGGCAAGAGCCTCGAAGACATACTCGGGGCCGGCTGATGAGCCCCGCGGCGAACAAAAGCGCGACCATCACGGTCACACTGCTGCGCAGCGTGCACGGGCAACTGCAGCACATCGCCGCCTCGGCGCGCGGCCTGGGGCTGCGGCACAGGCATCAGAGCGTGCAGGTGGCCGATACGCCGGCGAATCGCGGGATGATCCGCACCGCGGCACACCTGCTTAAAGTGGAGTCGAACTAGAGATGGCCGAAATGCGCTTGAACAGTATCAAGCCCGGGCCCGGCTCGCGCCGACCCAGGCTGCGCGTGGGTCGCGGCGCGTCGGCGGGCCAGGGCAAGACCTGCGGGCGCGGTGTCAAGGGTCAACGTGCGCGCAAGGGCGGCTATCACAAGGTTGGGTTCGAGGGCGGGCAGATGCCATTGCAGCGGCGTCTGCCGAAGTTTGGGTTCCGCTCGGCGATGAAGGCGCAGCGCGCTGAAGTTCGTTTGCACGAGCTCGCTCTGGTGGAGGCGCCGGTGATCGATCTGGCCGCACTCAAGGGCGCCGGCATCGTGCCGGCCCTGGCCGAGCAGGCCAAGGTCATCGCATCGGGCGAGCTCAAGAAGGCCGTGACGCTCAAGGGCGTCAAGGTCACCAAGGGCGCGCGCGCCGCCATCACCGCCGCCGGTGGCAGGATCGAGGAGTGAAGTGGCCAATTACGCGCTGAGCAATCCAGCCGCAACGCTGGCGCAGGCCGGGCGCCTGGGCGAGATTCGCGGCCGCCTGGTATTCCTGATTCTGGCGCTGGTGGTCTATCGCGCCGGTACCTTCATCCCGGTGCCCGGCATCAATCCGGATGCGGTGGCGCGCTACTTCAACGATCAGTCCAACACGATCCTCGGCGTGGTCAACATGTTTTCGCCATGGGCGTGATGCCATATATCTCAGCCTCGATCATTATCCAGATGCTCTCGATGGTCGTGCCATCGCTGATGGAAGCACGCAAGGAGGGCGAGGCGGGCCGGCGTCGCACGACGCAGCTCACGCGCTACGCAACCGTGGGGCTGGCGCTGTTTCAGTCCTTCGGCGCCGCCGTCGCGCTGAGCAATGGTGGCATGACCAACGCCAAGGGGTTCTTTGACTGGCTGCTGCCGGCAACCATAACGATGACCACAGGCACGATGTTCCTGATGTGGCTCGGCGAGCAGATCACCGAGCGCGGCATCGGCAACGGCATCTCGATGATCATCCTCTCGGGCATCGTCGCGGGTCTGCCCGGAGCCGTGGGCCGCACCTTCGAATCGGTCAGCTCGGGTGAGATGAATCCGCTGTTTGCGATTCTGCTGATCGGCATTGTCATTGGCGTCACGGGATTCTGCGTGTTCATGGAGCGGGCCCAGCGGCGCATTACGGTCAACTACGCCAAGCGCCAGGTCGGACGGCGCCTGTATGCGGGCCAGAGCAGCCACCTGCCATTCAAGCTCAACATGTCCGGCGTGATTCCGCCGATCTTCGCCTCGAGCCTGCTGCTGTTCCCGGCCACGATCGCAAGCTTCTTTGGCTCCAATCCGGATTCCAGGCTCAGCGAGGTGCTGCAGAACGTGGCGACTTCGCTCGGCTACGGTCAGCCCCTGCACCTGGTCCTGTATGCCACGCTGATCGTCTTCTTCTGCTTTTTCTATACTGCGCTGGTGTTCAATTCGCGCGAAACCGCGGATAATCTGAAGAAATCCGGGGCCTTCATTCCCGGCATCCGTCCGGGCCAGCAGACCGCTGAGTACATCGACAAAGTGCTCACCCGCCTGACGCTCTGGGGCGCGATCTACATCATGGCGGTGTGCCTCGTGCCGGAGATCCTGGTCTCCTCGCAAGGCGTGCCGTTTCAGTTCGGCGGCACTTCACTGCTGATCGTCGTGGTCGTGGTGATGGATTTCATGGCGCAGCTGCAGGCGCACATGATGTCGCACCATTATCCGGGTCTGATGAAGAAGGCGAATCTGCTCGGCGGCCGCGGCGGCTCGGCGCAGGGCTAGAGGGGCGCGCAGCAGCTCGAGCGCAGGTGTGAAATGAAAGTACGTCCATCAGTCAAGAAAATCTGCAAGCACTGCAAGATCGTGCGCCGCCGAGGTGTGGTGTACGTGATCTGCACTGACGCGCGCCACAAGCAGCGCCAAGGTTGAGGTAGCGACACATGGCACGCATAGCCGGCATCAACATACCGATGAACAAGCACGTGAGCATCGGTCTGACCCACATCTTCGGCATTGGCCGCTCGCGCGCACTGCAGGTTCTGGAGGGCGCCGGCATCGAGCCGACCACGCGCGTCAAGGATCTGACGGATGCGGAAGTCGCAGCGATTCGCTCGCAGCTCGCGAAATGGCCGGTGGAGGGAGATCTGCGGCGCGAGGTGTCGATGAACATCAAGCGCCTGATGGACCTGGGCACGTGGCGCGGCATGCGCCACCGCAAGGGATTGCCGGTGCGCGGCCAGCGTACGCGCACCAACGCGCGCACGCGCAAGGGTCCGCGCAAACAGGCGGTGAAGCTCAACGCGCCGCCGGGCAAGGCCTAAAGGCGTGATCTTGAAATCTAAGACAGGCTACCCAATTTATGGCTGACCAGAAGACAGCACAGCAACCGGCCGCCGCCAGCGCGGCCAAGAAGCCGAAGAAGGCACACAAGAACGTGCTCGATGCGATCGCGCATGTGCACGCCTCGTTCAACAATACGATCATCACGATCACGGATCGGCAGGGCAACACATTGTCCTGGGCTACTTCGGGCGGTTGCGGATTTCGCGGCTCGCGCAAGAGCACGCCCTTCGCCGCGCAGGTGGCTGCGGAGAAGGCTGGCACTGCGGCGCAGGAGCACGGTGTCAAGAATGTCGAGGTCCGTGTCGGCGGACCCGGGCCCGGGCGCGAATCGGCGGTGCGTGCCCTCAACGCCTGCGGGCTCAAGATCACGAGCATCGCCGATGTGACGCCGATCCCGCACAACGGCTGTCGGCCGCCCAAAAAGCGTCGCGTTTAGCGCGCGCAAGGAACAAGCAGTACTATGGCGCGATATATCGGTCCAACCTGCAAGCTCGCCCGTCGCGAGGGCACGGATCTGTTTCTCAAGAGCGGCGCCAAGCCGCTCGAGAGCAAGTGCAAGCTGCAGGTGCCGCCTGGCGGCATCAAAGGTGAACGGCGGCAGCGGCTGTCCGATTACGGCCTGCAGTTGCGCGAGAAGCAGAAGCTGCGCCGCATGTACGGCGTGCTCGAGCGCCAGTTCCGCAACTATTATCAGGCCGCCGCGCGCCGCACCGGCTCCACGGGCGAGACACTGCTCAAGCTGCTGGAGAGCCGACTGGACAATGTGGTCTATCGCATGGGTTTCGCCTCGACGCGCGCCGAGGCGCGCCAGCTGGTGGGACACAAGGCGGTAACCGTTGGCGGGCAGGTTGTCACGGTGCCTTCCTACCAGTGCCGCGCCGGCCAGGTGATCGAGATCCGCGAGAAATCGCGCAAGCAATTGCGCATTCAGAGCGCGCTCGCGGTTGCCGCACAGGTCGGCATTCCCGACTGGCTCGAGGTCAATGACAAGGAATTTCGCGGCGTGTTCAAGTCGGTGCCGGCGCGCGAGGACGTGCTGCCTGACATCAACGAGAACCTGGTCGTGGAGTTGTATTCGAAGTGATCGCAGCGCTCGCGCGCTGGCGCGGGCGGTGCGCTCCGGTAGACGTTTTTCTATTCTCGAGGTGGCGCTATGCAAGCATCAGTATCGGAATTCTTGAAGCCGCGGGTCGTCAAGGTGCAGCCAGTGGCCTCGCGCCAGGCGCGGGTCGTCATCGAGCCGTTCGAGCGCGGCTTCGGCCATACCCTAGGTAATGCGCTGCGACGCGTGCTGCTGTCCTCGATGCCGGGTGCTGCCATCACCGAGGTCGAGATCGACGGTGTGCTGCACGAGTACACCAGCATCGAGGGCGTGCAGGAGGACGTGGTCGACGTGCTGTTGAACCTCAAGTCGGTGGCAATCCGCATGCACGCGCGCAACAGCGCGGAGCTGCGGCTGCACAAGAAGGGGCCGGGCCCGGTCACGGCCGGTGATATTCAGACCGATCACGATATTGAGGTGGTCAACCCGGAGTTCGTGATCGCCAATCTGACCAAGGCCGGCGAGCTCAACATGCTGCTCAAGGTCGAGCGCGGCCGCGGCTATCGGCCGGCCGTGCAGCGCGTGGCGTTCGAGGAGCAGAGCCGCCCGATCGGCCGCCTGTTGCTCGACGCCTCATTCAGCCCCGTGCGCCGCGTGACCTATTCGGTCGAAGCGGCACGCGTCGAGCAGCGCACCGACCTCGACAAGCTGATCATCGACATCGAGACCAACGGTACGATCGAGCCCGAGGAGGCCATCCGCCGTGCCGGCGGCATACTCAAGGATCAGCTCTCCGTGTTCGTCGATCTACAGGGTGAGGACGAAGCGGTTGCCAAGACCACCGAGATGCAGTTCGATCCGATCCTGCTGCGTCCGGTCGATGAGCTGGAGCTTACGGTTCGTAGCGCGAACTGCCTGAAGGCCGAGAACATCCACTACATCGGTGACCTGGTGCAGCGTACCGAGGTGGAGCTCCTGCGCACCCCGAACCTGGGTAAGAAGTCGCTGACAGAGATCAAAGAGGTACTGCAGAGCCATGGGTTGATGCTCGGCATGCGCCTCGATGGCTGGCCACCGCCCAGTCTGAAGCACGAGGAAGAGGCCAGCAGCGGGCTGATCTAAAGAGCAGAGCACACAGACATGCGTCATCGACTTTCCGGTCGGCAACTGTCCCGCAATAGCCCGCATCGCCACGCGATGCTGCGCAATATGGCGGTCTCGCTGCTGCGCCACGAGACCATTCGCACGACACTGCCCAAGGCGAAGGAACTACGCCGCGTGGTCGAGCCGTTGATAACGCTGGCGAAGACCGACACCGATGCGCGCCGGCGGCTGGCTTTGGCGCGTTTGCGCGATCCGAGCGTAGTGGGCAAGCTCTTCGTCGATCTGGGTCCTCGCTTCAAGGCCAGGCCGGGCGGCTATACGCGAATCCTGCACATGCTGCCGCGGCCCGGGGATGCCGCATCGATGGCGCTCATGCAGCTGGTCGACGGCCCCGTCAAGGCCGAGGCGCCGGCCGCCGAGAAAGCGAAAGCGGCCAAACCCGCACGACGTGCCAGCAAAAAAGCGCAGAGCGCCGCCGGGGCCCCGCCCGCAGCCAAGCCGCGCAAGCGCAAGGCCGCGGCGGCCGCCTGAAGTGTAAGCGCCGCTGCTGTGGCAGTTTGAAATGTGTGAAATAGTCGATAGAATCACTCTCCCGTGACTTAAATCCGTGTCCCGTGAATTTTTTGTGCGTGCCAAATTGGTTCGCTCAGCAGGTCCTGGTCGGTTAGTCAGTTAATTCACACATCATTTTGGGGATCCATCGATGAATACAAAGCTTGCCCTCAGCGCTGCAGCAGCAGCACTCTTGCTCGCGGCCTGCAGCAGCAGCCCGGATGCCACTCCGCCCGCAGCTGCGCCGCCAGCGGCCACTGCTGAGCCCGCGACGCCGCCGCCGGCCGATGCGACCCCGGCCCCGGCGACCGGCACTCCGGCTGCACCGACGCCCGCCGCGCCGCAGTAAGTTCGGAGCTGATCGCAAGCCGACGAGCGACGAGCTCGCAGTAAAGCCCGTGCAGACCGGATAGCGCCGGTTTGCCGGGCTTTCCTATTTCTTAAGCCGCCATGCACCAGGTCAGTGTCAGAAACAGCGCCAGCGCGCGCGATGATCGGCGCTGGATAGAGAGCGTCTACCGCGACTATCTGGCGGATCTGGCGCCCGAGGCCACAGGCGTATTTCCCGCGCTCGGGGAAGTCGGGCATCGTGAGCCGGACCAGATCTCGCGCTGGTTCGCAGACCGCCAGGCCCAGGTGCTGACTATTCTCTACGGCGATGCGCCGGTCGGTTTTGCGATGGTGCGCCGTCTGTCGCAGCGCGCCGGCGAGAAGGCGAGCGATCCGGCCGAGTTCTTCATGGCCGAGTTCTTCATTGGGCGTGCCTGGCGCCGCCGCGGCATCGGTGCGCAGGCGGTGCGCCTGCTGTTTGATCGCTTCGCCGGGCAATGGCTGATCACCGAGCCCGAACGCAATGGCGGCGCTGTGACTTTCTGGCGCGGCGTGGTCGCGGCCTACACGAGCGGCAACTACCGCGAGTACCGCCTCAATGGCGAGGTTCAGCAGCGCTTCGAATCGGGCCCGAAGCTGCGATGAGGCCGCCGGCGGCGGTCGTGACCGGCTTGACAGCGCGGGCTCGCGCCAGCAATGGCGCGAGGTACGCACCGGTCAGAGACTCCGGCACCGCACAGATTTGCTCGGGCGTGCCTTCGGCCACGATGCGGCCGCCATGCTCGCCGCCGCCGGGACCCAGATCAATCACGTAGTCGGCCGTTTTGATCACATGCAGGTTGTGCTCGATCACGACCAGCGTGTTGCCCGCATCCCGCAACTGATGCAGCACTTTGAGCAGCTGCGCGATGTCGTGAAAGTGCAGGCCCGTGGTCGGCTCATCCAGAATATAGAGCGTGCGTCCGGCACCGCGCTTGGCGAGCTCGCGCGCGAGCTTCACACGTTGCGCCTCCCCGCCTGAGAGCGTGGTCGCATTCTGTCCGAGGCGTACATAGGAGAGCCCGACCTCCATCAGCGTGCGCAGTTTGACGGCGATCGCGGGTATGTTTTCGAACAGCCGCTGGGCCTCCTCGACCGTGGTATCGAGCACCTCATGAATGTTGCGACCGCGGTACTGGATCTCGAGGGTCTCGCGGTTATAGCGCCGGCCCCGGCAGACATCACAGGGCACGTAGATGTCGGGCAGGAAGTGCATCTCGACGCGAACCAGGCCATCGCCCTGGCACGCCTCGCAGCGTCCGCCCTTGACGTTGAAACTGAAGCGGCCGCTGTCATAGCCGCGTGCGCGTGCTTCGGGCACGGCCGCGAACAGCTCGCGCACGGTTGTGAACAGGCCCGTGTAAGTTGCCGGGTTGGAACGCGGGGTGCGACCGATCGGACTCTGATCGATCTCAATGACGCGCTCGAGGCGCTCGAGTCCATCCACGCCTTCGCAGGGGCTGGCGCCATCCAGGCTGGCATCGTTGAGCGCGGCGGCCGCGTAGCGATACAGCGTGTCCTCCACGAGGGTTGATTTGCCCGAGCCGGATACCCCGGTCACACAGGTCAGCACCCCGAGCGGGATCCTCACGCTGATATCACGCAGGTTGTTGCCGCGTGCGCCGCGCACGCTGAGCCACTGACCACCGGCAGCGCTGCGGCGGCGTGCCGGCAGCGCGATACGCTCGCGGCCGGACAGATAGGCGCCGGTCAGCGAGGCCGCATTGGCCTCGATCTGTGCGGCGGTGCCTTCGGCGACGACGCGGCCACCATGCGCGCCGGCACCCGGTCCCAGGTCCACGACATGGTCGGCGGCGCGAATCGCGTCCTCATCGTGCTCGACCACGATGACCGTATTGCCCAGGTCACGCAGGCTCTTGAGCGTGGCGAGCAGGCGCTCGTTATCGCGCTGATGCAGGCCGATCGAGGGCTCATCGAGCAGGTACATGACCCCAGTCAGGCCCGATCCGACCTGGCTTGCGAGTCGAATACGCTGCGCCTCGCCGCCGGAGAGCGTGCCTGCGCGGCGATCGAGACTCAGGTAGTCCAGACCCACGTCGACGAGGAAGCGCAGGCGCGCGCCGACCTCCCGCACGATGCGTGCCGCGACCTCAGCGCGCCAGCCTTCCAGCTTCAGGCCCGCGAAGTACTCGCTGGCCTGCCCGACGGTCAGACGGGTCAGCGCCGGCAGGCTGCGGCCGTCGATCAACACCGCGCGGGCAGCCTCATTGAGGCGCGTGCCGCCGCAATCGGCGCAGGCGCGGGTGCCCAGGTACTTGCGCAGCTCCTCGCGTACGGCCTGCGAGTCGGTCTCGCGATAGCGGCGCTCGAGGTTCGGCACGATGCCCTCGAAGGTGTGGTGCTTGCGCGTGCCGCGACCGGCGCCCTCGCGGTAACGAAATTCAATCTGCTGCGCGCCGCTGCCCCATAACAGAGCGTGCCGCACCGGCTCAGGCAGCTCGCTCCAGGGCATCTCCACGTCGAAGTGATAGTGGCGCGCGAGCGACTGCAGCATCTGAAAATAATGGCTGTTGCGCCGATCCCAGCCACGCACTGCGCCGCCCGCGAGCGAGAGGTGCGCATGCACGACCACGCGTTCGGGGTCAAAGAATTCCTGAAAGCCCAGGCCGTCGCAGGTCGCACAGGCGCCGGCGGGGTTGTTGAACGAAAACATGCGCGGCTCGAGCGGCGGCACTGCAAAGCCGCACTCGGGACAGGCGTGGCGACTGGAGAACAGCAACGGGGTCAGCGTCGGATTGTCGGGGAACACGACCTGCGCGATGCCATTGCCGAGCCGCAGCGCCGTCTCGAAGGACTCCGCGAGGCGCTGGCTCGCCTCCGGGCGCACGCGGAAGCGATCGACGACGGCCTCGAGATTGTGCCGCGCGCGCGGCTCGAGTTTCGGGACGGCATCGATGTCGTAGACCGTGCCATCGATGCGCACGCGCGCGAAGCCCTGCCCTGCGAGCTCGGCGATGCGCTGCGCGTGCTCGCCGCGCCGCCCCTCCACCAACGGGGCCAGCAGCAAGGCGAGCTCGCCGGCCGGGGCGAGCAGGGCCTGATCGACCATCTGGCTGACCGTCTGCGCTGCCAGATCGATGCCATGGCGCGGGCAGCGTGGCAGACCCGCGCGCGCGTAGAGCAGTCGCAGGTAATCGTAGATCTCCGTGACGGTGCCGACGGTCGAGCGCGGATTGTGCGAGCCGGTTTTCTGCTCGATCGCGATCGCCGGGGACAGCCCCTCGATGCTGTCGACGTCAGGCTTGTCCATGACCGCGAGGAACTGGCGCGCGTAGGCCGACAGCGATTCAACGTAGCGGCGCTGCCCCTCGGCATAGAGGGTGTCAAAGGCCAGCGAGGATTTGCCCGAGCCTGACAGACCCGTGATCACGATGAGCCGCTCGCGCGGCAGATCGAGATCGATGTTCGCGAGATTATGCGTGCGGGCGCCGCGTATGCGGATGGTCTGCATGAGTCGAGAGTTCCGATGGTGCAAAAGGACAAACAACCACTATAAACGCTGCGACGGAATACGCCCAAAGACACTACAATGGGGCTGCGCTTAATCAGGCTCGCGCGAGGGCACGTACATGGCTCGGGGCATCAATAAAGTCATCCTCATCGGTCATCTGGGCGCCGACCCGGAGACTCGCGCGATGCCCTCGGGCATGACCGTGGCCAATCTGCGGCTTGCAACCACTGAGAGCTGGAAGGACAAGCAGTCAGGCGAGCAGCAGGAGCGCACGGAGTGGCACAACGTGGCGCTGTTTGGCCGGCTCGGGGAGATCGCTGCCGAATACCTGCGCAAGGGCTCGCAGGTCTATATTGAGGGCAGATTGCGCACGCGCAAGTGGCAGGACAAGGAAGGCCGCGACCGCTACACGACCGAGATTGTCGGCAATGAGATGCAGATGCTCGGCGGGCGGGGCGGTGCCGGCGGCGCGGCCAGCGCTGGGGCTGGCGCCGGCGCCGAGCGCTACCCCGAGGCGCCGCGCGCGGAAGCGAGCGATCCTGCTGCGGTCGGGGCGGCTGGCGCCGGAGCGACACGAGATGAATTCGACGACGATATTCCGTTCTGAGACCGACTCGCTCGAAGCGTCTACTGTTAAATCTCAAGTATCTGATTTTAAATAATAATAGCAAGATTAGAGCCTGCGCCGCCCGCCGCGTTGCCGGTTACGCGTAAACTCGCTCCCCTGCGCTGCTCGACCGCATCAGTCCATGGCTGGCCGCTACTACATCAAGACCTACGGTTGTCAAATGAACGAGTACGACTCCGCGCGCATGGCGGACGTGCTGCGTGCGGGCCTGGGTATGACCGCAAGCGAGGATCCGCAGCGCGCCGATCTGCTGCTCATGAACACCTGCTCGGTGCGTGAGAAGGCGCAGGACAAGGTGTACTCGCTGCTCGGAGAGTGGCGAGCGCTCAAGGCGCAGCATCCGGGCCTGATCCTGGGCGTCGGGGGCTGCGTTGCGAGCCAGGAGGGCGATGCCATCCTGGCGCGGGCGCCGTTCGTCGACCTGGTGTTCGGCCCGCAGACGATCCACAGGCTGCCGCAGATGATCGATGCCGTGCGCTCACGGGGCCGCAGCGTGGTCGACGTGAGCTTTCCCGAGATGGAAAAATTCGACGCTCTGCCCGCACCGCGCGCCGAGGGCGCTCGTGCCTACGTCTCCGTCATGGAGGGTTGCAGCAAGTACTGCAGCTTCTGCGTTGTGCCCTACACGCGCGGCGAGGAGATGAGCCGCCCATTCGAGTCCGTGCTCGAGGAAGTGCGTGTGCTCGCGCGGCAAGGGGTCAAGGAGATTGTGCTGCTCGGCCAGAACGTCAATGGCTACGCCGGGGCCATGGCCGATGGCGCCACGGTCGATCTGTCCACGCTGCTGCATCATGTCGCAGCGGTGACGGGCATAGAGCGCATGCGCTTTACGACCTCGCACCCGCTGGAATTCAGCGACAGCCTCATCGAAGCCTACGCGAGCCTGCCGCAAC
>Ga0302181_10002951_pt1 | contig 11848 bp, 8 predicted proteins | sample I_Palsa_E3_3_FD_198786 | JGI IMG/M metagenome (GOLD analysis project Ga0302181, IMG submission 198786) | Peat permafrost microbial communities from Stordalen Mire near Abisko, Sweden - I_Palsa_E3_3 | ecosystem: Environmental > Terrestrial > Soil > Palsa > Peat permafrost | place: Sweden: Abisko... | reverse complement strand
GAGACGCGAAGCCCGCCTGCCGGATCGCCCGCAGCATGAGGTCCCCGGCCACCCCGTGCATCGGCGTATAGACCACGTTCAGCGCAGGCCCGAGAACAGCGCCCGCCGCTCCGGGTCCGGCCGCTCCGGGTCCGGCTGCTCCGGGTCCGGCTGCTCCGGGTCCGGCCGCTCCGGGTCCGGCCGCCACGGGGACGACCGCGTCGAGGTACGCCTGAGCCACCTCGTCGCCGTGCCGGATGATCAGCGGGCTCGCGGCCTCGGCGAGCGGAATCTGTGCCAGCGGCCCGACGCTGGCGATCCGCTCCTCGATCTCGGCATCGACGGGCGGTATCACCTGGGCGCCGTCGCTCAGGTAGAGCTTGTACCCGTTGTCGGCCGCCGGGTTGTGGCTCGCGGTGATCATCACGCCGACCGCCGTGCCTAGCTGCCGGACCGCGAACGCGAGTAGGGGAGTGGGGCACGGCCGCGGCAGCAGGTGCACCGCGATACCCGTCCCGGCCAGCACCCCCGCCACCTCGTCAGCGAAGTCCGCCGACCGGTGCCGCGCGTCGCACCCCACCACGACGCCGGTGCCGTTGCCCGCTGCGTCGGCACCAGATTCCAGCAGCCAGTCAGCCACGGCCGCGGTCGTGGCCTTTACCACGGCCCGGTTCATCCGGTTCGGCCCCGCGGCGACCGCACCACGCAGCCCGGCCGTCCCGAACCGAAGCCGCCCCGCGAATCGATCTCGCAATTCAGCGACCGCCTCAGCGCCCGGACCCGAATGTGTCCCCCCGCCGACATCCGCGCGATCAAGCAGCGCCCGCAGCTCAGCTCGGTCGCCCAAGTCGGGGTCATCCGCGATCCAGGCCTCGACCTCAGCCCGGAAGCCAGCCTCAATCGTCACTTCCACGCCCTCTTTCACTCGCCCCCATCGCGTACGGAAAGATCTTGGAGCATTTTGGCTTCGTGGAAGATTGTGGACGATAGCCCCCAAAAGTTTCCGTAGAGCCAAAATCTTCCGCGCAAATCCGCCTGAATCCCGCGTGGAAGACCCCTCCGCCGCCCCACTCGCACCGAGAGCGGAACTCGCACCGAGAGCCCGTTCGCAGCGAGAGCCCCACTCGCAAACCAGAGCCCCATTCGCGATCAGAACCTCACCCCGTCAGGTCCCTCTCGCCGAAGAAGCCACACGCGCGGCGCAAACCGGATCCCGCGTAGATGCCGAACCACAGCAATTTACGCCTTGACGTAGGGGATGCCTTCCGCCCTGGGGCCGCGGACCTTGCCGACCAGGCCGGCCAGCACGATGATCGTCACGATGTAGGGGGTCATCAGCAGCAGGTTCGACTGGATCGGGACGTTGATCGTGGACAGGATCGACTGCAGCTGCGAGGTGAAGCCGAACAGCAGCGCCGCCGCGATCGCGCCGAACGGCGTGTACCGGCCGAAGATCATCGCGGCCAGCGCGATGTAGCCCTCGCCGGAGGACATGTCCTTGCCGAACGAGCCCACCGAGCCGATCGTGAAGTAGGCCCCGCCGACGCCGGCCATCACCCCGGCCACGATGACGTTGCGGTACCTCATCGCGATGACACCGATGCCCACGGTGTCGGCCGCCACCGGGTGCTCGCCGATGGCCCGGGTGCGCAGGCCCCACCGGGTGGAGAACAAGCCCACCTGGACGCCGGCCAGCGCGAGGTAGGTGAGGTACAGGAAGATCGTCGAGTCGAAGAAGACCGGCCCGATGATCGGGATGTCGCCGAGCAGCGGGATCTTGATCGAAGAGAACGTCGCGGGGGAGTTCCAGGTGTTGGCGTTGGGCACCATGAGGTCGTCGTACAGGTACCCGGTCAGGCCCAGGATCAGCGTGTTGATCACCACGCCGAGGACCACCTGGTCCACCCGGTAGCCGATGGCGAACCAGCCGAGCAGCGCCCCGACCAGGCACCCGGCCAGTGCACCACTGAGCAGGCCCAGCCAGAGCGAGCCGGTGGCGCTGGCCACGATCGCGGCGGTGAACGCGCCGAGCAGCAGCTGTCCTTCGATGGCGACGTTGATCACCCCGGACCGTGAGCAGACCACGCCGGTCAGCGCGCCGAGCATGATCGGGATCGACCCGGCCAGCGTGCCCTGCAGCAGGTTCACGACGTTGAACGCGGTGGTCAGCCCGGCGTCGGCCCAGCACAGGAGCGCGATGATGAACAGGAACACGACCACGGCTATGGCCACCCGCCGCAACACCTTGCCGAACGGCAGGAACGCGCGGGCCACCGCGATCGCGATCGTGATCCCGCCGCACACGTAGCAGGTGACGGCGGCGGGTAGCGACAGGTTCGGCACGCTCACCTTGGCGAACGGCTGGGAGAACGCGAACGTCGCGTCGCCCTTGTGGGTGAAGTAGCCGAGCACGAAGATGTCGATCAGCCCGAAGAGCAGGAACGTTGCGGGCGCGAGCCAGCGGCGGAAGGTGCTGACCGGAGCGGTCCCGGTGGCCAGGACGGGCAGTTCGCGCTCGGTGACGGTCATGCGTTCCACCCCCTCGACAGCACCACGAGGACGCCGCCCGCCCCCCGCAGTCGGAAGATCGTCCGGATCAGCGGTGGCGCGGCGACGAACAGCACCACCACCGCCTCCAGCACCTGGACCATGTCCACCGGGGTGCCGGTGACCGACTGCATCAGCGGTGCCCCGGCGTGCAGCGCCCCGAACAGCAGGCCCGCGAGGACGACACCGAGCGGGCGGCCCGCGCCGAGCAGCGCGACCGTGATGGCGTCGATGCCGTAGGTGCCGTAGCTCTGGAAGTTGAGGCTGAAGTCGGTGCCCTGGATGACCGCGGACCCGGCCAGGCCGGCCAGGCCGCCGGCCAGCAGCATGACCAGGATCCAGTTCCGCTCCACGTTGATGCCCGCCACGCGGGCCGCGCTGGGGTTCTTGCCGATGCTGCGGAACTCGAACCCGGTGGTGGTCCGGCTCAGCAGCCACCACATGCCCGCCGCGCAGGCCAGCGCGATCAGGAAGCCCGCGTTGATCCGCAGGTGCGAGCCGAGCAGCAGCGGCAGATGCGCGTTCCCCGCGATCGTCGAGGTGATCTGGTTGCTGCTGCCCGGCTGTTGCATCAGGTAGTGATAGGAGAGCAGATAGGCCAGCAGGTACTCCATCACGTAGTTGAGCATGATCGTGGTGATGACCTCGTGGGCGCCGGTCCGCGCCTTCAGGAAGCCGACGATCCAGCCGAGAGCCGCGCCGCCGACGAACCCGCCGAGCACGCACACCACCACGTGGATGACGACCGGCAGGTTGACGCCGTAACCGAGGTAGGTGCACAACAGCGCACCGCCGATGAACTGGCTCTGCGCGCCGATGTTGAACAGGCCCGCCCGGTAGGGCAGCGCCACCGCGAGCCCGGCCAGGATCAGCGGCGTGGCCTGTACGCAGGTCTCCGACAGCGGGTTGAACACCGCCGACAGGTAGCCGTCGTGGATCGCGGCGCTGAAGGACGCCTGCTGGAACAGCGCCGCCAAAGTGTGCGGGTTGAAGATCGATCCCTCGAACATCTCCACGTAGGCACCGATCGCGGTGTCCCAGGCCAGCGACAGCGCGTTGCCCGGCGCCGAGGAGAAGTTGCCCCAGGCGTGCAGCACGGTGGTGTTGGTGAACGCGTTGAGCAGGCCGCCGACCACCAGCGCGACCAGCAGCGACAGCATCGTGACGACCACGGTGTTGCCCTGGAGGATGAAGGTGAGGAACCGGCCCCGGCCCACCCCGAGCTCGTCCCGGTCCTCCGGGCCCTTCTCGAGTGCGAGCGCGTCGTCCGGACTCGGCTCGATGACGCCGGGCTCCTCTGCGGACGGCTGCCCGCCCGCGCCGGAAGGGTCGTCTGCGCCGGAAGGGTCGTCTGGGCCCGAACGGCCGGGTGTTTCGTGCTCGCTCATTGGCCCGCTCCCGGTGCTGGGGTCGAGGTTTCCGGATCCCCGGGCTCCGCTGCACCCGGCGCGGCCGCCGCGCCCGAGGCCGGCGCGGAGTCGTCGTCGCTGCCGCCCGCCATCAGCCGCCCGAGCTCGGACACCGGTACGTCCGGTGACCGGAAGCCGGTGATCTGGCCCTCGTACATGACCGCGATCCGGTCGGCGAGGGCGTAGATCTCGTCGAGTTCGGCCGACACGATGAGCACGGCGTCGCCCTGGTCACGCTGCTCCACGATCCGGCGGTGCACGAACTCGATCGAGCCCACGTCAAGGCCGCGGGTGGGCTGGCTGGCGATCAGCAGCTTGTGCTCGCGCCCGAGTTCCCGGGCCAGGATGACCTTCTGCTGGTTGCCGCCGGACAGCGTGCCGACCGGGGTGTCCACCGAGGTCGTGCGGACGTCGAACTCGGTCACCCGCTCGGCCGCATGGCTGGCGATCGCGGCCAGGTTGAGGTTGATGCCGGAGGCGAACGGCGCCTGGTCGAACACGTCGAGCACCAGGTTGTCTGCCACGGAGAAGTCGCCGATCAGCCCGTCTTCCTGCCGGTCCTCGGGCACGTAGGCGAACCCGGCGCGCAGCCGCTGCCGGGGCGTGGCGTGGCTGAGGTCGCGCCCGTTGAGCGTCACCTGGCCGGCCACCGTGGGCCGCAGCCCCATCAACGCCTCGCACAGTTCGGTCTGCCCGTTGCCCTGCACCCCGGCCACGCCCAGGATCTCGCCCGCCCGGACCTCGAACGAGATGCCGTTCACCCAGATCCGGCCGGTTTCGTCGGTCACGGTCAGGTCCGAGACGTCGAGCACCACGCCGCCGGGCTTGGCCGTGGTCTTGCTCACCCTCAGCTGCACGTTCCGGCCGACCATCAGCGCGGCGAGCTCGTCCGCGCTGGCCGATGGCGGCCGCTCGCCGACCACCGCGCCGCGGCGCAACACGGTGACGGTGTCCGCGATGGCCTGCACTTCCCTGAGCTTGTGCGAGATGAAGACGACCGAGGTGCCACCGTCCTTCAGCTGCGTGATGATGCGGAAAAGGTCGTCGGTCTCGGCCGGGGTCAGCACCGCGGTCGGCTCGTCCAGGATCAGCACGCGGGCCTCCCTGACCAGCGCCTTGACGATCTCGACCCGCTGCTGGATGCCGACCGGCAGGTTCTCCACGATCGCGTCGGGGTCGATGTCCAGGCCGTAGCGGCGAGACAGGTCCCGCACGTCCCGGCGGGTCTTGCGCCGGTTCAGCAGTCCGGCCCGGTTGGTCTCCTCGATGCCCAGGGTGATGTTTTCCGCCACCGTGAACACCGGGACAAGCATGAAGTGCTGGTGCACCATGCCGATGCCCGCCGCGATGGCGTCCCGCGGGGAGTGGAACTTGACCGGCTTGGCGTCGAGGCGGATCTGGCCCTCGTCGGGCTGCAGGAGGCCGTACAGGACGTTCATCAGGGTGGTCTTGCCCGCACCGTTCTCGCCGAGCAGGGCGTGCACCTGACCGGGGGCGACGGACAGATCGATCCGGTCGTTGGCCACCAGCGGGCCGAAACGCTTGGTGATGCCCTTCAGCTCAAGTTCCACGGTCCCTCAGTTCCCGAGCTTGCCCCCGAGCCGACGGCAGCGGATAGCAGCGGATGGCAGCCGGTGGCAGCGGATGGCAGAGCGCCGATGTGGCAGCGGTGCGCGATCGTGCCGCACACCGCTGCCACATTCTTGCTTACTTCGCTGGCGCGCTTCCTACACCGGGCTCTTGGTCGGCGTCGCGATCGTGCCGTCGGCGATGCCCTTCCCGATCTGAACCAGCTCGGCCTGCAGCGAGGCCGGGACCTCGCTGGCGAAGTCGTGGAACGGGGAGAGGACGGCGCCGCCGTTGGCCAGCGTGCCGACGTATGTGCCGCCCTTGAACGTGCTGTTGGCCGCGCTCAGCACCGCGGTTTTCACCGCGGACTGGATGCCCTTGGTGACGCTGGTGATGAAGTACTTGCAGTACTGCTGCGCGCTGATGCACCCGTCGGTGTCCACCCAGAACATGTTCACCTTCTGGCTGCCCGCCGCGTTGTCGGCGTCCTGGACCGCCTTGGCCGCGCCGAGGCCGACGTTGCCCGCGACCGGGAAGATGATGTCCGCGCCCTCGCTGATAAACGTTTGGGTCAGCGTCTGGCCCTTGGTCTGGTTGGTGAAGTCGCCGGTGAAGGAGCCCTTCTGGGTCTGCTCGTTCCAGCCGAGGACCTGCACGTGCGTGCCGTGCTTGGAGTTGTAGTACTGCACGCCGTCCCAGAAGCCGTCCATGTAGATCGTGACGGTGCCGAAGTCCTCACCGCCGAACGTGGCGACCTTGCCGGTCTTCGTCATGCCCGCGGCCAGGTAGCCGCCGAGGAAGCCGTCCTGCACGGTGTTGAACACCAGCTGGTCGATATTGCTCTCCTTGGTGCCGGTCAGGCACTCCGACGCGTACGAGCAGTCGACGATGGCGAAGTCCTGGTTCGGGTGCGCCTTGGCCGCGGTCTCGGTGGCCGAACCCATCAGGAAGCCGACGGTGACGATGATCCCGCACTTCTGGCTGAGGAACGTGTTGATGTTCGGGATGTAGTCGCTCTGCGAGGTCGACTGCAGGTAGGTGACCTTGATGTTGGAATCGGCAGCCGCGGCCTGCTGCATCCCCTGCCAGGACGACGCGTTGAACGATCGGTCGTCGATGCCGCCGGTGTCGGTGACCATGCAGCCGAGGAACTTGCCGGTCGTCGAGGCGCTGGTCGTACTGGATGCGCTACTGGATGCGCCACTGGACGAGGCCGAGCTATGGCTGCTGCCGCACGCAGCGATGAGCAGCGTCGCTGACACGGCCAGCGCCGTCGTGGCCCATGCGTTGTGTTTCACGCTTACCTCCACTGGGCCAGCGCGCCATGGCGCCTGACCTGGAATCTGTCCGGGGTTGTCCCGCAGGTTATTCCCGGTGGTGGCGACTGTGAAGGGGACATGCGGCTATCTCGCGTGCTCGTTGCCGAATCGGAACCCGATCTTGATGACATCCCTGGCCAACCCGACATACATTCGTGGGGTTTCACCGGCGGTCTTGGTGCCTTCCTCCAACGCCGCTGAACCCATAGAGCTGAACCCATAGAGTCGTCTGGTGACCATCGACTGGCCAGCCCTGCGCGCAGCCGCGGTGGCGGCCGCCGCGCGAGCGTACGCGCCGTACTCCGGGCTGCGGGTGGGCGCGGCCGCCCAGGCCGCCGGCGGGCAGATCGTCACCGGCTGCAACGTGGAGAACGCCTCCTACGGCCTGACCCTGTGCGCCGAGTGCGGACTGGTCAGCGCCCTGCACGCGTCGGGTGCCGCGCAGCCGGACGCCCCGGCCCAGCTGCTGGCCGTCGCCGTCGTCGCGGGCGACGGGGCACCGCTGCTGCCGTGCGGCCGCTGCCGGCAGCTCCTGCTCGAAGCCGGCGGCGGCGACCTGCTGGTGGACACCGAGAATGGTCCGGTGGAGCTGAAGGTCCTGCTCCCGGCCGCCTTCACCGGCACCGATCTGTCCCAGCGCCGCGAAACTCGGCCGGGGTAGCACAATGGTGGGATGCTGACACTCGACCAGATCCGGGCGGTTCCGAAGGTCCTGCTGCATGATCATCTGGATGGCGGCCTGCGCCCGCAGACCGTCCTGGAGCTGGCCCGCGAGACGGGCTACCGCGACCTGCCCGGTGACAACGTAGAAGAGCTGACGAAGCGGCTCACCGAAGGCGCGCACCGCGGTCACCTGGAGATCTACCTGGACGCGTTCCGGCACACGGTCGCGGTCATGCAGACCTCGGAGGCGCTGCGGCGGGTGGCCGCGGAGTGCGCCGAGGACCTGGCCGCCGACGGGGTGGTCTACGCGGAGGTCCGGTTCGCGCCCGAGCTGCACACCGAGCGCGGGCTGAGCCTGGACGAAGTGGTCCGGGCGGTCCTCGAGGGTTTCGCTGACGGCAGCGCCAGCCAGGCCGCCAAGGGCCGGGGAATCAGGGTATATGCCCTGCTCACAGCGATGCGGACGGCGGCCAGGTCGCTGGAGATAGCCGAGCTCGCGGTCCGCTACCGGGACCAGGGCGTGGTCGGGTTCGACATCGCGGGCGCCGAGGCGGGCTGGCCGCCCAGCAGGCACCTGGACGCGTTCCAGTACATCAAGCGCGAGGACTTCCACATCACGATCCACGCCGGCGAGGCGTTCGGGCTGCCCTCGATCTGGGAGGCGGTCCAGTGGTGCGGCACCGAGCGGCTCGGCCACGGAGTCCGCATCGCGGACGACATCCAGATTGACGCCCAGGGCAATGTCCGGCTGGGGCGCCTGGCGGCCTATATCCGCGACCGCCGGATTCCGCTGGAGATGTGCCCGACCTCGAATGTCCAGACCGGCGCGGCGCCCTCGATCGAGCGGCATCCGATCCGGGTGCTGCGCCAGCTGTCCTTCCGGGTGACGGTGAACACCGACAACCGGCTGATGAGCCAGGTCACGCTGAGCTCGGAGTTTCACCGGCTGGCCGCCGAATTCGGCTATGGCTGGTCCGATGTCGAATGGCTGACGATAAACGCGATGAAGAGCGCGTTCGCGGGCTTCGATGAGCGCCTGCATCTCATCAACACGGTCATAAAACCGGGATTTGCCACCGCCCGCGCCATGAGCGACGCCGTGATTCCGGTCGGTCCCCTAGGTGCACATAACCCTACTTAAACGCATAATTTATCCGAACGGGCAGTGGTTCCCCCTCAGAATCACCTGTCACAATCCGGGAGGGCACGCTGCACAATTGCGTGCGGATTAGGCATGATGGAATCTGATCGCAGCAGCCGGGGGTGTCTCGGGGGCTTACCGGGTCTGGGAGGCTGATGTGTTTCCGCAGTCGGAAGCCGATTCGCTACGCCGTTGGGATCCGGAGATGATCGGGCCCTACGTGGTACTCGGCCGCCTCGGGGCCGGATCGATGGGCCAGGTCTACCTGGGACGATCGACGGCCGGGCGGCTGGTCGCGGTCAAGACGATCAAGGTCGAACTGGCCGAGGAAGCCGGATTCCGTAACCGCTTCGCGCAGGAGGTGGCGGCCGCCCGGAAGGTGAGCGGGTTTTTCACCCCGGCGGTCGTCGAGGCCGATCCCGACGCCGACCTGCCCTGGCTGGCCACGGCGTATGTCCCGGCCCCCTCCCTGAGTGCGATGATCGCGGCCTGCGGCCCGATGCCGGTGCAGGCGGTCAGGTGGCTCGCCGCCGGGTGCGCGGAGGCGCTGGAGTCGATCCACGCGGCCGGGCTGGTGCACCGGGACCTGAAACCGTCGAACGTGCTGGTCGCCCCGGACGGTCCCCGGGTGATCGACTTCGGCGTGGCCCGGGCGGCCGAGCGGATGGACCTCACGGTGTCTCGCGGTGCCGTCGGTACGCCCGCCTATATGGCGCCGGAGCAGGCCAGGGACCCTCATCAAGCCTCGGTGGCGAGCGACGTGTACTCCCTCGGCGCGACGCTGCTGTTCGCGGCGACCGGGCACCCGCCGTATGCGGGCGCCTCGGTCATGGACGTGCTAGCCCGGCTGGCCACCGAGCCGCCTGACGTGTCCGGCCTGCCCGCCGAACTCGCCGACCTCATCATGGCCTGCATGGAGCGGGTGCCCCGGGCGCGCCCGACCTCGTCGGCGATGCTCGCCCAGCTCGGCCTGTTCACCGAGGCCCAGGCCGCCGGGGGGCTCGACCCCGGCGAGGAGCACGCCTACCTGCCGGCCGCGGCGATGGCCCTGATCGGGGACTACCAGCGCGGTCCGGTGTTCGCCACCGCCGCTCACGAGGCGCGCGGTGAGGAATCCACGTCCGCCTCGTTCACCGAGCTCCCCGCCGCGTATAAGCCGCGGCGTAAGGCCGGCCGCGGCCGGCCACGCCAGGCGCACCCGACCGGCACCGGGTCCGGCTGGCAGTGGCTCAGGGCCCACCTGGCCTGGGTTGGCGTGGGCGTGGCCCTGGTCATCGGAGGCGTCATTCTGGGCGCGTCGCTCAGCAGCTTGGGCAGCTCCGCCGGTTCCGGGCCGCCGGTGCCACCGCCGACCGCATGCCATTCGTCCGGGCAGGTCAGCGGCGATCCGATGGTGTGCATGGTGCAGGCTGCCGGCGAACCAGGTAGCACGTTCGTCGTACACGGGACCGGCTTTGCTCCGGGTACGCCGGTCACGGTGGCGATAGCCGGAATGAGCCCGCCGCCTGCGTCGGCCAACATTATGCAGAAAACAGCTACGATCAAGCCGGTGACCGGCCAGGACGGGACGCTCAGCTTCATCGTGAACCGGCTCTTCCCCGGCCAGTTCCCGCTCGGGCTCTTCACGGTCGAGGTGACAGGCTCCCACGGCGCTCAGGCCAGCACCCAGTTCATGGTGCTCCCGGTAGCGCCGCCGCCCGCCGGCTGACCGATCAGGCCGCTGACCGATCAGGCCGCTGACCGATCAGGCCGCTGACCGATCACGACTGGGTCCACCACAGGTCTTCCTGGCGGGACCGCCACGCCGGGTCGTCCAGCCGCCCCAGGTCGGCGGAGGTGATGATGCCGTGCTCGATCAGGATCCGGACGGCGACCTCGTCAGAGAGCCGCACGTCCGCCCGGGCCAGCCCGCGATCGGTGATCTTCCGCCGCAGCACCTTGATGTGCTCGGCCACCCGGGCCGCGAGCACATCGCGAAACTCCGGGTCGGAATCGAACCGGTCCAGTTCGTGATACGCCCCGGTGACTTCCAGGGCCCCCCTGGCGATCTCGGGCGTGCGCGGCAGCGGCCTGCTGGCGCTCTGGTCGAGCAGCCACGGCCGGCACCACATCAGCGCCACCAGGAACAGCTTGGTCATCGGGTCGATGTAGAACGGCAGTAGCGTCCCCTGTCCGGCTCCGGTCCCCTGTCCATGCTCGGTCTCCTCCTCGGCCCGCCCGGCTCCGGTCGCTAGCCTGGTCCCGCCCGCCAGCCGGGCCCCGTCTTCCATCCCGGCTCCATCGGGCTGCCAGTCCTCCTCGGCCTGCCAGTCCTCCTCGGCCTGCCAGGCGCCGGCGGCCAGCCTGAGGCCAGCGGCCGCCGTGGCCTCGTTCACCTGGCCGTTCCGGCCTGACCAGCCCTCGAATCGGCCGCTGACCGTGACGGTCAGCGGCTGTTCGTCGTCGAGCATGCCCCGTGAGCCGACGTACGCCGTTCCCGTATGCACGAACCAGCCGTCGGCGGGCTCGCCGTCATCTTCCATCCGCGGCAGCCTGGTGCGGTACCCCTCGCCCTCGACGTACAGGGCGTGGGTCCGGCTGATGTTGGCAATCCACGCCCCGGCTGCCATCGCGGTGATGACGCCTGCCCGCCGGGAGAGCCCCCGCCCGGCGGCGATGGCCAGGTCTACGCCTGGTCCGCGGCCGAAGACCAGCTGGTGCCCTTCCGCGATCGTCACTTTCTGACCTGATGCCGTGCTGACGTGTGCATTCAGTGGCATAACGGGGTCCAAGGGGTGTGGCACAACATCGGTTTCCTGCTTGCGGTGAGGCCTGACGGAGCACGGTCTCGATAGTTTAGGCCGGATTCTCTTCGTCCGTGGCGCCTGGGGAACCCCGGACTCGGGGATATCCAAAGGGCGCTGGGTCCTGGTTATCTACAGGTGGCAGGGTGCTGGGCTCTGCGGCGGAGCATGACCCGCCGTGGACGTGGGGGGGCCAATCCCGGGCCAGGGCAGTGCCGTTTTGTCACCGCGGCAGAGCCTGGCGCCCTGCCCGCAACGTGTCGGCTCTGAGGAGTCCGACCGGCTGGGTTTGGCCCGGCGCCGCAGGCCGCGCGATCAGATCTTTCCGAACAGGCGGTCGCCCGCGTCGCCGAGCCCGGGCACGATGTAGCCCCGGTCATTGAGCCGTTCGTCCACGGCCGCGGTCACTACTCGCACCCACGGGGCCTGGCCGGGTTC
>Ga0302181_10002948_pt1 | contig 11858 bp, 9 predicted proteins | sample I_Palsa_E3_3_FD_198786 | JGI IMG/M metagenome (GOLD analysis project Ga0302181, IMG submission 198786) | Peat permafrost microbial communities from Stordalen Mire near Abisko, Sweden - I_Palsa_E3_3 | ecosystem: Environmental > Terrestrial > Soil > Palsa > Peat permafrost | place: Sweden: Abisko... | reverse complement strand
GTCCGACGGCTTGACGAATTCCTCGCTCAATTCGGCCCCCACTCAACGCGTCGGCTGTACATCCTCGCCGCCTTCGAACCTCTTGCGCGTCGCGATTGGGACCATCCGCTCGGCTCCGCCAAACCGGCGGAGATCCGCAACGCAAGTGATTCTGTCACCAAGATAGCAAATCGCCGGCCGCTGAATACAGGAAACACGCGAAACTTGAGCGTGGCTGTGGATAGGGGGCAAAAAAAACCCGCCGCGCCCAATTAGGCCGACGGGATCATGCGGCGCGACGCGGCGGCGCCGCGACGGCGGGCTTGAAGAATGGCTGTCCCTACTCGCCATCGTCCTCCGGTTCCGGCGGCGGCGTCAAGCCTTCGAGCCCGCGCAGCAAATCCTCTTCCGTCATGCGGTCGAACTGAACGTCGACGCCAAGCTCGATCTGGCTCTGCAGATCCGGATTGACCATCGGCGGCGCCGCCTCGGCCTCCGGCTCGTCGATCTCGACGTGCTTCTGCAGCGCGTGGATGACATCCTCGCGCAGGTCGCCGGGCGAGAGCTTGCCGTCGCCAATCTCGCGCAGCGCGACGACCGGATTCTTGTCGTTGTCACGTTGAACGGAGATCGGCGCGCCCGACGAAATCGCCCGCGCGCGGTGGCTGGCCATCAGAACCAGATCAAATCGGTTGTCGACCTTATCGATGCAATCTTCGACGGTGACGCGAGCCATAGAGACTCCTTGAGCTAATGAAACGATGGACTGAGAGGAAGCGCGCCTCGTACACCGCGCGCCGATCGGATGCAAGTTTTTCCGCTACACCGCCCCTAGGAGCCGACTTTGCCTTCCGCGGCCAGAATCCGCCGGGGCGCGAATGCCGCTGAAGTCCGATCGCGAACAGTGTAGGCCCAGCCCCAAGCCACAAGCGCGAGGGCGGCCCCGCACAGCAAAGGCCCTCTCAGCCCCCAATCGGCCGCGGCGGCGCCGACCGCGGCGACCCCGATCGCGCCTGCAAGCCGGGTCAGCAGAAAGAGACTGCTCAGGATGCGGCCGCGCATGGCGTCCGGGACCGAAAGCTGCAGCAGCGCCAGCGCGCCTGTCCGGCAGACTTCGAAGCAAGCCCCGAGGGCCGCCATCGCGATCGCCCCCTCGCCGAGTCGGCTTGACAGCATCAAGCCGGAAATGGCGGCGACAAAGCCGAGAAACCCCCACAGGATGGTCGTCGTCGAGGCCCGCGCAACGCCGCCGTGGGCAAGCCAGAGCGCCGCAATGGTCGCGCCAACCCCGGCGCTGGCGAGCAACGTCGACAGACCTTCGACGCCCACGCCCAGCGCCGCGTCGGCGAAAGCCGGCGCCATTTGCCGGACAGCCGCATAGAGGCCATCGCCGAATAGCATGAGCATCAATATGATCTTTATGCCGCGATGCGTCCAAATCGCCGTGACGCCCTCCAAGATGTCGCGACCGAAATGCTTTGCGACCGTCCGCTGCTGTTGGTATCCGGGCGGCGTTCGCAGCGCCGCGACGCAGCCGAAGAACACTCCATAGCCGAGAACGTTGCTGGCGAAAGCCATGGGCGTTCCGAAGCGCAGGATGATCCAGCCCGCGAGCGCCGGGCCGACGAAGAGCCCCAACTGGCTATAGGCCGCGCCGACCGCGATGGCGGGGGACAATCGGCGGGGCTCGATGAATCGGGGCAACAGCCCGTAGCTGGCCGGGATGGAGAACGCATGCGCCGCGCCATGGAAGGCCGCGAGAGCCGTCAGGGCATAGATCGTCAGCGCGCCGGAAAACGCTAACCCGGCAAGGATCGCCGCCTGAATGGTGGCGCAGGCGTAAGCGATCAAGAGCATGCGCAGTCTGTCCTGCCGGTCCGCGAGCACGCCCCCGATCGGCATCAAGACGATATTGGCCGTCGCGTCGGCGAGGGCGACGATCGCCAGCCACGCGGTCGAATGGGTGAGGTCCCAGGCGGTCCACGACACCGCGACCGCCTGCACGAAGAAGCTCAGCCAGGAAATGATCGAGCCGAGCGAATACCAGCGAAAATTGCGGTCCGCGAACGCCTCGGCGATACCCCCCAGGCCGAGGCTCACGCGGCGCCCCGGCGCGCCGTCCGCATCCGCGCCAACACGCTGCGGAAGGCCTCGGCGAAGCGCTCGACGTCGGCTTCCGCCGACGCCCAGCCGAGGCTGAGGCGGATCGCGCCGCGCGCGAGCTCCGGCTTCACGCCCATCGCCGCCAGCACATGCGACGGCGCCACCTTGCCCGACGAGCAGGCCGAACCGGAGCTGACCGCGACGCCCGCGAGATCGAGCGCGATCACCAGCGTCGCCGCCTCGACGCCAGGCGCAGCGAAGCAGACGGTGTTGGGCAGGCGCGGCGCCGCCTGCGAGAAGATGACCGCATCCATGGCGACCGAGCGGACGGCCTCGGCGAGACGGTCGCGCAGCCCAACGAGCCGCGCCCCTTCGCTCGCCGTCTCGGCGAGGGACGCACGCGTCGCCGCGCCGAAGCCCGCGATCGCCGCCACGGCTTCGGTGCCCGCCCGATAGCCGCGCTCCTGGCCGCCGCCCCGCACCAGCGGCGCGCCCAGACTGACCCCGGCGCGCGCCGTCACCAAGGCGCCTGCGCCCTTCATTCCTCCGATCTTGTGCGCCGACAGCATCAGCGCGTCGGCGCCGAGCGCGGCGACGCCGCAATCGATCCGCCCGGCCATCTGCACCGCGTCGCAGAACACGAGGCCGCCCGCCGCATGGACCAGCGCCGCCGCCTGGGCGACCGGCTGGACGACGCCGGTCTCGTTATTTGCGCCTTGCAGCGCCAGCAGCACACGTCCGGGGCGGCGGCAGGCGGCCTCGAGCCAGTCGAGGTCGAGCCGGCCGTCGGGCCGCAAGGGCGCGATCTCCGCCGCCGGAAATCGATGGCCGGAGAGGACGCAGGCATGCTCGCCGGCGGAGACGATGAGCCGGTCGAGCGGGGCAGCGCCCGGCCCGGCGCCGAACAGCGGATTGAGCGCCGCGTTCGCGGCCTCGGCGCCGCCGGAGACGAACGTGACGCAACGGGGCGCCACGCCCACGAGCCGCGCGACGTCGCTTCGCGCCTCCTCGACGATCCGGCGCGCCGCCCGCCCTTCCGCGTGCACTGAGGAGGGATTGCCGGTCGTCTCCATCGCCGCGAGCGCGGCCTCGCGCGCTTCCGGGCGCAGCGGCGCGGTGGCGTTATAATCGAGATAGGTTCGGCTTAGCGGGCGTGCGGCGGCCATCGCGGCTCCCATTCCACCGGCCGGGACGCGAAACGCGGCCGGGCTTGCGGTTTTTCCTTGCATTTGCCGGCGCCTAGCGTGCTATGAGGCGGCCTCCGAGGCGAGCCCCCGCCGACTGACCGATTGATATGCGCCCCCGAACCCGCGTCGCAAGGCGCGGGCGTGCGCATTTCACCCCTGGCCGGGCGCGCTTCAAGGCATTGTGGAGTTTTCATGCCCGAAGTTTTCTTCAACGGTCCCGCCGGTCGACTTGAGGGTCGCTTTCATCCGGCCAAGCAACGCGGGGCGCCGATCGCGGTGGTGCTGCATTCTCATCCCCAATTTGGCGGCACGATGAACAACCAGATCGTCTACAACACTTATTACAATTTCGCCGAGCGCGGGTTCTCGGTGCTGCGCTTCAATTTCCGCGGCGTCGGACGGTCGCAGGGCGCCTTCGACCACGGCCAGGGCGAATTGTCGGACGCAGCTTCCGCCCTCGACTGGGCGCAGTCGATCAGCCCGGAGGCGCGCGCCTGCTGGATCGCCGGCGTGTCGTTCGGCTCCTGGATCGGCATGCAGCTCTTGATGCGCCGCCCCGAGATCGAGGGCTTCATTTCGATCGCGCCGCCAGCCAACCGGTTCGACTTCAGCTTTCTCGCCCCCTGCCCTTCGTCGGGGCTGTTTGTCCACGGCGACAAGGATCGCGTCGCGCCGTTGAAAGAGGTCCTGGCGCTGATCGAGAAACTGAAGACCCAGAAGGGCATCCTCATCGAGCATGCGGTCATCCCCGAGGCCAATCACTTCTTCGAGGATTGCATCGACGAACTGCACATGGTCGTCGGCGCCTATCTCGACAAGCGTCTCGGCATGCCGCGTCATGCGCCCCCGGCCGTGCGCAAGGAGCGGGCGAAGCCGACCCTGCCGCAGCGCGACAACCGATAGAGCCGACGAAAAAAGTGTCCCTGATCACGACGACGGACGAACTCGCTCAGGCCTGCCAGCGCCTGGCGCGCTCGCCGTTCGTGACGGTCGACACCGAATTCCTGCGCGAGACGACGTTCTGGCCGATTCTTTGCGTTGTCCAGCTCGCCTCCGACGACGAAGCGATGGCGATCGACGCGCTCGCTCCCGGACTCGACCTCGAGCCGCTGTTGCAGCTGATGGCCGACGAGGACGTGGTCAAGGTGTTCCACGCCGCCCGGCAAGACCTCGAAATCTTCTGGAAGCTCTCCGGCGTCCTGCCGACGCCGCTGTTCGACACCCAGGTCGCGGCGATGGTTTGCGGCTATGGCGAGCAGGTGTCCTATAGCGAGCTTGCACACTCGATCTGCCATGTCGCGATCGACAAGTCGTCGCGGTTCACCGATTGGGCGCGCCGGCCGCTGGCCGAGGCGCAGATCGACTACGCGATCGGCGACGTGACCCATCTGCGCGACATCTATCGAGAGTTGTCGAAGCGCGTCGCGGCCACCGGGCGCCAATCGTGGCTCGACGACGAAATGAAGACGCTGAACTCGCCTTCGACCTACGAGCAGCATCCCGAGCGCGCCTGGGAGCGCTACCGGACCAAGGCGAGGAAGCCCCGCGACCTCGCGGTGCTGATGGAGCTTGCAGCCTGGCGCGAGAGCGAGGCGCAGGCGCGCGACGTGCCCCGGGCGCGGGTGTTGAAGGACGACGTGCTGATCGAGCTCGCGCTCGCCGCCCCGCGCAGCGTCGAGGCGCTCGGCAACTTGCGCGCGTTCCCGCGCGGGATGGAGCGGTCGCGCGCCGGCGGGGAAATTCTGGCGGCGGTCGAGCGCGGGCTTGCGCGCGATCCCAAGACGCTGCCGAAGATCGAGCGCGACCGGCGCAACGGCGCCAATGTCGGCGCGACGGTCGAGCTGCTCAAAGTGCTCCTCAGACAGGTGAGCGAGGAGAGCGGCGTCGCCGGCAAGCTGATCGCCACCGTCGACGATCTCGAGTCGATCGCCTCGAGCGACCGAGCGGAAGTGCCCGCGCTCAGCGGCTGGCGGCGCAAACTGTTCGGCGACCGGGCGCTCGAGCTCAAACATGGCCGGCTGGCGCTGACGGTCGAGAACGGCAGGGTCGTCACACTCGAATGGAAAGACGCCGAAGCGCCGAACCCGGCCGTTTGAGATCCGAGCCCCGAAGGTGGCGCCTTTGAGCGGCGGCGCGGACATCGTCTGGCTGCGCGACGACTTCCGTCTCGACGACCAGCCGGCGATTCTCGCCGCAGCGGATCGCGCGGCGCTGCATGTCTATGTGCACGACGACTCGCCCCGGAACAGCCGCCCGCTCGGGGGCGCGGCGAAATGGCGCCTCGCCCAATCGCTGAAGGCGATGGAGGAGGCCCTCGCCGCCCGCGGCGGCCGTCTCGACGTCATGCGCGGCGAGGCCGACAAGGTCATCCTCGCGCTCGCCGCTTCGGCGAAAGCTGGCCGCGTTCTCTGGACCCGACGCTACGAGGCAGCGTCGATCGCGCTCGACGCTGGCGTCAAGACGCGCCTGCGCGAGCGCGGCGTTGAGGCCCTGAGCTTCAACGGCCGGCTCATGCGCGAGCCGTGGGAGATCGCAAAGCCGGACGGCGCGCTCTCCGGCAGCTTTTCCGCCTTCTGGCGCCGGCATCGCGCGCTTGCGCACCTGCCCGCGCCGTCGCCAGCGTCGGATCGCCTCAACCCCGCGCCGTGGCCGGAGGATGCTCCGGAACGCGTCACAGTCGAGGCGCTGCGGCTTACGCCGACCAAACCGGACTGGTCGGGCGAGCTTGCGCTCGGCGAGAGCCCCGGCGAACGGGGCGCGCTCGCCGCGCTCGCCCGGTTCGTCGACGGCCCGCTCGCCGGCTACGCCGAAGGCCGCGATCTGACGTCGCGCGAGACGACCTCGCGGCTTTCGCCCCACCTGCGCTTCGGCGAGGTTTCAACCCGCCGTATCGCCGCCGCCGTCGAGGGCGCCGCCGCCGCCGGGCCGGCCGTGCAGCGCGACGCCGAGAAGTTCATGGCCGAACTCGGCTGGCGCGACTTCGCGGCGGCGCTTCTCTATCGACATCCCGATCTCGCGACGCGGCCGCTGCGGCGCGAATTCGAACGCTTTCCCTGGCGTGACGACGAAGAGAGCTTTCGCGCCTGGGCGCATGGGTGGACCGGCTATCCGATCGTCGACGCCGGGATGCGCCAGCTCTGGCGCACCGGAACAATGCACAACCGCGTTCGCATGATCGCTGCCTCGTTCCTCATCAAGCACCTGCTCATCGACTGGCGGCGCGGCGAGCAATGGTTCTGGGACACGCTCACCGACGCCGATCCGGCCAGCAACCCGATGGGCTGGCAATGGGTCGCAGGCTCGGGCGCCGACGCCGCGCCCTATTTCCGCATCTTCAATCCGGTGCTGCAGGCGGAGAAGTTCGACCCCGACGGCGCCTACGCGCGCCGCTGGGTCCCGGAGCTTGCGCAGCTCGCCGCGCCGGAAATCCACGCGCCCTGGCGGGCTTCGACCGAAGCGCTGGCGCGCGCCGGCGTGGTCCTGGGCAAGACCTACCCGCAGCCGATCGTCGACCACGCCGCCGCCCGCGCCCGGGCGCTCGCCGGGTTCGGGAAGATGCGGGGCGGCTAAGCAAGCCGCGGGTCATCGGGAGAGCCATAGGGCGTCGAAGAGAAGCGGCCGCTGCCCTTCATCTCCTCAAGCGCTTTCCCCTGGGCTTGGCCGGAAGTCGCGATGAGGTCGCTGACCCGCCCTTGCTGAGCGCGGCGAGAAGCGCGGCGAGGTTCTTGCGCGCTGTTACAGTGCGTGGATGATCCGCTCCAAACCTCTCTTGGCAAATCGCGAACGCGCGGCTGAAAAGCGCCTCGGCCTCGGCAAACCGGTTCGTGGCCTGGAACACGAGCGCGAGATTGTTGAGGCTCTCTGCGACATCCGGATGATCCGGCCCGTAACTCTTCTCCCGGATCGCCAGCGCGCGGCGGTGGAGCGATTCAGATTCATCGTGCCGGTTCCTGGCCCGGAGCAACGTCGCGATATTGTTGAGGATGCTCGCTGCCTGTGGATGATCCGGACCGTAGCTTATCTCCCAAATCTCAAGTGCACGGCGATAAAGCGGCTCAGCTTCAGCGAACCGATTCGTCGATCGAAGAACTTCCGCAAGATTGTTGAGGCGAATCGCGACATCGGGATGCTCCGGCCCCAAGCTCTCCTTGCTGATCCTGAGCGCGCGGCGCATAAGCCGCTCGGCCGCGACGAAGCGGTTGGCGGCTCGGTGTACTGCCGCGAGATTGCTCAAGTGGATCGCGACTTTGGGATCATCCGACGCCAAACTCGCCTCGTCGATCTTGAGCACGCGGCGATAGAGCATCTCGGCCTCCGCGAGCCGGTTCGTGTCGTAAAGCAAGCCCGCAAGGTTGTTGAGTTGGTTCGCCACCTCGGGGTGCTTGGGCCCGAGGCTCGCCTCGCTGATTTCCAGCGCACGGCGCATCAGCGGCTCGGCCTCGGCGTAGCGCGCCTTCGCTCTGGTCAAGAGCGCCAGCTGATTGAGCAGCCTTCGGGTCGGTTCCGCAATCTTCGCTTCGTCAGCGCGGCGCGCGATTGCGAGCGCGTGTGGCGCGAGCGGGTCGAGAACCGGCCAGCTTCGCACGTCCTGCACATCCCCCACGAACGCCGCATTGACCCACCCTAGCGCCTCCCGCAACGCCTCAGCGCGCCGCTCGTTCGTCATCGCGCGGCGGGCGAAGTCTTGCACCAGACGATGGACAACAAAACCCCTCCGCGCGCCGTCCTCACCCTTCGCCTGCGTGGCGAGCGAATAGCTGTAAAGGCCCGCCCGCGCCTCATAACCGTCGTAGTCGGTCGCCTCGCCGGGAACCGAAACGTCGATGAGGAAATCAGGAATCGGATCGGGCGCAAAAAACGCAAGACGGTCCAACAGCCGGCGGCTCTCGGGCGGCAGCTGACCGACCGACGTCACCCACGTCGTGGCGAGCGTCTTTTCGAGTCCCGTCATGGCGGCGTCGGACCAAGCGAGCGCCTTGTCTCGATTCTCGCTCCATAGTTTCAGATACCGCGCAAATGGAATGCGCTGCTTGTTGATGTAGGCGCCGGCCTGTTCGAGCCCGAGCGCGAGCCCGCCAAGCTCCTGCGCAAGTTCGCGGGCGCGGGCCGCGTCGTCGGGCGCCTGGACGCGATCCTCTTGCGTCCGCTCCAACAGAAACTCGGTCGCCGGGGCTTCGTCGAGGACGCCGAGTTCTATCTTGCGCAACGAGGCCGGGAAGTCCGCCGCTCGCGCGGTGACGATCACGTGACCGCCCCTGAGCCGCGCCATCAGCTTCGCGACGGCCCTGACGGCCTCGCCGTCATCGACGTTGTCGAGGATCATGAGCCAGGTCGGATGGTCGGCGAGCCATCGCAGCGCGGCCTCGATCCTTGCTGTGTCCTCTTTCGCCTCCTTCTCCGCCAGATCGAGCGCGGCGGCGCTCGCGAGCGCAACGAGGCTCGCGTTGAGGGTCGCCGGACTGTCGGCTCGGACAAACAGCAGCGCTGAATAATCCACCTCGTGGCGCAAAGCATATTCGATCGCGAGCCGGGTCTTGCCGATCCCGCCAAGCCCGTGCAGCGTCCGGCCTGCGACCGCCACACCTTCCGCGTCCACGAGCGCCGCGCGCAGGCTCTCGAGTTCGGTCTCGCGCCCTTTGAAAAGGTCGCCAAGCGAGGCAAACGGCAGGTTCCGCGGCTGGCGCGCGGACGGACCTCCAGGAAAGGCGACTGCCGTGCGAGTCGGGGCGTACGCCGCTACGACTTCGACTTTCCCCGGAAATCGCATTGCTCCCGTCGGCTTGGCTGCCGGCGTCAAGTATGCCGCTAGCCGCGCTCGCGCCTCCTCCTCGTCAACGCCATAAAGATCGCACCGTTTAACGACTGCCAGGAGCGGTGATGGTTCGCAGTCCTCGACGAATACTGGCAATGCGAAGTTGGGTCGCCTGTTCTGAGCGGCCCATTGCGCCGCCCGACGCTCCCACCCCGAATAGTCCTTCGTCAGATAGACGGCGCTCACGACGCAAAGAACAGAATCCGCGCGCTTCAGCCGCTCATCCATCCATTTGGCGATATCGCCGCCGGCGGAGATCTCCCATTCGTGAATGCGTGGCGCATGGCCGAGCTTTTCAAGCTCCTGGCCGATCCAGAACGCCCAGTCCCGGTCGTTGCTGGTATAACTGACAAAAATATCCGCCATCGCCCCCGCTCCGCTCACGCCAGGGCTCGCACGATTGGTCGCGCGCCGAGTGTGGCATGAACAAGAAGGTCGGCAAAGGGGCAGCCGGTCGAGCGCCTAAAGCACCAGGAGCTTCTTCACCAGCGAGAAGACTTCCTTGTAGGGCAGCTTGGTTGCGCCGGCGATGGCGAACGGGACGAGGGCCGCGCCGGCGAGCGGTGCGATCGCCGATCGGCTCATGAGAAAGATCGACAGCTTGCGTGAAGCGGCGAATTGCGCGGACGGATCCGCAACCGCGGGAACGGCGGCTTCCGCGGCGTCGTCGGCGGCGAGGTTGCGGCCGACGAGGGCGCGCTCGGCCGCACGGTGGTAGCGGGTAGCCTGGGCGCCGAGCACCTGGGCCGATTTCTCCTTCAGTTCGGAGAGCGGCTTCGAGAACGCCAGCAGCGGAAAGGCAAAAAACGCGAACACGATCGCGAGCCAGCCGGTGATGATATAGCCGAAGGTGACCGAGGAGATGTTGGCCTCGAACACGTGCCTGACGACGGTGATCGCCATGCCGGCGCTCATCCCGAACACGAACATCGAATAGGCGTTCGGATATTCGGCGAGAAAGGCGAGGCCCCCCTTGCCGTCAGGATGGGTCGCAACCAGCCTGAGCTCGAGCGAGGCGATCCGCCACAGCAGCATCGCCCAGACGATATAGCGCCAGAGGCCGCGAAAGAGCAGGAAGTAGAAGAGCGGCGCGCTGCAGACGACGCTCCACCATCCGGCCAGCGTCAAGCGGGCGGTATCGTCGGCGACCTGAACCGCCCAGGTCGAGCTGTCGGACGTCAAGAGAATATCGAGCCGCGCCAGCGTCCCCGCAATCGCAAGGCCCAGGCAGACGATTTCGGCCGCCCCCGAGTCGCGCAATCTCAACGCCCTCACCACCGCCTTTGCCGCCGCTTCGAACGAAGCCGGCGCGAGGATTGGCGCCCGGACCAGCTGGCCGAGCTTGCCCTGGAGGCCGTATTCGACCTGCTGCTCGGCCAACACGAAGAGGCCGATGGCAATGAAAAAACGCGCCCAGGCGCCAAAGTCGAGCAGGAAAGGATGCATCGCCGACGGTCCGAACGCGCGCCCGGCAATGAGGCTCAGGACAAGCGGAACGCCCCAGGCGAGCGCGACGAAGATCGCCGCCCTGCGGCCGGCAAGCAGCGCATCTTCCCGCAGCACCCCCAATCGACGCTGCAATTCGAAGAACGGCCCGCCATGCGAGGCCAGATATTCCCCGATCCGGCTCGCTTCGTCCTCATCGGCGTCGACGCCGATGGCGACATCCGCGCTCCCAATGATGCTAGTCATATCCCCTGCCTCCTCCGACGCCAATTCCTCGCAGGAATCGCGTTCGCCAAGCCCTGACCGTCATGGACGGACAGCCGTGGCTAAGCAAGCGGCGTTGGCCGGCGGATCTCAATTCGAGGGCGGTTCGGAAAGTCAATTGCCGACCCCACCCTCACCCCGGCTCCGCCGCCGACAGCGCCGCCTCCTCGCTCAGGAACTCGCGCAGGGCCTTGATGCGCGGAGAACTGGCGTCGTCCGGACGGCAGACGAAGTAATAGCCGAACGGCGTCGAGACGCTGGTCTTGAACGGCGCGACGAGGCGCCCGGCGGCGAGTTCGTCGGCGGCGATCGCGAACGAGGTCAGCGCCACGCCCTGCCCCTGGGCGGCGGCGCGCAGCGTCATCGCCATGTTGTTGAAGAAGACGCCGTGGGTTGCCTCGACCTGGCGCGCGCCGGCGGCCTTGAGCCAGTCGGACCACGTCGGCCAGGACGCGTGCGCGGGGTTCCAGTCGAGATGCAGCAGGGTATGGCGAGGCAGATCCTCGGGCGAGCGAAGCGGATCGGCGCCGGCGACAAGCTCGGGCGCGCAGACCGGAAAGACGTCCTCCTTGAACAGGAGCGTCGCCGCGAGGCCGGTGAACTCGCCCGCGCCCCAGCGGATGAGCGCGTCCGCGGCGCCGGACTCGAGAGCTTCATCGATCGGATTGGCGTCGATCAGGACATCGGTCTCGGGATGGCGGGCCTTGAACTTGCCGATCCGGCCGACGAGCCAGGTGGCGGCGAACGACGGCGTCGAATTGATCACCAGAAAGCGGCGCCCGTTACCCTCGCGCATGGCGCGCGCGGCCTTGGAGAGGAGCGCCAATCCTTCGGTGAGCGTTCCTGCTCCGGCCGCGCCCGATTCGGTCAGCCGAAGTCCGCGGCCATTTCGCTCGACGAGCCTTGCGCCGAGATCCTGCTCGAGCGCCCGCACCTGCTGGGCGACCGCCGCCTTGGTCACGTGCAGCTCCTCGGCCGCCCGGGCGAACGACAGGTGGCGCGCGACGACCTCGAAGGCGCGAAGCGCGTTGAGCGGCGGCAGGCGGTTGAGGAGGTTCATCGTTTAG
>Ga0302181_10002942_pt1 | contig 11873 bp, 10 predicted proteins | sample I_Palsa_E3_3_FD_198786 | JGI IMG/M metagenome (GOLD analysis project Ga0302181, IMG submission 198786) | Peat permafrost microbial communities from Stordalen Mire near Abisko, Sweden - I_Palsa_E3_3 | ecosystem: Environmental > Terrestrial > Soil > Palsa > Peat permafrost | place: Sweden... | reverse complement strand
GCCGATCAGCTGCACGTCGAAATGGCGCATGCCCATGGTCCGCTTGCCGGTCTCGCGCACGATCGCGAAGCACTCCGGCAGCAGGGCGTCGAGTGACTCGCCGGCGCGCGCGCGCTCGCGCAGCGCATCCATCCGCTCGCGCAGCTCAGCGTCGGTGTCGTGTTCGAGCTCGGCCTCGAACGCATTGATCAGCGCGACGCGTTTCTGGTAGGTCTTGAACTTCTTCGCCTCGCCGACGTTGAGCGCGCGATCCAGCAGTGAGGGCATTGGCCAAGGATAGCTACCAGCGGCTTGCGGCCGGCCGGCAACCGGGTATCGGGGCTCCGCTCACTGCCTGGGACGGGACCGCGATCAGAGCGACGGCTGCGAGGCCTCGCGAGCCACGGCCTGGGCCGCCTCGTAGGCGACGGCGGCGGCGCCCCCGATCTCCGTGCGATCGCGACGGTGGCGCAGTTTGTCGCGGTGGCGCTTGACCTGGCGCGCCAGCTCGTCGACCATCAGGTTCAGCGAGTGCAGCATCTCGGGGGAGGCGTCGTGGGCACGCAGCGTCACGCCCTTCAGATACAGCGTCCCCTCGGCGACCTGGCAGTCCGCCACCCGCGGATTTGGCTCCTTGAAGATCTCGATCTCCAGGCGGGCGAGGTCGGAGACCTGTCGGGCCACCTTGGTCAAGCGGCGTTCCGCGTGCGTGCGGATTTCGTCGGTGACCGGAACGTTGCGACCCTTGATGGCGATTTGCATCACAGGCTCCCTTCGGCGGAGACGTTGACTTTTAATGAGTCTACGCTTCTGTCGGATGGCTCCCCGGCTTTTCTGGACGTTTAATCCAGGCGTGCTGATCGCCGTCGCGGCGGTGGGCGGCGCCTACCTGCGGCGCTGGTGGCACGTGCGCACAGGACCCTCGCCGCTGCGGGCCTCCGAGGCGCCGGTGTGGCGGCTGTGCTGCATGCTCGGAGCCCTCCTGTTGAGCATGATCGCGCTCGTATCGCCGCTCGACGGGCTAGCCGACCAGCTGTTCTTCATGCACATGATCCAGCACATGCTGCTGCTTGACCTGGTGCCGATCCTCGGCATCGTCAGCCTCACGAAGGTCATCCTGCGCCCGATCACGCGGGCGCTGCGAGACCTGGAGAGGAGCGCCGGCGGGCTCGCGCATCCCGCCTTCGCGGTCGTGCTCTACATCGTGGTGATCTGGGCCTGGCACGTACCGGCTGCCTACGACCTCGCCCTGCGCCATCCGGTCGTCCACGTGCTCGAGCACGTCAGCTTCCTCGCCGCCGGCTCGCTCTACTGGTGGCACCTGCTGTCCCCCATCCGGGCGCGCATGCGACTGCACGGCATGGGCCCGGTCGTCTACATGGCCTCGACCAAGCTGTTCGTCGGCGCGCTCGGCATGGGCCTCGCGTTCGCGCCCTCGGCGCTGTACCCCTACTACGTGCACCACGCGCGTGTGTGGGGCATCTCCGCCCATGACGACCAGGCGATCGCCGGACTGATCATGGCCGTCGAGCAGTCGCTGGTGATGGGCATCGCGCTCGTAGTGCTGTTCGTGCGGGCGCTCGGCGAGTCAGAGCGCGAGCAGCTGCGCAAGGAGCGCTATCACCTCGACGGGCAGGGGGTTGCGTGACCCAACCCAGGAAGCCTTTCTAGGCCCGGCGCAGGCTCTCTAGGCCCGGCGCAGGCTCTCGAGGATGCCGCTGTGCCCAGCGATGGCGCCGATCAGGATCGAGTCGGCGGCGATCTCGGTGCCGGGCAGCACTATGCACTCGCGCAGCTGTGCGCGCTCGCCGATGCTCGCGCCCTGACCGAGCACCAGAGGGCCCATCAGGCGGACGCCGGGTCCGATGTCGACATCGCGCCCGATCCACGCGCTCCCGTCGATCTCGGTGTCCGCCCGCAGGGGGGAGTCGCCGGCGACGATCACCCCGGGGCTCACCTCCTGACCGTCTATCTGCAGATGCAGCTCGCCGCTCAGCGCGTCGAAGGTGCCCTGGCGAAGCTCGCCGAGCGAGCCGACATCGTTCCAGTATTCGCGCACCTCGTGGATGTGGAACGGCACATCGTTCTCGAGCAGAACCGGGAACACGTCCTGCGCCCAGTCCACGAACGGGCGCTCCGGGAAATACTCGAAGATCCTCGGATCGAACACGTATATCCCGCAATTGCCGAGATCTGACAGCGCCTCCTCGGGTGCGGGCTTCTCCTGAAAGCCCGTGATCCGCCCCTCGCGGTCGTGCAGCACGACGCCGAACTCGCGCGTATCTGCCACCTGCTTGACGGCCAGCGTCGCGATTCCGCCGCTCTGGCGGTGCCTGGCCACGAGCGCGCCCAGGTCGATGTCGGTGAGGGCATCGCCCGAGATCACGAGGAAGGGCTCATCGCCGAAGAAGTCCGCGCAGCCCCGCACGCCCCCCGCCGTGCCGAGCAGCTCGGGCTCGTACCGATACTGAAGGCGCTCTCCGAAGTGATCGCGGATGGTGTCCGGGAAGTAGTGCAGGTTGGCGATCACATGCTCGAAGGAGTGCGAGTCGAGCAGGTCCACGATGTGCTCCATCACCGGCCTGTCGAGCACCGGCACCATCGGCTTGGTGATCTCATACGTCAGCGGCCGCAGGCGGGTGCCGAGGCCCGCGGCAAGCACCATCGCCCTCATCCGCTAATAGCGGTAGTGGTCTGGCTTGTACGGGCCATCCACCGGCACCCCGATGTATGCGGCCTGTTCGTCGGTGAGCGTCGTGAGCTTCACGCCCAGCGCGTCCAGATGCAGGCGGGCGACCTTCTCGTCCAGGTGCTTGGGCAGCACGTAGACCTTCTTCTCGTACTCGTCGTTCTTGCTGTAGAGCTCGATCTGGGCGATCGTCTGGTTTGAGAACGAGTTGCTCATCACGAAGCTCGGGTGTCCGGTGGCGTTGCCGAGGTTCAGCAGGCGACCCTCCGAGAGCAGGATGATCGCGTGGCCGTCTGCGAACACCCACTTGTCGACCTGCGGCTTGATGTTGACGCGCTCGATCCCCGGGATCCTGGCCAGGCCGGCGATGTCGATCTCGTTGTCGAAATGCCCGATGTTGCCGACGATCGCCTGATGCTTCATGCGCTGCATCTGCGCCCCGGTGATGATGTCCTTGTTGCCCGTGGTTGTGATGAAGATGTCCCCGCTGTCGATGACTTCCTCGAGCGTTGAGACCTGATAGCCCTGCATCGCCGCCTGCAGCGCGCAGATCGGATCGATCTCGGTGATGACAACGCGGGCGCCCTGGCCGCGCAGCGATTCGGCGCAGCCCTTGCCGACGTCGCCGAAGCCGCACACGACCGCCACCTTGCCGCCGATCATGACGTCGGTGGCTCGGTTGATGCCGTCGATCAGCGAGTGCCGGCAGCCGTACAGGTTGTCGAACTTGGACTTCGTGACCGAGTCGTTGACGTTGATCGCCGGGAACAGCAGCTCGCCGGATTCGACCATCTGATAGAGGCGATGGACGCCTGTGGTGGTCTCCTCGGTCACTCCTTTGATGCCCTGGGCGATGTTCGTCCAGCGCTGCGGGTCCTCGCGCAGCGACCGCGTCAGCAGCCCGAGAACCACCTGGAACTCCTCGGACTCGGCGCTCGCCGGATCCGGGACGGCGCCGGCACGCTCGAACTCCACGCCCCTGTGAACGAGCAGCGTCGCGTCACCGCCGTCATCGAGGATCATGTTTGGGCCGCTCGAGCCGTCCTCGCCCTCGGCCGGCCAGCGCAGCACCTGCTCGGTGCACCACCAGTACTCCTCGAGCGTCTCGCCCTTCCACGCGAACACCGGAACGCCCTGCGGATCCTCGGGGCTCCCGTCGGGCCCGACCGCAACCGCGGCGGCGGCGTGATCCTGGGTCGAAAAGATGTTGCAGCTGCACCAGCGCACCTCGGCTCCGAGCGCCGTCAGCGTCTCGATCAGCACCGCCGTCTGGATCGTCATGTGCAGCGAGCCCGTGATGCGTGCGCCCTTGAGCGGCTGGGCGGCTGCATACTCGCGGCGGATCGCCATCAGACCGGGCATCTCGTGCTCTGCGAGCGTTACCTCCTTGCGACCGAAGTCGGCGAGGGACAGGTCGGCGACCTTGAAGTCGGTCTCCGTCACGGTGGCGGTCGGGGTCATATTCGGATCTCCATGGTCGTGTTGTAGCGCACCGAGGGCGCCGTCAGCGCTTGGCGAGGGCGGCCTTCAGCTCCTCGATCGCCTTCACGGGCCCTGGATCCACTCCGCGCAGCACGGCCAGATAGATCGAGACGAGGTCACCGAGCAGCACCAGCGAGATCACGCGCTCGATCGTCGTCTGCCCGCGCGTCTCCAGTCTAAAGCTCGCAGCCGCGTTGCCGGCGATGAGGCGCTCAGTCAGGTCCATGCGCTCCTTCAGCCGGGGATGGGCATCAGAGTCGTCCAGGAACACCGCGGAGAAGCGTCCGACTTCCTGAGCGCCCTCCCATCCGGCGAGCTCGTTGTGATCGAGCTCCGGAAGCTCGTGCGTGAAGGCCGGCTGCTTGGCGTTCTCGTTGATCTGCGTCTTCCAGCGATAGGCGATCGGGGTCGTGAGCCCGGCGCCCGCGATCACCGGGGTGGTGCCGTGCAGGCCACGCGCGATTTCCTTGGCCAGCGAGTCCTCCGGCGCATCGGGCCCCCACTCGGCGACCAGCTGCTCGGTGTGCGATGCGGCAACGTCGATCTCGGAGTTCAGCCGCGGTCCGGCGCCGCACAGAGCCGCGACCTCCAGCGCCGCGACGGTCATGTAGGCGACCGCCGCGCGGGGTTGGAAGCCGCCCGGGAGCGGGATCACGGGAACCTCGTCGGCACGGGCCATCTCGGCCAGACGCCCCCCCGTCGTCACCACCGTTCGCCGCGCTCCGAGGGCCCCCGCCGACTCGTAGCAGGCGAGCGTCTCCTCGGTGTTTCCCGAGTAGCTGGCCAGCAGCACCATCGTGTCGGGCGTAGTCCACGGCGGCAGGCCATAGGCGCGGGTCACGAAGATCGGCCGCGTGGCCTGGTCTGACAGCGCAGCGCGGGCAAGCGCGCCGCCGATCGCAGATCCGCCCATCCCGGCGACGACCAGCCCGGCCGAGGTGTCCCAGTCCTGCATGATCGCCGACTCCGAGCGCCACAGCGCATCGCGCAGATGCTCCGGCAGCGCCAGCACGTCGCCCATCTGGTCGGATACATCGACCTGCGCGATCGCCGCGCGCGAGAGCACCTCGGTGGATGTGGCGGTGACGCCGCCTTTGCTCATCTCAAGCTCTCCTGTTCTCGGGCCGGGGCACTGCTACCGGGGGTTTCAGAAATCGGGGGACCATAGGAATTCGACGCCTCGACGCTAGAACCTGATCGCGCCGTCGGGCAAGTCGACACCAGGGAAGATACGCGCCCCGTGGGTGATCACGTTGTCCGCCCCGATCGTGACGCCCTCGCCGAGCACGGCTCCATCGGTGATCTGGGTCCGTGCTCCGACCCGGCATCCGGCGGCGACGATGCAGTCGCGCAGCGTGCAACCCTCGCCAATCTGCGCTCCGTTGAGGATCACCGCCCGCTCGACGGTGCTGTCGGCCCCGATCGACACGTCTTCGGCGAGCACGGCCAGGCTGCCGACATGCGCGCCCTCGGCGACGCGCACGCCGCGCTCGAGCACCGCCGGAGGGATCACCCTGCCGGTCACCTCGGCGCGTTCGTCGATCGCCAGCCAGTCGCTCCCGAGGCGATCGGTGACCGCCGTGGCGACGTTGCCCTCGATGATGTCGAAGGTCCCTTTCAGGTAGCGCTCCGGCGTGCCGATGTCCAGCCAGTAGCTGTCTGAGGGGAACCCATACAGCCCGTCGCCGACCAGCAGCGGCCACACCTCGCGCTCGATTGAGACGTTCCTGTCGGCAGGCACGAGCTCCAGCAGCCGGCGCTCCAGCACGTAGGCGCCCGCGCTGATCAGGTTCGAGTCGATGCGGTCGGAGCTCGGCTTCTCCAGGAACTCCCTGACCGAGCGATCCTCGTTCAGGTGCACGAGGCCGTAGGCGGTGGGGTCGGGGACCGGGACCAGCGCGAGCGTGGCCCTGGCCCCCGTCTGCTCGTGCTGGGCCATCTGCGCGGTCAGATCGATGTCGGTGAGCACATCGCCGTTGAGCATCAGGAAGCGCTCGTCGAGCAGCGGCTCGGCGAACTTCAGCGCGCCCGCCGTGCCCCGCGGGTCGGGCTCCTCGACGAAGCGCAGCCGGATCCCCAGGCCCGAGCCGTCCCCCAGCACGTTGCGCACGCTTGTGGCAAGGAACCCGCAGGACATGATCACGTCGTCGATTCCGTGCTCGCGCAGCCACTCGAGCATGAACGAGATGAACGGTCTGTCGACGAGCGGCACCACCGGCTTGGGTACGGTCGAGGTGAGCGGGCGCAGGCGTTTGCCCTCGCCTCCCACCAGGATCACGGCCTGCATCTGCTCACCGCCTTCCTATGCCCTCATAGACGAGACCCGCCGCACGTATGGCGTCCGGGTCCAGGGCGTTGCGCCCGTCGATCACCAGATTGCCCCTCATGGCCTCGGCGATGAGCTTCCAGTCGAGGTTCATGAACTCGGACCACTCCGTGACCAAGACTACGGCGTCGGCGTCGCGCACGGCATCGAGGGGCGAGTCCGCGAAGGAGATGCCGCTGACGAGCGTGCGCGCCTGCTCCTCGGCGACGGGGTCGTAGGCTGTGACGTCCGCCCCGTCGGCGTTCAGGCGCGCCGACAGGACCAGCGAGGAAGCCTCGCGCATGTCGTCGGTGTTGGGCTTGAAGGCCAGGCCGAAGAGCGCCACGCGTTTGCCGACGAGACCTCCGAGGTGCTTTTGCAGCTTGCCGATCACTCGGCGCTTCTGCAGTTCGTTGACCTCGATTACCGCGGTCAGGAGCTGGAAGTGATAGCCGGAGTTGCCCGCGAGTTGCTTCAGCGCGTCCACGTCCTTGGGAAAGCAGCTCCCGCCGAAGCCGATGCCGGCCTGCAGGAACTTCGGCCCGATGCGGTCGTCCAGGCCCATCCCGCGCGCCACCTCCACTACGTTGGCGCCGGTCTCCTCGCAGACGTTGGCGATCTCGTTGATGAAGGAGATCTTCGTCGCCAGAAAAGCGTTGGATGCGAGCTTGACCATCTCCGCGCTGCCGATGTCGGTGCGCACCAGCGGTGCTTTCAGGCTCGAGTAGAGGTCGACGACCGCATCGCCCGCCCAGTCGCCGTTGTCTCCGACCACGACGCGATCGGGCGCGAGGAAGTCCTTGACAGCCGAGCCCTCCCGCAGAAACTCAGGGCAGGACACGTAGCCAAGCCCTCCCTTGCCCTGCTCGGCGAAGGCTCGTTGCAGCGAGGCTCCGGTCCCGCACGGCACCGTCGACTTCATCACCAGGGCGTGATCCTCAGATGCCGGGATCGCGTTGACGACCGCGTGCACGGCGGTCAGGTCGGCGTCGCCGGAGTAGGTCGGAGGGGTTCCCACGGCGATGAACAGCAGCTGCGCGTGCTGAAGCGCGTCGCTGAGATCGGTTGAGAAGTGCAGTCGCCCGGCGTTGCGCTCGAGCAGCTCCTCCAGGCCCGGCTCGTAGATCGGCGCCTCGCCCCGCTTGAGCCGCTCCACCTTGGCGGCATCGATGTCCACGCACCAGACGTCGCTGCCGAGCTCGGCGAAGCCGGCCGCGGTCACCAGCCCCACATAGCCGGTGCCGATCACTCCGATCGGATCGCGTTTGGAGACGGCGCTCATGAGCGGGGAAGGCTAGTAGGCGCGACGGCAGCGGTGTGCGTTAGCCCAAGCAGGCGGTTACTGCCCGACCGCGAGAAACGCCTCGTAACGGCGGATGTCGCGCTCAGCGCGCGCCCGCTCCTCGCTGTCCTCTGCGGAGCGCTCGACGTCGGCGCGCGCTTCGGAGAGCTTCGTCTCGAAGGTGCCGCGGTCGATCTGCTCGGGCGCGATCGCCTCCTCCACGAGCACGAGCGCGTGGTTGTTGGCGAACTGCAGGTATCCCTCGGCCTGCGCGAAGCGCACGATCTCGTCCTCCGCGCGATACAGGCGCAGCTCCGTCGGCTCGAGGCGGGCCAGCAGGGGCTGGTGGTTGGCCAGGATCCCGATCGACCCCACGGTGGTGACCGTGGAGAGCATTTCGATCTCGTCAGAGAAGACCTCGCCCTCCGGCGTGAGCACTTCGGCCAGAAACCTCGCGTGGCTCATCGCGAGCTCCTCATTTCTTGGCGGCCTCGACGACCTCGTCGATCGTGCCCTTCAGGAAGAAGGCGCTCTCGGGGACCTCGTCGTGCTTGCCCTCCATGATCTCCTCAAAGCCCCTGATCGTCTCGGCGATCGGCACGTAGGCCCCGGGCGTGCCCGTGAACTCTTCGGCCACGAAGAAGGGCTGGGACAGGAACCGCTCGATCCTGCGCGCGCGCTGGACGGTCAGCTTGTCCTCGTCGGAGAGCTCGTCGATGCCGAGGATCGCGATGATGTCCTGCAGTTCCTTGTAGCGCTGCAGGATCTCCTTGACCCGGTTGGCCACCCGGAAGTGGTCGTCGCCCAGCACGTCCGCCTTGAGGATCGTCGAGGTGGAGTCGAGCGGGTCGACCGCCGGGTAGATCCCTTTCTCGGAGATCGCGCGCGACAGCGTGGTCGTCGCGTTGAGGTGTGCGAACACCGATGCCGGGGCCGGGTCGGTGAGGTCGTCGGCCGGCACGTAGATCGCCTGAACCGAGGTCACAGAGCCCGATCGCGTCGAGGTGATGCGCTCCTGCAGCTGGCCCATCTCCGTCTCGAGCGTCGGCTGGTAGCCGACCTGCGAGGGCATCCGCCCGAGCAGGGCCGAGACCTCCGAGCCGGCCTGAACGAAACGGAAGATGTTGTCGATGAAGAGCAGCACGTCCTGGCCCTGGTCGCGGAAGTATTCGGCCATCGTCAGCCCTGAGAGCGCGACCCGCATGCGGGCCCCGGGGGGCTCGTTCATCTGGCCGAACACGAGCATCGTCTTATCCAGCACGCCCGACTCCTTCATCTCGAGCCACAGGTCGTTGCCCTCGCGCGAGCGCTCGCCGACGCCACAGAACGCGGACAGCCCGCCGTGCTCCTTGGCGAGGTTGTGGATGAGCTCCTGGATCAGCACCGTCTTGCCCACGCCCGCCCCGCCGAACAGCCCGGTCTTGCCGCCCTTGGCGTAGGGGGCGAGCAGGTCGATGACCTTGATGCCCGTCTCGAACATTTCGGTCGTAGGCGTGAGGTCCTCGGCGCGAGGAGCCTCCTGGTGTATACCGCGGCGCTCCACGTCCTTGGGCAACTCGGCGCCGAGGTCGATCGGCTCGCCCAGCAGGTTGAAGATGCGCCCGAGCGTGGCCTCTCCCACGGGGACCGTGATCGGCCCGCCGGTGTCGATCACCTCGGCGCCGCGCGCCAGCCCGTCGGTGGTGTCCATCGCCACGGCGCGCACGCGATCGTCGCCGAGGTGCTGCTGGACCTCGCACACGAGCACGCGCTCCTCAGCGCCGGAGCTGATCCCGGGCGCCTCCTCCTCGGCGGCCGACGCGGGCCTTGCGATGGTGATCGCGTGGTTGATCTCGGGCAGGCGGTCGGCGAAGACGGCCTCTATCACGACGCCCTGGATCTCCTCGATCCGCCCGACGTTGCGCTTGGCGGCGTCGCCGCTCTGGGCTTGCGGGGTGGAGCTCGTGGGCTCGGTGGTGATGGCGTCCATTGTGTGATTCTCCTCTTTATCTATTCCAAGTTGTCTCGTGGTGAGGACACGCGTCTAGCTGAGCCCCTCTGCGCCCGCGACGACCTCCATGATCTCCTGGGTGATCTCGGCCTGGCGGGCACGGTTCATCTGCAGTGTGTAGTCGGTGATCAGTTCGCCGGCGTTCTCCGATGCGCTGCGCATCGCGGTCATCTGAGCACCGAAGAAGCCCGCCGCTGACTCGACGAGCGCGCGGTATATCGAGATCTCGATGTAGTCGGGGACGAGCCGCCTGAGGATCTTCTCGGGGTCCGGCTCGTAGTCGACGGACGTGCGCGTAGGCGCCTCGCCGGCAGCCTCGCCGGAACCGTCCTCGCCGGCTACGATCTGCTGGGACAGCGGGAGCAGGCGCTGATGGGTGACGTGCTGGGTCAGCGGCGAGACGTAGGAGTTGAAGATCATCTCCACTCGGTCGACGCGGCCGTCCACGTAGGCTTCGATCACGTCGTCGGCGATAGTGCGTGCGTCCGCGTAGGCGGGTCGATCGGCGAAGCCCGTGTAGCTGCCGCTGAGCTCATACCCGCGGAATGTCAGCGAGGAGACGCCGCGGCGCCCTGTCGCGTACCAGACGCTGCGCAGACCCTGCTCGCCAAGCTCCGCGGACATGCGCGCGCCGGCGCGAATGATCTGGGAGTTGAAGCCACCTGCCAGGCCACGATCGCCGCTGACGAGCAGGAGCCCGACGTTCGTCTGTGACTCGTGCTCGCGCAGCAGCGGCACGCGCGTGGCCTCTGCGCCGGCCGCCTGCGCCGCCTGACGCGTCATGCGCCCGATCGCATCGGCATACGGGCGCAGGGCGGCGATGCGCTGCTCGGCCCGCCGCAGGCGGGCGGCGGCGACGGCCTCCATCGCCCGCGTGATCTTCTGGATGTTCTTGACCGAGTTGATCTTGTCCTTGACGTCGCGCTGTGAGGCCATGGCTCGATTCCGCGGGCGGCGCTAGGCCGCCTGGGGCTCCTTGTCGGGGGCGGGCTCCTGTGGGGCCTGAGACTGGGCCTGCCTGACGGGCTCATCATCCTCCATCGGCTGACCCTCCTCGTCGAGGTCGTATCCGAAGTCGGCCGCGAACGCGTCGAGCGTGTCCTTGACGGCCTTCTGCGTCTCATCCGACCAGTCCCCGCCGTTGATCTTCTCGCGCAGCTCCGGGTGCTGGGAATGCAGGCGCTCGGTGATGCCGAGCAGGAAGTCCTGCACGCGATCGACGTTCAGGCGGTCCAGGTAGCCGTTGGTGGCTGCGTAGATCTGCACGGTCTGGTCCTCGACAGCCAGTGGCGCGCGCTCGTGCTGGTTGAGCGTCGCCACGAGGCGCTCGCCGCGGGCGAGCGTGCGCTGCGTGTCGGCGTCGAGGTCTGAGCCGAACTGGGCGAACGCCTCCAGGTCGCGGTACTGGGAGAGCTCGAGCTTGATCCGCCCTGCGACTTTCTTCATCGGCCCGATCTGCGCGTTGCCGCCGACGCGCGAGACCGAGATGCCGACGTTGATTGCCGGGCGAACGCCCGAGTTGAACAGCGAGGACTCGAGGAAAATCTGCCCGTCGGTGATCGAGATCACGTTCGTCGGGATGTAGGCCGAGACGTCGCCGGCCTGCGTCTCGATGATCGGCAGCGCAGTCAGCGAGCCGCCGCCGAGGTCGTCGCTGAGCTTGACCGCCCGCTCGAGCAGGCGCGAGTGCAGGTAGAAGACGTCGCCGGGATAGGCCTCGCGACCCGGCGGGCGGCGCAGCAGCAGCGACATCTGCCGGTAGGCGTAGGCGTGCTTGGTCAGATCGTCGTACACGCACAGGGCGTGCCCGCCGTTGTAGAGGAAGTGCTCGCCCATCGCGCAGCCGGCGTAGGGGGCCATGTACTTGATCGGCGCCGCCTCATCGGCTGGCGCGGCAACGATGATGGTGTTGTCCAGCGCGCCGTACTCCTCGAGCGTCTGCGCCAGCGCCACGACGGTGGACATGCGCTGGCCGATGGCCACGTATATGGACACCACACCGGTGTCCTTGTTGTTGATGATGGTGTCGATGGCGATCGCCGTCTTGCCGGTCTGGCGGTCGCCGATGATCAGCTCGCGCTGGCCGCGGCCGATCGGGATCATCGCGTCGATCGCCTTCAGGCCGGTCTGCATCGGCTGCTTGACC
>Ga0302181_10002937_pt1 | contig 11886 bp, 9 predicted proteins | sample I_Palsa_E3_3_FD_198786 | JGI IMG/M metagenome (GOLD analysis project Ga0302181, IMG submission 198786) | Peat permafrost microbial communities from Stordalen Mire near Abisko, Sweden - I_Palsa_E3_3 | ecosystem: Environmental > Terrestrial > Soil > Palsa > Peat permafrost | place: Sweden: Abisko... | reverse complement strand
CCTGCCTGACCTCGTTCCGGCGCCCCGGCCCTGCGACCGTGCTGCGCTCGCCCCGGGCGCGCATCATGGGCTCGCTGTTCACGGTGCTGCTCGTCGCGATGGTCTCGCTGATGGTCTACGCGATGATCCCGTTCCGCGCCCACGGCGCGCGGACGCCCGCGGCGCCTAGTGCGACCGCTCACGGCGCGGTCACGAGTGCGGCCGCGGGAGCCGGCCTCGGCTCGCGGACGATCCCGCCCGTCTCGGCCAACGCCAGCGCCGGGACAGGTGCGGCAGCGCGTTCATCCGGCAAGTCCGCGCCGCCCTCGGCCGGCGCGAGCGCCATCACGAGGAGCGCTAAGAGTCAGGCCGCGCCGACCGCGACGGGACCGTAGCCAGGCGACGGGATCGCAGCCGAGCGCGGCTAAGGATTCCCGCCAGAGCTGGACCAGATAACGCTCCAGGCCTTCAAGCGTCTTCTTCTCCTGCTGGAATTCATCGCTGAGCGGATTGCGGTGACGGTCGAAGAGGGCCGCGTAGCGGCGGGTCACCTGGTCACGGTTACCGGCGTAGACGCGCACCGAATAGTCACCGACGCCGCCGCCAAGCCGGAGACCCCGAACTGCGGGACCGGCCAGGCCCATGTTGATGCTCAGCTGCCCGCGCAGGTAGATGGATGCCTTAGCCTCTTCGTCCCAGGCGTCGCCGCACGGCGGTGGCGCGCTGTCCCACTCCTCGAGGACCAGCCGGACGTCGATGTCTTCCTGTAGGCTGCCGACCCACAATTGCTCGCGGTTGGTGCTGATCAACGCGCCGACCGGAGGCAGCGGACCTCCTGGTGCGTCCGGGTCGACCGCCGGGTCGTGAATCCGGAACATCCTCCGTTCCGGAGTTACCGGAATGACCAGCTGTAGCAGCCTGCGGCTCATGGTCCCCCCCTCAGCACGTTGACACCTTTGATATCAGCCCGCTTCCCTAGCAAATCTAGACCGCAGACGCGTCTCATGCAGGCAAAAACGGTGCGGAAATGCTAAACGTGACCACTTGACTACTGCGTGTTTCAGAGTAGCGTTATATCTGTTATGAGCATTGTGTCCGACCCTGACTCGCCGGCCCTCGATTACACGGCGCCGGACTTCACGGCCGACCGCTATCATCAGCAACTGGCCGAGACCCGTCAGCCGGGGCTCCCGAAGGTGAATCTGAACCACGGTCCAGCGCCGGACGTATAACTAGTAGCTGGTACTCGTCCGCGGCGAGTACGACCCGAGGGGTTTGCGCGATGCAGGCACAGGTACGAGACGCCCAAGGGAGGTCACTCAGCGTACCTGGACCGATACCAGAACGAACATCCGTGCCCGTCCTCGGCCAAGCGCGTGCTTCCGGAACCGAGGCAAGCGCCGGTCTGAGCGCCGACGCAGGCACCGCGACACGCGGGCGCCGCACGCTCATGCTGGCCGTCTGCTGTATGAGCCTGTTCATGGTCGGGCTGGACAACACGATCGTGAACGTCGGGCTGCCCGCCATCGGCCGCGACCTGCACGCCGGCGTTTCCGGCCTGCAGTGGACGGTCGCCGCCTACACGATCACGCTGGCGGCCCTGCTGATGTTCTCCGGCGCGATCGCCGACCGGATCGGCCGCCGCACCATCTTCCAGGTCGGCCTGTCGTTGTTCACCCTCGGCTCCTGGATGTGCAGCCTGGCGCCCAGCCTCGACTGGCTGATCGCCTTTCGCGTCCTGCAGGGAGTCGGCGGCTCGATGCTCAACCCGGCCGCGCTGGGGATCATCACGAACACCTTCACCGGCCGGGCCGAGCGTGCCCGCGCGATCGGTGTCTGGGACGGCGTCTTCGGACTTTCCATGGCGCTCGGCCCGGTACTCGGCGGCGTCCTGGTCGGAACCGTGGGCTGGCGCGGGATCTTCTGGGCGAACATCCCGGTGGGCCTGGCCGCCATCTCACTGACCGCGCTGTTCGTGCCTGACTCCAAGGCGCCGAAGTCGCGCCGCGCCGACCCGGTCGGCCAGATCCTTCTCATCGTGATGCTCGGCTCGCTCGCCTACGCGATCATCGAGGGCCCTAGCCACGGCTGGTACTCGCCGGAGATATTCGGCTTCTTCGCGCTCTCGGTGGCCGCGCTCGCGGTGCTGCTGGCGTACGAGCCGCGCCGGGCCGAGCCCATAATCGACTTGCGGTTCTTCCGCAGCGTGCCGTTCGCGGGCGCCAACCTCAGCGCCGTCTGCGCCATCGCCGCGATGGCCGGGTTCCTGTTCCTGTCCACCTTGTACCTGCAGGACGTACGCGGCCTGTCCGCGCTTCAGGCCGGCCTGACGATCCTGCCCATGCCCGTGGTGATGGCCTTGTGCGCGCCGCTGGCCGGCCGGATGGTCGCCACACGCGGCCCGCGCGTTCCCCTGGTCATCGCGGGCGCGGCGCTCACCCTCAGCAGCGCCGCGCTGTCGCGGCTGACGGGATCCACCGATCACCTCTACCTGATCGTGACCTACGGCCTGTTCGGGGTCGGGGCCGGCATGGTCAGCTCGCCGATCACCAACGGGGTCATGTCCGGGGTCCCGAAGACCCAGGCGGGCATGGCCTCGGGCATGAACTCCTCCAGCCGTCAGCTCGGCCAGTCGCTCGGCGTCGCGATCGTCGGTTCGGTCCTGGCGGCCAGCATGCGCGGGTCCCTGCAGGCGGGCTTCGTGCAGGCCAGCCACGCGGGCTGGTGGATCCTCGCCGGGTGCGGCTACGGGGTGCTCCTGCTCGGCCTGGTCTGCACCACGGCGTGGGCGAAAGCGACCGCGGCCAGGCTGGGCCCGGGCTAGATGCGGTCACCCGCGATCTGCCGCAAGGCTCTCAGGTCCACGATCGTGATACGCCGCTGGCCGGTACGGATAATTCCGCGTTGCCGCCAGTTGCCCAGAGCCCGGGTAACGGTCGCACGTGACGTGCCGGCCAGGCTGGCCAGTTCCTCCTGCGACAACGGCATCGCGACGTAGATCCCGCCGGCCGTCCCGCCCCCGTGCTGTCCCGCCAGGTCGAGCAGCAGGAAGGCGAGGCGTTGCGCGCCGCTGGTGACCGAACGCCTGCGCAGCGTCGTAGCCGTCTCGCTCCAGCGCTGCGTCACGACGCGCCGGTAGGCGCGCGAGGCGCCCGGGTAGGAGTCGAGGAACGAGCTGAACTTGTCGTGTCCCAGGATGAGCGTACGCACCGTGCCTGTGGCCTGCACCGTGGCGGTGCGATAGCCGGTGGCCTCGCCCGCCACCTCCCCGACGATGTCACCCTGCCCCCGCAGCCCGAGCACCATCTCATGACCCTCACTGGTCACCGAGAGGACCTTCACCCAGCCCGCCAGGAGGATGAACACGTGCGTGGCCGGGTCGCCTTCGACGCACAGCGTCCCGCCGGGCGGGAACACGCTCATCCGGCCCAGATCCGACAGGACCGACTGCTCCGTATCGGCCAGAAGATCCCAGAAGCGCTGGGGTGGTCCCATCCCGTGCAGGTTCATATCACCGAGGAATGCCTCACGTGTCGGCGAGCCGGCTATGGCCGACCTTGCTCCTACGATGAGGCATCCCGGGCTAGTTCACAACCACCCAGGTAGGGTACGTGTCACGCGCCGAGCAGGACGGTCACCGTCCAGGCCAGGAAGCAGGCCGCGGTGATGAACGTCCAGGTGTCGACCAGGTGGATCCGCTCCCGCCGGATCCGGGCCGCTCCGAGCAGGAGGTTCACCCGGGCCCACGCGCCCACGTTTTCCTCAGACGGCGCCATCGTCAGCCACCGTGCCCGGCGCGGATCGAGCGGGGCGCCGGCCCGCCAGCGCTGGTCGTTGAGCTGGTCGAGCACCGGCCGCCCGGCCAGGAGCAGCAGCACCCCGGCTCGCAGCCAGCACATGACCAAGCCGGCCAGCAGCGCCGCGCAGGCCAGGCCGGCCGCGGTGAGGCGCAGCACGGAAGGCGAGAAGGCGGCCTCTACGGCGATGCCGATCGTGATCGCGCTCAGAACGCTGCCGTCCAGGAGCATGCTGCCGCGCGTGTCGCGCAGCAGCCAGGCCATCTCCGCGATGGCCTCCTGGGCGGGCCCCCGATCTAGCTGGTCACCATCGGCACCAGGGTGATCCGCACCGAAGCTGCGTCGCCCTCTCATTGCTTCCGCCGGTACTGCGGCTTCCACCGGTACAGCTAGGGTTGCGGCCATCCTGCTCGCCTCCGTACATGCGCTCAACCTTCGGGTCAAGCCAATCAGGTGAGACGGCGCCGGGCTGAGCCACGTGCAGCAGCGTCACTGCGTCAAATGACGCACGGTCAGCCGGGAGGGGGAAACAGGGTGGCGGGCGGCTAGCCGCAGCCGCAAGCACCGCCGCAGCAGCCCCCTGAAGCTCCAGAACCGGGGGAACGATCGCGGCCGGAAGCGAGGCCTGACACCGAGACCGCGGACAGGAGCTTGACCGTGTCGTCATGGCCCTGCGGACAGGTACCCGGAGCCGATGACTCGGTCATCGGGCGGGTCAGCTCGAACGTGTCGCCGCAGGCGCGGCAGCGGTACTCGTATCTGGGCACGGATGACAGTCTACCCGCCGCCGCCTGCGCGACCAGAGGCGTTATCCCGCCCGGAGACCGCGCGGGACTCGTCCGCCCCGGCGGGGGAGTCGCTGTGGGAAGAGGTGCGGCCGTGTCCGTTCTGAGTAATGCTCTTCTTCACGGTCACGGGCTCCAGGCTGACCGCGGGAACTGCGGGTGCTACGGCGACCGTGTCGTCGTAGTAGAACTGCTTGCCGCGCAGCAGTGACACCAGCGCCCCGGTAACCGCCATGAGCGCGGCAGCGGTGAAGACGATCACCAGGCCGTGATGGAACGCCGCCGAGATCAGCTCCGGGAAGAACTGCTTGCCGGTGAGGACGGCGACGTTGTGCGCCGGGAGCTTGGACAGCACGCCGTAGGGCGCCAGCAGGTTCTGCACCGGGTTGTAGCCGAGCAGCGCGGCGAACATCGTGCTGACCGGCGGCAGGTGGCTGACATGCGTGGCCACCGAGGCCGGGACGCCCTGGGCGGTCAGCCCGCTGTAGAGCGCGCGGGGCAGGCTCGAGGCCAGCCCGGCGACCATCAGCGAGAAGAAGATGCCGATGGACAGGGCCATGCCGGAGTTCTGGAACGTAGCCCGCATGCCGGAGGCCGAGCCGCGGTGCCTGGCGGGCACCGCGCTCATGATCGCGGAGGTGTTGGGGGAGGCGAACAGCCCGGATCCCACGCCGTTGCCGAAGATCAGCAGCGCGAACAGCGGATAGGGGAAGTCCACCGGGAGCAGCATCAGGCCGACGAAACAGAGCGCGGCCAGCAGCAGGCCGGAGGTGGCGAACAGCCGCGGACCGTACCGGTCGGACAAGGTGCCCGAGATCGGCCCGGCGATCAAGAAGCCCGCGGTGAGCGGCAGCATGTAGATCCCGGCCCACAGCGGCGTCACCGTGAAGTCATAGCCATGCAGTGGCAGCCAGATGCCGGCCAGCCAAATGACCAGCATGAACTGCAGGCCGCCGCGGGCGATGGAGCCGAGCAGGCTGGCGGCGTTGCCCGCCGCGAACGCCCTGATCTTGAACAGGCTCATCTGGAACATCGGCTCGGCGATCTTCGTCTCGAAGACGCAGAACGCGGCTAGCATCACCGCGCCGCCGACGATGCCGGCGATGATCAGGGGATTGGTCCACCCGGTCGGGTGCCCGCCGTAGGGCCGGATCCCGTAGGTGATGGCGATCAGCACCGAGCTCAGGCCCAGCGCGAACATGATGTTCCCGACCCAGTCGATCTTCGCGCGCCTGGTGGTCGCGACCTCGCGCAGGCTCTTATACGCCCAGATCGTGCCGAACAGCCCGATAGGCACGTTCACCCAGAACACCAGGCGCCAGTTCACCGCGGCCAGCAGGCCACCGAGCAGCAGCCCGACGAACTGCCCGGAGATGCCGGCGATCTGGTTGATGCCCAGCGCCATGCCGCGCTTGTTCGCCGGGAACGCGTCGGTCAAGATCGCGGCCGCGTTCGCCATCAGCATCGCGCCGCCGAAGGCCTGCACGAACCGGAAGCCGATCAGCCACATCGCCCCGTGGGCGCCGGTGAGCGGGTCCAGGGACAGCGCGATCGAGGCCAGCGTGAAGACCACGAAGCCCAGGTTGTAGATTTTCACCCGGCCGAACATGTCGCCGAGCCGCCCCAGCGTCACCACCAGCACCGACTGGACGAGCAGGTAGCCGAGGATCATCCAGAGCAAGTAGGTGATGTTGCCCGGAGTGAGCGGGTTCAGGCCAATGCCGCGGAAGATGGCCGGCATCGCGACGATCACGATCGACGCGTCGATCGTGGCCATCGTCATGCTCAGCGTCGTGTTGGACAGGGCGATCCACCGGTACCTGTCCGGGCGCTCCCCCCGGGTCACGTTCACCTGGCCTGAATCAACACTTTGCCGCACGTTAAACGATTCTACAGCGAATCACTTGCTTGATGGCAACTATTAGCCTGCTGAACTTGTCTGGCTGATTCAGAAGCCGTCTGAGGGCCCGGTGTCAGCTCTGGAGTCCTCCTGCAGTAATGCAGTAACCGCGTCCCGAGGAGCGCGTTCAGCGTGTCGTCCAGCCCAGCGGCGAGGCGCGTGAGCAGGCGCTCGCCCTCGGCGGCGCAGGCCCCGGCCGGGTCGCCGAGCACGCCGTTGGCGCTCACCGCCCGGACGCCCTGCTCGCGCAGCATCGGCATGATCTCAGGCAGCGGCCGGACGTCGCCTCGTCCGGCCTCGGCCAGGCGTACGGCGTCCGGGTCCAGCGCGAGCATGACCGAGGTCTCGGACCGGCCGGCGTGCGCGTCACCGCCAGGCAGCCCGGCGTGCCAGCTCGCGCAGGCGCGTCCCTCGTAGCGAAGCCGGCCGATGGCCGCCTCCACCGCAGGAACGTTCCCGCCGTGCCCGTTGACCAGGAGCAGAGCAGGCCAGTGCAGGCTGGCGTGCCGGCCCAGTTCGATCAGGCACGCGGTCAGCGCCTCGGCGCCGATGGACAGCGTGCCGGGGAAGGCCGCGTGCTCACCGCTGGCGCCGATGGCGAAGGCCGGGGCGAGCGCCACGCCGGGACGGCCCGCGCAAGCCCGCTGGGCCACCGCCACCGCGATTCTGGTGTCGGTGTCCAGCGGCAGGTGCGGGCCGTGCTGCTCCAGGGAGCCGACCGGTACCACGAGCAGCCGTCGCGGGCCCTGCTCAATTTCGGGCCATCGCATCCGGGCCAGCTCCCAAGCAGGCAGCGACGCGGGCATGCCGCCATGCTATGTTCCTCTCTCGTTGTTCCTGCGGACGATCCACAAGATCATCATCGAGTGCTCGCACGATGACACGATGGCACGATGAGCGTTGATGACCGGCTCCCCGCGAGGGCCGCTGACCGTTCCGATCCGCCGGGCCCGGTCTGCACCCTGGGTCTCGACCTCGGGACCAGTTCGGCCAAGGCGGTCGTGCTCGATACCGGCGGCAAGGTTCTGTCTCAGGCTTCAGCCGGTTACGCCGTTACCTCGACGATGGCCGGCTATGCCGAGAGCGAGCCGGCCCACTGGTGGAGCGCGGTGACCGCGTGTGCCCGCGAGGCTGTCCACGCGGCGGGCGCGCAGCCGTCGGCGATCGGGCTGTCGGGACAGATGCACGGTCTGGTGATGACGTCCGGGGATGGCGGAGCTCTCCGTCCGGCCTTGCTCTGGGCCGACAGCCGCGCTACCGGGTCCCTGAGCGCCTACCGGCGCCTGGGCTCCCGGGCGCTGGCCAGGCTCGCCAACCCGCTGGCCCCGGGCATGGCCGGGCCGATGCTCAAGTGGATCGCCGAGAACGAACCGCGCACGTACACCGAAGCTCGCTGGGCGCTGCAACCTAAAGACTGGATACGGGCCCGTCTCACTGGCGAGGTCCATGCCGAGCCCAGCGATGCTTCGGCCACTTTGCTCTACGACCTGCCGGGCGACCGCTGGGACCTTGAGGTCGTCAGCGCCCTAGGCCTCGAGGCCGGCTTGCTGGCGCCCTTGCTGCCCTCATCCGCAGCGCCGGCCGGCCAGCTCACCGCGCAGGCCGGAACCGAGCTGGGCCTGCCCGCGGGCCTCCCGGTCGCGGCCGGGGCCGGGGACACGGCGGCCGCAGCCGTGGGCGGCGGGATCGTGGACAGCGACGACATCCAGCTGATCGTCGGCACCGGCGCGCAGGTCATCCGGCCTGTGGCGGCACCCGTCAGCCGCGCAGACGCCGGGATCAACCTCTACCGGTCAGCGACCCCGGATGGCTGGTACCACATGGGCGCCGCCATCAGCGCCGGGCTCAGTCTCAACTGGGTGCGCCAGATCATGAACGCCAGCTGGGAGGAGCTGTACGCGAGTGCCGATCATCCGGGCCAGGCTCACGACCCGATCTTCGCCCCGCACCTGTCGGGGGAACGGAGACCGTATTCCGATCCGGCGCTCCGTGGCTCCTGGACCGCGTTGTCGCTCGCCGACGACCGGACGTCGTTGTTGCGCAGCGCGCTCGAAGGAGTGGCATTTTCGATCCGTGACATCCTGGATGCACTGCTCGGACAGGACCGGCCGCCGCGCCTTCGGCTGGCCGGAGGAGGCACGCTGGCCGCGAGCTGGCGACAGTTGCTCGCGGACGTGCTTGGGCTGCCGCTGTACGCCGCGGACGTGCCCGCGGCATCAGCCCGGGGCGCCGCCCTGTTGGGAGCCCACGTCGCCGGCCTGCTGAGTTTCGACGATATGCGGGGACCGCTGGCGCCGCGAGCCCGGCTGGTGGCTGAGCCGGACCCGGTGATGGCCGCCTTCCACGCGGAACGCCACGCCAGGTTCCGGCGGATTGTCGCCGCCCTGGCCGCGACGCAGGTAACCGCCGCCGAAGCCGAACACTGACTACTACAGCTAATAGTCTTGGCTCGTGCCGAAGGGAACCACGCAACGGAAGCCGGCTGGAGCGCTAGCCTCCGCTGGACCGGGACCAGTCGATGACCTGGTCCCCGCCGGATTCCGGCTGCGCGCCGACCCACGGTCGCGGATGCTGGCGGACGGGACGGTGCTCACCGGCGGTTATCCCACCCGGGTGCTGCGGCTGACCCGGCCCGGTGCCCGGCATGTCGAGGAATGGTGGTCAGGCACGCCGGTCCAGGACAACCCCAAGGCCCGGGCACTGGCCCGGCGTCTGCTCGACACCGGGATCGCCCATCCCGCCGTAGACGAAACGCCGGCCGGCCGCGACTACGGCGCGGACGAGGTGACCGTCGTGGTCCCGGTGCGCGACCGGCACGCCGAGCTTGCCCGCTGCCTGGCCGGACTCGCTAAGGCGCCGCGCTTGATCGTGGTCGACGACGGCTCGCGGGACCCGGAGGCCGTCGCGAGCATCGCGGCCGGGGCGGGCGCCCGCGTGCTGCGGCGGCCGGTGAACGGCGGACCGGCGGCGGCCAGGAACACGGGCCTGGCCGCCGCCGATACCCCGCTGGTCGCTTTCCTCGACTCCGACTGCGTGCCCAGCCCGGGCTGGCTGGATCTGCTGTTGCCGCACTTCGCGGACCCGGCGGTGGGTGCGGTCGCGCCGCGCATCGTCCCGCACGAGATCGGGCGAAGCTGGCTGGCCCGGTACGAGGGGGCGAGTTCCACGCTCGACATGGGAGAGCGGCCCAGCATCGTCCGGCCGGGATCGCGCGTTCCCTATGTCCCCGGGGCCGCCCTGGTCGTGCGCAAAGCTGCCGCCGGAGCGGGTTTTGCCGAAGAAATGCAGGTAGGGGAGGACGTCGACTTCATCTGGCGGATGGCCACGGCGGGCTGGCGGACCCGCTATGAGCCAGCGGCCACGATGGGACACCAGCACCGGGTGCGGCTGCGCGAGTGGCTGGCCAGGCGCAAGGACTACGGGACCTCGGCGGCCGCACTCGAGCTGCGCCATCCCGGTGCGGTGCGCCCGCTGTACTGCTCACCGTGGACCGCGGTGGCCTGGCTGGCGGCGGCCGCGGGCCGCCCCGACGCGGGCGCCGTGGTCACCGGCACCGCCACCGCGCTGCTCGCCCGGCGGCTGGCTCAGGTCACCGGCGAGGGATGGCCGCGGCCGGCCAGTTCGGCCGCATGGCGGCTGGCAGCGCAGCAGGCCGGCGGCGGTACTCTCGCGGCCTTCAGACCGCTGGGCAGCGCGATTTCCCGCACCTGGTGGCCGTTGGCGCTGCCCGCGGCGGCGGCGGTGCGGCGGCTCCGGCTTCCGCTGGCCGCGCTGGTGCTCGCGCCCCCGCTGCTGGACTGGCTAGACCGCCGCCCGCCGCTCGACCCGGCACGGTACGTGGCCGCGCGGCTCCTCGACGACCTCGGGTACAGCCTCGGGGTCTGGCAGGGATGCACCGAACGCCGGACCGTTCGTCCGCTGCTCCCCGTGCTGCGCGGGCGTCACCTGACGCAGGCCGTCACTTATCCAGGCCGTCACTTATCCAGGCCGTCACTTATCCAGGCCGTCACTTATCCAGGCCGCGGCTGAATTCGGCCGGCACGATCAGGTCGTCGGGGGACAAGTCGTGGATGGAGGACCGGCCGAGCGCGAGCAGCGTGGAGTCGATCCCGCCGCGGAGCACGTCGAAGACATTCTTCACGCCAGCGGATCCGTTGGCCGCCAGCCCCCACAGGTAGGCCCGGCCGATCATGACCGTCCGGGCGCCCAGCGCCAGCGCCTTGACCACGTCGCTGCCGCGGCGGATCCCGCCGTCCAGCAGCACCTCGATCTGGCCGCCCACGGCGTGACTGATCCCGGGCAGCGCCCGGATGGAGGCAGGCGTGCCGTCTAGGTTGTTCCCGCCGTGATTGGACACCGAGATGGCGGTAGCACCGATGTCGACCGCCCGGCGCGCGTCGTCCGCGTGCATCACGCCCTTGACCATGAAGGGTCCGCCCCACTGCTCCCGCAGCCAGGCCAGATCGTCCCAGGTGGGCGGCGGGGTCTGCATCCACTCACCGTAGACACCGAAGAACGTCGGAGCAGGCTCGCCGGGTGCGGCCATGTTAGGCACGGTGAGGTCGGGCAGCCCTCCGTGCCTGAGCCACTCAAGCACGTAGCCAGGCCGGATGATGCCCTCGGGCGCCAGGCGCAGAAGGGTCCGCAGGTCTATCTTCTCGGGTATAGCCGGACTGCCCCAGTCCCGGCCGTTGGAAAACGACCAGTCCAACGTGACGATCAGGCCCTTAGCGCCAGCCCGCCGGGCCCGCTCGGACCGCTCCAGGATCTTGTCCCGGCCGCCTGACCAGTAGCTCTGGAAGAACAGCTTCGGGTTGACCTCCGCGACGGCCTCGACCGGCGTGCTGCCGAACGAGCTGAGGCCCATGGCCGTGCCCGCCTCGGCCGTTCCGCGCGCCACCCCCACCTCGCCGTCCGGGTGCACGGCCTGCACGCCGGTCGGAGACGCGATCACCGGCATGGAGATCTCCTGGCCGAGCACCGACGTGGCCATCTCCCTGGCGGCGGGCAGGTCCGCGATACGCGGCGGCGCGAACTTCAGCTCGCTGAAAGCCGCCGTGTTGTCCCGCAGCGTGACGCCCTTTTCGGTTCCGGCGACCAGCGCCATATAGACCGATCTCGGCAGGCGCCGCCTGGCTCTCCGGCGTGCCTCCTCGACCGTCTCGAACCATTCACGTGTGCTTGCCATCGGTCTCCCTCGCACGCCGGCTGAATGCTGATACTCATTTTGGCACTCAGTGCCGTAAATATCTAGTGAGGACCATCCGCTCCTCGAAGAGCGTCAGCCCGGAGCCGGGCAGCGCCCCGGCCGGCCGCCTGCCCTTCTCAGCCTACGAGCCGTAGTATCCACAGTCATGTCATCAGAGCCCGCTGGAGCTGGGTCGGGGCCGGGCGACGACGCGGACCGGCTCAGGTGGAACGCCAG
>Ga0302181_10002932_pt1 | contig 11893 bp, 11 predicted proteins | sample I_Palsa_E3_3_FD_198786 | JGI IMG/M metagenome (GOLD analysis project Ga0302181, IMG submission 198786) | Peat permafrost microbial communities from Stordalen Mire near Abisko, Sweden - I_Palsa_E3_3 | ecosystem: Environmental > Terrestrial > Soil > Palsa > Peat permafrost | place: Sweden... | reverse complement strand
ATTCTATGGATGTGACACTCTACACATTTTATCGAGTAGGGTGTCACATCCATGCGTTGGCCAGCCATTTACCGCTATAAGTAATGGTGCGGACGAGGAGAAAGTGGCGCATGCGGGCGCCTTCGCAGCGGCAAGGCCACCCTCGTTATCGCCCACCCTGCTGCGCCCGGAGCTTGACACCCTCGCCGAGGCGCTCACTGCGTGGCCTTGGGTTATATGCGGCGACAGTCCATCGGCGCGGTGGGCGGCGCAGAGCGTAGGTGGCTGGGCGACCTGAACGGGTGGCTACAGCGGTTCCGGGGAGTAGGCTGCGGATGCCAGAGCGTGCGTTCCCATAATCTGGTCGGAGGAGAGTCACATGCCACTTTTCGGCGGAAAACAGGCCGGCGATGCGGCCACCTGGGAGCCGCAGGCCGCGGCCGGTCGGCTGGCGCAGACCGCGGGCGCCTCTCCGGCGGGCGTCTTCACCTCCGACCTGTCGGTGTCCGAGTACGTGCTGCTCGGCGAGGCCGGGTTCGAGCCGCTTGGCTTCGTGGTCGGATCGTCGATCTATCACATTGGCCTCCAGGTCGGACGATGGTCGCAGAACCAGGAACTGCAGGTCCTGACCCAGGCCATGTACAACGCCAGGGAACTGGCCATGAGCCGGATGCAGGCGGAGGCTGACCATCTCGGCGCCGACGGTATCGTCGGCGTTCAGCTGCGCTTGCAGAGTTACGTGTGGGGCCAGGGTGTCCTGGAGTTCATCGCGACCGGGACCGCCGTGCGCGCGCTCGGCAGCACTGGCCAAGGCACCGCGGGCGCCCACCGGGCCCCGGACGGCCGGGCGTTCACCTCGGACCTGTCGGCTCAGGACTTCTTCCGGCTGCTGGCGGCGGGCGCCGTGCCGGTGGCGTTCGTGCTCGGAGTGTGCGTGTACCACATCGCCCATCAGTCGGCGATGCAGTCACTGCGCCAGGCAGGCCAGAACCAGGAAATGGTGATCTTCACCCAGGGCATCTACGAGGCCCGCGAGCTGGCGCTGGCCAGGATGCAGGCAGAGGCCACCCAGGCCAAGTCCTCAGGCATCGTGGGGGTCAATGTCGCGGTCAACAACCACGTCTGGGGCGAGCACGCCACTGAGTTCCTCGCCACCGGAACCGCCATCCGGCGCCTGGCCGCCGAGCACCGTCTGCCCGAGACTTCGCCGAAGCCCACCTTCACCCTGGGCCTCGACAGCTAGCGGGCCTGTACGGCTAGCGGGCCTGTACGGCTAGCGGGCCTGTACGGCTAGCGGATCTCGACAGCTAGGCCGGGCCGTTTCATTCGCCCGTCTGGCCGTCGATCGACTCGCGGATCAGGTCGGCGTGGCCGTTGTGGCGGGCGTACTCCTCGATCATGTGCGCCAGGACCCACCGGAGGCAGACGCGTCCCTGGCCGCCCCAGGCCCAATGCGACCTGCTGAGCGCCGCAGCCCCATCCTGGCCGAGCTGTGCCTGCACGATGGCGTCGGACCGGTTGACCCGCTCGGCCCACAGGGCCCGCAGCTCGTCGCCGGAATCCTCGGCGGCGCTGTTCCAGTCCCAGTCGGGGTCCTCCTCCGGGCGTCCGCTGGCCCACGGCTCCGGCTCCGGTTCGCCGCCGACCACCTCGGTGAACCAGTAGTCCTCGACGTAGGCCAGATGCTTCAGCATCCCGCCCAGCGTCATCGTCGTGGGCGGCAGCGTCACCCGCAGCTGCTCGTCGTCTAGCCCGCGGCACTTCCACTCCAACGTCGCGCGCTGGTAGGTCAGGAAGCCCCGCAGCGTCGCGGCCTCGCCGCTTTCCAGCGGAGGCTCGGGCCGACCATGCTCGTCTATCATCACCTGATCCACAACCCGGACTCTACCGGAGCGAGCCAGCCGCGTGGTGCCGACACTGGAGCTGTTCTCCCTGGTCAGGCGCAATCTCTCGCCGGTCGGCCAGCGCGAAAGCGAGGCAGTCCGGTCAGAAGGTCGCGAATCACCAGCAGGCTCCACCGGTCGCCGACGCGTTCCAGCGCGCGGACGACCAGGCAGAAGACCAGGCAGAAGTGGTCGTAGGTACGAACGTTCCGAGTCACATCAGCCAGAATAACTAGTTGACAGTTGCTATCTCTTAAATACTATCTTGTAGCTACTCACTCAACCGAGACCGAGATCGAGATGACGTACGCAACGTAGATGACGTACGCAACGTACGTAAGCAAAGTGAAGGAGAAGACCGTGCAGCTCAAGATCGATGCGCTCAAGGAGGCGGCGGCCTGGCCGGATGCCGACCGGCGCACGCCTGTCGTGCTCGCCGCCCAGCTCATGGCCGCGGAGCTCTACCAGGAGGGCTTCGACTATTTCGCGGCCCGCTCGGACAGTGCCCCCACCAACGGACTCTGGCTGGCCCTCGCCGGAGCGTTCGAGTCCCGTCTCGACGGCCGGGTCGCCGAGGCGATCGCCAAGCTGGACACGGCCACCAGCCTCGATCTCGGGCTGCCGCACTATTTCAGGGGAACCTCGCTGGCCCAGCTCCCGGAGTGCGCGGGCCGCGCCGAGACCGTCGTCGCCGACCTCGAGTTCGTGCTCGCGGTCAAGGACCAGTTCCCGCCGGGCTTGATGCGGGCCGTGTACCAGGGTCTTTCCCAAGCGTACGAAATTCTCGGCCGGACGGAGGAGGCGGCGGCGGCCCGGAGCCGGTCCGGGCGGCTGATCGCCGACTCCTGGGTGAGCGCCGGCGACGGGTTCCGGTTCACGCCCCGCAGGCTCGTCGAACTCGCGCCGGACGTGCACGTCGCCCAGGGCTACGACTTCTCCGACTTCGCCTTCGTCGTCACCGCCGAAGGGATCGTCGCCATCGACGCCGCCAGCACTCCCGAGCACGCGGCCCGCGCCCTGAGCGACCTTCGCGAGATCACCCCGCTGCCGGTCACCCACGTCATCTTGACCCACGCGCACTTTGACCACGTCGGCGGGCTCGACGCCCTCACCGCGGACGGCGCCACGGTGATCGCCCAGGCGAACTTCCCGGACGAGCTACGCCAGCAGAACGCCGGCCCGGCCCCCTTCCGGTACCTCCTGCCGGACGGCCGGAGCCATCGTGTCCAGGTCCTGCCGGACCATCTGGTGAGCGAGCCAGAGAAGCTGACCGTGGGCGGCGTCGAGTTCGGCCTCATCCCGATCGCCGGGGGCGAGACGCACGACGGCCTGATCATCGCCCTGCCCGACCGGGAGGTCGTGTTCACCGGGGACATGAGCATGCCCTACCTCGGCGCCCCGTTCTTCGCCGAGGGCTCGGCCGAGGGCCTGTTCGGTGCCATGGAGACCGTCATGGCGCTGCGCCCCCGGCTGCTGATCCACGGGCACGCCGGGCTGACCGACGCCTACACCATCGAGGCCTTCCCCGGGCTGCTCGCGGCCCTGCGCGACCTGGACGACGTGGTCCGGGCCGGTATCGCCGACGGGCTGACGCTGGTCGAGATCCTGCAGCTCAACCACCTGCCGAAGGTGCTGAAGGATCACCCGTTGGCGGTCGTCCCCTACCTGGTCACCCGCGATCACTTCATCCAGCGCGTGCACCGGCAGCGCACCGGATACTGGCATCCCGGCGGGGAGGGTGTCGAGCACTTCACGCCAGCCGAACTGGCCGCCGCGGCGGACCTGCTCGGCGGCGGAACCGCGGCCGCCTTCGCCGCGGCGGGCGCCGAGCTCACCCGGCGCGGCGAGCACGCGCTCGCGCTGCGGATCCTCGACGCCGGGCTGCTCAGCCACCCCGGCACGCCCGAGCTCGGCGACCTGCGGCAGGTCGTTCTGCTGCGGCTGGTCGAACGGCATCAGCTGCTCAACCCGTTCAAGTTCGCCTACTACGCGGGCCTCGCCGATCTCGACCTGGCGCCGGCCGGCTGACCCCCGGCCCGGTCGGCTGACCCCCGGCCCGGCCGACTGACCCCAGTGCCTTACTACCTCAGCGTCGTGAGGTCGGCAGGGTAGCCGAGCCCGTCGATCACGCCGTTGCGGGTCACGCAGAACGCTCCCGCCCGGCAGCCGTGATCGATCGCCGACTCCATTGGCTCACCACGCACCAGAGCCGCGGCCAGGCCGGCGTTGAAGGCGTCGCCTGCTCCAGTCGTGTCGATTGCACGGACCGGATATGCCTCGAAATACTGGAGCCCCGCCGCCGACGCCCACAAGGCGCCGCGTTCCCCTAGCGTGACCACCACGTCGCGGACTCCGTAGGAAAGCAGCTGCCTAGCCAGCACGTCAGCCGGGCCGATGGCGAGGCCTAGCGAGGCCGCGAGCGTCTGAAGTTCGCCCTCATTGGGCGTGATGATGTCGAATGATGCGAGCGCATCTGGCGGCAGCGGTCGTGCCGGTGCCGGGTTGAGGATCGAGACGCACCCCCAGTCACGCGCCCGTGACGAGAGGTCGACGGCGAGCTCGGCCCGGCACTCCAGCTGCATCAGCAGGTATTTGCAGCCGCGGAGATCAGGACCGAAGCTGCCCAGGACATCGCGCCCGCTCAGCTGGAGGTTGGCGCCTGGCGCGACCGAGATCGCGTTCTGCCCGGAGTCCTCGACCAGGATGAGGGCTATCCCTGTCGGGCTCTGGTCATCGGTCGTGATGCCGTGTTCCGGCAATCCCTCGGCGAGCAGGATGGAGCGCGCCTCATCGCCGAATGCGTCGGCCCCGAGCCTGGTGATGAACAGGACGTCCGTGCCGAGCCGTCGGGCACCGATAGCCTGGTTCGCGCCCTTCCCACCGGGCCCTTGCTCGAAGCGGCTGCCGACGACTGTCTCGCCGGCGGCCGGCAAGGTGGCGCTGTACACGGTCAGGCCGGCGTTGTAGGAACCAACCACCACCAGATCAGCCATCCCGACTCCCCTCGTCCGGTCCGGTGCGGCGCTGCGAGCTTGCCCGCACGATGAGCTCCGCCCGCAGCACCACGCGACGCGGCGGAAATTTCTCGCCCTCGATCCGGCGGAGCAGGAGCTGCGCCGCCGTCAGCCCGATCTCGTAGGTCGGCTGGGCCACCACAGTAAGCGGCGGCCTGAGCGCGGTGGTCCAGATCGCATCGTCAAAACCGACGATGGCGATGTCGTCAGGGATAGCGAGCCCAGCCTCCGCGATTGCCTTCAGGCCGCCGATTGTCATGAGGTTATTGGAGAAAAGCAGGCCGTCGGGTGGCTGACGCTGCTGCAGCAGGCGCCGGGTGGCGGCATAGCCACCCTCGGCCCGGAAGTCAGCGTAGGCAACGAGCGAAGGATCGACCGTGCGTCCGGCGGCGCGAAGCGCGGCCCGGTACCCGGCCAGCCTGCTGGCACCAGTGGTGGTCTGGACCGGGCCCGCGACGAGTCCGACCCGCCGGCAGCCCTGGGCGATCAGGTGCTGTCCCGCCTTGCGGGCCGCCGAGTGGTTGTCGATAGTAACGCTGTCTACCGGCGCCGCAATGAGCCGCCGGTCGATCGTCACTACCGGAATGCCCTGCTCGACCAGCACGTCGATGCTGGTCCGCCGGGGTGAGGCCGGCGAGAGCAGCACGCCGGCCAGCTGCTCGGCCGCCGCCACCTCAAGGTAACGGGTTTCCTTCGCGACGTCCTCGTCGGCATTGGCGAGCACCACGGAGTACCCGGCGAGCTGCGCCTGGTCCTCGGCACCTCGGACCACCGCAGTGAAGAACGGGTTGGTGATGTCCGAGATGATGAGGCCGAGCACCATGGTCGCCCGGGTGCGCAGGCTGCGGGCCGGGCCGTTGCGGCGATAGCTGAGCTCGGTGACCGCGGCCAGCACCCGGTGCCGCAGGTCAGCGGCGACATCCTGCTTCCCGTTCAGGACCCGCGACACGGTCGCCGGAGATACCCGAGCCACCGCGGCGACGTCGCGAATGGTCGTCGGCACCCTTCACCTCACGTTCCTGGTCCGGGCCTGCGGGCAGGCCTTCGCCGAGTCGCGGCGCTCTGACCGGGGCGGTACTAGCGGTTGCCAGGCAGGTCGCAGCATCAGGGGTTGACTGTCTTCAGCCATGATCCCTACAGTATGAGAAATCGTTTCATGAAACGATTTCTCACCCAGCTTCCGGAGACTTTCTGCGGAGTTATTCGTATGGCGCGTGTGGTGTTGCTGACCATGTCTGACGGCCGAGATTTCGTCGCCCGCGACCTGATCGATTGCTTCTCCTCGGCAGCATCGGCCCGGCGTACCCAGGCCGGACCGGCGAGCGACTAGCCAAGGGAAGGAAGCATCCTGCATGAGCGCACGCGAACACAGCCTGCTGCTGATTGGCGAGTCCTGGTTCAGCCACACCATCCACACCAAGGGGTTCGACAGCTTCACCACGTCCACCTACGAGGAAGGCTGCGCCGACTTCGTCGCGGCCCTGGAGTCGCGCGGGTGGACGGTCGACCACATCCCGAGCCACCTGGTGGACACTCAGATGCCGTCCACCGCCGAGGCCCTCAGCCGGTACGCCGTGGTCGCCCTCTCCGACGTCGGCAGTAATACGTTCCTGCTCCGCCGCCCGACCTTCATAGGCGGCCAGGTCGCGCCCGACCTACTGGAGCTGATCGCCGCCTACACCACCGGCGGCGGCGGCCTGGTCATGGTCGGCGGCTACATGTCGTTCAGCGGGATCGACGGCAAAGCCGGCTACGGCCAGACCCGCCTGCAGGAGGTACTGCCGGTCACCATCTCCGCGGGCGACGACCGGGTCGAAAGGCCAGCCGGGGTCGCGCCCACCATTCACCTGCCCGGCCACCCGACGGTCGCGGCGATCACCGGCCCGTGGCCCAGCCTGCTCGGCTACAACCGGCTGACGGCCCGGCCGCCTGGCCAGGTCGTGGCCAGCTGCGGGAACGACCCGCTGCTCGCTGTCGGCACGTTCGGCCGGGGCCGTTCCGTGGCGTTCGCTTCGGACCTCGGACCGCACTGGGCGCCAGAGAAGTTCACCAGCTGGGAGGGCTATCCCGCACTCTGGCACGGGATCGCCTCCTGGGCCGCCGGCCTTTGACCATGAGCGCTGAAACGTGTCATAAGGAGGAAGCGTGACCACCGAACAAGATGGCCCTCAGCGAGGTCTCCGGGCGAACGCCATCGGCCTCGGCGGCGACGTCATCGTCGCCGTGGCCAATGTCGCTCCGTCCAGTGCCGTGGCCTTCACCCTGGCGCTGCTGTTGACGCTGACGGGCCTGGCCTCGCCGCTGATTGTCCTGCTCGTCGGCTTGCTGATGCTGTGCGTGACCCTGGGCTACGCCGCGATGAACCGCTGGCGGCCCAGCGCGGGAGCCCCGTACGTCTGGGTGGGCGAGGCGACGTCTCCGGTGGCCGGCATCGGCACCGGTCTGCTGTCGGCGCTGGGCGCCACGCTCTTCAACATCGGGAACATCACCCTGGCGGGCGCTTACCTGCTGTTCGTCGTGTCCCCGAGCTCGACGTTCCCCAAGGCGGTGACCTGGCTGATCGCGGCCGCCATCATGGGCGTGCTGCTCTGGATCTCGATTCGCGGCCTGCGTCCCTCGGTGTGGGTGCAGACGACGCTGATCGTTATCGAGTACGCGTCCGTCATCTCGTTCGTGATCCTGGCCCTGATCCACGAGGCCAGCCACGCCGGCGGGGCCACCCTTCCCTCGTGGTCGGATTTCTCCTTCGCCAGCAACATCGGCGGCATTCACGGGGTGGCCAATGCCGGCGTCACCTGCGCGGTCCTGTACGCGGGCTGGGAGGCTACCTCCGTCGTGAGCGAAGAGTCGACGAAACCGCGGCATAACCCGGGCCGCGCCATGGTCGGCTCGGTGGCCTTCCTGATCATCTGGTTCACCGGCCTGATCCTGGTCTTCCAGGGCATCACGAACACCAAGACGCTCCTGGCCAACGGCGGCGACGTGCTCGCCTACGCCGGCAACCTGCTGGCCCCGGGCCTGGCCGGCCGGATTCTCCCGCTGGCCGTGCTCATCGCGGTGATCGGCACGACCCAGCTGCAGATGACGGAGTCGAGCCGCCTGCTCTACGCGTTCGCGCGCGACCGGCTGCTGCCGAGCTTCCTGGGCAAGATCAGCCAGAAGCACCAGACGCCGTGGGCGGCCCTGGTCGTCCTCGGGCTGATCCCCCCGATCTTCCTGATCCCCTACCTGGCGAGCTCGTCGTTCTTCAAGGTCATCACCGACATCATCAGCTCCGGCGGCGAGCTCTACCTGTTCATGTACTTCATGGTCGCGGTGAGCAGCGTGTGGTTCTACCGCAGCCAGCTCACCAAGAGCGGCCGGTCGCTGCTCCTCGGCGGCATCCTCCCGCTGATCGGCGGCGGCGTGATGCTCGTCCTGTGCATCTACGGGATGACCACCGAGGCCGGCGTCGTGACCGGCGTGGCCCTCGGCATCCTCGCCCTGTGCTACGGCAGTGCCTTCGTCATCGTGCGCACGGCCAAGGATTCCCCGTTCCTCGAGGAACTGCAGCGCCGCCGCGCCGCGGGCCTGAGCGGGCCAGAGGAGGAACTGGCCCAGGTCCCTGGCCCGGCGGAGGGAGCAGATGCGTAACCGCCAGATCAGAATACGGAACGGCACTGGCCGCACCCCTCACCCAACCTGCGAGCGGCGCCCGGCTGATGGCTGAGGTTCGCTTCCTGGGCTGCGACAACGACGTGTTCTGCGGCCACGTCCAGGCCCGGGCGACCGAGTTCGAGCAGGCCTCCGGGCACAAGCTGACCGTGCGGTTGCTGGACAACGACTTCTACTACGCCAACAAGCTGACCGGCTACCTAGGCGGCGAAAGCCCGGCGGATGTCTACATGTCGGGGCCGGTCCTGGTGTGGGAGCAGCTCGGCCTGGGGTTCGTGCGCCCGCTTGACGAATTCGCCGGAAGGTCATCTTTCGACCTTTCCGACTTCTTCGACCGGCTGATCGCGGGCCACCGGTGGAGCGGCCATTTCGGCGACGGGCTCGGCCACGGCCCGCTGCTCGGCATCCCGGTCAACTGGGAGTCCTACAACCTGGCCTATCTGCCCGAGACCCTGGCCCAGGCCGGGGTGGACGTGCCGCGCACCTGGCCGGAGTTCTTCGCTGCGGCCAAGGCGATCCCGGCGCACGTCCCCGGGGTCAGGGGTTTCGGCCAGCGCGGGGCCGAGGCCTGGCACACCGTCTATACCGGCTTTGCCACCCAGCTCTGGTCCTGCGGCGGACGCGATTTTGACCCCGGCGGGTCCTGCGCCATCGCGTCGGCCGCCGCGGTCGACGCGGCCAGGACCCTGTCCGACGCGATCCGCGTGGCCGGCCCCGCGGACTGGACCAGCCAGGGCTGGTACGAACTGGCCATGGACTTCGCCCACGGCAAGTACGGGCTGCTGGTGGACTCTGACCACTACGTGGCGTACTTCGAGAACCCCGGGCTTTCCGACGTGGCGGGAAAGGTGCGGTACGCCCTGCCGCCCGCGGGCCCGGGCGGCGTCAGGCGCCCGAATATGTGGATGTGGTCCATGGTCATGAACGCCCGGTCAGCCGCCCGGACGCGGCGTGGGAGTTCATGCAGTGGGCGACCAGCTCCCAGTTCCTCACCCGCGCGGCCGTGCACGGGAATATGAACCCCACCCGGCGCAGCACCTGGGCCGACCCCGAGTTCGCCGCCCGCGCCAGTGAGTGGCACGGGTTTCCCGAGGTAGCCATGGAGCTCGTCAACAACCTCGGCAACGTGCTGGTGACTCCGGCGGTGAACTACATCGAGGTCGCCAGGCGGTGGACCCGGGCCCTGCGCGACGCCTACCAGGGCGACGAACCACTCGACCACTGCCTCGCCGCGGCCGCCAGCGACATCGACCGCCTGGTGATCCGGACGTGACGGAGCTCAACCCGTTCACCTTCGCCTACTACGCGGGCCTCGCCGATCTCGACCTGGCGCCGGCCGGCTGATCCCCGGCCCGTGCGCGGGGGCCGTCCTGGCTGGACCGGCGGACCTCGAGCCCCGGCTCGAAGATGACCTGCCGGTGCTGATGGCCATCCTGGCCCGTGGCCTCCTCCAGCAGCAGCTGGGCCGCGGTGCGGCCGATCAGCTGCCGGGGCTGGCGGACCGACGACAGCGGCACGGCGGCGGCCGCGGCGAAGTCGATGTCGTCGTAACCGACGATGGCGATGTCGGCCGGCACCTTGATCCTGCGCTCGGTCATCTCCTGCAGCAGGCCGAACGCGACCAGGTCGTTGGCGCAGAAGACCGCGGTCGGCCGGTCCTGCGGGGACGTGTCCGCGATGGCGCCGCCTGCGGCCTTTCCCGCGGCGACGTTGAGCGCCGGTGTCTCGAAACCCATCAGCTCAGCCGGACCCGCGCCTACCCTGGCCAGGGCCCGCAAGGCGCCGGCCCGGCGGTCGGCGACCTGGCGGAGGCCGGCCGGGCCGCCAGCGAAGGCGATCCGCTCATGGCCGGTCTCGAGCAGGTGAGTCACGGCAATGTCGCCGCCGAGCACGTCGTCGACCGAGACCGAGCACTGCTCGCCGGCCGGGGACATGCTGTCCACCAGGATCACCGGCGTGCCCCGCGCCTGCAGTTGAGCCAGCCGGTGCCGGTCCGCACCGACCGGGGTGATCAGGATGCCCTGGACGCGGTTCTCCTCGAGCAGGTCCAGGTAGCCGTTCTCCCGCGGCAGCTGGTCATCGGAGTTGCACAAGATGACGGCCAGGCCGGACTTGCTCACCTCGTCCTCCACGCCGCGGGCCACGTCGGTGAAGAACGGGTTCGCCACGTCCAGCACGATCAGGCCGATCATGCGGCTGCGCCCGGCCCGCAGCTGCCTGGCCGACTCGTTCCTGACAAACCCCAGGGCCTTGATCGAGGCATGCACGCGGTCACGGGTCGAGGCCGCCACGATGTCGGGCCGGTTCATCACGTTGGATACCGTGCCCACCGACACGCCCGCATGCGCGGCGACTTCCCTGATGCTGATGGGAGCGTTCACCGCCATCCCCTTGGTCCCTCAAGCCAGTGTCCGCGCCGCTTTGAGAACGTGCCACTCACGGCAGTCCAAGCTTACGGGCTCCCGGCGCCACCCACGGAACCACCTGGCCATCGTGGCTTCAACCGGCCGCGCGTGCCTGCCATTCGGGCGTCGGCCGGCGCAGTCGATCCGGCGGAATGCTGGCCGGGTGGCTATACGTTCAGACTAGGAACCGGGTCTCGGGGGAGCCTGGCGGACGACATCGAGCCGACAGGAGACAGCGGCGATGACCGACGAGGGCGCGACGCTCGAGAAGCGGATGGTCGTGGAATACGGCGTCACGCTGGACGACGTCTGGCTGCCGCTGGACATGCTGCGCCGCCTCCGGGCGCACGGCCCCTGGGGCGCCCCGTTCACCGAGGCTAACGCCGACCAGGAGCGGGTACTCCTGGCGCACGGCCTGGCCGAGCGGCACAATCAGGCCGGGCTGCACCGGGGCCTCGGCCTGACCGGGTTCCTGGACGCAATACCGTTCGAGCCCACGGTGTCGTTCCAGAAGCTGTCTGCTCACCAGGTCAGCCCGGCTCCGCAGCCGCCTCAGTGAACTGACGCCGAGCTAGCGCGCCATCAAACTGACGCTGGGCTTAGGGCGCCGTCAAACTGACGCTGAGCTAGGGCGCTGTCAAGTACACGCCGGCGGTGGGCGAGCAGAAGGTTCGGCTTAATGGGGGAGCGGGCCGCCGGCCAGGGAGATGATCAGGCCGGCCGCGCCGGCCGTGAGCAGGGTGGACACGACCCCGCGGCGCAGCCCGAGCAGGAGCAGTAGCGCGCCCGCCAGGACCGCGTATTGCCATGGCTGGGTCAGGGCGGTGGTGAGCGGGATGGCCGAGCCGAGGATCGCGCCGATGGCCGCAGGGCCGGCGCCGTCCAGAAACGCCTGGGCGCCTCTGTTGCCGCGCAGCGAAGTGAAATACCGGGCGCCGCCGAGTACAAAGACGAACGA
>Ga0302181_10002931_pt1 | contig 11894 bp, 9 predicted proteins | sample I_Palsa_E3_3_FD_198786 | JGI IMG/M metagenome (GOLD analysis project Ga0302181, IMG submission 198786) | Peat permafrost microbial communities from Stordalen Mire near Abisko, Sweden - I_Palsa_E3_3 | ecosystem: Environmental > Terrestrial > Soil > Palsa > Peat permafrost | place: Sweden: Abisko... | reverse complement strand
CTCCGAGGAGCCGCTCGGGATGCGGATCGGGGTGAGCATCGGTGAGGCCATCATCGAGGAGGGGGACTATTTCGGCTGGCCTGCGGTCGAGGCCACAAGGCTGTGCGCTGCGGCTGACGGTGGGCAAATCGTGGTCAACACGCTCGTGCGCCAGGTCGCCGGGGCACGCGAGGACGACCGCTTCCGGCCCCTTGGAGGCCTCGAGCTGAAGGGCATCACCGAGCCCTTGGAGGCGTTTGAGCTCAGGTGGGAGCCGCTCCTTTCAACCGGTATCGCCCTACCCGAGCGACTCCGCGAGCTACCAGCGACCGACTATGTGGGCCGGCAGGCCGAGCGTGAGCGGCTCACGAAATTGTGGGCAGGGGCGTGTAATGGATCTTTGCACCTGGCACTGATCAGCGGGGAGGCGGGTGTCGGCAAGACGCGGCTGGCAACGCACCTTGCGCTGCAGGTGCGTGAGGAGGGTGCAACGGTGCTCTACGGACGCTGTGACGAGGATCTCGGCGTGCCCTTCCAGCCATGGGGACAGGCACTTGGATACCTCGTAAGGGAGGCACCGCGGGCGGTCATAGACGACCACGTCGAGCGCTACGGCAGCGACTTGGCGCGCCTCATTCGCGCCCTGCGCGATCGCGTACCCGATCTGCCCCCTGCACGCCAGAGCGATCCCGAGACAGAGCGCTATCTGCTCTACGCCGCCGCAGCCGGTCTCCTGGAAAGAGCGGGTGAACAGGAGCCACTGCTGCTAATCCTCGACGACCTTCACTGGGCCGATCAGCCGACGTTGTCGCTGCTGCGTCACATCGTCACCGCGGACTCCTCGATGCCCGCGATGGTGGTGGGTACCTACCGCGACTCCGATCTCTCCCGAGATCATCCGCTCACAGCGCTGCTCGCCGACCTTCACCGCGACCAGGGCGGGGAGCGCATGAGGCTCACCGGCTTGGAGTCCGAGGACGTGGTGGCGTTGATGGAAGCGCTCGCCGGACAGGAGCTCGACGCGGACGGACGTGCGCTCGCCGTGGAGATAACCCGTGAGACCGCCGGAAACCCGTTCTTCGCGGGTGAGCTCCTTCGTCACCTGATCGAGTCGGGTGCGATCGTGCGCCAGGAGGACGGGCGCTGGCACGTGGCGGGGGATCTGGCCGAGCTGGGCCTGCCCCAGAGCGTGCGCGAGGTGATCGGGCGCCGGGTTGAGCGCCTGGGCCCAGACGCCCGCACGGCGCTCAGCGCTGCCGCGGTCATCGGGCGCGACTTCGATCTTGACCTGCTGCTCGCGGTAGTCGAGCTTCCCGAGAAGCGGCTGCTCGACCTGCTCGATGAGGCGGTTGCAGCGTCCCTCCTGAAAGAGAGCCCCGAGCGGGCGGGGCGCTTCACGTTCACCCACGCGCTGGTCGAGCACGCGCTGTATGAGGATCTCGGGCGTACCCGCCGGGCCCGCCTACATCGACTTGTGGCAGAGGCGCTCGAGGAGCAGTGCGGAGATGAGCCGGGTGAGCGGCTCGGTGAGCTCGCCGGCCACTGGGCCGCCGCGGTCGTGAGCAGCAACTCAACCAAGGCCATTCACTACGCCCGGCGGGCTGCGGAGCGCGCGCTTGAGCAGCTCGCTCCAGATGAGGCCGTGCGCTGGTACCGCCAGGCGCTCGAGCTCGATGACCAGTCCCCCGACAACGATCGCTTCGAGCGTTGCGAGCTGTTGATCGGGCTGGGCGAGGCCCAGCGTCAGAGCGGAAACCCTGAGTTTCGCGAGACGCTGCTCGACGCGACACAGCTCGCGCAGGAGCTAAATGACGCAGACCGCCTCTATCGCGCCGTGCTGGCCAACAGCCGAGGATGGACCAGCCAAGTTGGCGCGGTCGACTCCGAGCGCGTTCAGGCGCTCGAGGCCGCAGCGGAAGCCCTCCCGGACGCCGATCCGCGGCGGGCGCAGATGCTCGCGCTACTGGGCCAGGAGCTGCACTACTCCGGTGACCCGGCACGTTGCCGGCGGCTGGCCGCAGAAGCCGTCGAGATAGCCCGAGCGGCCGGCGATCCCGTCGCGCTCGCAAATACGCTGTTCATCGCCTGCTGGGCCATCTGGGTGCCCGACATGCTTCAGGAGCGCAGACGGCTGACCGACGAGCTCCTCGAGCTGGCGCAGCGCCTGAACGACCCGTGGCTGAGCTTCTGGGCGGCGAGCAGACAGTGGGAGGTCGGTATCGAGGCAGGGGATCGCTCACAGGCCGAGTCGGCCCTTCTGGCCATGAGAACGCTGGCCGCGTCGGTCCCGCAGCCGTCGTTCGTATGGTTGCGGTTGCTCGACGAGTTCGCCTGGGCGTTTACACAAGGTGACCTTCCGTCATCCGAGCAGTGGGCGATGCGGGCGTTCGAGGCAGCGAGCGCGTCCGGCGAGCCGGACGCGGCGATGTTCTTCGGCGCGCAGCTGCTCACTGTCCGCCTTCAGCAGCGCCGGTCCGGCGAGTTCGTCGATCAGGTGGTTCAGTTCGCGGGCGAGCCGGACTGCCTCGCTGGGTGGCGCGCGGCCGCGGCGCTCTGCTTGATCGAAAACGGCCGAGAGGCCGAGGCGCGTGAGCTGGCGCTCGCCGAGGACTTCCGGAGCGTGCCCTGGGACGCGGCGTGGTCAGCAGCCCTTTTCATGTGGGCCCAGGTCTGCGCCCGTCTGGACCTCGGAGATCGTGCGGGCCAGCTCTACGAGCTACTGGCGCCCTTTTCCGGCCAGCTCGCGTCCGGCGGTTCGCTCGTGTACGGCACGATCGCGTGGGCGCTCGGTACGCTCGCCGCCACGCAAGAGCGCTATGAGCAGGCCGGCGCTCACTTCGCCACTGCTGTGGAGATCGAGGAGCGACTCGGCGCGCCACTATTTCTCGCGCGGACCCACGTAAGCTGGGCACGCGCACTCATCGCCCGCGGCCGGCCCGAGAACCTGGACCGCGCACAGTGCATGCTGGAGCAGGCCGGGGAGACGGCTGAACGCTTGGGCGCGGAGCTGGTAACGCGGGAAGTCGCGGAGTGTCGCGCCACGCCGGCGGCGATCGGCACCCTGAATCCGTGACGGATGTGGCATCTGGGACCTTTCTCGGGTCGCTGAACAGCGATGAGAGCGAGGCGCTTATGGGGCTCGGTGTGCGGCGTAGCTTCCCGCGCGGCGCGGTATTGATGTTCCAGAATGAGCCCGACGGGCGCGTGATGCTGCTCTTGGCCGGACGAGTGAAGATCGCACGTGTCGATCACGACGGGCACGAGATACTGCTTAGCATCCGCGACCCCGGGGATGTCCTCGGGGAGCTCGCCCTCATTGACGGCCTGCCTCGCATCGCGACAGTCACTGCGCTCGAGGCGGTTGAGGCGCTCGTGACGGCCGCTGAGACATTCCGCCTTCACCTGGAGACCACCCCGCGTGTTGCGGTCGCGCTGCTCGAGGTCGTCACTCGACGTTTTCGTGAGACGACGCTCAAGCGCTCGCAATTCTCCGCCTCGGACACGATGGGCCGCCTGGCTGCGCGGATCGTAGAGCTCGCCGAGCGTTACGGCGAGTCATCAGACGATGGAGTGACCGTCACCTCACCGCTCTCCAGGGAGGATCTTGCAGCGTGGACCGGCGCCTCGCGCGCGGGTGTCGCACATGCGCTTCAGGGCCTGCGCGAGCTCGGTTGGGTGCACACCGAGCGCCGAGTGTTGCTTGTGCGTGATCTGCACGCGCTACGTGCACGCGCGGCCTAGTCCCATCGCGCATCCACTCGAGGGAGCTTCGCTCGGGCCGGAGGACTTGTAGCTGCGCGGACTCCACTCGAGGGAGCTTCGCTCGGGCCGGAGGACTTGTAGCTGCGCGGACATGTGCCGCGCAGGCGCCGAGCGCCGCGACCCTAACAATCCTTTGGCGGTCGATAGGGCGCGAACCGTGCTAGGTCCAGAACTGGACGTCGGAATGTCCAGAACTGCGTGGACGGCGCACACGCCAGCGTCGAGGCTCCGAGCACAAAGGAAATAGAGGGACGAAAGCCTGATTGCGGACCTCATGGTCCTATGGGCTTGCCTCGAGAGCAAGGAGACACCCGCATGTCAACGACCTTCAGCGTTGCGCGCCGCTTCGTATGCGTGCCCATCCTTATCGCGGCAGCGGTCGCGCTGTGGCTCTCCACCTCGCCGGCTAGCCACGCGACGACGGCGACTCAGACGCAATCGCTGCAGGCAGAGGTCCCGTCGGGCATCACCTGGGGCACGGCGGCCGGCTGCAGCCAGACTATCGCCGCGACTGACTTTGGCTCGGTTACAGGCGGGTCCACTGCAGAAAAAGGTCCATTTACCGGCTGCGTCACCACGAGTACTCCCCTGTCGGTGAGCGTCGCCTCGATCGCGCTGATGACTGTCACCGGCGGGAACAACACAATCCCTGCGTCGGCTCTCAGTATCGTTCAGAGTTCAATACCAGCGAGTTCCAAAGCGGGGGCGAACTGCGCAGTCCTACTGCCCTGCAGCCTGGCCGGTGAACAGACGCTGTTCACAGCGAGCCCTGCTGGGACGTCATCGTTTGCGTACTCACTCAAACTCACTCTGCCCGCTAGCCAGGCGGCTGGCACCTATACAGGAGGACTCCTCCAGTTCACGGCGACTGCTTAGTGGCGTCGATGAATCGTCATCGTGCGATATGTGTCATCGGCCGCGTGAAACCTCGTCGCGTCGGGCGGTCTCACGAGTGCGGCTCTCGTGACGATGGTCGTCGCTCCGGGGTTGACCCAGGGCTGTCCTCGGTCAAGCTCATGTGTATCTACAGGCCCGCCGTTTTCAGTGCACGGCGCCGTGGGAAATGGGTAGCGCTTGCAGGGCTGATCGCTGGCCTCGCTGGCGGGCTGGCTCCCCCTGCGTACGCGCGTTTCACCGTCTCTCCGTCCAGTCTCGACCTGCACAGCGGCGGTGTCTCGCTCGGGAGCATCGACGTCAGCATGGTCGGCGAGCAGGCCCGGCTGTTTCGGGTGCACGTCCAGGACCTCGGGCAGACCCCGAGCGGCGGGTTTGTCGTCAAGACCCCAAGCTCGGCGCCGTTTTCGGCCGCGAGTTGGATCACGACGAACCCAGCGAAGTTCTCGGGAGCTGCTAATCGCACGCAACCAATCGAATACGCGATTCGTGTGCCACGCAACGCGGAGCCAGGTGACCACGTGGCCGCGGTAACGATCGAGCGCCTGCCGGCTCCAGGACACGGCCAGGTCGCAGCGATCGAGGCGATTGCCGTGCGCGTCACGATCCGCGTGCCCGGCGCGATTCATCAAGCCGTGCAGATCTCGCAGCTCGCCGCGCCGACGCTCGCTGACGGCGGACCGGTCACGATCGCGACCAGCGTTCGTAACAGCGGAAACGTCACACTCGACTTCAACGGCGCGAACCGCGCCGGGCTGACGGTGTTGAACGGTTCGCATACCGCTGCCAGCCTGCCCTTCATCGGGCTGCTCTATCCGGACCAGGTGCGCAGCTTTCGTGTGGCCTGGCAGGATCCGCCGAGCTTTGGCCACCCCCAAGCGCGGGTCACCGTTCGCTTGGCGAGTGGCACCCAGGCGCGTAGCGCACGCTTCTGGGTGCTTCCCTGGCGTCAGGCGGCGGCGCTTCTGCTTGTGGCGCTGGCGGGCGTCGTGGTGTTTGTCCAGCGCGACCGCCGCAGGCGGGTGGCAAGCGGCGCGCTTCAAAGCCCGTAGGGATCCATGCGTCGGCTTACGTCCGCAAGCGGCGACCGCCGGGCGTCGGCCCGGCCCGCGAACTCGCCGTACGGGCCCGACGAGGCCGCGCGGCCCCTACCCGCCGTGGTCGAGGCAACACGGCCCGCAGCGGCAAATTCGGGCAGGACTCTGCAGCGTAATGCCGCCGCACTTGCGCGCAGGCGCAGCTCCATGCGGTCGATGGACTTCCGGCGGGCGTTTCTGGCGGTTGTCGTGGTCGCGGTGCTTTTCGTCGACGGCTCTCGACTCTCGGCGCTAGTGGTGGCGGTCATCGCTTCAACGGCGCTAGAGCGTCATCGCCAGGCGACACGGCCGCGGCCGCTGACGCTAGCGGCGACACCAAGGGCGTGGCGGCACACGATTGAGACCACGATCGGGCTCCGCGCAGCGCTGCTTTCAGCCAGCCTCCTCGGCGGGGCATGGCTGCTGCTCACTCATGCGCCCCTTGGATCTGAGGGTGTGACTGTGCACGCGCCGCTCTCTGCATCAACCGCCGTTGCTTCAACGCGCCTGCCTGTACTCCCGATTCGAACCTATCGGCCCGGCCAGAGCTTCAGCATCGAGGGTGCGACCTTCCGCGTGACGCTCAACAGCTCAGCCCCGTGGGCAGCTCATCTCCGAAGTAGCGCCGCAGGCCGAGGGGTGCGGTGGGAAACGATAGAGGTCGATACCACCAATCTCAGCCGCAGCCGGTTCGATCCAAACGACCTTGACTATCGACTGCGCGACAGGCGTGGAGCTATCTACTACGCCGACGTGCACGGTGGGACGGGACCCGCCTCCCTGTCCACCCCTGGCCTCCTACGTCCGGGCCTGACAGCCGAGAGCCAACTCGGCTTCCGAGTGCCGCTAAACGCCGGGTCCTTAACGCTCGTATTCGAGCCAGTGATCGGCGGCCCGATCCAAGTGCACGTCGATCTGTCCTCGTTTCGAGGACGTACCACTTGACGCTAGCAGCCCCTCTCAATTCGTCACAACAAACGAAACCGAAGGCGCGACACGACGCCCGCTTCCCACAACAATCTATCGCCAGCCCCGGCGCTCGCTTGGGCAAAGAAACGAGAAGGAGCACTGAGCGCCGGCGGCCTTGGTTGGCCGCTCCTCTCGAGCGCGAGCCGAAGCCCTCTGCGGCCACAGTGAACGGCGCGATACCTAGCTCGCAAAGACCTAATTGGTCCGAGTATGGACCAGGCTGTCACGCTTGGATGCCACGCGAGCCCGCATTTACGGCAACATCCGGGCGATCAACCCAACACCGCTACCGGGACTCGATTTCGTCTTGCGCTTCTCGCGTCCACGATCGCCAACGCGGCCACTCCGCGTCGAGCCCGCCGCTTGTGATGCCATGAGAACACCGTGAGAACAAACGCCGTGCCAAATGCGTCCGACGGCGACGCGAACGCGCGCAAATCGCTTGCCGTGGACGCCCGTGGACGCATCGGACGCGCCCCGACGAGGTTGAGGGCCTTGTGGAGAATTTTCTCCGTGGTGGTTCGAGTCCACTCGGGCGCACTTTCTGGCTTGCCGCCGAACCGTCATAGTCCGTCAGCGAGCACTCCGCCGCCATCGTGAAAGGTTGAGAGATCATGGAGCCCGATCGGCTGAAGACCGTTCCGTTGTTCTCGTCGCTGTCCGATAAAGCTCTGCACACGGTGAGCGTGTTCGCGAGCGAGACGTCGGTCTCCGCCGGTAAGCGGCTTGTGCACGAAGGCGACTACTCATATGACCTGATCGTCATCGAGACCGGCACCGCCGATGTGATCAAGGGCGGCGAGGTCATCGGGTCGCTGGGGCCGGGCGACGTCTTTGGGGAGATGGGAATGCTCTCCGGCGGCAAGCGCACAGCCGACGTCGTCGCAACCTCCTCAATGAGCCTGATCACCCTCAGTAAATGGGATCTCAAGCGCATCTCCACCGAGGTCACCGACCAGCTGCAGTCGCTCGTTGAGCAGCGCACTCAGCCCTCGTAACCCATCGCGGCAGTCAAAGCCTGGCCGGAGCGGGCGCAGAGACGCCCTCCGGCACGGCTCGAGGCGAAGACCGATGCCTGCGAGGCGTCGCCGGCGCACCCGTAACGATCGCCGGACTACCCTTCCTGCAATGAGCTCACGGCGAATGGCATTGGAGCTGCCGCCCATGTGGGCACGCTGGGCGCTGGCGATCGTGGTGGCCGTTGCCGTGATCGCGGGCATCGTGATTCTCATCAATCGGGCCGGCCCCGATGGCGCCACCTCCGAAGCCGGGGCCGAAGCCGAAGACAACCGGCTGGCCGACGTTGCGATCACCGAAGACGAGGCGCCCCATTTCGCCAGCCTGACCCCGGGGTCTGCGCCCATTGCCACGCTCGAGCAGGCGATCACACGCGACGTCCGTCAGCGGATAGCAGCTGGTCAGCTGACCGGGCCGCTGCGGGGCGTCACCTGTAGCGTGGCCGGCTCGAGTAGCGCCGGCCGGGCCCCCTACCACTGCACCGCCCAGAGCGCCGATATCGCCTATCCCTTCCTCGCCGTCATCGACGAACGCCGGCAGCGGCTCACCTGGTGCAAGATCGATCAGCCGCCGGTGGCCGAAGCGGGTCCGGAAATTCCGGTCAGCGCGAGCTGCCGAGCGTGAGCCGCCTCGACCGGCCGGACTGCTGAGCCGGCCCGCGGCGAGATCGCGCTCAGCTGCAGACGGTGAACGCCACGTGCAGGGTCCTGGAGGCGTGCTTGCCGTGCTTCTCGCTGATGAACGCCTGGGCGCTGAGCGTGTGGCTCGATCCGGCGGGGAAGCTTTGCACGACCGACGCGACGTACGGATGGGGATCTACCTTGCCGGTCTTGCGAACCTGCTCGCGTATGAGCGTCTTGAACACCTTTCCATCGATGCCGAACTTGACCTCGTAGATCTTCAGCACCACCTTGTGCTTGCGCTTGGCCGAGGCGACCGTCAACGTGCCCGTGATCGGTGCTCCAGCTTTCACGCATCCCTTGGGCCCGGCGAGCGTAACGATGTCGGAGCCAACCGTTGTGTTGCTACCCGGAGGACCTGCACCCGAGCTGAGGTCGGCCAGCTGAAGTCCCTGGCCGTTGATGAACGTCAGCCAGCCGCTGGAGTCATCGTTGATGGCCAGGTCCGCGTTCGTCTGATCCTGATAGCCGCTACCCAGCGACGCAACGACCGTTGGACTGCCGAAGCTCGCACCACCGTTCGTGGAGACGAACAACCGCATCTGCGGAGTGCTGCCGGAGAACTGAGGCCACACTACCGCCACGTGCCCTCCGGGAGACTGCGCTATGGCCCCTCCATCGAAGAGGTCGGAGTTGGGATCGGAGAAGAGGGTCAGCGGCGCTCCGAACGCGGTGCCCGTGTACTTGCGAACGTCGACGTTTGACGGGTAAGCCGCCGAGGCGCTGGAGTAGTCCTGACTCAGCAGGAACAGGCCACCTGCGCCGCCGGCAAGCCGCGGGACGTACCCGTTCGTGACCTTTGTCGGGCCGATCCAGCCGGCTTCCGTCGTCTTCGAGCCACTGGCGTAGCGGAAGAACTCGACCGGATACTGCGGCCCTTCGAGGTTGTAATAGGCGGTCACGGGGTTGCCGGAGCTGTCGAGTGCGAGCGACGCGGCGGCGACGCCGCCCGGCCCGGGGTTTTCGAAGCCGAAACCGCCAAGGCCCGTGCCGCTCGCCGTAAAGCCGCTCACGCCAACTCCGGCGTTGTAGCCCCCCACCAGAAATTCCGAGCCCAACAGGAAGACGTCGGTCGGGTTCGTCTTACTCGAGTACGAGCCTTCGATCACCTGGCCCGCGCCGAAGCTCACCCCGCCGTTGACAGATGTGTAGAGAACGACATTGTTGTCAACGTACCTGGGCGCCACGACATACACCACGCTGCCTGCCCCAAACACGGGGAACGCTCCAGCCGCGCCGTCGGTGGACTTCGCCGGCGCGGGCATCGCCAGCGTGATCGGCGCCGTGCACGATCCTCCCGACGGCACCTTGCAGAAGTCGACCACATTGGCCGTTTCAGACGACGATCCTGGGTGCGTCCAGGCGACATAGGCGTTGCCGGAGGCGTCCTCGATCACGTGGCCGGGCGATTCGGCCTTGGCGTCGAGGTCGACGACGTTCTTGGCGGTCGCGACGGCTGGGCCACTCGCGGCGGCTGCGACCGTAAGCGCCGCAACAGCCCGGTAGCGAACCGAGCGTGAGTTAAGACGGCGCACGCGCGCAAGCTATCAGCAACGGGGTCGGCGGGTGCACACCCGTTGCTAGCTTGAACCCGTGCGTCGACTGCAGATCCTGGTGTCAGTGCTCGTGCTCGTGGACACGATGCTCTATGCGGCGCTGGTGCCGCTGTTGCCGCACTTCGCGAGTGAATTGCACCTATCGAAGGCGGGTGCGGGGGCGCTGGTCGCCGCCTATGCCGCGGGAGCGCTCCTTGGCGGACTTCCGGGAGGTCGCGCGGCGGCGCGCCTGGGTCCGCGCCGCGCGGTGCTCATCGGTCTGACTCTGATGGGACTCTCGAGCATCGGGTTCGCGTTCGCTGACACCTTTGGCACGTTGGTGATCGCGCGCGCCATCCAGGGCGCGGGCAGCGCGTTCACCTGGGCGGGCGCCTTCAGTTGGCTGATCAGCAGTGCCCCGCGCGCACAGCGAGGCGAGATGATCGGCCGAGCGATGGGCGCGGCGGTCTTCGGTGAGCTGATGGGGCCCGTGCTCGGTGTCGCAGCAGTGGCGCTGGGCCGAGCCAGCGTTTTCGCCGGACTGGCTGGACTGGCTTTGGTCCTCGCGGTCCTAACCATCCAGATCGACGCTGCTTCGACGGCAGAGCCGGCGAGCGTGACGCTGCGAAGCGCACTACGGGCACGCCGGTTCACACACGGCTTGCTTCTGCTGGCGATCGGCTCGCTGCTGTTCGGAGTGCTTTCCGTGCTGGCACCCCTGCGCCTTGCGGCAGCCGGCTGGGGCGCAGCGGCGATCGGTGGCACTTGGCTCGTCGCCTCAGCTTTCGAGGCCTTCGAGTCGCCATTCATCGGCCGCCTCAGCGACAGCAGGGGAGCGATGACCCCCGCGCGCCTCGCGCTCATCGCCAGCGTACCGGTGTCATTGGCTCTGGCGACGGGGGCGAGCCCTATCATCTACGCGCCTCTCGTGGTACTCGCGGGTATGGCCTACGGAGCGCTGTTCACACCCTCCTTCTCGCTGGTCTCGGAGGGCGCCGAAAGCGCTGGGCTTGCTCAGGGCATGGGCTTCGGCCTGATGAATGCCGCGTGGGCGGTCGGAGCGATGATCGGACCGGCCGCCGCCGGGGCGATCGCCGGCGTAACGGGCGATGCGATCCCATTCGTGCTTGCGGCTACCAGCTGCGTAGCCGCGCTTGTCTTCCTGCGCTTCTCGGTGGATCTGCCGGCTGTCCTACGCTCGCGCGCGTCAGGTAGCTCCTCGGCGGGCTGAGCCCGAGACGGATGACTCCGTCGTCTATTCGACGCTGCCCACTATGACAGCGGTAAGGCGAATGTTTTTGATCGAGCCTTTGCCGGTGCATTCCAGCTTGATCTTGCCACTGGTCAGCGGTCCAGCCCCCTGCAGAGTGATCGGGGTTTGGATGCCTTTGACAACCTGGGTCTCACTGATTTCCTGCTCGACCGTTGTACCGAACATGAGCTTGCACAGCATTGGGTTTGCTTCTTTTTCGTTCGGTTCGCCCTGGCCCGTGACGATTGCCACGTAGTTCTGGCCTTCCGGGGGCGCTGTGAGTTCGAGAGTCTGCGGCACAGCTCCACCTGCTGCGGTTTTGGTGTAAGCGCGCCCCGACGCCAAGCTCCCTTCGCCTTTTTCGCCTTTTTCGCCTTTTTCGCCCTTTTCACCCGTCGCGCCTTTGGCTCCGGTTTCGCCTTTGGCCCCGGTGGCTCCGGTTTCGCCTTTGGCCCCGGTGGCTCCCGTCGCTCCCGTGGCGCCGGCGGCACCTGCAGCCCCGGTCGCACCGTTTGCGCCCGAGGCACCGGTCGGACCCGTCGATCCGGAGGCGCCCGTCACACCGCTTGCTCCAGTCGAGCCCGCAGCACCCGTCGCGCCCGTCACGCCAATCGCACCCGTCGCGCCCACAGCACCCGTCGCGCCGGTCACACCACTCGCGCCGGTCGCGCCCGCAGCACCCGTCGCTCCCGTCGCTCCGGCGCCACCCGTCGACCCTTTAGCTCCGGTT
>Ga0302181_10002929_pt1 | contig 11900 bp, 11 predicted proteins | sample I_Palsa_E3_3_FD_198786 | JGI IMG/M metagenome (GOLD analysis project Ga0302181, IMG submission 198786) | Peat permafrost microbial communities from Stordalen Mire near Abisko, Sweden - I_Palsa_E3_3 | ecosystem: Environmental > Terrestrial > Soil > Palsa > Peat permafrost | place: Sweden... | reverse complement strand
CGAAGGTGATCGCCTCGGGGCCGCCCGCATCGGCGCGGTGCGCGTCGAGGATCAGGCGCGTACCGGTCGTGGGGTCGAGCTTGACGATGAACTGGTTGGGTTCCGGGCGGCGGCTCTCGCGGTCCAGGAAGCCGAGGCGGGGCGGGTCGCGGAACACCGCGCGGAGCTCGGTCTGCGTCGTGGGCAGCTTCTTGCCGGTGCGGATGAACCAAGGGACGCCGGACCAGCGCCAGTTGTCGATGTCCAGCCGCATCGCCGCGTAGGTCTCGGTGCTCGAATCCTTGGCCACGCCGTCGATGTCGAGATATCCGTCGTACTGCCCGCGCACATAGTGGGCCGGATTGGCGTTCTCGATCGAGCGGAACAGCGCGTACTTCGCGTCCTTGAGAGTTTCGGCGTCATCGCCCGCCGGCGCCTCCATCCCGGCGACGGCCACCACCTGCATGAGGTGGTTGACGACCACGTCGCGCAGAGCGCCGACGGGGTCGTAGAAGTGGCCGCGGTCCTCGACGCCGAAGTTCTCGGCCATCGTGATCTCGATGTAGGCGATGTGGTTGCGATCCCAGATCGGCTCGATCATCGTGTTCGCAAAGCGCAGGTAGAGGAACTCGTCGGTGCCCATCTTCCCCAGGAAGTGGTCGATCCGGTACAGCTGTGACTCCTTGATGTACTGGTGGATTTCGGCGGCCAGCGCACGCGCTGAGGCGAGGTCGTGGCCGAAGGGCTTCTCCACGACCACCCGGCCGGTCTTTGTGAGCCCCGCGTCAGTGAGCTGTTTGATCACCGGTCCGAACAGGAAGGGCGGGATCTCCAGATAGAAGACGGGGCTCAGCGCGCCGCCGACGGCCGCGGCGAGGCTTGAGTAGGTGCCGGCGTCGGTGAAATCACCGCTGACGTATGACAGCCGTGCCGCAAACCGGTCGAAGACGGCGGGCTCCACCTGCTCGCCGGTCCCCTCGATGCATTCGCGCGCGTGCTCGCGTAGGTGCTCGACGGTCCAGTCGTCGCCCGCGACGCCCACGATCGGGCAATTCAAGAGGCCCCGCTTCTCCAGCCGGTAGAGCGAATGGAAGGTCATCACCTTGGCGAGATCGCCGGTGATGCCGAAGATCACCAGCACGTCGGCCTCGGCATCCCCGGGCTCTGCTGCGGCTGAGGAATGCCCGTCAGGGGTTGCGGCTGCGCTCATGCTTTCCGGTCCTCTCGGTGGCGGACGTGGCGAACAGCTGGCTTCGAGGCGCTCCTAGGCCAGCGCGGATGATTCCACATCATGCTCATCGGATGAGCCGTGCCCGAGCCCGGCCGAACGAGCCGACAGGAGCCTCTCAGGGATCGGGCTCACCAGCGGATCGACGCTACGCGCAGCGAGCGAGAGCCGTCAAGCATCGGCCCGCCGCGCTCGAATCATTCGTCTCCCGACGGTGTCGCTGATAGCGGTCGCCAGCCACACGATCGCCGTCGCGAGGACATAGGTCTGGAGGCCGCTGATGTATAGCCCGCTGACGATGGCGTTGACGATGATCAGCGAGACGATCGTCGACGCGAGCGCAAGCAGGCCTGCCAGCGCCAGAGAAGGCTCGCGGACGAGCACTTTCAGGGCCACGAAGCCAACCGCCAGGTGGACGACCCAGAAGACGAGAGTTGCCTCGACGACGGCGGTCGCGTTGAGCGAGAATTTGTCGAGCACGGCGCTTGAGAGCAGGAGTCCGACCGCAATGCCCGCGAGCGAGGTAGCGGCGCGGATTCCCAGACGGACAAGCATGGAGCCGTGATCCTATAGCCAGCCGGCGGCGTCTCAAGATCGTGCGGCTGAACGCGCCGTCGTTAGACCACCTGGATCTGAAAAAGGCTCGTGGTGCCGGGTCGCCCCGACGGCAGCCCCGCGGTGATCCCCACGCGCTGGCCGGGTTTGCACCAGCCGAGCTCCACGACGCGTCGCGCCGCGTCGGCGATCAGAGCCTCCGTGGTCTCGTGGCGGCGCATCGACTCGGCCTGCACTCCCCACATCAAGCAGCATCGTCTCACCGTCTCTTTGCCCGGGGACAGCGCGTAGATCGGGACGGTGGGGCGGTGCGCTGAGACGAGCCGCGCAGAGCGCCCCGAGAGCGTCGGGATCACCAGGGCGTCCAGCTCCAGCTCGCGTGCGGCGTCGCACAGGTTGTGGGCGATCGTGTAGCCCGGATCGAACTCCGTGCGGCGCACGCGCGAGTCGTTCCAGTCCTCGTAGGGCGCGATCGACTCGGCCTGAACCGCGACGCTTGCCATCATCGCCACCGCCTCCACCGGGTAGTTGCCGACCGCCGTCTCCTGGGAGAGCATCACCGCGTCGGTGCCGTCGAGGATCGCGTTCGCGACGTCGGCCACCTCAGCGCGCGTGGGCCGTGAGGAGGTGACCATCGAATCGAGCATCTGCGTCGCCGTGATCGAGGGCCGTGCCATCCACCCCGCCAGTTTGAGCAGCTGCTTCTGCACGATCGGGACCTGCTCGATCGGCAGCTCGATGCCGAGGTCACCGCGAGCGACCATCACGCAGTCCGCCGCTTTGACGATCTCCGCGGCGCGCTGCACGGCCTGGGGCTTCTCGATCTTGGCGATCAGCGGCAGGCGCGTGTGATCGCGCACCGATTCGATGTCCTCGGGGCGCTGGACGAAGGACAGCGCGACCATATCGACGCCGATCGACTCCCCGTGGCGCAGCTTCTCGAGGTCCTCCTCGGGCACCGATGGCAGCGACTCGATCGGGCCGGGGATGTTGAGGCCCTGACGGGATGCGACCGCCCCGCCGACCTCGATCTCGACTTCGACCTCGCGCGCCGCGGTGCGCACATCGACAGCGCGCAGACGCACCGTGCCGTCGGCGAGGTAGAGGACGGCGCCCGCCTCGATCGAATCGGCCAGGCCGCCCCAGGAGATGCTCATGTCCTGGGCGTCGCCCGGGCGCTCCTCGTCGCCGCAGTGAAAGGTCAGCCGCTCCCCCGGGGTGAGCTCGACCACGTCCTCGGTGAGCGGCCCGATGCGCAGCTTCGGGCCGGGGAGATCCTGCAAGATCGCCACCGGGTGCCCGGCTCGCCCGGAGGCGTCGCGCACGCGACGGACCGTCTCGGCGTGCTCCTCGAGCGTTCCATGCGAGTAGTTCAGCCGGGCGACGTCCATCCCCGCCTCGACCATGCGCACAAGCGTCTCGGGCTCGCGCGAGGCCGGACCGATGGTGGCAACGATCTTGGTGCGACGCATCGACCGCAAGGTATCGATCACCGGGCTCGCACGCGTTGGACCGGCGCCTCGTGGCGGCCGCGTGTGGCTGGACACCCGTAGCATCGCTGTGTGCTCGGTCCCTCCCGTCCACTCCCCCGGGTAGGCGCCCCGGCGCGCATCGCGCATTTCGGCGGTGGCTTTGAGCGAGCAACCGTGCTGGGCGTGCACGAGCACGGACGGCGGTTGGAGGTCGCAGGGGAGGACGGCACGGTGCTCGAGTTCGTGCTCAATCCCGCAACCGCGCGGTTCATCCACGCGGGTGGCGCACAGGGCCCGCGCCTGGAGCTGCTCGAACAGGGCGGGTGAGGGTCAGGGGGCGCTGACGTCGGGGAAGTGCTCGGCGCAGTGCTCGCGAAGCGTCTCGCGCACCCACGCGCGCTCGGCAGGGGTGGCAGCTCGAAGGCGCATGAGCAGCTCACGCTGGCGGTCGATGGGAGCCCCGGCGATCACCCAGCGCACCGCCAGGCGCTCGAACAGCAGCTCGACGGCCCGCTGCCAGGCATCCTCCTGGGTTGCGGCGGCGCGGGCTTCGCCGGCCTGAGCACCAGCGCCGGCCAGCGTCTCAGCGTACTCGTGTCGCGCTGCGGGAGTGAGTGAGCCGCGCAGCGTCAGCACGTTTCCCTGCGCGTCGCTGTAATCGCTTGTGGGCGCCGTGAGCTTCTCGCGCCGGCGCGCGCGCCGGCCCACGGTCAGGGCGTCTCGGCGGCGCGTTCGAGCTGGCTGCGCACGTCTCCCGTGAGGGGCTTTGCGTGTCCGGGCCATGCCGCCGCGGGCTCGAGAGCGGCGAGCTTTCGAATGCTCGCCCGCGCCTGATCGGTATCGAAGTTGTATACGGGCTCGGGTACGCGCGGATCGCAGTTGCGCCCCCACATGTCGAGCGTGAGGAAGCAGTCGCTGCTGAGCGCCAGCCGGTCAGACTCACGCCACAGCGCGATCTGCCCGGGAGCATGGCCGGGAATGTGAACGACGCTGAAGCCAGCGAGCTTGTCGCCCTCCTTGACGGTGTCTGAGATCTTCACGGGCCCGCCGTCCCACGCGTAGCGATGCAACAGCCGGTGAGCCTGGCGGACCACGGGCGGAAGCCCGGCCAGATCGGTTGGCCAGTAGCGAAAGCCGCCGCTGCCCTCTGCGTCCTGCACCTCGTCCGGGTGGCACAGCACCGGTACGCCCAGAGCGGGTGCGACGCCGCGGTGATCGGTGTGCCCACAGCCGAGCAGGACACGACGGATGCCACCCAGCCGCGCGCCGGCAGTCGCCACCGCTCGAATCATCGTGCGTGCACCCGCGTCGAACAGCAGCACACCGCCGTCGTCCTCGATCAGATAGACGTTGCAGCGCCCGGGCTGGCCCTGGACCGTCCACACCCCGTCGGCCACCAGCTTTGCCGGGCCCGCGGCAAGCCCGCTCGTGAGGCGCGTCTTCGCGTTGAACGCGCCCATCAATCGCTGCTCGGCGGGCGAGCCGAGCGCGGGCATCATGCCGATCTGCCGGGGAACGGTCATCGTGTCGGTGAACGCGTCGTTGCTCTGGATCAGCCCGTCGCTCACGCACAGCAGGTCCAGGCCTTCGAGCGTGATCGCATCGCCCGTCGGCGCAACCCCGCTGAGATCTCCCGGACCGGCGAACGTGCCGCTGAAACGCCACTGCAGCGCGCAGCGGTCGTCCTCTGAGGTGCTCGAGAGGATCTCGACACGCAGGTCGGGAATCGCGTCGAGCAGGCCGCTGATAAATGTCCGCACGCCCTCCGGTGCGATCACATCCACCTGGCCGCGGACGTTCTCCCGGCCGCCGTTCGCCCACATCGAGACCGCTAGGTCCACGTCGTGCGCGCCGATCGCTTCGAAGTAGCGGCGCACGACGGAGTCGGCCCGATTACCCGTGATGCGTTTGCGACGTGCCACCTGCTGCACGTTTGCGGCGGCCTCCTGAACCTTCGTGGCCGCCTTTGTCGAGCTCTCCTTCTGGGGCACGATGCGCCTCCTTTGCAACGCCGGTGGAGATACGTAGTCTAGTCTCCGCCGCGTGGCCGAGGCAACCGATCACAGATCGGGCGCAACCCCGCAACAGGCGGTCGTCAGGCAGGAGCTGGGGCGCGGTGAACGGGTGCTCCCGGGCGTCTTTCGCCTGCGCCTGCCCCTGCCCTGGCCGGGGGTTCCTCATTGCAACGCCTGGGCCGTCGCTGCCGGGGACGGCATCGTGCTGTTCGATACCGGTATGCATGGGCCGGGCTCGCTGGCGCAGCTCGAGCGGGCGCTTGCCATGTGCAACCTCCGCCTTGAGAATGTGCGCCTGCTCGTCTGCACGCATGCGCACTCCGATCACTACGGTCAGGCGGCCTCGATCGTGGAGCGCACCGGCTGCGAGCTGTGGATGCATCCGGACCACGGCCACATGCTCCGCTGGGCGCAGGACCCGGGAACCGCGCTGGCCCGCCGGCTCGAGGTGGCTCGTCAGAGCGGCGTCCCCGAGGAGCCGCTGCGCCGCTATGCGGCCGAGCGGGATGCCACCGGATCGGGGATCGCGGGAGTGATCGAGCCCGACCGGGCCCTGCTCTCGGGGGTGATCGTACAGACGGACCTCGGTCCGTGGACCGCCTATGAGACGCCCGGCCACTCTCCCTCACACGTGTGCCTGTTCCAGCCCGAGCGACGCCTGCTGATCTCCGGAGACCACCTGCTGGGCCGCATCTCGCTGCACTTCGACTACGGCTTCTCCGCCGATCCGGTGGGTGAATTCGTCGATTCGCTGGGTGTCGTCGAGGCGCTGCACGCGCGCCTGTGCCTACCCGGCCACGGTCGCACGTTCACGGATGTGCAGGCGCACATCGAAGGCAATCGCGAACTCGTCAACGACCGTCTTTCAAAGCTTTCCGCAGCGATCGCGCAGGGCGACCCGTCGACGGCGTTTGAGATCGCACCGCGCGTGTATGGCGGTGAGCCGTTCTCCTCGTTCGCGCCCTGGCTGCTCGCCGAGACCCTCGCCATGCTGCTGCACCTGGAGGTCGCTCACCGCGCCCGTCGCATCGCCGGCGAGCCCGAGCGCTGGGCGCCCGCGTAGACGAGCCGAACTCCCCTTGACCCACTGGTGCGAGGTGATGGTGGTACGCGCCGCCTTGGTGCGCGTGAGCCGGTCACATACGATCAGTGGATGCGCATCGATGACATTCTGAGCTCCGGTGGCCCGGTGTTCTCGTTCGAGTTCTTCCCGCCGAAGACCGAGACCGGCGAGCGCAACCTGTATGCCGCCCTGGCCGAGCTCCAGCCGCTGGAGCCGTCGTTTGTCTCGGTGACCTATGGCGCGGGCGGCTCGACGAGGGAGAAGACGATCGAGATCGTCAAGCGCATCAGGGAGCGCTATGGGCTCGAGGCGATGGCCCACTTCACCTGTGTCGGCGCGACCGTGCCCGAGCTGCACCAGACGCTCCAGGAGATGGAGCGGGCAGGGATCGACAACGTGCTGGCGCTGCGCGGCGATCCCCCGGCCGGAGAGCAGGCGTGGACGAAGACGGAGGGGGGGCTTGAGTACTCACGCGAGCTCGTCGAGCTGATCACCGCCGATTACCCGTTCGCGATCGGCGCGGCCTGCTTCCCGGAGACACACATACACGCCGACAGCCCGGAGGCCGACCTCGCCCATCTCGCCGAGAAGGTTGCGGCGGGCGTCGACTTCCTGATCACCCAGCTGTTCTTCGACAACAGCCGCTACTTCGACTTCCTCGCACGCGCGCGCAGGGCCGGCATTCAGGCGCCGATCATCCCGGGCATCATGCCGATCACGCACGCCGGGCAGGTTGAGCGGATGGCAAAGATGTGCGGCTCCTCGATCCCGGAGGGCCTGCGTCGCGAGCTGCACGTCCGCGCGGATCATCCCGAGGCGATGCTCGACTTCGGTGTCGCCTACGCCACGCTGCAGTGCGCCGAGCTGCTCGCCGCAGGCGCGCCCGGCATTCATTTCTACACGCTCAATCGATCTCCGGCGACGCGCGCGATCGTGAGCGCGCTGAAGCTGACCAAGCCCTGGGAAAGGGCGATCTACCCCGCCTCGATCTCCAGCCCCTCCGCCAGCCTCGGCGAGCCGTCGGCGGCCTCGTAGCGCACGTCGACCGAATCGTCCTGGCGATAGGTGCCGACGCCCCAGGCGCCGAGCAGCCAGCGCCATCCGCTGATCCGGTCCTTGCGCAGCTCGCGCTCGAACACGAGCGAGCCTTCGCGCACCGAGAAGTCGACACCCAGCTTCTGCGGCACGCCGTTGATGTACACCTCATATGACCCGCGCACATCGCGCGGCAACCTGACCCTCGACGTGCTCATCGCCGCTTCATTGTGACGTCAGCTGCCGGCGACGCCGGCGCCGTGCACGCCCGCCGGGGCGCGTACCCTCCTTGGGCGATGCCCGAGACAACGTCCGTTGGCGAGATCCCCTACACGATTCGCCGCTCTTCGCGCGCACGGCGGGTACGGGTGAACGTGCATGCGCTCACCGACGTCCGGTCGGTCGGCGTCGAGGTCGTGCTGCCGGCTCGCGCACCGGAGCGCGCCGCCGCCGCCGCGGTACGCGAGCTTCGGCCGTGGATCGAGCGCCGCGTGCGAGAGGCCCGCGAAACGATCAGGAGCATCAGCGCCCGCGCAGGCACGCTGCCCTATCTGGGACGCTCGCTCGAGCTGGTCCCGCAGGCCGGGCGCACGCGTGTGCATCGTTCCGGCGAGCGCCTGCTCGTGCCCGACGGCGATGCCCGGCCGGCGCTCGAGCGCTTCTACCGGCGGTCCGCCCGCACGGAGATCGCGCCGCGCCTGGATCGCGCCACGGCGCTGGCGGGCAGCAGCTACAGCAGCCTGTCCATCCGCGCCCAGCGCACGCGCTGGGCGTCCTGCTCCGCGAAGGGGCAGATGAGCTTCAACTGGCGCCTGCTGCTCGCCCCGGAGAGCGTCCTTGACTACGTCGTCTGGCACGAGGTCTGCCATCTGGAGGTCCTCGACCACTCGTCGCGCTTCTGGGCGCTGCTCGAGCGGCACTGGCCGGGTTACCGCGAGGATCGCGACTGGCTGAGGCGAAACGGCGCGACGCTCGTTATCTGATCGAGCGAGGAAGCGCGCGATCCCCGCTACGCGGGCTCCGACGGATGAGACAACTGGGCATCGGCATCTTTGGCCGACCGTCTATATGGCTCGACCCTCCTCCGGCGGAGGATACGGGGCATGGCTCTCAAGCCGTTATCGGCGAAGGAACTGGCTGAAACTCCCACGCTGTTCGCGAGCTTCATGGGTCACATGGACACGAGCTACAAAACGCTCGGCCAGTTGCGAGAGATCTATCGCGAGCGCAGCAAGCTGCTCCAGGCAGCCGAGGACCAGGCCGACGACCTGCGGGTTGACCGCTTCGCGGCCGATATGGCAAGCGACAGGTGGCGGGCTGACGTGGTCATGCGCATAGGCGTGTTCGACGGAACTGTGCTCGTGATTGACGGGATCCATCGCGGCATCGCATACCTGGCGTGCATAGCCGAAGGGGTCAGCGCCGACAGGCTTCCGGCGCTGCACGTGGACTGCTGAGGCGCTTGCGGACCTGATCCTTCACCTGCCAAGCACGGCGCCGAGTGGACCTGGTGGGAGTCGAACCCACTCCGTTGGGGCTAAAGACCCGCTTGGCGCCAACCCGGCCAGGTCCGCAGGCTACGCCCGCTGTCCGATCGGAACGTAGTCGAGGTCGCGCTCGCCGGTGTAGATCTGTCGCGGGCGGGCGATCTTCTGCTCGGGGTCTTCGACCATCTCCTTCCATTGCGCGATCCAGCCACTGGTGCGGCCGATCGCGAACATGACGGGGAACATCGCCACCGGCAGGCCCAGGGCCTCGTAGATGAGGCCCGAGTAGAAGTCCACGTTGGGGTAGAGCTTGCGCGAGGTGAAATAGTCGTCGTCGAGCGCCCGCTTCTCGAGCTCGGTCGCCACGTCCAGCAGCGGGCTCTTGCCGCGCACCTCGAACACATCGTCGAGGTATTTGCGGATGATCCGCGCGCGCGGATCGTAGTTCTTGTAGACGCGGTGCCCGAACCCCATCAGGCGCTCGTTGCCGGCCTTCACGCCCTCGAGGAAGTCCGGGATGTTCTCGACCGTTTCGATCCGCTCGAGCATGCGCAGGGCCGCCTCGTTGGCGCCGCCGTGCAGCGGGCCGTAGAGCGCCGCCACCCCGCCGGCCACCGCAGAGTAGGGGTCCACCTGGGTTGAGCCGATCGAGCGCACCGCGCTGGTGGAGGCGTTCTGTTCGTGGTCGGCGTGGAGGATGAACAGCACGTCCAGCGCGCGCTCGAGGCGAGGATCGGGCTCGTATTTGAGCTCGGTCATTTTGTACATCATCCCGAGGAAGTTCCCGGCGTAGTTGAGGTCGTTGTCCGGGTAGACGTAGGGCTGACCCATGTTGTGGCGGAAGGCGAACGCGGCGAGCGTCGGCATCTTCGCGAGCAGCCGGATGATCTGGATCGCGCGCACGCGCTCCTCGCGGATCTTGTTGGCGTCGGGATAGAACGTTGAGAGCGCCCCGACCGAGGCCACGAGCATGCCCATCGGGTTGGCGTCGTAGCGAAAGCCCTGCATGAAGTCCTTGACGTTCTCGTGGACGAACGTGTGGATCGTGATCTCATCGATCCAGCCCGTCAGCTCGACCTGATTGGGGAGCCGGCCGTTGATCAGCAGGTAGGCGACCTCCAGATATGTGGAGCTCTCGCACAGCTGCTCGATCGGATAGCCGCGGTGCTGCAGGATCCCCGCATCACCGTCTATGTAGGTGATCGAGCTGCGGCAGGAGGCCGTGTTCGTGAAGGCCGGGTCATAGGCCATCAGGCCGAAGTCCTGATCGTCGCTTTTCATCTGCCTGAGGTCCATCGCCCGCACGGTGCCGTCGGTGACGGGAAGCTCATAGCTCCTGCCCGTGCGGTTGTCCGTCACCGAAAGCGTCTGGCTGGAGGCGCCGGCGTCACGGTCCGGCGTCCCGCCATTGGCTTGCACCTGCTGACCGCCTACCGGGCCGCCTGTTCTCGCCTGTGCCTCTGTGCTCATCGGCTTCTCCAATCGAAGGTTTCGGACGGATGCTCTACCCGATTATGCGACAACTTGCCCGGGGCTTCGCCACCGGCCCTGCGGGTGGGTCCCAGCACATGGGCGCAGAACCGCCGTCGGTGGCTCGCGTCGCGCTCAGCTCTGCGGAAGACGTCGCCCGGTGGCGGCCGTGCGCACGCGACGGGGCGACGGCGGCGAGGGATCGCCGTGGGGCCCCCGCCTGGGGGAGCGTGGCAGCCTGGAGCGCGGGTGATGAGGGTGCCGCGGACGCATGCTCGGACCGATCCCGCCATCCTGCTCCGAGTTGGCCTCGGGCGGTTCGCGGACCGCCCAGCGCACGATCAGGAAGAGCGCGACGATCGGGATCTTCAACAAGACCATCAGCCAGATGAACGTCCAGGCGGTCACTTAACGCGATCGTATACCTGCCGGCGCATCCGTACAACCCCCGGATCTGCATCCGTGCAAACTACGCATGCGAGGGATGCGGCGGATCCGGTCCTCGGTGGCCCCAGCCGGCGCCGCACAGGCACCCTTCGCGAGGTTGCTCAGTAGCGCAGCTGCAGCGCTGGGCCGCTGAATTGCGTGATCTCTCGAAGCTCCTCGATGCGCTGCCCGATCTCGGCGCCGGTCAGGCGCTCGACGCGCTCGGTCCCGAACTCCTCGACGTTGAACGACGCGAGGACCGTCGCGTGCGCCATCGCTCGTCGCAGAAGGCCGTCCGAGAGCTCCTCGCCGGGGTGAGCGGCGATGTAGCCAACCAGGCCGCCCGCGAACGTGTCACCCGCGCCGGTGGGGTCGATCACGGTCTCCAGCGGATACGCGGGCAGCGCGAAGAAGCCGCCCTGGGTAATCAGCGCGGCACCATACTCGCCCTGCTTGGCGACGACGACGCTCGGCCCGCGCAGGCCGTCGCCCCTCTCATCGGAGGTGGCCGGGTTCCAGGACAGAAGCTCCCGGGCTGCGGTCAGGAGGTTGGGCTTGCCGGTCAGCTGGCGCAGCTCTGCGTCGTTGAGGATCACGCAGTCCACGCTTCTGATCGCGCTGACCAGCGAGTCACGGGCGATGTCGATCCACAGGTTCATCGAGTCGAGCGCGACAAAACGCGCATCCGGAAGCTGTGAGCGCACATCGCGCTGGAGGTCCGGCTGGATATTCGCCAGGAACAGCACGTCGCTCGAGCGCGAGCGCTCGGAGAGCTTGGGCTGGAAGCCCTCGAACACACCCAGCTGGGTATCCAGCGTCTCGCGCGAGTTCAGGTCCCAGCCGTACTCGCCGCGCCAGAAGAAGGTCTTGCCGCCGGGAATGCGCTCCACGTCGGAGACATCAACGCCCCGCCGGCGCATCACCTCGAGCTCGGCCTCGCCGAAATCGTCACCCACCGGACCGACGACGCGCACCTCCTCGAAGAAGGAGGCTGCAAGCGCGAAGTGCACGGCGGCGCCCCCGAGCATCCGCTCGCGCTCACCAAAGGGCGTCTTCACTGCGTCATAGGCGATTGAACCGACCACTGTGATGGGCATCGGCGCGCACCTTAGAGCACGCGGTAGCCTCACCGCCGATGCGCGCGATTCAGATGACTGAGTTCGGCGGCCC
>Ga0302181_10002926_pt1 | contig 11903 bp, 8 predicted proteins | sample I_Palsa_E3_3_FD_198786 | JGI IMG/M metagenome (GOLD analysis project Ga0302181, IMG submission 198786) | Peat permafrost microbial communities from Stordalen Mire near Abisko, Sweden - I_Palsa_E3_3 | ecosystem: Environmental > Terrestrial > Soil > Palsa > Peat permafrost | place: Sweden: Abisko... | reverse complement strand
TGCACCCAGCCGGCGCGATCGGTCTGCATCGGCGAGCGCACCGGATGGACGTATAGCGCATAGTAATAGGTGCGCTCGAAGGCCGAAAAACGCGCGTGGAACGTGTCCGGCATCGGTTTCGCCCACTGCACTGCGACCGTTTTGGGCAGAAACGCGTTGGTGCCACGCACCCACGAGAAGTCCGTGCGGTCCAGTTCGGTGTCGAAATGCACGACCTGTCCGAGGCCATGCACGCCGGTATCGGTACGGCCGGCAACCACCGTCTGCAGGGGCGTCTGCGCAAATTCCAGGAGCGCCCGTTCGAGCGTGTCCTGAACCGTCTTGCCGTGCGGCTGCGACTGCCAGCCGCAAAAGGCCGAGCCGTCGTACTGGATTCCTAGTGCAATCCGCGTCACGGCAGGCCTTACGACAATGGCCGCAGCGTCGACAGCAACGCTCGCGCTTCGGTACGCGTGGCAGCGTCGTTCGTATCGATCACTTCCTGGATCAGCGCTCGCGCGCCAGCCAGATCGCCCAGTTCGATGTATTCGGAGGCCAGATCAAGCTTGTTGCGGGCAATCCGGATCAGGTCATGCGGGGTGAACGACGGCAGCGGCTGCGCGGGACTCGGCGGCAATTCCAGATCGAAGTCCAGATTCAGTGCGCCGAAGCCAGCAGCGCCTAGCCCGGCGACGGCTGCTGGGCCCGCCGTGCCAGCGGCGATTTCTTCGGCGGCAGGGAGCGAGCCTGCAGAGCCGTGCATTAAGGCGTGCTGCGCGGTGATTTCGGGCTCGACTACCGGTTGCGTCGACAGCGAAGCAGGTGGCGTCACCGGTGTGGCAGGCTCGACCCGCGGCGGCAAACCCATGTCGAGGCTGCCGAATGCATCGACTGCGTCGCGGGGGAAGCTGCCGGCGGCGACCAGCTCAGCCGGCGTGTCGCTGAGGGGATGCTCTGGGGATGCGTTTTCCTCGAAGTGCGGCGCGTCCGGTTGCTGATGTGCAGGCGTTGCCTCGTGCGGTGCCGGTTCGGATACCTCGGCCGTCAGTGGTTCGCCCCACTGCGACTCAAGCTGCGGCGGCGCGGAAAGCGGCTGTGGGGTTCCAGTGTGATCGAGCGACGGCTCGGCGGGATGTTGGCCGAACGGCGACCCCGCTTGCGGCTCGCCAAGCGGCGCCGGTGCACCGAAATCGATCTGCGGATGCGGCGGTTCGTGGCGTTCAGGCGGCTCTGCGACAGAGCTTTCGTCAGCGGGATGCTCCGCGGGCTCGGTCCATTGATGCGGGTCGGCCGGTGCAGGATGATTCGGATGCTCGACCGCCGGGTGGAACTGGTCCGGACGCAATGCGTCGGTCCCGGGTTCTGCGGCCGGGGCGTGATCCGCCGGGGGGGTTGTATCTTCGAAGGGGGTAGGCGCGGAAGCGTGCTCGCTTTCCGACCACGGCGATTGTCCAGGCGCCTCGGAAGGGAGTTCGCTTGTGGCGGGCGGCGGGGTGTCGGCGGCTGAGGCGTCATGCCCGGCCGGTTCGTACGCCGCTGTTTCGCTCTCTGCTGCGTTCTGTGCTGCGGCCTCGTGCTCTTCCACTTCGCGCGCGACCGCTCCTTCATGGGGTGCCGCGTCATGAGCCGCTGCTTCGCGCTCTGCGGCCTGCTGGGTTGCTGCCTCCCTCTCCGCCAATTCACGTGCTGCCGCTTCTTCACGTGCAGCCGCTTCTTCGGGCGCCGCGGCCTCGTGAGTTGCTTCTTCGCGTACCGCGTACTCGCCGGCAACCGCTGGGTCAGACGTACCAATCTCATCACGCGGCGCGAGGTTATCCCGCGCCAGCAGAGTCTCCGGCCCCGCCACGGTTTCAGTTTCAGGCACGCCAGCAGCCTCCGCCGCCGTCACGCCACTCTTACGCCGACGCATCCCAAGCGCGGCCAGCAGAGCGACCGCCGCAGCGCCAATTGCAGCGGCAAACCCGAGGTTCACCGGAGACAAATCGAAGTTGCCACTCTGGGTGTGCGAACTACCCACAGCGCCGGTACTCTGCCCATGCGTCTCGCTGGCAGCAACCGCCGGACCGCTCGCAACCGTGGCCGGACCGTTCGCCTGAGCAGGCTGCGCTGGCTTGCCGCCGATGCCATGCTTTTGCAACTCCATCAGCACCCGGCTTTTTAGCGCGAGCAACTGCTGCAGACTGGAAACCTGCGTCGTCGCCTGCAGGGCCTGCGCGGCGGAGGAAGGCGTAACCGGCAGCGTCGCAGACGCCGCGGAGGCGACCGACGCACCGGTCGCCGGCTGGATCGCGCCCGTCCAGACATGCGCACCGACCGCTTGCGAGGCAGACGGCGCGGCGGCTGCCGACGAAACGCCAGCAGGTGCCGAAGCGGCGCCGGACATCGCCCCGGAGGCGGCCATAGCGGCCTCACTGCCGGCCGACGGCGCGCTAGTGCCGGCACCGGTGGTTACCGAACTCGCCTGAACCGGCGCACTTGCGGGTCCAGCGACGGCCGGAGCAGCCTGCACGGCAGCACTCGCGGCGTTCGCCTGCGCGCTGGCAGGCTGCGACGCAGCGCCAAGCGCAGTACTTGCCCCAATTGCCGTCGCCGCTGTAGCGGCTGAAGGCGCCGCCAACGGCGAGCTCACCGCAACAGCGGAACTTGCAACCGCCCCCGACGGTGCCGACGTACCGGCAGCATCCGAAGCCACGATCGCCGCGCCCGTCGCATCCAGCGCTGGAATCGTCAAAACGGACCCCAGTCGCAGCCGGCTCGGGTCGTGCGACATAAACGCGTTCGGATTCGCGTCGAACAAGGCCTTCGAGGCGCGCGCCAAGGTCGCTCGGTCGTGCGACTGTGTAGCCGCCACAGCCACATCATTGAGCGATTGCCCCGGGTGAATCGCGTACTGGCTGCCGGCGGCGAGCGGCGCGGCAGGGACGGCTGGCGCGCTTGCCGCATCGGCAGTCGCTGCCTGAGCGTCGGTGACACCCCCAGCCAAGCCGCCCAGCCCGAAGGCCAAGGTGGCCGCGGCGGCGAACTGGCACACACGGCTGCACGCGATAGCGCGAAGGGAAGCGTGTCGGACGGTCATCTGGACCACGGGCGCGTCAGCGCTCTGCCCTTGTTTGCGGTTGGATTGAGACAAGATTTTGGGAGCACACCAATGAAAAAAGCGCCGCGCGAGCGCGACGCTTTTTGAGTTTTTACGCGTCGTAGCCGCGTAGTTTACTTTACTTGTCGAGCAGAATGCGCAGCATCCTGCGCAGCGGCTCTGCGGCACCCCACAAGAGCTGGTCGCCAACCGTGAAAGCCGACAGATATTCGCCGCCCATCGCCAGCTTGCGCAGACGCCCGACCGGCACAGTCAGCGTGCCCGTGACCACCGCTGGCGACAGATCGCGGATCGACGCTTCGCGCTCGTTCGGCACAACCTTAACCCAGTCGTTAGCCGAGGCGAGGATGCTGCTGACCTCGTCGAGCGGCACGTCCTTCTTCAGCTTGATCGTCAAAGCCTGCGAGTGGCAGCGCATGGCGCCGATGCGCACGCACAAACCGTCCACCGGGATCGAACCCGGCGTACCCATAGCCGGCTTGCCGAGGATCTTGTTGGTTTCCGCGCCGCCCTTCCACTCTTCCTTGGACATGCCGTTTCCGAGGTCCTTGTCGATCCACGGGATCAGCGAACCGGCGAGCGGCACGCCGAAATGTTCAGTCGGCATGCGGTCGCTATTCATCGCGGCCAGCACGCGGCGATCGATGTCCAGAATCGCCGACGACGGATCCGCCAGGTCTTCCTTGGCCGAGCCATACAGTGTGCCCATCTGCTGCAGCAATTCGCGCATGTTCTGGGCGCCCGCGCCCGATGCGGCCTGATACGTCATGGCCGTCATCCAGTCGATGAGGTTTTCGCGGAACAGGCCGCCCAGCGCCATCAGCATCAGGCTGACCGTGCAGTTGCCACCGATAAAATTCTTCTGGCCCTTCACCAGCGCGTTCTTGATCACGTCGAGGTTGACCGGATCGAGAATGATGACCGCGTCGTCCTTCATGCGCAGCGATGAAGCCGCGTCGATCCAGTAACCGTTCCAACCGGCTGCGCGCAGTTTCGGGAACACGTCGTTGGTATAGTCGCCGCCCTGGCAGGAGATGATGGCGTCGCACTTCTTCAGGTCGTCGATGCTCGAGGCATCTTTGAGCTTGGTCTCGTTTTTAGCGAACGACGGCGCGTTGCCGCCCGCGTTGCTGGTGCTGAAAAACACCGGTTCGATCAGATCGAAATCGCCTTCCTGCTGCATACGCTGCATCAGGACGCTGCCGACCATGCCGCGCCAACCTACGAGACCTACGTTCATGACACTTACCCTTCGAGTGGAGGCTTCCCCGCATCTTTGCCCGCAGTGACCGCGCGGGGAAGATGGGCGGGCACGACGGACGATCAGCGAATCGTGATCGTTTTCGGGGTAATTGCTTTAATCAGCGTTTTGACGCTAATGGCGAGCTCAACCACACGGGCCGTTTTGCCGTGGTGGTTAGAAATCGAGGTGATTTGGAGAGCCTTAGCCATTTCTACAGTCTACACGAAAACCGGATTTGAGCGGTCTGATTCGCCGCTTTTGCGCGCGAATGGGCCGGATTTCGGCCCATTCGCGCGTGAGTGCGTGTCGGACTTACGACATCGTCACTACGCCTTTACAGGCGACGAAACGTTCGCGGCCCGGTTTAAACACAACTCAAACAACCGCGCTCAAAGCGCGGCGACGACGGCATCGCCCATCGCCGCGGTGCCGACCTGCTGGCAACCCGGCGTCAGGATATCGCCCGTGCGCAAGCCCTGCTCCAGCACCTTCTTCACGGCAGCTTCGATGCGGTCAGCCTGCTTGTCCTTGTTCAACGAGTAACGCAGCATCATCGCAGCGGACAGGATCGTGGCCAGCGGATTCGCCACGCCCTTGCCGGCGATATCCGGCGCTGAACCGTGCGACGGCTCGTACAAACCCTTGTTGTTCTTGTCGAGCGAGGCCGACGGCAGCATGCCGATCGAACCCGTCAACATCGCGGCTTCATCGGAGAGGATGTCGCCAAACATGTTGCCCGTGACGATCACGTCGAACGACTTCGGCGCCTTCACCAATTGCATGGCCGCGTTGTCGACGTACATGTGCGACAGTTCGACATCTGCGTATTCCTTCGAGACATCGATCATGATGTCCCTCCAGAATTGCGACGTTTCGAGCACGTTGGCCTTGTCGACCGAAGTCAGTTTCTTGCCGCGCTTTTGCGCCGCCTGGAAGGCAACGTGCGCAATGCGGCGCACTTCCGGCTCCGAATAACGCATGGTGTCGAAGCCTTCCTTCGCGCCGGCGAACGGACCGTCCGGTGCTTCACGTACGCCGCGCGGCGCACCGAAGTAAATGTCGCCATTCAGTTCGCGCACGATCAGGATGTCGAGGCCCGAAACGATCTCTTCCTTCAGCGACGACGCCCCCGTCAGTTGCGGATAGCAGATCGCCGGACGGAAGTTCGCGAACAGTTGCAGATGCTTGCGCAGACCCAGGATGGCCTGCTCCGGACGCAGCGCGCGTTCGAGCTTGTCGTACTTCCAGTCGCCTACGGCGCCGAACAGGATCGCATCGGCTTCCTTCGCGAGCGCGAGCGTCGAATCGGGCAGCGGGTGGCCCTTGGCTTCGTAACCCGCGCCGCCAACCGGCGCTTCTTCAAGCTCGAACTTTTCGCCGAGTACGTTCAGAACCTTGACGGCTTCCTTGACGATTTCCGGACCAATGCCATCACCGGGCAACACTGCGATCTTCATGCGAATTTCCTTGATTGTTCTCTTTTAAACCTGGGCACGCCAAAGCGATGACGTCTCGAACTCAGGCACGCGCTTAGCCGACGATACGGTGGCCAAGCCACGGTTGCTTCGTCAGACGCTCTGCTTCGAACTGACGAATCTTGTCCGCGTGACGTAGCGTGAGGCCAATGTCATCGAAACCGTTCAGCAGGCAGTACTTGCGAAACCCGGCAACTTCGAACGGGTACTCAGTGCCGTCGCTGATGCGCACGGTCTGAGCTTCGAGGTCGATGGTCAGCTCGAAGCCGTTGAACGCGTAGGTTTCGCTGAACAGGTGATCGACCTGCTGCTCGGTCAGTGCGATCGGCAGCAAGCCGTTCTTGAAGCAGTTGTTGTAGAAGATGTCCGCGAAGCTCGGCGCGATGATCGCGCGAAAGCCGTATTGCTGCAGCGCCCACGGTGCGTGCTCACGCGAGCTGCCGCAGCCGAAGTTCTTGCGCGCCACCAGGATCGACGCGCCTTGATAGCGTGGCTGGTTCAGCACGAAATCGGGATTCAACGGACGCGTCGAGTTGTCCTGACCCGGCTCGCCGTGATCGAGGTAACGCCATTCGTCGAACGCGTTCGGACCGAAGCCCGTGCGCTTGATCGACTTCAGGAACTGCTTCGGAATGATCGCGTCCGTGTCGACGTTCTCGCGATCCAACGGCGCCACGACGCCGGTATGTACGATGAATTTATCCATGGCCCATCACCCATCAAAGTAGAGACCGGCGGCTGCGACACTAAACGCGCCGCCGGTGGAATCGAAACCGAATCGCGCCGGCTTAACCGAGCTTGCGAATATCGACGAAGTGACCTTCGATGGCAGCAGCAGCAGCCATGGCCGGGCTCACGAGGTGGGTACGCCCACCCGCGCCCTGACGGCCTTCGAAGTTGCGATTCGAAGTGGACGCGCAACGCTCGCCCGGATCCAGCCGGTCCGCGTTCATGGCGAGACACATCGAACAGCCCGGCTCGCGCCACTCGAAACCTGCGTCCGTGAACACCTTGTCCAGCCCTTCACGTTCGGCTTGCGCCTTCACCAGACCCGAGCCCGGCACGACCATCGCGAGACGGATGCTCGGCGCGACGCGGCGGCCCAGTTTGCGCACGACATACGCTGCGGCGCGCAAGTCTTCGATACGCGCGTTGGTGCACGAGCCGATGAAGATCTTGTCCGGCTTGATCGATTCGATCGGCAGGTTCGGTTCGAGCGCCATGTACTTCAACGCGCGTTCCATGGCATCGCGCTTGACCGGATCTTTCTCGCGTTCCGGATCCGGCACGCGGCCGTCGATTGCGGTCACCATTTCCGGCGACGTACCCCATGTGACTTGTGGCACGATTTCCGCAGCATTCAGTTCGACAACGCGATCGAACGTCGCACCATCATCGGACTTGAACTGCTTCCAGTATTCGACCGCGTGATCCCATTCGACACCTTCCGGCGAGAACGGACGGCCCTTCAGATATTCGACAGTGGTGTCGTCAACGGCGACCATGCCTGCACGTGCGCCGCCTTCGATCGCCATGTTGCAGACGGTCATGCGGCCTTCCATAGTCAGCGCGCGGATCGTCGAACCGCCGAACTCGATGGCATAGCCCGTGCCGCCTGCCGTGCCGATCTTGCCGATGATCGCGAGCACGATGTCCTTCGCCGTACAACCGCGCGGCAGTTGCCCCTCGACCTTCACCAGCATGTTCTTGCTCTTTTTCTGCAAGAGCGTTTGCGTGGCCAGCACGTGCTCGACTTCCGAAGTGCCGATGCCGTGCGCGAGCGCGCCGAACGCGCCGTGCGTGGACGTATGCGAGTCGCCGCAGACGATCGTCATGCCCGGCAGCGTAGCGCCCTGTTCCGGCCCGATGATGTGCACGATGCCCTGGCGCAGGTCGTTCATCTTGAACTGCGTTATGCCGTAGGAATCGCAATTCGTATCGAGCGTGTCGACTTGCAGCTTCGACACCGGATCAGCGATGCCATGGCTACGGTCCGTAGTAGGCACGTTGTGGTCGGACACTGCCAGATTCGCGCTGATGCGCCACACGGGGCGCTGCGCCAGTTTCAGGCCTTCAAACGCCTGTGGACTGGTGACCTCGTGCAGCAGGTGGCGGTCGATATAAAGAATCGTCGTACCGTCTTCTTCCGTGTGGATCACGTGTGTGTTCCACAATTTGTCGTAGAGAGTCTGTGCCATGGTATGCGGGGGTAGTGATGACTGCGGGCAAGCTGCGTGTGCGATTGATTATGCCACGCTGATCCTGTCTTTTGCGGGCCGATTTACGAAAAAACCCAGAAAAAACAGGGAGTTGGGTGGTACTGGCGATACCTGTATCAGGGGCACCCGGCAAGGTGCGATGCACAAAGTCACGCGCAATCTAACGCCTCTTCAACCGCAGAATGCAAAACGCCCCAACGTTCAACCCGTTGGGGCGTTTCCTCAACCGCAGCGCAGCATCACGCGCAGCTCACCGCGGCCTAAACCGCCACACCGCTAGCTGCGCGAATACCAACACCCGCTCACCGTGCCGTGATCGCCTTCGCTTCACGCGGCGTATCGCCAACAAACAGCTGACGCGGACGGCCAATCTTCTGTTCCGGATCGGCAATCATTTCGTTCCACTGCGCAATCCAGCCCACGGTACGCGCCATCGCGAAGATACACGTGAACATCGACGTCGGGATGCCCAGCGCACGCTGCACGATACCCGAATAGAAATCGACGTTCGGGTACAGCTTGCGCGACACGAAGTACTCGTCTTCCAGCGCGATCTTTTCCAGCGCCATGGCCAGCTTGAACAGCGGGTCGTCGTGCAGGCCCAGCTCTTCCAGCACTTCGTGGCAGGTTTCACGCATCAACTTCGCACGCGGATCGTAGTTCTTGTACACGCGGTGCCCGAAGCCCATGAGCTTCACGCCCGAGTTCTTGTCCTTCACCTGCTTGATGAACTCAGGAATGTTGTCGACCGAGCCGATCTCTTCCAGCATGTTCAGCGCCGCTTCGTTCGCGCCGCCGTGTGCCGGACCCCACAGGCAGGCGATACCGGCTGCGATACACGCAAACGGGTTCGCACCCGACGAGCCGGCCAGACGCACCGTCGAAGTCGAAGCATTCTGTTCGTGGTCCGCATGCAGGATCAGGATACGATCCAGCGCGCGCACCAGCACGTCGTTGACCTTGTACTCTTCGCACGGATTCGAGAACATCATGTGCATGAAGTTCGCGCTGTACGACAGTTCGTTCTTCGGGTACGCAAACGGCTGGCCGATGCTGTACTTGTAAGCCATCGCCACCAGCGTCGGCAGCTTCGCGATCATGCGAATCGCCGAGACGTCACGGTGACGCGGGTTGTTGATGTCCAGCGAGTCGTGATAGAACGCCGACAGCGCGCCGACTGCGGCCACCAGAATCGCCATCGGGTGTGCGTCACGACGGAAGCCACGGAAGAAGAAGTGCATTTGCTCGTGCACCATCGTGTGCTTCGTGACGGTCTCAACGAACTCTTCCTTCTCAGCTTCGTTCGGCAGTTCGCCCTTCAGCAGCAGAAAGCACGTTTCGAGGAAGTCGGCAGTCTGTGCGAGGTCGTCGATCGGGTAGCCGCGATACAGCAACTCACCCTTGTCGCCGTCGATGTAGGTGATGGCCGAGTTACACGCCGCCGTCGACATAAAGCCCGGGTCGTACGTGAACTTGCCGGTCTGGCCGTACAGCTTGCGGATGTCGATCACGTCCGGGCCCATCGTGCCCTTGTAGATCGGCATTTCAACGCTCGGCGAGTTGTCGCTGAACGATAGCGTGGCTTTAACATCTGACGGGGTCATGGCACATCCTCAATCGAAGTATGGAAACAGGGTTTCGATAATTGCACGCGTGGAACAACGGACTGGCTATACTCAAGCAGTGCGCAGCAGCTCCAGCACCCGGATCACATCCGGCTCTGCAAGGTCGCCTTCTGGTTCCTTGCGCACGAGTAGCAAGTCCATCAGGTCGTTATCGCTCAGCTCTAGCAGGCGCGTAAGTGCGCCTACGTCGGCGTCGCTGAGGTCATGCTCGTATTTGCCGAAAAAACGCTCGAAAATCAGATCGTTTTCCAGCAGGCCGCGGCGGGCGCGCCAGCGAAGGCGCGCCCGCCGAAGCGGGTCGGCTTGATGCGATTGGTTCATGTCAGTACGCGCCGGGCCGCCCCAAGCGTACTGACCGCCCCCTCGGGGGGCAGCGAACGCAGGGAGCGTGGGGGCTGTTTCATTCTAGACAGCACGGCGAACCATCAATTCCTTGATCTTGCCGATCGCCTTCGTCGGGTTCAGTCCCTTCGGACACACATCGACGCAATTCATGATCGTATGGCAACGGAACAGACGGTACGGGTCTTCCAGATTGTCGAGACGCTCGCCGGTCGCCTGGTCGCGGCTATCCGCGATGAAGCGATAGGCTTGCAGCAAGCCTGCCGGACCCACGAACTTGTCCGGGTTCCACCAGAAACTCGGGCACGATGTGGAGCAGCTTGCGCACAGAATACACTCGTACAGGCCGTCCAGCTCTTCCCGTTCTTCCGGCGACTGCAGGCGTTCCTTTTCCGGCGGCGGCGTGTCGTTGATCAGGTACGGCTTGATCGAATGATACTGGTTGAAGAACTGCGTGAAGTCGCAGATCAGGTCGCGCACGACGGGCAGGCCCGGCAGCGGACGCAGCACGATCTTCTGCGGCAGGTCGTTCATGTTGGTCAGGCACGCCAGACCATTCTTGCCGTTGATGTTCATTGCGTCCGAACCGCACACGCCTTCACGGCACGAGCGGCGGAACGACAGCGTTTCATCAACCGCTTTCAGCTTGAGCAGCGCGTCGAGCAGCATGCGTTCGTGCGAGTCGATTTCGATCTCATACGATTGCATGCGCGGAGCTGCGTCCCTGTCCGGATCGTAGCGGTAGATTTCAAATGTACGCTTGGCCATTTCTGAATTCCTTTGACTTGTGCCTTAGAAGGTACGCGCTTTCGGCGGCACCGATTCGACGGTCAGCGGTTGCATGTGAACCGGCTTGTAGTCGAGGCGATCGCCTTCGCTGAACCACAGCGTATGGCGCAGCCAGTTTTCGTCGTCGCGGTGTTCGAAGTCGTCTTGTGCGTGCGCACCACGGCTTTCCTTACGCGCTTCTGCCGACACCATTGTGGAGCGTGCCACTTCGATCAGGTTCGCCAGTTCCAGCGCTTCGACGCGAGCCGTGTTGAAGACCTTCGACTTGTCCTTCAGGTGGATGCTGTCAACGCGCTCAGCGACTTCGCGGATGCGCTCCACGCCTTCGGACAGCAGCTTCGAGGTACGGAACACACCGGCGTGCGCCTGCATGGTGGCACGGATGTCGTTCGCCACGTTCTGCGTGTATTCACCCGACGAGGACTTGTCGAGCTTGTCGAGACGCGAGAGCGCGAAATCAGCGGCATCAGCCGGCAGCGGCTTGTGCTCCTTGATTTCCCGCACGTGCTTGACAATATGGTTGCCGGCGGCGCGGCCGAACACCACCAGATCGAGCAGCGAGTTCGTGCCCAGACGGTTCGCGCCGTGGACCGACACGCACGAACATTCGCCGACTGCATAGAAGCCGTTGACCGGATCTTCGTGACCCTTCGACGTGCCCACCACCTGGCCGTGAATGTTCGTAGGAATACCACCCATCTGATAGTGGATGGTCGGCACAACCGGAATCGGCTCTTTAATGCAATCGACGTTCGCGAACTTCAGCGCGATTTCGCGGATCGACGGCAGACGCTTCAGGATCGTCTCCGCGCCGATGTGCGACAGGTCGAGCAGCACGTGGTCCTTGTTCGGACCCACGCCACGGCCTTCCTTGATTTCCTGGTCCATCGAACGCGAAACGAAGTCACGTGGCGCCAGATCCTTCAGCGTCGGCGCGTAGCGTTCCATGAAACGCTCGCCGTTCGAGTTACGCAGAATGCCGCCTTCGCCGCGCACGCCTTCGGTAATCAGCACGCCCGCGCCGGCCACGCCGGTGGGGTGGAATTGCCAGAATTCCATGTCTTGCAGCGCGATGCCCGAACGCGCAGCCATGCCCAGGCCGTCACCGGTGTTGATGAACGCGTTGGTCGAAGC